>SESH01053070.1_pt1 | contig 16415 bp, 11 predicted proteins | sample 3171561 | NCBI WGS metagenome assembly SESH01 (sample SAMN10866947, study PRJNA518727) | freshwater metagenome | biome: subpolar coniferous forest; feature: holomictic lake; material: water; isolation source: holomictic Lake 442 2011 16.5 m and 2014 13 m | place: Canada: near Kenora, Ontario
GGTAGACTGTTCCCTCACGCCTCGCGCAGCAATTCCAGCATCGCACGGTCCAGCTGGTGACCGCGGAACGCCTCGTACTTCACGTCGCTGCGTTGGCTGTCGAGAATGCCGAAGGAGCCGCGCAGGTTCCATAGCGCCCAGCCCCAGCCGGCCTCCTGCCAGCTGGCGGTTAGATCCCGCAGCCACGCCAGTGCCACGTCGTGCGGTGTGAAGTTGTGCGCGCCGAACTCGCCGACATGCACGCCCACCCCCATCGACTCGAGCTCCTGCCAGGGTTTGATGAGCTGGCGGCCGATCCGCGCGCGATTCCAGTCCTGCGTCAAAGCCTCATCGGCCGTAAAACGCTGGACGATCGGGTTGTCCTTAAACACGTGCCGGAAACGGGCGAGCTGGTCGCGATCGCCGGCGATTCGTTGCGGTGTGGCGGGCAGCGGCCAGGTGGGCCGGGCCCACTGGTCCGAGCCCTTGACCCAATCCGCCTTCCAGTGGGACACCGGCATCGGATCGTAGCCGCGCGTGCTCTGGGCGATGCCCAGTCCGGCCAGCGCCGGCACGGGAATGCGACCCCAATTCAGGCCATCCGCGATGATCAGACGATCGGGACTCTCGGCGCGAATCCCCTCGACCAGGGCTTTCGCGACCCGGAAATAGGCGGCATCATCGAGCAGGTCCTGCTCGTTCTTCATCCCCGGTTCGTTGATGAGATCGAAACTGAGCGCGGCATTCGGCAGGTGCTTGTAGCGGGCGGCAAAATGGCGCCAGTGATAGACGCAGGCCTCGAGGGCGGTATCGTCGGTCCAGAGGTTGAACGGTTCCTTTTGCGAGCGATCGACGGAATAGCCGGGCGCGCGGTGGAAGTTCAGGCAGACATGGATGCCGTGCTGCTGGCCGAGCGCGACAGCCTCATCGATTTCCTTCATCACCGGCTCGCGGATCGTGCGCCAGTCCTTCGGATCGGACCAACAGTGGTAGGACATCGGCAGGCGGACAAAGTTGAAGCCCCACTCCGCCATCCAGGCGAAGTCCGCCTCGCGGAAAGCCGTGTTTTGCTGGCTGGCGATGAATTTCTCCAGCAGGTTGAACCCGCGCCAGCGCGGCAGCTTGGCGGCGGTCGGCGCGGGTAAGGTCGCAGCGGCGCCCGGGACAGGGAGCAAACTGGCGGCGGCCGCGACGGAGAGGCCCTTGAGGAAATGGCGGCGATCAATCGATGTGGTCATGGGAGTTAGCTGAGGGGTGGTGACTAAGGGTGAGATACGACCCGCCGCGTGGTACAAGCGTCCTCTCGATAGAGCCGAAACTAGCCAGGCCGCGAAATATCGCAATCCCGCTTTGCGGGATCCTGATCCGCCCCCATGTCGGCTGGGTGCGGAAACGAGGCCAAACCAAGGTCGGCCGCCAGCACTATTCGGCCAGCCAGAGCCAGGAGGTGACGCCGCGCGGATAATAGCGGCTCCCACAGGCGAGGCCCGTGTCGCTGCGGATCTGGTCGCACATGGCATTTTCGCCGCAGCCCGGCGTGCGCTGCCAGTCGGCATGGACGCGATCGCCGTGGCGCGCCGCCGGGGACATGGCCGCCGGAAACATTTGCCGCACGACATGCTGGGCCAGCGCGATCTTGCTGAACCAGGTGTTGGTGCTTGTGCTGCTCATTTTCCAACCTCCGGACTGAGGGTCGAGACATACCCCAGGCTGCAGGGATTGCACGATGTGCCGCTCCAACTGGGCCAGCAGCGGGCCGAAACGGCCGGCCGCATCCGTCGCTTCGGCATACCCCAAAAAGAGCGGATAAACAAATCCCTCCACGGCCGGCAGGATCCGCGAGTGGTTGCCCTTTTCGAAGACTGCCGGGAAAAAACCCGTGTCGGCCTCGAACTTCGTGGTCAGGGTGCGAGCGAGCAGGTCCGCGGAAGCCCGAGCCGCTGCAGCGGCTTGCTTCAAGCCGAGGCGAAGGAGGGCCTTTTCAAGCAGGACCCACGTCCCCAGGGTTTTGACCGCCAGATAGAGATTGTTGCGCGCCTGGCCGAGGCTGACATCAAGGCTGTCGTAGGTCGTGATTTCGGCCCCGGAACCGCAACGGTCGGAATCGTGCTTCAAGATGCCATCCCGCTGCGCCGCGTCCGGATGATCCCGGCGGCGGATGCTCTCCGCACAGGCCAGCAGGGTTTTTTTCTGGCCGCGGAGCCACGCATGATCACCCATGGACTCGGCATAGGTGACGGCGCAGAGCACCCAGTTGAGCAGCTGCTCCATCGTCATGTGACTGAAGCAGCCATCCAGACCGTCGCACTCGTAACTCGAACGCCCCGCCGGCGTGAAGAAGTTGTTCACGCCCATGTCGTGGGTAAAGGAAAGTCCGTACTGGTCGGAATAGGAGTACCGCTTGACGAACATATCAAGGGCGTTGCGCACGGCCCAGGGATGCCAGGCCAGTTCGAAAAACAGGTGGTCCACCGTGAGATCAAAGGTATTGATCATGCGGTATTCGCCTTCATTCACCGCCCACAGCGGCTTCCCACCCTGCCAGAGCAGCTGCGAGCTGCCGAGATAGCTGTGGGCGGCTTGGGCGACCAGAAATTGCTGATCGGCATCAAGACGGCTCTGAGCCAATTCGCGATCCCGTTGCGCCGCCAGTCGCACATAACGCGCATGCTGCACGAGGCCGTAGGTTAGCACATCCTCCAGATCGCGATAGACCCGGGTGTAGGCATAGCAGGCTGGCAGGCCCGTGGTGACCGTCCCAGCGGCAAAGAAACCCAAGGCCAGCGGAAAGCGCCGGCGCTGGCCGGCGGGCACCGTGAATACCAATGCGGTTTCCCCGGCGATGACGTGCAGGCCCCGATAGTCGAAAAATTTCGGGTCCAGCACGGATAGACCCTGCCGGAGTGCGACACCGCGGGCCGGCGGGGTGGCGTATCCATACCCCAGGCCTCCGGCGAAGCCGAGCAGCTTGGGATGGGTGTCCGGCAACGGACGGAGCGTATTCTCGGCGTCACCCACCCCGAACATGAGCTCCACGTCGGCCTTGCCCGCGCGGTTGTCGTACTCAATCCAGCCGGAGATCTGGGGAGCCAGATGAAAACGGGCCGTGGCTTTCGACATTTTGGCTGGATCCGGAACGACGCCGAACGGGGAAAGCAGTGAAAAGCCGAAACGCGCCGAATCGGCCCGCCACGTATCGCTGGCCAGGCCCAGCGTGCGCTTATAATCGGTCGGACGCAGGCCATCGAAGCCGCTGGGGGGCGGCACGACGGTAGTGTCACCCGTAAATGCGGACTCCTGTGACTTCGGAGGCGCCAAAAACGGCAGCAGCTGCCAGCGCGCCTGCTCCGGGGTCCGGTAGCCGACATAGATGTTTTGCTGGGCGGCTCCGGGCAGGGACTGCCCAAACCCTCCGGGCGCGTCGACCAGCCCCACGGTAAAACTGGCAAAGGCGCCAAACGGCGAATGCTGGGTGTGATAACTTTCAACCGGGGGACGGACCTGGGTGCGGTTAATGGCCATGAGAGGAAATTTCAGGAAAATAAAGTGGGATTGCCATCAGTAGCGGTGTAGACGCAGCAACCACAACAAAGATCAAACGAAGGCGCATGAGGGATCCGCCCATCCGCCAAGAATCGCTCATTCGCCCCCGGGGCGACAATGACGAAAACACCCTGACGTTAGACTAAACGGGGTGCGGCCCGCGTCCTGAAGGGCTCGCGTCATGGAGGGCCCGCGTCCCCGCGGGCCGCGCGGCTCGCAGAGACGCGAGCCCGCCACTTCTTTCCCGTTGTTCCGTGGTAACCGCCCGGGTCAGCCTACGGGAATCGCAAGCTCTGCTCACCTGCGACCAAGGCCGTGCTCCGCCCCTGCCAGATGAACGTCCCGCTGAGTCCGGCCGGAAGTGTGATCTTTGCGTTCAACCCCGTGGACTCGCGCTGCAGGGAGACGACAATGTCGCCCTTGGGATGAGGCACCTTGCCTTCCGCCCGTTGCAGGGAGCCGAGATGCGGCTCGATGCGCACAGTGGCAAAACCGGGCGAACCCGGCTCGATCCCGCAGACCGTGGCCAGGAATTCATAGACCGGCGACGCGCTCCAGGCGTGGCAATCCGAGCGCGGATTGACCGGGATCTCGGCGAAGGTGGTGAGCCCATCCCCCAACATCGTCCGCCATGGTCCCAGCTGGGTCAGATATGCATCGCCCAATCCCGCCTGTTTCATGGCGCGCAACAAATAGAAACGGAAATAGAGGGAGGACTGGATGAGCGACTTGTCCCCGGCCACCCGTTGGATCAGCTCCCGCGCCGCGTCGCCGGTGATTGCGCCGGCAAGCACCGCCATGACATTGGCATGCTGGCTGAACACTTTCTTCTCCGGGGTGTCAGCGAAGAGGCGGCGTTGCTCATCCCAGCAGGAGCGAACCACCGCGGAGCGCAGCCCCGCAGCCAGCTGCTCGTAATGTCCGGCTAGTTCCGGGCGACCATAGGCCCGGCACAATTCACCCGCCCGCCGCAGGGTCGCGGCCAATTGCAGCGAAACGATGCTGGAACCACCATGCTTGGCGCCATCCGGCACGCCGCCGTCACCACGCACCTCGTCCCAAACCCACTCGTCGGTCCAGTCGACAAAGGTCCAATAGGGCAGCGGTCCGAGGAGACCGGTGGCCGGGTCAATCTTCCGCTCAAACCAGCCGAGCACGCTTTCCAGCCCCGGCAGCTGGGCCCGAACAAAAGCCCCGTCCTCCCGGTGCATCCAGAAATCGTGGACCATATCGATCCAGAAGAGGGAAAATGTGTTGATGATCTGCGGGCTGACCGACGGGTAGCGACTCTGCGTCAGGCCGTCGGGGAGGCGAGAGCGGTCCAGCAACTCGATGGCATTGCGCATCAGCCGGTCGTCGCCCGCCACGTAGAGCGAAATCAGACTCTGGATCCGGGTGTCGCCGACATACTGCAGCTGCTCATAGTAGGGGCAGTCCACGTAGGTCTCGAAGGCGCAGAGCCGGGCCGTCCGCCAGCCCACCGTCCAGATTTGCTGCAGGACGGGGTCATCGCTGGAAAACGAGCCACGTTCCTGAAAGGGATAACCAGTGAAGTTGCCGTGCAGATCCTCCACCACCAGCGCCTCGTCGCCTGCGGCAATCTCCAACTGCAGGTAGCGGTAGGTGCGAAAATCCAGCGGAGCGAATTGCCGATGGGCCCCGCCGTCGGGATAAAACTCATCGCCGATGCCCACGAGTTCGCGGCCCTCGATCTCATCCCGGTGGCCCTTGCGGCCATTCGGGTCGAACAGGGCCTCGGCATAGGTCAACGCCACCCGGCCTCCCTTCCCGCCGCTGACAGTAAGCTGCGGAAAGGCACTCGTCTCGAAGCCCTGGTCGAGCAAGACGGTCGCCCGGGTGTGCGCCGGCACTGTCAGTGCAGCCTGACCCTCGACAAAACCCGCCGCCGGTTCGACCCCAACGGCGCGGCGCACGCGCGCCAGCCGGAGCGGCGTTTCCTCCATCAACGGAATGGACCGGGGCTTGAGCCACCAGTTCACATCCGTACCCCAGGCATGGGGAATGCCCGCGCCCAGCAACCGCGGCGCACTCCACCCCTCATCGTTGAAGCCGGCTGTCATCCAGCCCCAGGGATGCGCCGATCCCTCCACCCGGTCGCCGGGACCGATCACGATAAATGTTTTCAATCGCGCCCGGTCGGGCGCGATGGGTTGGTAGGCGGCATCGCGGGTAACTTTCCAGGAGGCATTGGTGTCGACCCCGCTTTCCGCCGCCGTGTCGCCTTGCAGCAGAAAACCTGTCCGTTGCGTCATGATGGCGTACGGCGCATGCTCACCATAACTCCAGACCTGCGCTGCGATCGCGTTCGTTCCCTCGCGCAGCCACGGCGCGAGGTCGATGGTATCATAGCGCCAGACCAACGGGTCACCCCGTTGCGGACCGAAGCTGACCGATTGTCCGTTGACGAATAGCCGGTAGCGCGCATCCGCCGTGACGTGCACCAAAAAATGCTCCGTCCGGTGCGACAGCTCGATTTGCTTGCGGAACAGATAGACCCCGTACTCGTTTTTGGGCGCCGCCGGGTGCGTGATCCACGAGGCCGGCCACCGTTCCGTGAGCAAACGCGGGGCGATGACCGGAACGACATTGGGGGTGGCCGCCAAGGCCACCTCAGTTAACAGCAGTGCGACCAGGACAGGGATAAGTCTCATGGGGAGCAGGGAAAGAAGCGAAATCCAGCCAGAAGAAAAAACCACCCCACTGCAATCCATGGTTGCGGGGCGACGGGAGCTTCATCCGCCAGCGAGTGGATAGCTGGCCCACCCGCTGGTGCACGTGGCTACTCTGCTCATAAAACTCCCCTACTGCTGCGAAGGTGGACGGCCGTAAACGCGGCGGAAGACCCGGGAAAAATGATAGGGATTGGCAAAGCCGAGGGCCTCGCTGACCTCTTTCACCCGCTGGCCCCGGTAACGCAGCATTCCCTCCGCCCGACGCAGCTTCAATTGCAACAGATAGCGGGCGGGACCGGCGGCAAACATCTCCCGACAAAGTGTCGTCAGGTGGCGGGGGCTCATCTTGGCCTCGGCCGCCAGTTCCACCACCGTGGGATTGCCTTTCAGGTGACGAAGAAACATGGCGGCAATCATCTCGCGCTGGGCTTCGGCCTGGGGCAGACGTCGAAAGGCTTCGCTCAGGGCGGATTCCGGCAAGCCGCGGACCAGGCGCCAAAACAGCGCCTCCAGCAGGCTGTCCTGGACGGCGGGCGAATGCCGGGCCTCCTCCTCCGCCTCGCGGCGAAGTTCCCGCATGAAAAAGGCATCGCGCGAATAATCTCCGGCGCAGATCTGGCCGGCCGGGCGGGTATCATCACGGAACAACGGCAACTCCGGCTCGCCCGGGAGCGCCCCCGTGAGCCGAAAATGCAGCACGTAGTGGCGCTGACCATCGCGCAGATGGTCCTGATGCCAGTCGCCCGGCTTGAGCACCAGCACCTGCCCATCCACGAGCGTGAGTTGTTCGCCGTTGAGCTCGCAGCGATAGGGTCCGCGGTCGACCAAGATCACCTCATAATTCGTATGCCGGTGCCGCGGATACTCGTAGTCCCCTTCCATCCGGAGCAGATGAAAATCCTCGAACACCGGCCGGACCCGGGTGCCGGGTTCCGCCGCCTGCGGCCGGCGAAAACGTTGCTTGTTGACGCGCATGGCTGTGTTTTTGCTGAGCTCATAAATAGACACATGCCCCGATGACAGGGCAAGTGCGCAAATCGATATGCATTTGCCCTTCGGGACATGGTCGGGCCTCCACCGTTCTGGTAAGGTCATACTCTCCCCATGACTGAACCTGTTGTCGCCATCGTTGGTACCGGCTTCATCGGTCCCGTCCATCTCGAGGCGCTCCGCCGCCTAAACATAAACGTCAAGGGTGTGCTGGGCTCGACGCCGGAAAAATCGACTGCGGCGGCGAAGACCCACAATCTGGAAGTCGGCTACGCTTCCTATGCCAATCTGCTGCGCGACCCCGATGTCACCGTCGTGCACCTCACGTCGCCCAACCGGCTCCACCACCGGCAGGTCCTCGACGCCCTGGCTGCCGGCAAGCATGTCGTCTGTGAAAAGCCGCTCGCGATGACCTCGCAAGAGACCGCCGAGTTGGTCGCTGCCGCTGCCGCCCACCCGCATTTGATCTGCGCGGTAAACTACAATATCCGTTTCTATCCCTGCATGCTGCATGCCCGGTCCCTGATCCAGCGCTGGGAACTGGGCGAGGTGTTCCACCTGCACGGCAGCTACGAGCAGGACTGGCTGCTGCTGCCCACGGATTTCAACTGGCGCGTCCTCGCCGAGGAAGGCGGCGAACTCCGTGCCGTCGGCGACATCGGCACCCACTGGCTCGACCTGGCCCAGTTTGTCACCGGCCTCGAAATCGAGGAGGTCTGCGCCGACCTGCGTACTGTCCACCCCGTGCGCCAGCGCCCAGCCCAGGGCGCGGGCGAGACCTTTTCCGGGAAAAAAAGCAGCCCGCCTCCCGCCGCACAACCAGTCACAATCACGACGGACGACTACGCCTCGATTCTGCTCCGCTTCAAAGGCGGCGCGCGCGGCTCCGTTACAGTATCCCAGGTCACAGCCGGCCGGAAGAACTGTGTGCGTCTCGAGGTCGCGGGTTCGAAGCAGGCCCTCGCCTGGAACAGCGAACGCCCCGACGAGCTCTGGCTCGGCCAGCGCGGCGCCCCCAATCAGCTCATGCTGCGGGACCCGTCCCTGATGGATGCCGAGTCCGCGCTCTATTCGAACTACCCCGCGGGACATGCGGAGGGATTTCCCGATGCGTTCAAGCAGCTCTATCGCGCCATCTACACTGACATTCGTGCCGGTCGGCGTTCGGCTGCGCCGCTGTATGCGACCTTTGCCGACGGCCACCGCGAACTCCTGCTTTGTGAAGCCATCGCCCGCAGCCACCGCACCGGCGCCTGGGTGAAACTTGGATCCTGAATTTCAATCACAATTCCCCCACCCCATGAAACTCGGATTCGTCTCCGCCATTTTGCCTGATCAGACCCTTGACGAAGTATTGGCCTTCGCCCGGGACAACCGCTTCCAGACCGTCGAGGTCATGTGCTGGCCGGTCGGCAAGGCCGAACGGCGCTATGCCGGCGTCACCCACATCGACGTCGCAACACTCGACGCCGCCGGTGCCGCAGCCATCGGGGCAAAGTTCACCGCCACTGGCGTCGGTCTGTCCGGCCTCGGCTATTACCCGAACCCGCTTGCGGCGGACGCCGCCGAGGCCGCCGTTTATATCGCGCACCTGAAGAAAGTCATCACCGCCGCCGCGCTGCTGGGTGTAAACCAGGTCAACACCTTCATCGGCCGCGATCCCGCCCGTTCGCTGGCCGACAACTGGAAGGTTTTCGATGAACGCTGGCCCGCCCTCGTGCGCCATGCCGAACAGGCGGGCGTACGGATTGGCATCGAAAACTGCCCGATGTATTTTTCCCAAGACGAGTGGCCCGGCGGGAAAAATCTCGCCACGTCCCCGCGCAACTGGCGGGAACTGTTCCGGCGCATCCCCAGCCCCGCCCTCGGCCTCAACTACGATCCCTCCCACCTGGCCTGGCAGATGATGGACCCGATCGCGCCGCTGCGCGAGTTCGCCGGACGCATCTTTCATGTCCACGCCAAGGACGTTCAGCTTGACCGGGCCAAGCTGAACGACGTGGGCATCATGGCCACACCTCTCGAATTTCACCAGCCCGTGCTGCCCGGCCGCGGCATGATCGATTGGCCGCTCTTTATTAAGACTCTGGCCGCGTCCGGCTATGACGGCCCCGTATGCATCGAAGTCGAGGACCGCGCCTACGAAGGCTCACTCGCTACCCGTCAGCAGGCGCTGCGCGAGAGCGGCGCGTTCCTGCGCCAATTTCTGCCCCAATAAACTTTGCCCCGTTCGCTTTTTAACTCCCATGAACCCATCCTCCGCCCAACCTTCCGTCCTCGCTCTCGCCAAGATGATCGACCACTCGCTCCTGCATCCGACGATGACGGACGCCCAGCTCGACGCCGGCTGCGCGCTCGCCGCCCGCTACGACGTGGCCACGGTCTGCGTGAAGCCGTATTACGTCCCACGTGCCGCCCAGTTGCTCAAGGGCACCAACGTTTTGGTCTGCTCCGTCATCGGCTTCCCGCACGGCAATAGCCACACCGCCGTCAAGATTTTGGAAACCGAACTCGCCATCCGCGAGGGCGCCCGGGAAATCGACATGGTGGCCAATGCCGGCAAAGTGCTCGGCGGCAACTGGGCCTACGTGGCGGCGGACATCAAGGCCGTGAACGACGCCTGCATCGCCCACCGCGCCATCCTCAAGGTCATTTTCGAGAACGACTACCTGCAGGAGTCGCACATCATCCAGCTGTGCAAGATCTGCTCGGACATCGGCGTGGCCTTTGTGAAAACCTCGACCGGGTACGGCTTCGTGAAGCAGCCGAACGGCGACTACAATTACAAGGGCGCGACCGACGCCCACCTGAAGCTCATGCGGGCCCACTGCCCTGATAATATCCAGATCAAGGCCGCGGGTGGCGTGCGTACGCTCGACGACCTGCTGAAGGTCCGCTCCTTCGGCGTCACCCGCATCGGCGCCACCGCAACCGAGGCGATGCTCAACGACGCCGTGAAGCGCGGCTTTCCTGGCCCGATTCCCGCCGGACTTGATCTCACGCGCCAGGCCGCGGCAACGACACCGGGCTATTGAAGCAAGCTCGCCCATCACCCCCATGACCGGCGCCAATGTCCTGAAATTCTGCCCGCGCTGCGGTTCGCCTCATTTTGCGCCAAGGACGGCCAACCATCTCGTCTGCACGGCCTGTTCCTTCCAGTGGTTCCTGAATCCCGTGGCCGGCGCCGCTTGCTTCATCTTTGACGCCCAGGACCGTGTGCTGCTCATCCGGCGCGAGAAGGATCCCGGCAAAGGCCGCCTCGCCCCGCCCGGCGGATTCATCGACCTGGGCGAAACCGCCGAGGCCGGGCTGCGCCGCGAGGTGCATGAGGAGACTGGCTTGAGCATCGGCGACCTCACTTTCCTCTGTTCGCATCCCAATACGTATGCCTACGGCGGGTACACCTACGCGGTGTTGGATCTGTTCTTCACCGCCCGCGTGGCCACATTTGCCGGACTAAAGCAAGGGGACGATGTCGTTGAGCTCGTAACCCCCGCCGCCCGCGACGTCCGGGCCGAGGAACTTGCTTTCCTCTCCATGCAGCAGGCGTGGCGGGAATTGCTCCGCGGCCCGGTGAAATTTATCCCGTCATGAAATCCAATTGCATCATTTTCCGGCGCCCGCTGGTGGTCGAGCTGGTTGAAATCGACGTCCCTGCCCCCGGCCCCGGCCAAGTGCTAACCCGTACTCTCTTCACCGGTGTCAGCACCGGCACGGAGACTCGCGTGCTGCGTGGCGGGGAGACGGATAAATTCCCCCTGATTCCCGGTTATGAAAATGTCGGCCAGGTGGTTCAGGCCGGTCCGGGCGTCGATTTTAAACCGGGCGATATCATCTACCATAGCGGGAGCGAGTACACCGGCGCCTACACGCGCTGCTGGGGCGCCCAGATGGAGCTCGCGCTGACCCAGGCGTTAAACTGCCTCGCCGTCCCGCCTGGACTGGACCCGGCTCGCGCCTTGTATGTGAAGGTCGGCGGGATCGCCCTGCACGGCATCAACCGGGCGCGGGTCACAGCGATCGACACCGTGGCCGTCGTCGGGCTCGGCCTCATCGGCCACCTCGCCGCCCAGTGCGCGCGGGCGCGTGGCGCGCGGGTGATTGCCATCGATACGGACGAATCCCGGCGCGACATCGCCCGGGCCGCCGGCTTTGGCGAGGTGCTGAACCCGCGCGAGGGTAATTTGGAAGCGCGGGTGAAGGAAATTTCCTCGGGAGGTGTGGATGTGGCGATCGATGTCACAGGCGTGGCCGCGGTCGCGGACCAGACGGCCCGGCTGGTCCGCCCCAAGCCCTGGAATCCGCCCTATCCGCCATCCGCCCGCGTGGTGCTCCTGGGCAGTTACACGGAGCCGGTGGCTTTTTCTTATCATCCAACTCTGTTCGCCAACGAGCCGGACATCTTGCCCTCGCGGGACGTCACTCCGTCCGACCTGCAGGAGATGATGGGCTTGCTGGCCACCGGCCAGGTGAATCCCGGATTCCTGCCGGCCAAAACTTACCCGGTCGCGTCCGCGCCGCAGGCCTATCAGGACCTGCTGGCGAACAAGCTGCTGCGCATTGTTTTTGACTGGCGAACGAACCCCTTGGCCACCCCATGAGCCAGATCTCCTTCCGGGAAAAAATCGGCTTCAGCGTCGGTGAATACGCCTCCAGCATGGTCTGGCAGACGCTGATGTTTTTCCTGCCGATGTTCTACACCGACACCTTCGGTCTGACGGCGGGAACGCTCGCGACGCTGTTTGTCCTGGTGCGCGTCCTCGATGCGTTTGCCGATCCACTCATGGGCCTGCTCGCCGACCGCACCAAAACCCGCTGGGGTCGCTTCCGCCCGTACATTCTTTGGATGGCCGTGCCTTATGGCCTGGGGCTTGTGCTGATGTTCACCACGCCGGAGCTGAGCAGTGGCGGCAAGATCGTGTACGCCTACGCAACCTACACGCTCATGATGCTCCTCTACACGGCCATCAGCATTCCCTACAATTCGATGATCGGCGTGGTTTCTCCCGACCAGGACGACCGGGCCAGCATCTCCTCCTACAAGTTTATCTTCGCCTATCTGGCGGGAGCCTCGGTGCAATTTCTCATCGTCCCGATGGTGAAAAAATTTGGCGAGGGCAACAGTGCGCATGGCTATCAGATCAGCATGGGCATCTTTGCGGTGATCGCGATCGTCCTGTTTCTGGTCACCTTCCTCAGCGCCCGGGAAAGGGTGCAACCCGATCCCAACCAACAGACCAACATCCGGACCGATTTGCAGGATCTGCTCACCAACCGCCCCTGGGTGATCCTGTTCTGCGTCTCGCTCGCGAGCCTGATCTACATCGCGATTCGCAGCGCCGCCGTGAGCTATTACTTCAAATACAATCTGGGCCGGGAGGACCAGATGGGACTGTTCATGGCGCTCGGAACCCTGATGACTTTGGTCGGCGTCTTCCCTACCACCTGGCTGGCCGCGCGCCTCGGCAAAGTTCGACTGTACAAACTCTGTTTTGCCCTGGTGAGCCTGTCCTACGTGCCGTTCTTCTTCTTTGACGCCGCGCAAATCAAGCTGATCTACCTTGCCCAGGCACTCGGTGCCCTGGCCGGCGGCCCGCTCTTTCCCCTCCTGTGGGGCATGATCGCCGACACCGTCGACTATTCCGAATGGAAGACCGGGCGTCGCGCCACCGGGCTGGCTTTTTCGGCGCTGACCTTTTCCCAAAAATTTGGATTTGGGATCGGCGGCTGGCTGGTGATGGCCCTCTTCGCCGGCACGGGCTTTGTCGCCAACATGCCGCAATCCCCGACCGCCCTGCTCGGCATCCGTCTCAGCGTCAGCCTGCTTCCCGCCGCGCTCTGCCTGGCTGGCGCGGGTCTGCTCTTTTTCTATCCCCTGGATGAAGCCCAGATGGAAAAAATCGGCCGGGAACTCGCGTTGCGCCGCATCCAGCGGCAACCCAGCTCGATCCCTATCAAATGAAAACAATCTTACCCCGCAGCCCATCCCGACGCTGGCCTAGTCTGCTTCGCCTGCTGCTTGTTCTGATTGGATGTGCCGGTCTGAGGGCATCAGCGACTGACCCCGCGCCTGACTTTGCATTGCGGGATGGTGATCGCGTCGTGTTCTATGGCGACAGCATCACCCAGCAGGGCGGCTATGCGCTTTTTGTGGAGCAATATGCCCGCAACCACTATCCGGATTGGACCCTTCACTTCTACAACGCTGGGGTCGGCGGCGACACCGTGCAGGGCGGCGGGGCGGGCGACATCTCCCTGCGACTCGAACGGGATGTCATCCGGCTCAAGCCGACGGTTGTCACGATCATGCTCGGTATGAATGACGGACGCTACCGCCCGATGGAGCCGGCCACCAGGCAAGCCTTCAGTGATGGCTATCGAGCCCTCATCGCCCGGCTGCGCCAGGCCCTGCCTGAGGCTCGGCTCTATCTGATCCGCACTTCCCCCTTCGATGATTATTCTGTTACCCCAGATTTCGCCCCCGGCTATGATCTGGCTCTGCGCGAACTGGGCGATGTGGTCACGGCCATCGGGCAGGAAAACAATATCCCCGTGGTCGATTTCGGCCGGTCGGTGAGCGCCGGCATCCAGCGCGTCGCCGCCGAAAACCGGGACCTTGCCGCGCAGTTGCTGCCGGATCGGGTGCACCCCGGTCCCGCCGCGCAACTCGTAATGGGGGCCACCCTGCTGCGGGCCTGGCAGGCGCCGGCCTTGGTCAGTCGGGTAGCGATTGATGCAACAGCCGGGACCGTCCTGTCGGCCGAAAACACTCAAGTCAGCGCGTTCGCCTCACACGACGGCCAATTATCCTGGGAGCAGCTCGATCGGGCCCTGCCCCTGCCCCTGAATTATTACGATGGCGACACCGATCTGGCTCAAAAGGCCGGCGCGGATTTGGAGTCCCTTGACCAGCAACGTCTGATCCTCTCCGGACTCCCGGCCGGCCGCTACGAGCTCACCATCGACGACCGGAAATTCGGCCCCTTCACCGCCGCCGAGCTCGCCGCCGGGATCAACCTCGCCCGCTACAACACTCCCATGCGCTGGCAGGCCTACCAAGTCCGGTGGAGTGCGGAAGGCGGACATGAGCGGCAACGCATCGCCCGTCGCGCCCCGGCAGTTGCGGCTGACGCACTCAATGCCGTGGAGGAAGCGGAGCAAGTCCTCCGCTCGAACGCCGCTCGGCCGCAAGTGAGGAAATTTTCCGTCAGGCGAATTCCCTGACTCACCCGGTCATGTAGTCTCGCCAATCTCATATCATTCCGCTTTTATACCACGTTCGTTATCCTGATCGATCGAGTCCCCACTAACCGGCCAGGAGCCGTCCGCTCCGGCCAAGATACCCCCGCCCATGAATGCCAATCCCCTGCGTTTACTTTGCCTGCTTCTGCTGCCGCTCTGCCTGGCGACGGCGGCCACCCAACAGCTCAAGTCGCCCGACGGACGCATCGCGGTCACCGTGGACCTGACCCACAAGATCTATTACTCCGTGAACTTCCAGGCCGTGCCGCTGCTCCGGCCCAGTCCCCTCTCGCTTGAACTGGCCGATGGCACCGTGCTCGGGGCCAAACCGGTGCTCGTGTCGGCCAAGCCCCGGGAACAACGCAGTGAGTTCACCCTGCCCTGGGGTCAGCGCACCCACGTCAAGGATGACTGCAACGAGCTCGAGCTCAACTTTGAGGGCGGCTACGCCGTGATCTTCCGCGCCTATAATGATGGCGTCGCCTATCGCTTCCGCTCCACCCGGCCCGGGGAGCTCACGGTGCGCGCCGAGGAGCTGCAGTGGAATCTCACCGCCGGCGGCCAGGTCTGGGGCACCGACTACAACACCATGGCCGGCTCCTTCGAGGCGCTCTACGGCAAGAAAGCCTGGGCCGACTGGAAGGAGGGCACCTACGCCTATTCCCCCATCTTGATCGAGCATCCGGCCGGCCCCCGGATGCTGCTCTGCGACGCCGACCTGACTGACTACCCAGGCCTTTACCTGCAAAAGCGCGGCGAGACCAACCGCTTTGAAGTCCGCGGGCTCTTCCCCAAGGCACCCAAGTCCACCCGCCCGGGTGGGTGGTGTTATTTCAACAGCGTGGTCACCGCGACCGAGGATTACATCGCGAAATCAAAGGGCCCGCGTGATTTCCCCTGGCGCGTCACTGTCATCGCCGCCTCCGACCGCGAGTTGCTCGACAGTGAACTGGTGACCAAGCTCGCGCGGCCGGCGCAGGTGGCCGACACCAGCTGGCTGCAGCCGGGCAAGGCTGCCTGGGAGTGGTGGAACGACTGGAACCTCACCGGGGTGAATTTCAAGACCGGCATTAACACTGAAACCTACCGCCACTACATCGATTTCGCCGCGGAAAACAAGGTGCCCTACCTCGTCGTCGATGAAGGCTGGTCGGATGCCTACGACATGGCACTGCCCAATCCCGACCTCGATATCAAGGCCGTCGTCGACTACGCCCGCGGCAAGGGCGTGAAGATCATCCTGTGGTGTACGTGGCGTACGCTGACCGAGCAGTGGGATGTCGCCTTCGCGCGGTTCACTGAGCTGGGCATCGCCGGCATCAAGGTCGATTTCTTCGACCGCGACGACCAAGTTGCCGTCGCCAGCATGGAGGCGATTGCCAACGAGGCGGCCGCCCGGCACCTCGTGGTGGATTTCCACGGCGCCCGCCCGCTGCCCGGCTTCGCCCGCACCTGGCCGAACGCCTTCAACTTCGAGGGCGTCCGCGGCAATGAGTACAATAAATTCAGCAAGGAGCCCCCGCATCCCGCCTACAACGCCACCCTGCCCTTCACGCGCGGACTGGTGGCGACGATGGACTTCACCCCCGGCGCCATGCGCAACGTCCTGGCGTCGGACTACGTCCAGAGCAACTCCATGCCTGCGACCATCGGGACGCGCTGCCACCAGCTGGCCATGTTCGTGGTCTACAGCGCACCGCTCCAGATGCTCTGTGATTCCCCCAGTGCCTACCGCCTGGCGCCGGACTACCTGCAATTTCTCAGTGCCATTCCCACGACCTGGGATGAGAGCCGGGCCCTCGAATCCCATGTTGGTCAGGCGGCCGTCATCGCCCGGCGCAGCGGCACCACCTGGTATGTCGGCGCCCTGGGCGGCGCCGAGGCACGCCAGCTCAGCCTCGACCTCAGCTTCCTCGGCGCCGGCAGCCATCGCGCCACCCTGGTGAGCGACGGCGTGAATGCTGACAA
>SESH01050456.1_pt1 | contig 16413 bp, 16 predicted proteins | sample 3171561 | NCBI WGS metagenome assembly SESH01 (sample SAMN10866947, study PRJNA518727) | freshwater metagenome | biome: subpolar coniferous forest; feature: holomictic lake; material: water; isolation source: holomictic Lake 442 2011 16.5 m and 2014 13 m | place: Canada: near Kenora, Ontario
GAGTTTTGGGACAAGCTCTAAGTAGCGAAGCAAACGGGGAAGACGGGAAGAATGGAATAAAAGGGTGGAAGATTGGAAGAATGGAAGGCTGGAAGAATGGAAGTGAGGCTGGAGCTTTCCGAGAAGCGGCCGGGATGTTGATGCGGGATGCTGGGTGTTAGGGAGGGGATGAGCGGGCGCGTAGGGTTTGGCCATGGGTGTCATGGCGACCCGTGCGTCTACGGTCGCTTGCAGGACGCACTTCTTTGGCGTATCGTCTGCTCAACGAAGCCCTGCGGGCGGGCGAGCCGTGGGTGAAGCGTGCGGAAGCCCGCCGTAAGTTTTGGAAGCACTGGCAGGACACGGAACTGACCAGGCTGTCCGAGGAGCAGAGACAGAAGAGGATGGGCGAAATCGTAGCGAGGAGGCGGTCTTGCTGATGAAACCTAGAAAAAGAGAGCAACCAGCAAACCTGCTGATGTTCTACGCCATCTTGCTCCTGGTCTTTGGCATTGTCTGCCTCTTCGCAGGGCTATTCGCACGCCCTGCCACCAATCGAGCCTTGTTTCGCTTTCAGTCGGGCAACTGGTCGGCACAACGATTGGCGAAAGCGACTGGCATTCGGACGGAATCCGACTGTGCCAATGAACGGGAGCGGATGCTTTACAGGGCGTTCATCCATACGAACGAGCACTGCGTGGATTTCCTGAAATTGCACCTTGATGGATTTAAAGCATTCTTTGCGTTAGGGGTCGGTCTCGTTTTTGTCGGCGGGCGAATCCTGTTTCTCGCCCTTGGCGTGCGGAAGCGGCTGGCTGTAACCGCAGGTGCGGCTGAATGAGAACAATGCGATCATCGGGTGGGAAGACAACGAGCAATGAAACTCCGCCTTGAATACATCTTCCCGCTGGCGGCGGTGGTCTTGGTGATCTCAAGCATCGGATGCACCATCGCCGCCCGTCATTGGCACCGTCCCGTCCTTGGCGTCATTTCCACCTGGCTGTTAGTCGGCGGCGTTCTCATCGCATTTCTGCCGCTCATTTTCCTGCTCGGCTTACTGGGACGGGAGAAACTGACGAAACGCAGGGGCGGTCGATAATCAGGTCGTCCCTCCTCCCCCAGAAATCCGCCGCCGTCCTGCGGTTGATCCGCACCAGCGTCCCGATGGCTCGGCTCGCATCCAGCCCCCGCCTGATCCGACTGGCGAAGAAGGACAGTTCCTCCAGTGGCATCCGCCTGCACGACAGCAGGGTCGTGACCCGTGTCGAGCGGATGTCCAACCGCCGCAACGGCGAGCGTGCCAGCGGCGTCAGCGTTTTCACCTGCGTGCGGCAGAGCGACAGGTGGATCAGCGGCAGGTGCCGCAAACCGTCACCTCGAACTCCAGTCCGTTCCTGCCTTCGCGCACTGCGGCAGGATCGCGCTTGCGTGCGCTGTGGCCCGGTGATATATTCTTACTGGTAAGACAAATGGAAAGGAAGCCATAGCCATGAATACCTTCGCAACCACTCGGATGTCGTCAAAGGGTCAGGTCGTGATCCCGGAGGAAGTTCGTAACAGTCTGGGGCTGGAGACCGGCGCACAGTTCATCGTGATGGGCGAGAACGACGTTGTCATCCTGAAGACCATCGCTCCGCCATCGATATCGGAGTTCGACAACATCGTCACCCGCGCCCGGCGGCAAGCCAAGTCGGCTGCCATGAAGCCGTCTGACATCGTTCGCGCCGTCGCCAAAGTGCGGGGTCGGGCGTGAACGTCGTCCTGGACACCAATGTCTTCGTCGCGGGTGTGTTCTTTTCCGGACCGCCAGCCGCGATTCTCGACGTTTGGCGTAAAGGACGCATCACAATCGTGGTCTCGCCGCCGATCCTGGATGAATACCGGCGGGTGATCCACGAATTGGCCGCGCAGTTTTCGACCATCGATCCTGGTCCGCCGCTCGAGCTTATGGCCGTTCATGCCCGAATGGTGGATGCCCCGCCGCTGCCGGAAGTCGTCTGCACCGACCCGACGGATGACATGTTTCTGGCCTGCGCCATCGCCGGTCACAGCCGAATCGTCGTCAGCGGAGACAAGGCGCTCTTGCGCACGTCCGGCTACCGAGGCGTCGAAGTTCTAACACCGCGCGCCTTCCTGAGTCGCGTATGAACGCTTGATCGCATCGGGCCGAAAGGCCGACATGTCGGGCAGCGCACCCATCCGCTATTGCCCAAGGCAGAATAGTGACCAACCATACCAGCGTTGCGATCAAGCCATGCTTGATCATCGATGCGAATGCTTGCGTCTGTAGTCTGCGGGGCTCGAGCCATAGAAGTCATCCAGGTAGCGGTAGGCATCCTCTAGCGTGTCGCCGTGGACAAATGCCCTACCGCACACATGACCATAGAAGGCGCGCACGCCGCTACGGTTGTCCTTCGTCACGACCGTCCCGCCCCAGGGGTTCCCGTGACTATTGTCCGAAACCCAAACAAGCCAGTCTCCGTTGGTAAATTCACGAACGCCAGCCTGGTCGTACAGCTCCCGGGCTTGCTGCGGACTGCTGACTTCGGCCAGGCGTGTAGACCACTTGCGGGCGTAGCGGGGAGATCCGTCACCCATCGGCAGGCAGGACGGCACGACAACAGTGACCACGACAAGGCCGAACAGGCAGAGAAAAACGGTTCTGGCGACGACAAAAACCTTCCGCCCACGCCCGGAAAATAACTGCTGGGAGCGAAAAGAGAGCAGCATAAGCACGGCAAACGGCAGGTAGCAGAGGAAGAAAAGCAGTGCCCACATCGGGGTCAGCGGAACCCCCATGATCGAAAGCCCCGCCAAGGCGACGGCGAGCGGGATGCCGATGATGGTGACCGACCACAGGATCGTTGCCCGCTTGTTCTGGATGATTCTCAAGTAGAACTCCCAGTCACGACGATACTGGCGATCCATCGGCTTTCCGCTCCGATGGGATCGTCAACAGCCCTGATCATCAACGCAGTCGTTCTTCTTTCCATTGGGACTGTCTGCCTAGTGGGTGGGCATGTTCTTCGCCCCTCTGCTAACCGCATGCTACTCAATGATCGAAGGAAGTCGTTCCAGTTGATAGATCGGCAGGTTCATTACACGCAGGCCATCCGCAAGCGAGAAGACCGCAGGCATGGCCAGACTGACGACAATCCCTGTGCGTTGTTGGCACATCTCCAGATAATCGCAGATGCCCCGGATATTCTTGCGATCAAAGGTCATCGATGCCTTGCACTCAACGGGAACCGTGATGTCGCCGTGTTTAACGACAAAATCGATCTCGCCGCCGGACGGTGTCTTTTTCCATCCGTTCAATTCCAGGCCCTGCCGCACCAACTCGATGGCAGTCTGATTTTCGATGACGCCGCCAAGCGGTTGCCGGGCCACGGACGCCAATGTCTTCAGAATCCGAATGGACGGAAAGGCGGATTCCCGCAGATGGCGCAACACGCCGGTATCGAACAGATAGCGCTTGGGAAGAAAGGCGTGGCTGGCTTCAACGCCTGGCCCCTTTTGACTGGACCGCAGAATGAGATGCCAGGCCTCCAGGCGTGCGAAAACCTCGTTAATGCGCGCATTGACGCGCGAAGTCGGTGAAGGCATGACGGTCGTATTCTTGGATGGCCCTCCCACAAAACTGGCCACGCTCCGGAAACAGGCTTTGACAAGGTCCGCGTCGGTTTCACCAAAGATTCGAATGAAGTCCTGCTCGTAGTCGGCAAGAATCTGCGCGAGAACTTCGGCATGGTCTTGTTTCGTGAGACCCGCCAATACGACGGCGGGCAGCCCCCCCCCGTCAGAAGAAATTGGTCGTACATCGACAGCAGGTGTTCATGCCGTAAGGCTGTGACGTTCGAGTCGCCAGCCAGAATGGTCTGTGCGAGCTGTTCGTGTCCGGCTGCGACCAGAAATTCCGAAAATGAGAATGGGCAGAGTCCGTGTTTCGCGAAATGTACCGCATTCGGCTATTCTCCTCGATCAGCGTTTATGGAATAGCCATATTCTACCCGTGAGACACACGTGTTTTTGCCGATCGCCGTAAAGAAGGCATGGTCTTTTACTGGAGCGCCACTTTGGCGGCTTCCACCACGAAGATTCGAAGAACACGAAGATTCACGTAATCGGACGCTGAAAATAACCGAAACTGTCGGATTTATTGAGCTTCGTGCTCTTCGTGTCCTTCGTGGTGAGAATTCCCGACAGCTTCAGGAAAAGACCATGGTAAAGAAGAAATGCGCCGCAGGAAACCAGAACATAAAGTACGCATTGGCAAGCAGACGCAGTCATTTGTCCTGTTTTATGAGGTATCGCAACCCGCTATCCGCGGGTTGCCAACTGGCAGCCTGGTCGGCAAACGGCGTGTGCCTCCAGAAATCTACGTCCGACCAGGCTGCCAGGCTCAATCCTCCGCCTGCTCTCCTTCCGGCGCCATCTTCACCAGTTTCGGATCAAAGCGCGCCACGATCTCCACCAGATCGCTCTGGGCAGCCATCACGGCCTCGATATCCTTGTACCCCATCGGCACTTCGTCCAGGCCTGCAGAGATCAGCACCACGTCATGCTCGGCCAGGAACTTCTTACCATCATGCCAGGTGAAGCTGTTCCGGGTCGCGGTGCGGCTCATGCGCCGGCCGGCACCGTGCGAGGCGGAGTTCATGGACTCCGGCACACCCTTGCCCCGGACCACGTAGCCCGGCGTGGCCATGGAACCCGGAATAATCCCCACAACGCCCGTACCCGCCGGCGTGGCCCCCTTGCGGTGCACAATCAGATCCTGCCCGAAGTGACGCTCCTTCCAGGCGAAGTTGTGGTGGTTCTCGATGTCGAGCAGCACCTTTACGCCAAGCAATTTTGCCACGGCGCGGTGAATCAGGTAGTGATTCGCGGCCGCATACAACCCCATCAACTCCATGGCCTGCCAGTACTCCTGTCCCGCTTCGCTGGCGAGATCCAGCCACGCCAACTGCAGCAGCTCGCGCGGCAGTTCCGGATGCAGGTCCATGGCCAGCTTGCTGTAGTGCGTGGCCACCTGACCGCCAGTCCCGCGACTCCCGCTGTGACTCAACAGCGCCATGTGAACGCCAGCCGTCAACCCCAGGTCGTCCTGCGCCAGCGTCAACGTGCCGAACTCGACAAAGTGATTGCCGCTGCCGCTCGAACCCAGCTGACGTGCCGCCTTGTCGCGATACTGCTTCGTCACCGGACTGACGGACCAGTCCTCGTCCATCACCGGATGCTCCTTGTGCGGCGAAAAACCGCCCCCCACGCCAAAGCAGGTGGCATCCTCCAGCACATGACGCAAGCGCCCTTCGGCACCGCGGATCGCCGACACCGGCAGATCCAGCACGCTCATCTTCATGCGGCAGGCAATATCCATGCCCACGGCATACGGGATCACTGCATCCCGGGTGGCGAGCACGCCGCCGATCGGAAGTCCATACCCGGTATGCGCGTCCGGCATCAGCGCCCCGGCCACGGACACCGGCAGCTTGCAGGCATTCTCCATCTGCTGGATGGATTGCGCATCCATGTCCGTCCCCCAACGCCGGTACGGCGCCGGCTCAGTGCGCTGCTCAAACCGCGCACGCGCCGACACGGTCTTGATCAGCGAAGCCGCCATCTTCCCAAACACCGGGTCTGCGACATGCGTTTCGGGCGCACCGACAATCTCCTGAATCTTCGCCCGCACCTCCGCGCGGCTCAGGCCATCCTTCATGGCCTGCCCAATGGCCGGCATGGCCAACCGCACCGGCTCACCGGCCGGGATCCCCAAGTTATGCAATTCTCGTGATTTCATGATGCTTCCAGCGTCAAACGAACGATATCGCGCAGAGGTCGGAAAGTAAAGCATCCACAAGTGCGTCGCCAAGCTGCAAAAGGCTCGCATGCCGTTACTGGTTTATGGTTCAATACCTACGTGATTTTGGGAGAATAAGTATCATGAAAGCAGATCTCTTGAGGCGGTGCGTCAGAGCCATGGCGGAGGTCGATAGTCGCGATCTCAGCTCGTTGTGCGAAACGGTGATTCAGGAAGAACAGCAGTTGGGCCACGGCGTTCTCGCCGCACAGTTATCACGCACCCTTGTAGACGCGCGCGCCCGTCGTCAATCCGATGATGCAGCCAAGACGCGCCCGCTTTCTTCGCGGCTGTCAACGCGTGAGAGCCCGGCGCAGCAACTGGTGCGGCTGGAGCCGACACAGGCGCGCCATACGATGGTCCTGGACGAAGCGGTTGAGGAGCGGTTCAAACGGATCGAGTGCGAGTACGCGGCCCGGGAGCGACTTGCCAAACACGGACTGAAACACACGCGACGGATTCTGCTCTATGGACCGCCAGGGTGCGGTAAGACCCTGGGCGCCGAACGGTTGGCATGGAACACCGGGCTGCCGTTGGTGAAGGTGCACTTCGACACGCTGATTTCCTCTTATTTTGGCGAATCTGCGACTGGTTTGCGGAAAGTGTTTGAACTCGCGCATCGGGAGAAGTGCATTCTCTTCCTCGATGAATGCGATTACATTGCCAAACGGCGCGGTGACGGCCGCGATGTCGGGGAGGTATCCAGAATTGCGAACACGTTGCTGCAACTGCTGGAAGATTACGATGCGCCCGGCTTGTTGTTGGCGGCCACCAACCTCGACGAGATGCTGGATAATGCTATTTTCCGTCGTTTTGATGACGTTTTCTGCATTCCTCTGCCCGGTAAGAAACAGATTGCGGAGCTGCTGATACTGACGTTGTCCGCCATTCCGACCGACCGGCACATCTTCTGGAACAAGTTGGCCGAGGACTTAGCGGGAATGTCGGCAGCGACGGTGGTGCAGGTCGCCCAGGACGCGGCCAAGCATGTGATTCTCGACGGTGGGAACATTGTCCACCATGATGACATCGAGAAGGCCATCGCGCGCATCTACCGTACCCGGCAACAGGGAGGGGCAACCAATGGGAGCAAGCGATAATCCCTTTCCGCATCTGAAGTTTCAGGTTGTCCACTCGGATCGGGCGCGGTTGAATGTCGGGGGGAAACCCAATCCCCTAACCTTGCAATTCAAGAATCAACGACCCCAGCATGCCGCGCGCCTCCATAGTGCAGCAAAGAAACTATCTGCGTTATGGCACGCCGTCGAGATTGATAGATCCGCACGTGGTTTGCCAAATTTGCCAGCCGGACGACCATTGTTGCTTTTGGTGGATGATACCGTAGACATTGATTTCCTGCGTTCGGCATTCGGTTTTGAAATCGTTGCCGAGGAAGAAGATGGTTACATCATTGTCGCAACGGAAGATATTGACTTCACTGAACTCGAGGAGATACTCAATAAGTTTCTGACAAGCAGTCGCGGTGGTGGCAGTGCAGCGAAGCTCTATAACCTTATTGAGTCGACCGATGAACGTCTGCAAAGAATCCTCAGTGATACCCTTTTGGCGGAATGGCCAAAGGTCAAGGATACTGACAACTTGGTGCTCGATATCAGCATTTCCTTTGTCGGGCCCGAGCCGATTACCGATTTTCCGCCCCGTGATGGTGCGGAAACAGATGTTGCCTTCGCGGCACGAAAGGCAAGTTATCTCGCGCGGCATCAGCGTGTGGTGCAGTCATGGGATGCGATTCAATGCCAACGCGAATCAGAGTTTACTCAGTTTGTAACGACGTATCACGGCGAGGTGTTACAGTTCACGCAGACACTAGGCGGTAATGTATTTCATCTGCCTGACTGTTTTACCGTACGTGCGCGCGTTTCGGGTGCCTGTTTCAAGGACCTCGCGCAAAACCATCCGCACATCTTTCAGATCACTGAAGTTGAACCGATTGAAGAGCCGGCGCGCGATTCGGCGCAGGCAGCCATTGCCTTTGTCGCCGAAATTGAGCCGCCGAGTGATGATTCGGCCTCCGTGTGCGTGATGGATAGTGGCATCCAAGAAAATCATTCCTACCTGAAACCAGCCATTGTCAGCACCGAATCACGATGTTTTCTGCCGGGCGTTTTGCCCACCGACACGTCCGATTACGTGAAACCGCATGGGCACGGCACCCGTGTGGCGGGGGCGGTTTTATATCCACGCGATCTGCCAAGCACCGGAACGAAAATCACCTTGCCGTGTTGGATTCACAACGCGCGGGTACTGAACGCACAGTGCGCACTTCCCGAACAAATGATGCCCGCGCTCTATATGGAGCGTGTTGTAGGCCATTATCTTGACCCCAGTCGCGCGCGACCGGCACGAATCTTCAACCATTCGATCAACAGCCGGACCTCTTTTCGCCCAACACACATGTCTACATGGGGGGCCGCGATCGACAAACTTTCTTACAACCATGACGTTCTGATCATCCAAAGCGCCGGGAACATCGGCCCTCGGGATGTAGAACGTCATCTGGTTGGCGGGCTTGGATATCCTGCCTATCAGCTTGAGGCGTCATCGCGCGTGCGCAACCCCGGGCAAAGCCTTTGCGCACTGACGGTTGGCTCTGTCTCGCACGTTTCCTGGAATCATGGGCAACGTGCATCGATGGCAAAACAGGAAGAACCTTCTGCTTTTTCCACCGCAGGAACTGGTCTTTGGGGCAGCATCAAGCCTGATGTGGTTGAATATGGCGGCGATTTTGTTGTCGAACAAGGGCATCCAGCCCGTGTTTTCCCAGTCAGCGCCGTAGCTTGCGAATTGGTGCGTTCTACCCTGCACAGTCCTGGCGCAACGTCGAGCGACGATGTCGGAACCTCCTTTGCCGCCCCGAAAGTCAGTTTTATTGCGGCGATGCTGGCGCAGGAACTTCCCGACGAACCCTGTCTTCTATACCGCGCATTGATCGCCAATTCAGCGCGGTGGCCGGACTGGGCTGAGAAGGTCACCGATGAAGAGCGGTTGTCGGTGTTGCGACGGATCGGTTATGGGATTCCGAGTGTCGAGCGGGCGACAACGAACACGGAGTATCGGGTGACGTTGGTTTCATCCGGTGAGCAAAGGATTCCGGCGCGAGAGGCGCACATCTATCATATTCCGGTTCCAGAGGTGCTGCGACAGCCGCAAGAGGACTTCCTGATCCGCATTGACATATCATTAGCATACGCTTCGATGCCGCGACGAACGCGGCGACGTGTTCGCGGGTACCTGGCAACCGTTCTGGATTGGGATGTTAGCAAAAAAGGAGAATCCAGTGCCTCTTTCCGCAATCGCATCTTCAACGATGGCGACATTACGGCCCAGGACGGAGACTCCATTTTCAAATGGGTGTTGCGTGATCGTTCAGATTACGGCCTGATTCAGGGGGCGAGTCGGCAGAACAGCACGCTTCAGAAGGACTGGTGTTACATCCGTTCGCACGAACTGCCACCGGATTTTTGCATCGCGGTGGTGGGGCATCCTGGATGGGACCCATCGCCCGAGACAAAGGCCAAGTATGCACTGGCGGTATCGTTTGAAGCGGTGAACGCTGATCTGAGGGTGTACACGCCGATTCGCGTGGCCCTTGAGGCACAGGTGCAGGTGGAAGTGGAGCAACGGATCGAAGTTGATACCGCGCCTGCCACTGAATAGTCTGTCCGCGTTACGCCGTTCCGACGCTGGCGGAAAACGAGGTGTGATCTAAATTTGGTTGTTGCTACGGCAACGGGGTCACTTCTCGTACCGATTCTGCACTGATTTTCTGAACAATTTCTGCCAAGTCTGAGGGCAATTCTGCTAGTTCACACTGGATGTCGGGGGGCAGTCGTCCAGCCTTCTGCTCCGCCTGGACCTTGGCCAGCATGGTCTTGCCGGTGAACACCAGCACTTTTCGCGGGCATTCGGTGCCGAGCATCTTCAAAATGTTCCCTTGAATCTTGTTGTACTTGCCCGCACCGCCCTTGCCACCTGTTGTTGTGTACTGTGAGCAAGAGAGGCAGTAGACGGCCTGCAGCGCACTCGCCTTACCAGTCCGCCTTCGACATTTGTCATTGCTTCTCCTTCGCGGCGAAGGTTATGGCCGCGTCGCCTTTCGGGTGACAATGCTTGTGCACGAGCGCGCCGTTCTCCATGATTGTACGACCGCCCAATGCATGTCCTTCCACGTGATGGACCTCTGCTTCGCTCCACTTCACCTCAGCGCCGCACACAGCGCATTTCTTCTCTTTGGCGTAATAGAGGATCTCGCGCTCGAGTGGTCCAAACGCCCTTTGGGCATCCTTCATTGTCGGGTTCATGTTGGCGAACATCTCCTTTGCAAAGAAACCGTGCCGCAGTCTGATCGATTCTGCGGTATCACTGTTTGACCGCGCGAGGAGTCCGTAGCGAAGCCAATACGGGAGAGGGCTTCCTCCGTGTCTGGATTTGGTTGCGGTGGCCAGTTTTGCACGAAATTGATCAAAGGATGCTGCGAATGCTGTCTCCCATGACCTGGTGTAATCATCCCAGAGTGAATCGACCAGCAAAATGAGGTGCATGGCCTCGTGGCCGGCAATCTTCTTGCGTTTCTGATCCCGCAGCAAATCCGTGATCTTGGTCAGGATGTCGACAAACCGTTTGGCGTCAGGGCTTGAGGCGTCGAATCCCAGGTGTTGATAATAGAAGTCGTCGATCTGCGCAGCCCGGATGTCGCAGAAACGTTCTCCGTCGCTCTCCCTGCGTGTGAAGTAGAGCATGGCAATCTGGGCCGCAAGTTGACGTACCTTCCCCCGATCCGTAGAAGTGGGTTGTATGAGTTTGGTGAAGAACTCGCGGCCGGGATATCGCGCAATACCGGGTTTGCCGGCCATCTTCAGGATGAAGTCGGTAAACTGGCCGGGCCAAGCATCACGCTTTTCCTGCGAAGTGAGCGGCATACCGGCCTGAAGGCGAACGAACAGATCACGGGCCTCGTTCTCGTTCTGCGTCTCAATCTTTACCACTGTCAGAGGGGTATCGAGAAAGGCCTTCTGTAGTTCGGATGTTAGGGTGTCAAATGTGCATCGGCCCCACGCACAGGGCGCACGGCTAACGAAATCAGGAAACCGGGCGACCGTGGCATCAGCCGCCGGATCAAACAGTTTAAACTCCCCTTTGTGAAACTGTTCGAGGGCATCCAATCTCTGTTGACCGTCGATTACCTGGAAGGCGTCGTTGTGGTACTCCCCGACAACGGTCCTAATGTGGTGGAGGTAGAAAAGAGGGATTGGATAGCCGCGAAGAACCGAGTCAATAAGGCGCTTCTGTTTGGGCTGATCCCACACCGGACCCCTTTGATACTCTGGGTTGATGTTCAGCATGTTCATGCTGCGCATTTTGAGCAGGTCTTCCACGCGCATCGATTCCGGCTTTGCCTTCATGGCAATCGCCTCCTAACAGTCATTCTCGGTTTAATGGCTACTACGCGTCGCGATCCTGGCGCAGGAAGATGGTGCAGGATGTCATGGGGGGGGACACCAAGAACAGTGCGGATGGATTCGCACAGGTCTTTGGCGGAGAGGGTCGTTTCGGCGTGGCCGGCGGTTTATCAACGGCGGACTGGAGTTGCTTCCGGGCAAAATCGAACTGGCGACGGCGGCTGGAGCGTTCGCTGATCTGTTCGCCAGCATGAACACACATGACCAGCAGGGGGCGGTTGGTGTCGGCATCCGGGAGAGACTGGACATAGCCGACAATGGCGGCCTTGGAGAAGTCGCCAGCATCCTGGATTTCATGCGGGGCGGCGGTAAAGCGGTCGAACTTCTCCCGGCGCCATTCGCCGAAGGTCTCGGCGGAAAACTGGTTAATCAGATCCTCAAGCATGAGGCGGATCCTGAGAAGCGGGACGGATGGCGTTGCGTGCGTAATTGGGACAGGTTACACCTTCAACGGTTGGGTCGCAAGGCGACAGGCGGGCGCGACAGCAATTCGCATTATGGCTTTCGGCGGGTCCGGCGGCCCCGCCCTACCTGCCAAATCCGTGTGTTTTTGGTAGGGCGGGGCCGCCGGACCCGCCGCGATTACGCCATAATGCGAATTGCTGCGGGCGCGATGGGGCGGACGCATCCCGGATGCATTGACCTCCATCAGGCTGCGTGCGGTGCGCGAACTTCAACATTCGAAGTTCCGAGTTCGATATTCTGCGGTTCACTCACCCTTCGTTATCAGCCGCCGTAATTTCTCCATGTACACGAAGAAGACCGGCGTCACATAGAGCGTCAGGGTCTGGGAGACGAGCAGACCGCCGACCACGGCCAGACCGAGCGGGCGGCGCGATTCGCCGCCGGCGCCGTATCCCAGCGCAATCGGCAGACCGGCCATAAGCGCCGCGGCCGTCGTCATCATGATCGGACGGAAGCGGATCAGGCAGGCCTGATGGATGGCCGTTGTCGCGTCCAGCTTCTGCTCGCGCTGTGCCTCCAGCGCAAAGTCGATCATCATGATGCCGTTCTTCTTGACCAGCCCCACGAGCATAATGATCCCCACAAAGGCGTAGAGCGACAGCTCCGCATCGCACAGCAGCAGCGCCAGCAGCGCCCCCATGCCCGCAAACGGCAGCGCCGAAAGGATCGTGACCGGATGGTAGAAGCTCTCGTACAGGATCCCCAGCACGATGTAGATCACCACAATCGCCAGCACCAGCAGCCACCCCATCCCCTTAATCGCCACCTGAAACGCCTGCGCCGTCCCCTGGAAACTGGAGACAATCGTGGGCGGGACCACGGTCCGCGCCACACCCTCCATGCGCCCCACCGCCTCGCCCAGCGAGACACCCGGCTTCAGGTTGAACGCCAGCGTGACCGAAGGAAGCTGACCGGAGTGGTTGACGCTCAACGGGCCATACCCCTCCTTGGCCGTGGCCAGCGCCGTGATCGGCACCAGCCGTCCGTCGGACGCATGCACGTACAACAGCGACAGGGCCGCCGGATTACGCTGAAACTCCGGCAGCAGTTCGAAGATCACCTGGTACTGATTGTTAGGCGTAAAGATCGTCGAAACCTGCGAGCCGGAATAGGCCTTGAGCAGCGTATTTTCAACCTGCGCCACAGAGATGCCCAGCGAGGAGGCCAGGTCGCGATTGACCTGAATCTCCAACTCGGGGTTCTTGAGCTGCATATCACTGGTGACATCCTGGAAGCCGGGCAGCCCCTGCATCTGCTCCAGCATCACACCTGACACACGATAGAGCTCCTCGATGTCCGGCCCCTGCAGCGTGTACTGGTACTGACTCTTGCTGGAGCGTCCGCCAATCTGCAGCGACTCCGGCACGCGCAGGTTGGCCTTGATGCCGGGTATGGCGGCCAGCTTCGGCCGCAGTCGCTGCACGATCTGATCGGCTGTGACATGCCGTTGGGCGCGCGGCTTCAAGTGGATCAGCCCGCCACCGGTGTTCGGACTCCCGCCGCCCCCGCCACCGCCCGCACGCGACATGGCTTCCACCACATCCGGGTCGCGGCGGATCACGTCTGCCACCTGCTGCTGCAACTTGAACATGGCGGCCGGCGCGGTCCCCTCGGCTGCCTCGGTCTGCAGGGAGATCTGATCCTGATCGTCGGACGGCAGAAACCCGGTGGAGACCTTCTTGGCCAGCACGTAGGTCAGCGCCAGAATAGCCACGGAGAAAATCATCACCACGCGCCGGTGGCGCAGCGCCCACTGCAGGGTGACATCATAAAAGCCCAGCAGGGCCTGAAATCCGCGCTCCGTAAAGGCATAGATGCGCCCATGGTGGCTCTCGCCGGAGCCGCGCAGAAACCGCGCGCATAACATAGGCGTCAGCGTCAGCGAGATCACGCCGGAAATCAGCACCGCCACGCCGATGGTGACGGCAAACTCGCGAAAGATGCGGCCGACCACGCCGCCCATGAACAGCACCGGGATGAATACGGCCGTCAGCGAGATCGTCATCGAGAGGATCGTAAACCCGACCTCGCGGGAGCCATCCAGCGCGGCCTGCAGGCGCGGCTTGCCCATCTCCATGTGCCGCACAATATTCTCCAGCATCACGATGGCGTCATCCACCACAAAGCCGATCGCCAGGGTCAGCGCCATGAGCGAAAGGTTGTCCAGGCTGTAGTTCAGCAGCGACATGACCGCAAAGGTGCCGACAATGGACATCGGCAGGGCCAGCGACGGAATGATCGTGGCGGAAAGACTCCGGAGAAAGATGAAGATAACCAGCACCACCAACCCCAGCGTAAGCAGCAGCGTGAACTGCGCATCTTCGGCCGAGGCCAGGATCGGCAGGCTGCGATCGTACAGTACCTGCAGCGAGACGGACGGCGGCAGCTGCTGCTGCAGGCTGGGGAGCAGGGCCTTGACGTCCTCCGCCACCTTGACTGTGTTCATGCCGGGCTGGCGCTGCACCGCCAGGATGATGGCGCGCTGGGTCAGGTTGGAGTTGATGTACCAGGCCGCAACCTTGTCGTTCTCGACGCTGTCTGTGGCGCGAGCCACATCCCCCAGCCGCACCGGCGCGCCATTGCGATAGGCAACCACCAGCTCGTTGTAGCGGGCCGCGGAGGTGAGCTGGCCATCGGTCTGCACCGTAAAGACGCGGCTGGGTCCGTAGAGAATGCCGGTCGGCAGATTGACATTGCCGTCATCCACGGCCTGCACCACCTCCTCCAGCGCAATCCCGCGTGCAAATAGTTTCCGCGGATCCGCCTGGATGCGCACCGCATACTTCTGGCCGCCGTAGACCTGCACCTGCGCCACGCCGTCCACCATCGACAGGCGCTGGCCGATCAGCGTCTGCCCGAATTCGTCGAGCGCGGAGAGCGGCAGCGTGGGGCTGGTGAGTACCAGGAACAGAAATGGCGAGTCCGCCGGGTTGACCTTCTGATACGAAGGGGGCGCCGGCATGTTGGATGGCAGCTGCCGCGCCGCGCGCGCAATCGCGGCCTGCACATCCTGCGCCGCCGAGTCGATGTCCCGTGTCAGCACAAACTGCAGAGTAATGGTCGAACGCCCCTGCATGCTCACGGACGTCATGGTATCCACACCGGCAATGGTCGAGAACTGCTTCTCCAGTACCGTGGCCACGGCCGAAGCCATGGTCTCCGGGCTGGCGCCAGGGACGTTGGCCGAGACCTGGATCGTCGGGTAATCTACCGTGGGGAGATCACTGACCGGCAGCTGGCGGTAGGCCAGAATGCCGAACAGCAGAATGCTGACCATCAGCAGGGTGGTCATTACCGGCCGGCGAATGCAGGTGGCGGAGATGTTCATGGTTCGCGGCGCCCCGCCTTACGGGCCCCGGCCTCAGGCTGGCCGGCACCGGCTCCCGCCGCCGGCTTGCCGGGCTCAGCGGCATTCTTCACCGCCGCACCGGGCTTGAGCAGTTGCTGGCCATCGGTAACGACCACCTCGCCGGGCGCCAGCCCCTTCCCGATCACGCTCTCTTCCTCGACCATCCGCGTGATGGTCACAAGCCGGTCAGTTACAGTGGCGTCCGGTTGCACGAGATAGACAAAGGTGCCCTTCTGGCCGTTCTGCACGGCGCGGTACGGGATCACCACGGCGTTGGTCTCGACTGCCACGATCATGCGCATGGTCACGAACTGCCCCGGCCAGAGCCGGCGCGACGCATTGGCAAACTGTGCCTTGAGCGTGATGGTCCCAGTGGTGCGGTCCACGCTGTTGTCGAGAAACGTCAGCACGCCGGCCTCAGGGTGCGCGGCATCTTCAGGCAGCAGCGCCTCCACCGCCAGGTCGCGCGCCTCGGTACGGCCATAGACCCTCGCCAGCTCCTGCTGGGGAATGGAGAAGCTGACATCCACCGGCTGCACCTGGTTGATCGTGACCAGGGGCGTGGTATTCGCGGTCACAAGGTTGCCGACATCCATCTGCCGCCGTCCGGCGATGCCGGCAATGGGAGAACGGATTTCGCAGTAGCCGAGCAGAATACGTGCACGATCCACACTGGCGTCATCCGCCAGCAGCGTGGCCCGCAGCGTGGCCACGGCCATGAGCGATACGTCGCGCTCGTTCTCCGGCAGCAACTTCTTGTCGAACAGCTCGGACATGCGCCGGGCCTCGGTCACCGCATTGGTCAGCTGCGCGAGCGTGCGGGCACGCGCGGCCTCCGCCTGCCGCAGGTCGGTCTCGAACGCGCGCGGATCCAAGCGATACAGCAGCTGACCCGCCTGGATGGCGGCGCCCTCGGCAAAGCCGGACTCCGCCAGCATGCCGGTCACCTGCGCACGAATGGTCACGGACGTGGAGGCTTCCACAGTGCCGAAGGCACGCAGTTCGACCGGCATGGGCTTGCACGCGGCCGCGATCTGCAGGACCGGCACCGGCGGCCTGCTCCCGCCCTTCTTCCCGGCGCCTTCCTTTTTCTTCTGCAAATCATGAATGCGCCAGACGCACGCTGCGACCAGGACGACCAAACAGAGAAGACCAACCATTTTCTTCATCAAAGCACCTCTACGCAAACCCCAACAATAACACGAAAACTTGCGAACCGTATAGAGGGACATGCTAGCAGCCAGCAGTTCTCATTATGGCGACACGAATGCCCTTACGGG
>SESH01039658.1_pt1 | contig 16407 bp, 14 predicted proteins | sample 3171561 | NCBI WGS metagenome assembly SESH01 (sample SAMN10866947, study PRJNA518727) | freshwater metagenome | biome: subpolar coniferous forest; feature: holomictic lake; material: water; isolation source: holomictic Lake 442 2011 16.5 m and 2014 13 m | place: Canada: near Kenora, Ontario
ACCTCGAGGAGCTGGTGAAGGATAAGGAATTTCGCGAGGACCTCTATTACCGGCTAAACGTTGTGCGGCTGCGCCTGCCCCCGTTGCGCGAGCGCGTGGAGGATGTGCCGCAAATCGTGGATTTTTTCCTGCAGAACCTGGCCAAGGCCAAGAAGACCAAGGCGCGGAAGGTCTCCCCCGAGGCGCTCGCCATTCTCTGCCGGCACAACTGGCCCGGCAACGTGCGCGAACTGGAAAACATGATCTACCGCAGTGCCGTCATCGCCCAAGGCGACGCGATTTTGCCGAAGGATCTGCCGGAGGAAGTGCGGTTGAGCAGTGCGCTGGAAACCAAGCCCGCCGGACTCGAGACACTGATCGATCAGCTTTACGTGCTGCTCAAGGCAACCCATCCCGATGACATGTTGTCCGTCGTGAAGGAGGCATTCGCCGTGCGCGGCGCATCTGACAAGCCGGCGACCAAGGCCAAGGCAAAAAAAAGCGCGACGAAGAAGCCGTAACTGTTTCGGCTGCTAATTTGTCTCACCGGTCACCGTAGCCCGTCGGCTGGCGCGAATGCCAGCGCCAGGCCGTCTCGACGATTGGCTCAATCGACATGAATTTCGGCTTCCAGCCGAGCTCCGCCTGAACTTTGGCGGAGTTGGCATAGAGCGCGGGCGGATCGCCCTCGCGACGGGGGCCGAACTTGACGGGCACCGTGAGTCCAGTGACTTTTTCGACTGCGTTAATGACCTCGCGGACCGAGGTGGGGGTTCCGGTGCCGAGATTGTAGAAGTGCGCGGTGCCGGGCTTGGCCAGCTTTTCGAACACAGCGATGTGAGCCCGGCTGAGATCATCCACATGCACGTAGTCGCGCTGGCAGGTGCCGTCGGGCGTGGGGTAGTCGGTGCCGAAGACCTGCAGGGCCGGCCGGTTGCCCTGCGCGGCGCCGATGGCGAGGGGGATGAGGTGCGTTTCCGGATCGTGATCCTCGCCAATGCTGCCGTCCTCGGCGGCCCCGGCGGCGTTGAAATAGCGGAAGGCCGCAAAACTCAGCCCCTGGCCGTGCGCGAGCGCCTTGAGGGCGTTTTCCACGTCCAGCTTGGTCTGGCCGTAGGGATTAATTGGAGCCTGCGGCATGCCCTCGACCAGCGGCAGCGTGGCGGGAATGCCATAGGTGGCGCAGGTGGAGGAGAAGACGAATTTCTTCACCCCGTGACGCTGCATCGCATCGAGCAGGGTGTAGGTGGCGGAAACGTTGTTCAGGTAATACTTCAGCGGAGCCGTGACCGACTCGCCGACATAGCAAAAGGCCGCGAAGTGCATGACCAGATCGACCCGCTCCGCCTGAAAGACGCGGTCGAGCGCCGCCGCATCGGCGAGGCTGGCCTCGTGGAGCCGCACGCCGGCGGGGACGGCGGAGCGATGGCCGTAGGCGAAGTTATCCAGCACGATGGGCTCGTGGCCGGCGGCCAGCAACTGGCGCACGCAATGACTGCCAATGTAACCCGCACCGCCGGCGACGAGGACTTTCATGCCTAGACTTGTATTGCGTTTCGATTTCCGTTGGCTAGGCAAATCTGCTCCATTCAGGAAACCGCATGAAGCCAAGCCGCATCGTTATCACCGGGATCGGGCTCACCGCCCCCAACGGGAACTCGCTCGCCGAGTTCCGTCAAAACCTGCTGAACGGGGTGTCGGGCATCACGACCATCGATGTCCGCTACATGGGGCGTCATCCGGCGGGCATGTGCACCTTTGATCCGCTGAAATACCAGAAAAAGAAGGATGTGCGGATTGGCACCCGGGTTGGCGGCATCAGCATCTATTGCGCCCGCGAGGCCCTCGCTGACAGCGGGGTCAATCTGGAGACGCGGGACAAGAGCCGGATCGGCGTCTACCTGGGTGTGACGGAGCACGGCAACGTCGAGACCGAGAACGAGGTCTACAACATCTCCCAGTTCAAGTACGACACGAAGTTCTGGTCGCATCACCACAATCCCCGCACGGTCGCCAACAATGCCGCGGGCGAGGTGTCACTGAATCTGGGCATCACCGGGCCCGCCTATACCATCGGTGCCGCGTGCGCCGCCGGCAACATGGGCCTGATCCACGCCGCCCAGATGCTGCGGTTGGGTGAGGTTGACTTTGCCCTGGCCGGCGGGGTCAGCGAAAGCCCCCAAACCTTCGGTATCTTCGCCGGGTTCAAAAGCCAGAACGCCCTCGCCGCCCATGCGGACCCCACGAAAGCCAGCCGACCCTTTGACCAGGCACGCAATGGCATCGTGATTTCCGAAGGCGGCTGCATCTACACGATCGAGCGGCTGGAGGATGCACAGGCGAGGGGAGCGAAGATTTACGGCGAGATCGCCGGCTACCATGTGAATTCGGATGCCACCGATTACGTCCTCCCTAACCCCGAACGGCAGGCCGAATGCGTCCGCAAGGCCATCACCAACGCTGGCATGACCATTGAGGACATCGATCTGATCAACACCCACGCCACCTCGACGCCGCAGGGCGACATCCAGGAATGCGTGGCCATTGCCGAGGTTTTCAAGGCGCGCAGCACTCCGCCGCACATCAACAACACCAAGGGTTTTATTGGCCACGCGATGGGTGCCGCCGGTGCCCTCGAATTGGCCGGCAACCTGCCCAGTTTCGATGACCTGATGGTGCACCCGACCATCAACGTGGATAATCTTGACCCCCAGTGCGATATACCGGGATTGGTTATCAACCAGCCGAAGAAAGCATCGCGAATTGATGTGATCCTGAACAATTCCTTCGGCATGCTGGGCATTAATTCGACATTGATTATCAAGCGATACGTCGCTTAATGCGGCAACACCCATGACGAAAGAAGACTGCAAGCAGCTGGTTATAGACATCATCTCCGACATCGCACCGGACGAGGATCTCAGTGCGATCAAGCCCGAGATCAAACTGCGGGACCAACTGCAGTTGGATTCGATGGATTTTCTCGATATCGTGATGGAACTGCGCAAGCGCCATGGCATTGAGGTGCCGGAGACGGATTACTCGCATCTGGCCTCGCTGGAGAGCTGTGCGGAATATCTGACGCCAAAATTTGCCGCCAAGGCTTGAGTCGAGTCCTTGTCTGGTACGACCAATCGGGTAGGGCGAGTCCGCCGGACATGCCGACCCGGTTTTATTATTTAATGATGCGCCCGGCTCGTCCGGATGACTCGCCCTACCTGAAGTGAAAGACTCCCATTATGACGTGGTGATCATCGGCGCGGGTATGTCCGGCTTGGCGGCCGGAATCCGGCTGGCCCATTTCGGGCAGAAGGTTTGCATCTTTGAGCGACACAACACGGCGGGCGGCCTGAACAGTTTCTACAGTGTCGACGGCCGCAAGTATGACGTCGGTCTGCACGCCATGACGAACTACGTGCCGCCGGGAGTGAAGGGGACCCCCTTGGGCAAGTTGCTCCGCCAACTCCGCATCGAGCGCGACGAGTTCGCCCTCTGCCCCCAGAAACAGTCGCGCATCGCATTCCGCGACCGCTCCCTCAAGTTCACCAACGATTTTGCGGTGCTGGAGTCGGAGATAGCCGCGCAATTTCCCGCCCAAACCGACGGCTGGCGGACGCTGGTGCAACTCGTCCGCACCTATGATGATGTCTCCCTGGAGGCCAAGCCGGTCTCGGCCCGGGAGTTGGTTGCCCGGTACATCACCGATCCGCTGCTGCTGGACATGCTCTTCTGCCCGGTCATGTACTACGGCAGCGCCCAGGAGCGGGACATGGAATTCGGCCAATTCGTGATCATGTTCAAGGCGCTTTACCTGGAAGGCTTCGCCCGGCCACTGGAGGGCGTCCGGGTCATTCTCCGGGTGCTGTTGGACAAATTCCGGACCGCCGGGGGTGAACGCCGGATGAAGTGCGGCGTGGCCCGGATCATTGAGGAGCAGGGCCGGGCGGCCCGGCTGGTCCTCGACAACGGCGAGGAGGTCACTGCGGGACATGTCATTTCCTCGGTGGGCTTCGCCGAAACCATGAATCTCTGCGCGCCGCCCCAGGCGCAGGCCGCGGCGGAAAATACGGGCGCCCTATCCTTTGTCGAAACCATCAGTGTGCACCGCCTCCTGCCGGCCGCGTGGGGCTGGGGTGATGACACCATTATTTTCTTCAACGATTCGGACCGGTTCGACTACTCGCGGGCCGAGGAACAGGTCGATCTGCGCAGCGGGGTGATTTGCCTGCCGAATAACTTTGATTACGCCGGCCCCAACCTGAGCGAGGGGATTTTCCGCGTCACCTGTCTGGCCAATTACAACCTATGGGCGCACCTGCCGGAGGAGACCTATCAGGCGGATAAGCAGCGCTGGTTTGCCGCCGTGGGCCGCAGTGCCCGGCGCTTTCTGCCGCCGGTCGCGGACGGTGTGCTGGAGCAATCCTTGCTGGCCACGGACATGTTCACGCCGCGGACGATCCGGAAATTCACCGGGCATATCAACGGGGCGATCTATGGTTCGCCGCACAAGATCCGCAACGGCCGAACCCATCTGGCGAATCTCTACCTCTGCGGCACCGACCAGGGTTTTCTCGGCATCGTGGGGGCGATGCTGAGCGGCATCTCGATGGCCAATTACCACATTTTGCAGGGCGCCAGCCGCGCCTAGATTTTTCCGCGTTGCGCTTTCTGGCGGGGCCTCTTACTTGGGCATCTCGCATGGCTTACGACTGGCTCAAAGATATCGATGACCACTACGACATCGTGGTGATTGGCAGCGGCTTGGGTGGCCTCACCGGCGCCAACGTGCTGGCCAAATGCGGGCACAAGGTCCTGCTGCTGGAGCATCATTATCAGTTGGGCGGCTTGGCGACCTGGTTCACCCGGAAAGGCGGGCATATTTTCGACATCTCCCTGCATGGATTTCCCTTCGGGATGCTCAAATCCATCCGGAAATACTGGAGCCAGGATATCGCCGATTCGATCATCCAGCTGAAGGGCGTGCGTTTTGTTAATCCGCAGTTCTCCATTGAAACGACCTTCGACCGCGAGGATTTCACCCGTCAGCTCGTCGAGAAATTCAAGGTGACGGCGGAAACGGTCGAGCGTTTTTTCACCGACCTGCGGGCGATGAACTTCTACGACAACAACACCGAGACCACCGGGCAGATGTTCGAGCGCTACTTTCCGGGGCGCGACGATGTCCAGCGCCTGCTGATGGAGCCGATCGCCTACGCCAATGGCTCCACGTTGGACGACCCCGCCATCACTTTTGGCATCGTTTTCTCCAACTTCATGAGCAAGGGCGTCTACACTTTTCAGGGCGGCTCGGATGTCCTGATCAAGAAGATGGCGGCCGAACTGAAAAAAAACGGCGTGGAAATCCGCCGCCATGTCGTGGTGGAAAAAATCCTGACGGAGGTGCACGAGGGCAAGAAGCGGGTCGTGGGGGTCGTGGCCAACGGCCGCACTGTCCGGTGCAGCGCGGTGCTCTCCAATTCGAACATCAAGAACACGGTTTTGCGCCTGGCCGGAGAGGATAATTTCAATCCGGATTTTGTCGCCCAAACCAAGGCCGTCCGGGTCAATACCAGTTCCTGCCAGGTTTACCTCGGCATCCGGAAAGGCGAGTCCCTCCCGCATATCGGCGACCTGGTGTTCACCTCGGAGGAACCGAAATTCTCCAGCGAGAAGCTGGTCGATCTGCACACCAGCAGCCGGACCTTCTCGATGTATTACCCGGACACCCGCCCCGGCAGCGACCGGTATACCGTGGTTGTGTCCATCAACGCCCGCTACGCGGACTGGAACGATCTTTCCCCGGAGCTGTACGAGAAGGAGAAGCAGCGCCTGATCGAGGAGTCCATCGTGGCGCTGGAGAAATACATTCCCGATGTGCGCGGCAAGATCGACTGGAAGGAGGCCGCCACACCGCGCACCATCGAGTACTACACCCGGCACTGGGCCGGCACCTCCTTCGGTACGAAGTTTGAGGGCCTGAAGGTCTCGATGGATTTGCCCGCCCAATTGTCGGGGCTTTTCCATGCGGGATCGGTCGGAATCATCATGTCCGGCTGGCTCGGGACCATTAATTATGGCGTCATTGTCTCCAACCAGATCGACAAATTTCTGACGCAGCTCAAGGGCAGCCGCACTCCCGTCACCGCCAACCCCTGAAACGCATTCCTGTGTACCCGCCAGTCACCGACCTCATCCCGCACCGGCCGCCGTTTCTCTTCGTGGATGAAATCATGGCCCAGACCGACGAGACCCTGACGGCCAGGCGTACCTGGCGAGCCAACGAGGATTTCTATCAGGGCCATTATCCCGGTGCGCCGATTACTCCCGGAGTGCTGCTCTGCGAGTCCGTCTTCCAGACGGGCGCCCTGCTGCTGGCGAGCAAGTTTGCCGGCCAAGGCAAACCCGAGGGCGTGCCCCTCCTCGCCAAGGTCGAGAACGTGCGTTTTCGAAGTCCCGTCTACCCGGGCGACACCACGACCATCGAGGTTAAGATCAAGGAGATCGCCGGGGGGTTCTACATGATGGCCGGGCAGGTCAAGAACGGTGACAAACGGGTGTTGAGCGTTGATTTTGCCGTGGCGTGGAAGACCCCGGAGGGCGCGGCATGAGTGATTTCCTGCAATTGGCCGGCAAGACCATTCTGGTCATGGGCGTGGCCAACAAGAAGAGCGTCGCCTGGCACATTGCGAAGAACCTGGAAGAGCAGGGCGCCCGGGTCGTTTACAGCATCCGGTCCGAAGCCCGGCGGAAGACCCTCGAGGCCCTGTTGGCGGACCGGCCAGTATTCATTTGCGACGTGGAGGAAGAGGGTGCCTGTGAGCGCTTGGCCGCCGCCGTGGCCGCCGCCGGACTGGCCCCGCTCCATGGGGTGGTGCACTCGATTGCCTTTGCGAACTACAGCGAGGGCTTCAAGTCCTTCCACGAGACCAAGCGAAAGGATTTTTTGCAGGCCAATGCCATCTCCGCCTTCTCCCTCGTGGAACTGGCCAAGGCGCTCAAGCCGCATCTCGCCCGCAACGCCTCAGTTGTAACGATCGGGATTTCCTCACTGCAGGTCACTCCGGACAACTACGGCTACATGGGACCGATCAAGGCCGCGCTGGAGTCGTGCAGTCGGTTTCTGGCGAAGTCGTTCAGTGCGGACACCGAGGTGCGTTTTAATGTCATCGGGTCGGGACCGCTCAAGACCAGCGCATCTGCAGGAATTCCCGGCTACATCGAGAGCTACCTGTACGCCGAGAAATTGACCTTCCGGAAGCGCAACCTGGAAACCCAGGAAGTGGCCAATGCCGCGCTTTTCCTGCTCAGTGCGTGCAGCAGCGGCATCAATGGGACCACGCTGGTGGTCGATGCCGGGCTCGGCTCCAATTTCTTCGACAAGGACCTGATTCGTCTGGCCATGCGGCCAGAAAAGTAAGCCGCCATGCGCTTTCGCCATGCCTGCATTGAGTCCTTGGCCGCTGTGTTGCCGGAGGAGATATGGACATCGGATCAAATCGAGGCCCGGCTTCAGCCGCTGTACGAGCGCCTCAAGCTACCGGCCGGCCGGTTGGAATTGATGACCGGGATCAAGGCGCGCCGGATGTGGCCAGCCGGAACGAAGCCATCCGACGCCAGCGCGGCCTCGGGCCGGGCGGCGCTGGCCCGTTCGGCCTGTCTGCCGACCGAGATCCAGGCATTCATTCACTGCGCGGTTTCCCGCGACATGCTTGAACCGGCGACAGCCTCCTTCGCGCACCACAAGATCGGATTAGGGCCGCAGGCCCAGGTATTCGATCTCTCCAATGCCTGCCTCGGATTTCTCAATGGGCTGGTGACCCTGGGAGCCATGATTGATGCCGGTCAGATTCGCTGCGGCATGGTCGTGTCAGGGGAGAACGGCCGGCCGCTGGTGGAGCAGACGGTGCAGCATTTGCTGGCCGCGTCCCTGAGTCGCAACGAGATCAAGCCCTTCTTCGCCAATCTGACCATCGGGTCCGGGGCCGTGGCCGCCATTGTCTGCCATGAGGACATGCTGGCCGGCCGCCCCAAGCACCGGCTGCTGGCGGGAGCCCATCAAGCGGCGACCCAATTCAGTGAACTCTGCCAAGGCGACACGGCAGGGGACGGCCTCGCCATGCAGACGGACTCGGAGCAGTTGCTGGTGGCGGGCGTGGAAGTGGCCCTGGGCACCTGGAAACTATTCGAACAGGAGACCGGTTGGAATCGCCGCACGCCGGATCGCATCATCTGCCACCAGGTCGGAAGTACACACCGGCGCAAGCTCTACGAAACCGTTGGGCTGGATTTGGCCAAGGATTTTTCGACTTTCGAAACCCTGGGTAACACCGGCTCAGCCGCCTTGCCCACGGCGCTGGCGCTGGCGGTGGATGCCGGCACGATCAAAGCAGGGGACAAGGTGGCGTTGCTCGGCATTGGCAGCGGCATCAACAGCCTCATGTTGGCCTTGGAATGGTGATGAGCGATCCGATCCCAGATTGGTTGCGGACCCAATATCCGTTCACTCCCAGGCAATTTGACACTGGCCGGGGTCTGATGAGTTACCTCGACGAAGGCCAGGGGGACGAGGCTGTCCTGATGGTCCACGGCAACCCGACCTGGTCCTATTATTATCGGAATGTCGTGCTGGGCCTGCGCGGAAAGATCCGTTGCATCGTGCCCGATCACCTTGGCTGCGGGTTGTCGGAAAAACCGCAGAATTTCAATTACACGCTGGGCGAGCATATCCGCAACCTTAGGGGACTGCTCGGCAGTCTAAATCTGCGGAAAATCCACCTGATCGTGCACGACTGGGGCGGTCCCATTGGCTTGGGGGCTTGCTTAGCCAGACCGGAGCAACTCGGCCGGGTCGTTATCCTGAATACTGCGGCATTCGCTGATACCGTAATACCGTGGCGCATTCGCCTTTGCCGCATTCCAGTTCTGGGCGAGTGGATCGTACGAGGATGCAATGGCTTTGCCTGGCCGGCCACCTGGATGTCCGTTACGCAACCGCTCAGCTCAGAGGTGAAGCGTGGTTTTCTCTTTCCGTATAACAATTGGACAAACCGGATCGCCACTCATCGGTTCGTCGTCGATATCCCGACCGGGCAGGGCGCGGCCAACGATGAGGCCTTGGCCGAGGTGGAGAGAAGCCTGCCAATTTTGCGCAATCATCCCGTCCGAATCATCTGGGGTGGGCAGGATTTCTGTTTCAATTATCACTATTACAACCGCTGGAGAGTGCTGCTGCCCGGAGCTAACGCGGACTATTTGGAATCAGCCGGCCATTACGTGCTCGAGGATGCGGGTCAGTATTGTCAGGAAGAGATCCGATTGTTTCTGGGACTGAATTTTTAAGAGAGGCTAAGGACGCTTTGCGCCAATAGTATATTAGACATAATATATATTGTGCGTTATTCTACCGGTAGCAGCTTACTACCTGTATTTTATAAACGACTATTTGGCAGGTCCCCAACGACTAGTCAGCGGATAATAAATAAACAACGGTCGACCAACCACGTCCTTATCCGGGACGAAGCCCCAATAACGGCTGTCTTTGCTGCGCGGGGAATTGTCGCCAAGTGCGAAAAAAGAATGGGCCGGAACATTGACCACGCCTTGGGGCGGCAAGAGTCCATCGCTGGTGCGAATTCCATCCGCAAGTGTCGGCCCGCCGGTATTGTTGGTATAACCGGGATATTTACCTTCCTTGCGGGCGTTCTTATCAAACGCGTCTGCGCCCTCAATGGGTTTGCCGTTGCGATACAGGACGGGCGCCTTGATTTCCAGGACATCACCCGGTTTGCCGACCAGGCGCTTGACGAAATATTTGTCCCCTTCGTCAGCCTTCAGCGCCTCAATGTTACCTGTCTTGAAAACAAAACCAGAACCGACCTTGGGTTGGACGAAATTATAGCTCATCCGGTCCACAAACAGCAGGTCGCCGGTCAAGATGTCGAATGAGAGGATCGTCTGACCTTTATGCACCTGCTTGCCGATTGGGATCCAATAAACGGTGGCATCCCGGCCTTGCAGACGAACGCTGGAGGTCTGCAATGGTTTGTGCTTGGTGGCCCCGTCCCGCAGGGCTTCATAGAGATTGGCGGAATTCCCCCGGAAGGCCTCATCGAGCACGCCTTGGAAGTCGTTGTCGAAATCGGCCGGGATTGAGATGGAGGCCGTTTCGCCGCCAACGGAAAATGTGTACTCCCGCAAGGTCGTGGGAAACACCAGCAGACTGCGCCCGGTCTTGGTGGAGAAGGCCGGACGGAAGCTGTAATGTGTACCGTCGTAAGTGGAGGCAAAGACGGGAAACAGAATCTCACCGTCAGCCGGGGCGGCGACGGAGTAATTGGTGGCCCCCAGGCCAACCAAGCGGGCCGCCTTGCGCAGCAGGCCGGGTTCTTCACCTTCCTTGTAAACCTCCGAGGCGGTCATGCCATAATAGCTTGGCCACATGGAATTGGTCGGAATCTTGAACGGCTGCACGAAATACGCGCGCAAACCCAAAATCACGATGGCGGCGACGAGAAAGAACTCGACGTTCTCCACCAGGGACGAGGCCGGATAAATGCGCCCACCAGTCTCACGCAAAACGCGTTCCAGGGCCTCGAGGGCGAGCTTCAGTTTGCTGGCGTCAGCCCGCTCCTTCAAACGCAGCCGAACTTCGCCCGCGGCCGCCTGCAGCTTCCCGTTTTGGGCATCCGTCAATAGGTCCCGGCGAAACTTCTGGACCCGGTCAGCCACTTCCAGCCAGTTCTCGGCATTTTGCCGCATCTTCTTGGCTTCAGAATAGAGAAAACTAAACACGCGCGGCGAAGGTTGATGATTAGCTGTTGGTCTTTAGCACCTGAATGAAGGCATCAGGTGGGATCGAAACCCGGCCGATTTGTTTCATCTTCTTTTTGCCCTCCTTCTGCTTGTCGAGCAACTTCCGCTTCCGGCTGATGTCGCCGCCGTAGCATTTTGCCGTCACATCCTTGCGCATTTCCCGGACATTGTCGCGGGCGATGATCTTGCCCCCGATGGCCGCCTGGACGGCAATCTTGAACATCTGGGAAGGGATGATATCGGCCAGCTTCTCACACAGGGAGCGCCCCTGCCCCTCCGCCTTGCTGCGGTGCACGATGCTCGCAAAGGCATCCACCGGGTCGCCATTGACCATGATGTCCATTTTAACCAGGTCGGAGACGCGGTATTCGCCAAGTTCGTAGTCCATGGAACCATAACCGCGGGTGATACTCTTCAGCCGGTCGTTGAAATCCACCAGAATCTCATTGAGCGGCAAGGTGCAGGTCAGCATGACGCGTGCGCCGTCGAGGGTGTCCGTGTGATCGCAGCTGCCGCGCTTTTCCATGATCAGGTTGAGGATATCCCCGAGAAACTCATTGGGGGTATGAATGGCCGCCTTGATGGTGGGCTCACTGATCTCCAAAATGGTTCCCGGATCCGGCAGGTTGACGGGATTGTCGACGTCGAGGACCTCGCCCCCGTGTTTCTTCACCTTGTAGACCACGCTGGGATACGTCGAAATGATCTCGACATCGTATTCGCGCCGGATGCGTTCCTGGACCACCTCCATGTGGAGCAGGCCGAGAAAGCCGCAGCGGAAGCCGAAACCCAAGGCGACCGAGGTCTCGTTGGAGTAGAGCAGCGCGGAATCGTTGAGTCGGAGCTTGCTCAGGGCGACCTTGAGTTTCTCGTAATCATTCGATTCCAGCGGATAGAGCCCGCAATAGACCATCGGGTGCACTTCCTTGTAGCCGGGCAGCATCTCCGCCGCCGGTTTGTTGGCGTGCGTCACCGTATCGCCGACCTTGATCTCGTCCACGCTCTTGATGTTGCTGACGATATAGCCCACATCGCCCGGCCCGAGTTCCTTGCACTTGATCATGCCGGGGTGAAACATGCCGACTTCCTTGATCTCGGATTTCTGGCCCGAGCTCATGAGCATCATCATTTCCCCGGCCTTGAAGGTGCCCGAGAACACCCGGACGTGCGAAATGACCCCGCGGTAAGAGTCGTACTTCGAGTCAAACACCAGCATGCGGGTCGTCGGATAATTGGTCCAGCGCGGCGGCGGCACCCGGGTCACGATTGCCTCGAGGATATCCTCGATGCCGATGCCCGATTTTCCGCTGGCGAGAATAGCTTCCTCCGCCGGGATCGTCAGGATGTCCTCCAGCTGGCGGGTGCAGAGTTCGAGGTTGGCGCTGGGCAGATCGATTTTGTTGATGACCGGAATCACCTTGAGCCCCTGCCCAAAGGCCAGATGGGCGTTGGCCACGGTCTGCGCCTCGACGCCTTGCGCCGCATCAATGAGCAGCAGCGCCCCTTCGCAGGCGGCCAGCGAGCGGGAGACCTCATAGGCGAAATCCACGTGGCCGGGCGTGTCCATGAGGTTCAGCTTGTAGATTTTCCCATCCTTCGCGGGATAGGTCATCGTCACCGGATGCATCTTGATCGTGATGCCCCGTTCCTTTTCCAGATCCATCGAATCCAGGTGCTGGTCGGTCATCACCCGCTTGGTGATCGTGCTCGTGTATTCGAGCAGCCGGTCGGACAGCGTCGTCTTCCCATGATCGACATGGGCGATGATGCAAAAATTGCGAGTGAGAGGCGCGTCTTTCACTTAGGCAGGCAGGTCGGCCAGTTCGGCGTAGCTTTTGACGATCCAGGTCTTCTCTGTCCGCCGGGCCAATCCGGCCAGCACGGCGCCCGGGCCGCACTCCTTGAATTCGGTGGCACCCAGGGCCGCGCAACGGCGCATGCAGTCCTCCCAGAGCACGGATGAGACCACCTGCTTGACCAGGGCGGCCCGGATCTGGTCAGGCGTGGCAACCACGTCCCCTGTCGTGTTGCTCAGTACCGTGAACTGTGGCGCGGCAAACGTCACCCCGGCCAGATACTGGGCAAACTCCGCCCGGGCCGGCTCCATGAGCCGGCTGTGGTAGGCCCCGGCCACATTGAGGGCCATGACGCGCTTGAGCCCGCGCTCCTTCGCCCCGGCGACCAAGGCATCCACGTTGGTCTTCAGGCCGGATACGATGATTTGCCCCGGGGCATTGAAATTGGCGGCCTCCAGGTCGAATTCCTGGCACAGCTCGACGACCTTGGCGCGCTCTTCCCCGATGATGGCGGCCATGCCGCCCACGGATTTATCACAGGCTAGCTGCATCAGGCGGCCACGCTCCGCGACCACCTTCAACCCGGTGGCAAAATCCAAGACTCCGGCCGCGGTAATGGCCGTCACTTCACCCAAGCTCAAGCCAAGCGCGAACTTCACTTCGGGCAGTTGGGCCCGTTCCCGCAAGGCCGCCAATACGGCGAGTCCATGCACAAACAAGGCTGGCTGGCATACCTTGGTCTGGGTCAGTTCGGCGTCGGGACCCGCAAAGCTGACCCGGGCAAGATCCCAGCCAAGAACTTGATTCGCTTCCTCATAGAGAGCCCGCGCTGCGGCCGAACCGTCGTACAGCGACTGCCCCATGCCCACTTTTTGGGCACCCTGACCGGCGAAAATAAGTGCGAGTGACATAGATGAAAGGTCGGTTAAACCGTCCCACTGGTTAAAAACCAAGCCCTAAAATAATGACAATGAGGGGAACCCATAGCGGATAAATCCCGTGGCGTCCTCCAGGGCCCTATCCGCATACCCTGCGAGGTATTTAGCCTGCCCCGGTCCCAGCGTGGTGAACGCCTTAGGTTTTGAAGAAAATACCCTTCAGATTCATTTCCAACGCCTGGGGATTGGGGGAAAAACGAAGACCCTCGGTCTTGCTGATCTTGCCCTCCTTGATGAGGCGATAGAGATCCTTGTTGAACGACTTGGAGCCGGAATCGCTGTTGGACTCCAGCAGCTGCTGAATTTTGTCGTTATGCCCGTCGAGGATAAGATTGCTGACAGTGGAATCGGCGATCAAGATCTCATGCGCCGCAAACCGGCCGCCACCCTCGAGGGCGGGAATCAGCTTTTGGCAGATGAAACCGCGGAGCGAGCCTGCGATCTGGCGACGAGCCTGCTCGATTTGCTCCGGCGGAAAGAACTCGAACAGGCGGGTGAGTGACTGCTTCACCGTCGCGGCATGCATGGTGGAGATCACCAGGTGGCCCGTTTCGGCCGCGGAGATGGCGGTCTCGAACGTCTCCTTGTCGCGCATTTCCCCGATCAGAATGATGTCGGGATTTTGGCGCAGGACGGACTTGATGGCCATTTCGAAACTGGGGACATCGAGCCCGATCTCGCGCTGCTGGAACAGGCACTTGTCGTCACTGAAGGTGTATTCGATCGGATCCTCGATTGAGACGATGTGCTTGTCCATGTTCTGGTTGATCCAGTTGAGCATGGCCGCCATCGTCGAACTCTTGCCGGAGCCGGTGGCGCCGCAGACCAGCAAAATGCCGTCTTTCGCCGACGCCATCTTGATGAGAGTTTCAGACTCAATTTTCAGGTCCGCGAAGGTCGGCGGACGGCTCTTGATGTGACGAAACACGATGCTCACTAGGCCGCGCTGGTGGAAGGCATTGACGCGGAACCGGCCCACATCATCCGCCGCATAGGCAAAATCCACCTGTCCGTCCTTGTCCCACCGGTCCTTGAAGATTCGCGGCACGTTCTCGTCCACGAATTGCTGGGCATGCTGGCAGGTGATCGGATCCATTTCCACGGGACGGAGCCGACCGCCCATGCGCAGGTACCCGGGTTTCTCGGACTTGATGATAATGTCGCTGGCGCCGCTCTCGACGGCCAATTTGAGCAGATCGTTGACGATTTCAGAGGAAAGAGAGTTACTCATGGAATTTTAGGCGTGTACCGATTTTTAAGCTGTGCATTTGGTATAGCCTAAACTTCCATCGCACAAGGTAACTTTCCAATGAAACGCCCCCGCCAGTTCACCGGATCCTACACCGCCCTTGTCACGCCCTTCCGGGGAGGTGCCATTGCCTATGATGAGCTCCGCCAGTTGGTGGATGCACAAATCAAGGGCGGCATCAGCGGCGTTGTCCCAGTCGGTACGACGGGTGAATCCCCGACCGTGACGCACGAGGAGCACCTGGAGATCATCCGCTGCACCATCGCCGCGGCTCGCGGCCGGGTGCCGGTGATCGCCGGCACCGGTTCCAACTCCACGCAGGAGGCAGTGGATATGTCGGTGGCCGCCGACGAGGCCGGCGCGGACGGCTTGCTGCTTGTGGCACCATACTACAACCGGCCGACCCAGGAAGGGCTCTATCAGCATTTCGCCCGCATCGCCGACGTCACCGTGAAGCCCATCATCCTGTACTCCATTCCCGGGCGGTGCGGCGTGGAGATAAGCGTGGCGGTCATCGAACGCCTGCGGGCCCGGTATCCGCATGTCGCCCACATCAAGGAGGCCGGCGGCAGCGTCGACCGTGTCGATCAAATTATCCAGGCCATGGGCGACGCCGTCACGGTGCTGAGTGGTGATGACAGCCTCACCCTGCCCTTCATGGCGGTCGGGGCCCAAGGCGTCGTGAGCGTGGCCTCCAATTATTTTCCACGGGAAGTCAGCCGGCTCGCCAAACTCGCCCTGCAGGGGGAGTACAGCAAGGCCCGGACGTTGCACCGGAAACTCTATCCGCTCTTCAAAGCCTTCTTCATCGAGTCCAATCCTGCACCGATCAAACTGGCCATGGCTCAAGCGGGCATGATCGGATCCGAAGAAGTCCGGTTGCCGCTCTGTCCGCTGAGCGCAACCAGCCGCAAAACGCTCCAGGCCGCGCTGGCGGCTTATCACGCCTAGTCCTTCGTCATGGCACTGCAAATCCTTCTCAATGGGGCCAAGGGGCGCATGGGACTGGCCATTGCCGGCGCCGCTGGCGATTCGGGTGCCGTCATTCGGGCCGGGGTTGATGCCGGCGATGACTTTGCCGGATCCATTGCCGGCTGCGATGTGGTCATTGACTTCAGTTCCCCTCACGCGACCGCCAGCGTGCTCGATATCGCCCACGCCCACCGCAAGGCAGTGGTGATAGGGACCACTGGGCATGACGCAGCCGAAAAAGTCCAGTTGCAGAAACTGGCCGCCCGGGTTCCCTGCGTCTGGGCCGGAAATTATTCGGTCGGCGTAAACCTGCTCTTTGCCCTGACCCGACGCGCCGCCAGTGTGCTCGGCGCTGACTACGATGCGGAGGTCGTCGAGATGCACCATCGCTTCAAGAAAGACGCACCGAGCGGTACCGCCGCCCGCCTGTTGGAAATTATCCTGGAAGAACGCCAGCTGACCGCCGCGGCTTTGCGCCATGGTCGCTCCGGGCTCACGGGCGAACGCCCGCCGACGGAAGTGGGAGTCCATGCCCTGCGGGGTGGCGACGTGGTTGGGGACCACACCGTCATGTTTGCCGCCTTGGGCGAGCGTCTGGAGTTGACCCACAAGGCCAGCGACCGGGGCATATTTGCCCGGGGCGCTTTACGGGCGGCCCACT
>SESH01062788.1_pt1 | contig 16345 bp, 17 predicted proteins | sample 3171561 | NCBI WGS metagenome assembly SESH01 (sample SAMN10866947, study PRJNA518727) | freshwater metagenome | biome: subpolar coniferous forest; feature: holomictic lake; material: water; isolation source: holomictic Lake 442 2011 16.5 m and 2014 13 m | place: Canada: near Kenora, Ontario
AATTTGTTATCGGTCGTCATGGTTACTGGTTCCTCCCAACTTTTTTTATTATCCGACCGGGGGCCGAGGATCATGGTCCTGGACAGAAGCGAAGATCCCCGATCGTCACATAGGCTTACCCGACTCAGGCTCGACACTACAAGTGCTTTATCAAAGGTTAATCCGGACAGGGGCCATATGTCGCACCCCGTAAAAGTCCTTACGCAGTAAGCACTGTCGTCCGGGCTTCCAGCAACTTCAACACGTTGGCCATATCGACATTCTCGGCGACAAAGGATTGGCCGATGCCCCGGACGAGGATAAAATTTATACGACCGTTGCAGACTTTCTTGTCCTTGGTCATGTGATGCAGCAACTCGGGCGGGTGCCAGGGCAGGGCTGGAACATCGGCGGCCCCGGTGGGCAGGCCGAGTTCGGACAAGTGGACTCGCAGCCGCAAGGCATCGGCGGCCGGGCATAGGCCAAGCTCGACCGAAAGGTCAAAGGCCAGCACCATGCCAAGCGCCACCGCCTCGCCGTGACGCAGCGTGTCGCCGAAATTGCACGCGGCTTCAAGGGCATGGCCGAAAGTGTGGCCCAGGTTCAGCAAGGCGCGCTGGCCGGACTCGCGCTCGTCGGCGCCGACGATGGCGGCCTTGGCCCGACAACAAGTGGCGATTGCGTAGCGGCGTGCTTCGGGCGCACCCTCGATTACCTCCTTGCCGTGAACCTCCAGCCAGGCGAAGAAGTTTGGATCGTTGATCAGGCCATATTTGACCATCTCGGCATAGCCAGCGCGAATCTCGCGCAAGTCGAGAGTGTCGATGACGGTGGTATCCGCCAGCACCAGACTCGGCTGATGGAAGGCACCGATCAGGTTCTTGCCGTGGCGACTGTTGATGCCGGTCTTGCCCCCGACCGAGCTGTCGATCTGGGACAGCAGCGTCGTCGGTACCTGGATAACCTCAAGTCCTCGCAAAGCAACCGCTGCGGCGAAACCGACCAGATCGCCGATTATGCCACCGCCCAGGGCCACCAGTACTGTCGAGCGCTCGATACCGTGACCTAGCAGCTCATCCAATAGTTGCTCAAGAACACAGAAACTCTTGGTATGCTCGCCCGGTGCCAGCGGAGTCATTACGCTATGAACCAAGCCTTCGTCTTTAAGGGCTTTTACTAGTGTATGCAGATGCTTGACTGCAACATTCTGATCGGTGACAATGATCAACTGCCTTTTGCGACCGATGGTGTCTGCAATATAGCGCCCGACATCGGCCATAACCCCAGGGCCGATCACAATGTCATAACTGCGGGCACCCAGTTCGACCTGAACGGTTTCCCTCACGGCTTCGCCTATGGCAGTTTCCCTCACGGCTTCGCCTCTGGCAATGGCGGATACTTAGCCAGTACCAATCCTATATGGCGCTCTATTGCCACCAGTACGTGCTCGACCATCTCGTCGAGCTGCCAGCACTCGTTATCAACGGTAATTTCTGCTTCGGCATAAATTGGATAGCGCGTAGCTAAAAGTCGCTCTAGCACGTCGCGCGGAATTTCCTCCTGTTTGAGCAGCGGCCGGTTGTTGCGTCGGGCCGTGCGCGCTACCAGCAGATCAAGATCCGCCCGCAGCCAGACCGTGACCACTTTTCCATGCATAAGCGCCCGAGTTCTGGCATCGATAAAGGCGCCGCCACCGGTGGCCAGGACATGCACCGGCTGGTCGAGAAGGCGTTCAATCACGCGCCGCTCACCAAGGCGAAACTCAACTTCGCCGTGTCGGGCAAAATACTCTTCAATGGTGCAGCCGGCGGCCGTTTCTATTTCGTGGTCGGCATCGACGAACGGCAAACCCAGCCGAACAGCAAGCCGCCTACCGACTGCAGTCTTACCCGCGCCCATCAGCCCGACCAGCACTACCGTTCGAGGCATTGCCACTGGCACCGGCGCATGTGGACTGCCCGTTCCCATTATTCCCCGTTCCTATTTTCTAATGCCGGAACTCAACAACTGATCCACCCATGCCAGGGCGCCCGGAACCTCCCGGATATATACACACTATGGCAGAGGTGATACGGCTTTTCCAGCCAAGAAGCGCACAGGGGAGGATCGCACATGGGGACGTTTAACGGGTTTTTCCGTTCGGACTTTGCCCTGCGTCGCCCACCCTTGCGCATGGCCTCCATGGGCTCTATGGTCGGCGCACGCTGGACACTGAAGATAGAACATGACCGATCTCAATCATATTCGCAATTTTTCGATCATCGCCCATATCGACCACGGCAAGTCGACACTGGCGGACCGCCTGATTCAAACCTGCGGCGGCTTGGCCGAGCGGGAGATGCGCGAGCAGGTGCTCGATAGCATGGACATCGAACGCGAGCGCGGCATCACCATCAAGGCGCAGACGGTCCGACTCGACTATCGGGCCTGCGACGGCCGTAACTACCAGCTAAATCTGATGGACACGCCTGGCCATGTCGACTTCGCCTACGAGGTCAGCCGGTCGCTGGCGGCGTGCGAGGGCTCGATTCTGGTGGTGGATGCCAGCCAGGGGGTTGAGGCCCAGACGCTGGCCAATGTCTACCAAGCATTGGATAACAATCACGAGGTCATCCCGGTCCTCAACAAAATCGATTTACCAGCGGCCGAGCCCGAGCGGGTCCGCCAGCAGATTGAGGATGTGATCGGCCTCGACACCAGCCACGCCGTGATGATCTCGGCCAAGACCGGCCTTAACATCGTGGGGGTGCTAGAGGCCATTGTCGCCCGCCTGCCGCCGCCCAAGGGTGAGGAGGATGCTCCGCTCAAGGCGCTGTTGGTCGATAGCTGGTACGATGCTTATCTTGGTGTGGTCATACTGGTGCGGGTAGTCGATGGGCGATTGAAGGTCGGCCAGAAAATCCGCATGATGGCCACCGCCGCTACTCGCGAGGTTGACCGAGTCGGCGTCTTCCGGCCCAAGGGCACGCTTACCGGAGAACTTGGACCCGGCGAAATCGGCTTTATAACTGCTGGCATCAAGGATATCACCGAGACAAAGGTCGGCGATACCCTGACCGATGAACGCAGAATGGCTACTGAGCCGCTCCCTGGATTTAAGCCGTCGATTCCGGTGGTATTCTGCGGCTTGTTTCCCACCGACAGCGCCGAGTTCGAACATCTGCGCGACAGCCTGGGCAAACTTGCCCTCAATGATGCCAGTTTTCAGTTCGAAGCCGAAACGTCGGCGGCTTTGGGCTTCGGCTTTCGCTGTGGCTTCTTGGGCCTGCTGCATCTGGAGATCATTCAGGAGCGGCTTGAGCGCGAGTTTGATCTTGACCTCATCACCACCGCTCCTTCGGTGGTCTATAAGATCCACATGACAGACGGCTCGACTCTGCTCATGCACAATCCGACCGATATGCCGGACCCGGTCAGGATCGAGAAAATCGATGAACCATGGATCAAGGCGACCATCCTGCTGCCCGATGAATATCTTGGCGGTATTCTCCAGCTCTGCACCGATCGTCGCGGCATCCAAATCGAGCTGACCTATGCCGGCAGTCGTGCGATGGTGGTCTACCGACTGCCACTAAATGAGGTGGTGTTTGACTTCTATGACCGTTTGAAGTCGATTAGTCGCGGTTATGCCAGCTTTGATTACAGCCTGGACGGGTATGAAGAGGGCGATCTGGTCAAGCTTTCGATCCTTGTCAATGCCGAACCGGTTGATGCACTGTCGATGATTGTTCATCAAGGCCAGGCTGAGCGGCGCGGCCGGGCGCTTTGCGAACGGTTAAAGGACTTGATCCCGCGACAGTTGTTCAAGATCGCGATTCAGGCCGCAATCGGCGGCCGTGTCGTCGCCCGCGAAACCATTAGCGCGATGCGCAAGGATGTTACGGCGAAATGCTATGGAGGGGATATTTCCCGCAAGCGCAAACTTCTCGATAAGCAGAAGGAGGGTAAAAAGCGCATGCGCCAATTCGGCCAAGTGGAAATCCCCCAATCGGCCTTCATCGCCGCGTTGAAGATGGGGAACGATTAATACCAATTTTGTTGGTATCAGTGGCGACCGCCCCCGCGCGCCTCATGGCGCGAAGGCTCTTGTGCAGGGGAAGGGCTAGCGCCGTTGGTGGCGCCAGCGCTCGACCGTCTGTTCGACGAAGGGCTGGGCGGTGCTGTCGGCTTGCCAGGCTTCGGAGAAGCGGGCGCTACTGGAGCGTGGTCTGTGTTCGGGTGCCAGCGGGTCGAAGGTAATGCGCATCGGCACTGAGACACCTACGCCCACCACCACCGCCTCCCTGGGTCGCAGAGATGGTAGGGCATTGATCAGGCTGCGGGCGCCCTCTGGCAGGATGCGGCGGATAAAGTCCTGATCCAGTTCATTGCTCATCCGTAACGCGAACACGGTGCCACACTGGGAGAGAATTGACGTTGCCAGCTCCGACGGTCGTTGACTGACCAGACCGACCGAGACGCCGTATTTACGGCCTTCCTTGGCAATGCGTGAGATAGCCTTCTTGGTTGGGCCGAAGCCGAGGTCGTCGCGTTGGGGCGCGTAGCGGTGGGCTTCTTCGCAAACCAACAGCAACGGAACCGCACGTTGCTTGACGCTCCATAGGGCGAAATCAAAAATTGTCCGGCACAGTACCGATACCACCACATCGACGATCTCGGACGGCACCGCCGACAGGTCAATGACGGTGATGGGCTTGCCCGCCACCGGAATTCGCAGCAGCCGCGATAGGGTCTCTGACAAGGTGTCGCGCAGAATCAGCCCCGAGAACATGAACGAGAAACGGCGGTCGGTAACTAAGCTGTCGAGGCGCGCTAGCAGTCTTAGATAAGGCGTCGTGGTTTCGGCCCTTTCCAGCTTGCTCATGCCGGAACTCAGCGCCGACTTGAGTTCTGAAAGTCGGAACGGCGTGGGCGTGTCGACAGTGATGTGACCGCTTTCCTGGCCTTGGGGGACGTAGGAGCGGCGGACCTGGAGCAGTGCATCCTTGAGGACGGCAACCTGAGCGACACGGTCGGTCCCCTCCTTGTTGACCAGAACCTCGACGATCTCCTCGAAATTCAGCATCCATACCGGCAGGTGAAGATTAGTGGGGTTGATCGCCTCGGCAAGCCCCTCAAACGCGGCCAGATATTCGCTGTGGGGGTCGAGCAACAAAACGTGGGCGTGGGGGTGGGCGGAGAGCAGCTTGCGCAACAGCAACGCCACCGTACATGACTTACCCGAACCCGTGGTCCCAAGCACCGCGAAATGCTTGGCCAGCAACTCGTCGGTGGCGACGTATGCCGGTAGGTATGGATCCTGATGGATGATCCCGACTCGCATACTGGCCTCGGTCGGGCGAGCATACACCTTGCCCGCATCCTCGCTGCTGGTGGCCTGTATCGGATCGCCGAGTGCCGGATGGACCGACACGCCCAACTCAAAACTACCGCTACCCACCGCATCAGGCAGGCACAGAATCTGGCCAAGCAGATCAATCTCCAATGCCGGCTCAGCACCGCGACCATCAATCAAGTCGATGACGCCGAAAATGACAGCCCTTGGTGTTGTCATCTTGACAAGATCACCGACCCGCACCGGCCGCTCGGGCAGCAAGCCTACCGACTGCTCAAGAAACCCCACTATCCGAGTTGCGCTTACCTGGGCGACCCGACCAATGATCGGGGTGGTGTTTTCAACCTTAACGTGCTGTGTCATGCCATCCCCGAAAAGACCGTGCCATAATAAAAGACTGCGTCAAAGTCAAAGACTGCGCCACAGACGCAGACAGACCCTGCTAAGGCTTTGAATTTGTGGTTGATGCCGACGGCCGAGCGAACACAGAAACCGGCTCCGTAGTCTTATTCTTGTTCTTCTTCGGCTTCTTTGCCTCGCGTGTGGACTTTTTCTGACTTTTGGCCATTGCATTCTCCTTTCGGACAGCAAGGGTGACCGGCAGCTTAGGGAGGAAACGCGTAAGGCGCCGACAAGTGATGGCTACAATGAGTCCGACCTATTAGGCCGGTTTCCGGGCGAGCTAGCACCCGTTCGACCACGTCGAATGCGTCGTCACCATCAAGTTGAGGCCAGCGGCGCTGCAACTCATCGGCAGCGGCGTCCCACCCGCTGGTTTGGTAAAGACGGCGAACGGTGGCTACGGTATCTCGGCTAAGCACAATCATGTCAGCCCCTCCCCCGATCCTCCAACTTAGGTGCATTTTAGCACAAATTACTTGCCTGTGTGGACAAAAATGTTGAATTTTTCACTTGCATGGGGTGGACCGGTTGACTGGCGGATTGCGATTGTATCCAACGCCAGTCGACATGCGATAGTATGCATTCAGAATCGGCATATATGGCATTCCAGATGGAATTAGTTTCATGCCCAATGGATGCCGCCACAACGGGGGACGGTTATGGCCGAGATTACGACCTATATCTGCCAGCCATATATCGTTGACCGAAAGGGTATTCTGCGGGCCGACATCGCGATATCATGTGCCAATGAAGGAATGGCCCGGCGGCGCGCTGATCGTCTTTTGGAAAAACAGCGAGCGGTAGGCGTCGTCGTGGTTCGACAGACGGCCGATCCCGATCTTGGTGATTATGGCGAGCCCGAATTCCTTGGCCGCTTTGGCCGCGTGCCGGATATTGATTAGTCAGTTACGAATTTTCGGCCGGTGGTGGTGAGGTGCATTATTAGTATTGCTTTGCGAGTCGCGCCGTCATTGCCGCGCCGCCCGGCAATCAGGGTGGGCCAGCGACGTGAGGGGCCAGCGCCGTGAAGGGCCAGCGCCGTGAGGGCGCTTGTCTGAGGTGGCCCAAGCTGTGTAGAATGGAGATCGGTGCCAAAGATATCAAAATTTCACTACTTTGATGCTCCGTTTAAATCAGGGGCCGGGGTTTAGCCTGAGTCGGGGCGGGAGGATGCCGATGAGCATGAAGATGGACTCAAGGTCGTTCAATCGGCCTGATGAGATAAGGCGCTTTGAAAAGGGTTGGATCGAAGTTGTTACTCATGACGGAGTGACCCTTGGGCGGTGCCATTTTGAGCCGGGTTGGCGATGGTCTGCGTCAGTTAAGCCGCTTGTCCGCACTGAAAGCTGTCAGACTCACCACCTGCTTTTCCATATCTCCGGGCGCTTGAGAGTCCGAATGAATGATGGTTCGGAGGCGGAGTTTGGTCCCGGAGATGTCTCACGGCTGCCGCCGGGGCATGACGCTTGGGTTGTGGGTAATGAGACGGTCGTCGTCATTGATATCAAGGGCGGCATAGGCTATGCGAAACATAATTCGGACGAAGTCATGAGATGTGACCCGGCCGGCCATTAATTCCGACTCGGCTCTTGGTTTATCGCTCCGGGTCCGTTGGGGACCGGCCGTATCGTGTCGGTTAGTCGTCATAATTGGCTCAGGGGGTTCGTGCTCTCGGTTTTGGGTTCGGACCTAGCCCCTGTCATGCATGTGCCGGCACCGGCGGGGCGCGGTGTGCAAGTGTGTGGGGCGGGCATGTCATTAACCCCAACGGAAAGCCCCGCATGAAAATGGATTTGGACATTGATCAAATTGCCTCTTGCCGGTTGCTGCATCTTGGTATATAGCTGAATTAAGATGCTCGTCACAGATCGTGTCGGGTGGTTTGGACTTAGGTTTCGAGGAATAACATGGCTATCGGTACGGTTAAGTGGTTCAACGCCACGAAGGGTTTCGGTTTCATTCAGCCAGATAACGGTGGGGCTGACGTTTTCGTTCACATCTCCGCAGTCGAGCGTGCTGGAATGCAGGGGTTGGCCGAGGGCCAGAAGCTCTCCTACGAAGAGCAGCGTGACCCGAAGCGTGGAAAGACGTCGGCGGAAAGCCTGAAGGCCGTCTGAGGCTGAGGCTTGGGCTTGTCGGCTATTTGCGATTGGGCGCCGGTTTACCGGCGCCTTTTTCGTTTATCCGGCGCCCGTTCGCCCGTTCCCTCGTTTTAGCGCCTTAATTCCTTGACATTGGCTGTGATGCCCACTTAAATGCTCGTATTTCACAATGGTGCGATATAGCCATTTGTGGTTGATATGTATAGGGGTGTTATGGATGAGCATACTGCGCAGCATTTCGGTTAGTGTGAGGCTTTGGTTGAGTCTGGTTCCTCTCATGTCCTGTGTAGCACTTCTCGCCGCTCATGCACTTGTTGATCAATACTCGACCTATCATAGCTCTCGTGTATTGATGGGTCTGAAAGATATCTGCAACCGCAGCAGTGACGTTATCCACGAGATGCAGCGGGAACGCGGATCATCGGCGCTCTTTCTGGGTAGCCAGGGGCGGCAATTCGGTAAAGAGCTGCAGGTGCAGCGGCGCCATTCTGATGCCGCCGTCGCGACATTGGTCGAGGCGGTGGGTAGTACCGATCTTTCGTCACTGGGCAGCTACGTCAGTGGATCGATTAAGGCAGTCCATGATGGAGTCGAGCGCGTGATCCAGGTCCGCGGTCCCGTCGACGCCATGGCGCTTTCTCCGGCCGAGGCAACCAATGACTACACCTCCGCAATTGCCAAACTACTTGATCTAGTGGGCGATCTGGCGATGGTGAGCAATAATTCGGAGATCAACCTCCGTATCGCCGCTTACTTGGCGCTTATGGCAGGCAAGGAACGGGGCGGTTTGGAGCGGGCGATCGGCTCAATCGGTTTTGCGACCGGCAACTTTTCAATCATGCTTCATAACAAATTTTCTGCGCTGATCGGTGAGCAGGATGCGTTTTTCGAGACGTTCATCCGCTTTGCAACATTAGAGCAACGCCAAGTGCTTAAGCGGGTGCTCGGGAGCGCCGATTATGCCGAGTTCCAGCACATGCGTGAACTACCCTTGCAGGTGCCGGCAGGTACCGCGATCACCGGGCTAGAAGCCGGGGACTGGTTCAAAGCTTCCACAGTTCGCATGGATCGGCTGCGTGAGGTCGAGATCATGGTTGGACGCGATATCGATGTGCTAGTTGAGACAGCCTTTATTGCAGCCCGGCGAGCGTTTTACTCGGTACTTTTGCTAACGTGCTTGGGTGGTGGTCTGACCTTGTGGGCTGTTGTTCTGGTTGCTCGTAGCATTATCCGTCCCTTGCGGCGCTTGAACGATGCGATGGGGAGGTTAGCTCAGGGGGATGTCGAGATCGGGGCCACAATGGGGCGTCACGCCGATGAGGTCGGTCAGATGGCTGATGCTATTTTGGTTTTACGTGCCAACCTTGTCGATCAGCGACGACTGGAGGTGGTGCATGTCAGGGCGGAGGAGCGGCAACGCATTCTGGAGGAAAACAGTCGCATCATGGGTTGTGTCATCAAAGCAATAGCTGGTATGTTCCGTACTCGTGTTATGCAGGAAATGCTAAATATTTCTTTGCTGCAACTAGTAGAGATTGCGGGAGGTAATGGGGACGCTATGTTTTGTGTACGCGAGCTTGATCACAACGCACATGTCGAGCAAGCTATGGTGGTGTGCGGTTATGGCCGTTGGGCGCGTGATGTTGCGAACCCTATTCAGTCTGTTCTTAACGAAAGCGATGCACAAAATGTTGATCGGGTAATTACGACAGGGCAACAATATGTCGATGCCGACCGGATCATTGTTCCGCTTGCCGTTTCTGGACGTTGGCAAGGTGCTGTCCTTCTTTCGGGACCGATTGACCAAAATTCTGGCCTACTCAATAGTATCGACTTGTTCCGGATGGTTATGCTAGCGGCCCTGGAGAATTATTACCTATTTGATCAACTGCGTCGTTCCCATAAGGTCACGGTTATCGCGCTCGCGGACTTGGCCGAGCACCGCGACACCGACACTGGCGAACATGTCCTGCGGGTTGCCAGATTGTCTTCAGAAATTGCATGGGAACTCAGGCGCACCAATTCTTTTCCTGACCAGATCAGTGATTTATTCGTTGAGGGCATTGGCCCGGCCAGTATGCTACATGACTTGGGAAAGGTCGGCGTGCCAGATAGCATCCTTAAAAAGCCCGGTCGTCTGGATCCGGAGGAACGCCGAATAATGGAAACCCACGCCATTATCGGTGCCCATACCCTGGAGCGGGCGAAGCGACTGGTTTTGGATTCCAGCTCACTTGATCTTGGCTACGATGCCGCACTTGGCCACCACGAGTGGTATGATGGCACGGGCTATCCTAATCATATCAAGGGCACCGACATTCCGCTGGCTGCGCGCATCGTTGCCGTGGCCGACGTCTTCGATGCTTTGGTAACGCCGCGGGTGTACAAGCCGGCCTGGCGCTTTGAAGATGCTGTGGCCCACATGAATTCCAGCTCTGGTGCCCAGTTCGACCCGGTGGTGATCCAAGCCTTCCAAGCGGTGATAGACAAATGGGTGGCCGATTTGCATATTTGCTGGACGCCAGAGATGAGCGTTGGTGATGAACTACTCGACGAGGATCATCGGCGTCTGATCAGGCTGATCAATCAACTGGCCTCGGCCGATGAACGTGGCGACCGCTCCATGGTAGAATCTGTGCTTGATGAACTTATACAGTACACTGTTATCCATTTTGTACGCGAAGAAGAGTATATGGAGCAAAACAACTATTTCCAACTTGATCGACACAGGATAATTCACGCCATTTTGGTCAAGCGGGTGGGGGAACTCCGCAGGCGTTTGTCAAATGGTCTGCCAAGCAGGTTAAACGAGGATTTCATTACGTTTTTAAATAGTTGGTTGACAAACCACATTCTTTATGAAGACAAGCAGTACCATCTGTTTATGAAATTGCAGCGCGAGTCAGAGCCGGGGTCGGAGACGCTGTGACTGACCGACGCGCCATCCTCTGCCATTTATTGTGTACCTAGAGAGATTTACATACACATGCCGGTGGTAAATCCAACCGGTGGGAGTTGATTCACGCCCCCCTGACTTTGGTTGGATCTTTGAAATTATGCTGTCCAGGGAAAGTTTGGTGCCCAGGGACGGAATTGAACCCCCGACACGGGGATTTTCAGTAGATGAGTCTCGAACTTCGGCCCTGTAAAATCAATAAGTTGCCGCATCTAAAACCCCCGTTTGCTGACCTTGTGCTAACTCCATAATATTCGTCTCAAATGCCATCTATCTGGCAGTCTGCTTCGGCAACTGCCGTGTCATCGCACGCTTGCTCACCTTCAACACCGCATCCAACTCACCGGCTGGAAACCGGCGCCATCACCATCACCCAGGCCAGCAGCGCCGCCGCCGATATCGACAGCGCCACACCGAGCGCCGCCAATACGGTAGTCGCCGGCACCAGTGTCATATCATTGACCGTGGGCGGCACCAACGACGCCGCCCGTGCGTGGGCTGAAAAGAATGGCTTGTCCGTGGATTTCCCCGATGATTTCCCCGATGATTTCCCCTCGTGGTGGTATCCTAACTGCACAATGCTAACAGTATACACAAAAGCCATAGCTGGGGCCTACCAGTCAAAGGCCGACCAGTATGGGTGCCGGACGTGAGCCAGCTAGGCACTGCCATCGCCGCGCCCTTCGAGATCCGCTGGACCCTGTCAGCTTTGCACCGTATCGATCCAGACCTTCACGACCGTCTGCTCGATCAGATGGGCCTTTACCACCAAGCCCTGGTTACCGGCGAGCCCGAAGACGTCGACAATACCCGCGCATAGTACTAATTATGTCAGTGTTAACGTTTCAGGACATTATTGACGAGAAAGGAAGAGTATAAAATCGCCTTTTTCTTGATTGGTGCAGTCGCGACCAAGGACGTTGTGGCAATCGCGCGAGAACCGCTTTTCCACCTTTGCTGGGTCGGTAAAGCGATCGTGGGAGGCACTGACCGCCATCGGATCGATTTCGCGCCCTGTTTTTATGTGTTTGCCGACACGGGTTGGGTCCGGCATGTGACATGCGGCACATGACGTCATGTTTGATTGTCCGCCGGAATGGGGGCCAAGATAAAAGGTGCGGCCGCGCTCCGATGAAAAGCCGATAATGCTTGGATCGACACGGCGCGAATCAGCAAGATAGGTTTCGAGGATGAGGTCTTGCGCAGGGCCTGCGAATGCGGGGGCGACAACGGTGGTCGCTGCCAACATTAGAACAAAGTTCCGTACCATATAATCAATCTCCTTAGCTGGATGGCGGGGAGTTCTGAGGACACCTGCAAGCTGTCCCCGAAGCCAGAGGGCACCAGCAAAAAGCATGTGAGCGAGTGCCGCGATCATAGCAAACTCACCAAGTCCTTCGTGAAGCCGACCGACAAGACTGCGCGGAAGTTGGTCAGCAAATATTCCAGTGATGCCTGCGACTCCGATGGCGAACAAAAGCAGTATGGTAAGCCAGGACATCGCAGACCATGGCCGCTTCATAATATCTCCGAAACGTCCGGGTCTGGGAAGTTGCAGAACGCTTCCTCGTCCTGCTGCAATTCCGCTACCGACCCGTAGAGTGAGCACTACCAGCAGTAGGTAACCTGAAGCCAAGTGCATGGCATAGGTGTCCTCATCGCCGGTTGCATACGCGACCAGGAAGGCCCCAGATAGCAGCGCATGCATCACCAACTTCACCGAACGTGCGGATGGTGCCAGTGGTGCCAGGGATGGCTTTGCCGCCATAATGTCATTCATAATATCAATCATCATGGTGTCCTCCAATTTTCTCCCGAAGTTGTGTAAACGTCGGCGCGCCATCAGGAACGACCAGATTTTGCACGACCCCGGCCAGACCGGCGATAATCACCACCGCCGAAACTGTGTGAAAAAGCATTTTGGCTATCATGAGAGTTCTCCGCTTTGTGTTTCGAGTGTAATTATGGCAGAGGCAATCTGAACTGATCCTGAGCGATCTGTTCATCTCCGGTTCAGCTTCGGTGCGGTAGATTCCACTCATGAGCAATCGGCATCGACATTTCAGAGTTGCGACATCGGCGGCCTTGGCGGTTTGCGCCATTTTCGCGGCTTTGGTTGCTGCCGCTGAGGGTGATGATCATGACCGTGCCCGGGCCGCCGTTGAGGCCGGACGGACACGGCCGTTGACCGAGATATTGGAAACAGTGCGGCGCGACTTCCCCGGCGAGGTGATCGACGTGGAGCTTGAGGAGGGCCATCATGGTCGATTCCAAGGCGCCCATGCCGGAGGCGAAGTGCCGATCATCTATGACATCAAGGTTCGGACCGCCGAAGGACGGATTCTTAAGCTGTGCTACGATGCACATACGGGAATCCTCCGCGCGGTACACAAACGGTGACGTTACACAAACGGTGATCAACATGCGGGTTCTGGTCGTTGAGGATGATCCGGCACTCGGTGCTCAAGTTCTTGAGGCACTATCGAAAAATGACTACGCGGCCGATCGCGCCTCCGACGGTGAGGAAGGTTGCTTCCTCGGCGAGACAGAACCATACGACGCGGTGGTGCTTGACCTCGGTTTGCCAAAACTTGATGGGCTTACCGTGCTCAGGCGTTGGCGCAAGGCCGGGATCGCGGTGCCGGTAATCGTGCTGACGGCACGCGGCCACTGGCATGAGAAGGTCGAGGGTATCGATGCCGGGGCCGACGACTACCTGACAAAGCCTTTTCGTATGGAAGAACTGCTGGCCCGCGTGCGGGCGCTCATCCGTCGTACCCACGGTCATGCCTCAGCCGACATTGTCTGCGGCCCGGTGCGGGTTGACACCCGTACCGCTCGCGTCACCCTCGACGGCAACCAGCTGATGCTGACCGCCCATGAATACCGGGTGCTGGCCTACCTCATGATGAAGCAAGGTCAGGTAGTATCCCGCACAGAACTTACCGAGCACATTTATTCCCAGGATTTCGACCGTGACTCCAATACAATCGAGGTGTTCATAGCCCGACTGCGCAAAAAGCTTGGAGACGGCTTGATTACGACCGTCCGTGGCCTTGGCTATAGGATAGCCGCGCCATGAAGGCCGGCTATTCCTTGCGCTGTCGTTTGCTTGCCGGCGCGGCCGTTTCCATTTCGTTGGCGCTGACGCTGGCGGGCGCCGTGCTATCCAACATGTTCGCGACCCACCTGCGCGAGCGCCTGGACCATGAACTCGCTAACCATCTGGATCAACTGGCTGCCAACATTGCCTTTGATGATAACCAGCGCCCGGTTCTGGAGCGGCCGCTCAGTGACCCGCGCTTCCTGCGCCCGTTTTCTGGACTCTATTGGCAGGTAGTGGTGGGCGGCGTGGTGGCGCTGCGCTCACGCTCACTATGGGACACCATCCTTACCTTGCCTGGCGATCCCCTTGATGACGGTGACCTGCACCGCCACGAAACTTCCGGTCCGAACGCGACGAGGGTAATCGTACTCGAGCGCTCTGTGCAACTACCTGGAGCAGAATCCCGATTCAGATTAGCAGCGGCGGAATCACGTTCAGTGCTAGATGCGGCGCGCACGGAGTTTGACCGTACGCTCATTCTGTCGCTGGTCGCGTTGATGCTGGCGCTGACCCTGGCGACTGCCTTTCAGGTCGCCATTGGGTTGCGGCCGCTGGCACGATTACGCCTTGAATTGGCCGAGATACGGAACGGCCGACGCAAGTCGTTCGGCTCCCTGGTCCCTGGTGAAGTCCAGCCATTCGTTGATGATCTCAATCATTTGCTTGCCCACAGCGCCGAGGTGGTGGAGCGCGCTCGCGTCCAGGCCGGCAACCTTGCCCACGCTCTTAAGACCAACCTAGCGGTGATAGGCAACGACCTCGATTGCCTTGATGCGGTTGATGCTGGCCGTATTCGCGTTCGCCTCGACGACATGCTTCGCCACGTCAACCACCATCTGGGCCGGGCCAGGGCGGCGGCAGCGAGCGGCCTGCCGGGCTGGCGTACGGAAGTGGCGCCGACTATCTCCGCCCTTACTCGAACGTTGGCAAGCCTCCACAGCGAACGCGCTCCGGCCATCGAGATCGACTGCGCACAGGGGATAGTTTTTGCTGGAGAAAAAGAGGACCTTGAGGAAATTATCGGCAATGTAATGGATAATGCCTGTAAATGGGCGGTGCGACGGGTGCGGGTTGGCGCCATATTGGCGGAAGGTGACGTTTTCAGGCTTGTCGTCGAGGATGACGGGCCAGGGCTGCCGGAGGGTGGCGAGGCGGCGTTGCGCGCCAGGGGGATACGCCTGGACGAGACGGTACCGGGCTCGGGCCTGGGACTCGGCATAGTCCGCGACCTGTGCGCGCTTTATGGCGGATCGATCGAATTCTCAACATCTGATGCTGGCGGTCTTAAGGTGACCGTCTCGCTACCTGGAGGAAAACGGGATGATGGATAAAAAAGCTTTGATTGCCCTGACATCGGTTGCGGCGAGTAGAACTATCGCATCAATTGCGGTAGCATTTCTTCTCAGCACCCCCGCGCTTGCCCAGACGCAACCCGCATTGGCAACATCTGATGGCAATGGTAATGGCAGTGGCAATGGCCCCGTCGTCATGGCCAGGATGACTAAGGAGGAGGATCCCCTTGAACATTTCAATCGGGTTGTATTCTCATTTAATAATGCAGTTCTGTCATATATCATCAATCCAACCGCTGATTACCTTGGGCCACGCCTATCCACTCCCGTAAAGACTGGTTTGAGCAATGTCTACTCTAACCTAACTGAGGTGGAATTCATTCTCAATAATATACTGATCGGCGCTCCATTGGCAGCGTCTATTTCGGTTGGACGGTTCGCCGTCAACTCAACAGTCGGAATCGGAGGTTTGTTCGATGTCGCATCAACTATTGGACTTGAACGGCGTGAGCTGGATTTTATTGAGTCTTTATGTCATGCTGGGGTGCCACCAGGACCATACATTGTATTGCCGCTAGTCGGTTCAGCCAATTTATATAGTGCAGCCGCTCTAATTTCGGCGGTGGCGTTGGAAGTTTATGGCCTGAGCTTCATCTCCACCACGCTTGCCACGATTGACTTTATAGTAATAGATTTAGCCGGCTCAGCTTCGTCACTTCGATATATGAACACTGTACCGGTAGCCCATGGTCAGGACCCATACAATGCACTTAGAACCGACCACCATAAGTATATTCAACAGTCATGCAAACCCGATCGTGACGCTAATATTATGGCCACAGCTCAATAAACCAACCAACACTCCAGCATTAGCTACCAGTGCCCTATTCGCAGGACCACACTAGACATGCCGTCAGATCATCTATCGAGCGCAATTGTACACACCACCACCTCCGGTGACAAAACACCTAGGCGGCCGCTGTCAGAAGTTCTTGTCGGCATCGTCCAAGATATTACTACTCCGCAGGTCTCGGTTGACGATTTGCTGGTTGCACTTAAGGATCGCGCTTTCGGTGCCCTGATCCTGGTATTCGCCGCCCCCAATGTATTGCCGACCCCGCCCGGAACTTCAACCTTGCTGGGAGCGCCGCTGATTTTTCTGACTGCACAGCT
>SESH01090079.1_pt1 | contig 16323 bp, 8 predicted proteins | sample 3171561 | NCBI WGS metagenome assembly SESH01 (sample SAMN10866947, study PRJNA518727) | freshwater metagenome | biome: subpolar coniferous forest; feature: holomictic lake; material: water; isolation source: holomictic Lake 442 2011 16.5 m and 2014 13 m | place: Canada: near Kenora, Ontario
AGCGCCGCATCGGCTCCCTCCAGATCTCCGTCGGCGGCGCGGCGCTCCATATCGCGGCACAGCGCCGTGAGCGGCTGCGCCCCGAAGGTGCTGGCGTTCGACTTGAGCGTATGCATCGCCCGGCGCAACGTCGGGGCATCGTGATGCCCCAGGGCCGCACGTGCGCTGGCCTGGATCGTATCAGCGCTCTCGATAAACGTCGCGATCAGCGCGGTCAAGATCGTATTATCCTGGTCGCCGAGGGTCCGCACCAGATTCCGCAGGGCGGCCGGGTCGATCACCGCAGCTACGCCGGGATCCTCCGGCTGCGCCTGCACGTCCACGAGTGGGCGGCAGCGCCTGATCGCGTCGGTCAGCGCCTCGCGATCAAGCGGCTTGACCAGAAAGTCGTCCATCCCCGCCGTCAGACACGTCTCGCGGTCGCCCTGAGTGGCCCCCGCCGTCACCGCAATGATCCACGGCTGCTGCGCACGTGGGAGCGTCGCGCGGATCGTGCGTGTGGCCTCCAGCCCGTCCATCTCGGGCATTTGCACATCCATCAGCACAAGATCATAGCGCTGCTGGCCGAGCGCGTCGACCGCCGCCTGCCCGTTGATTACCAGGTTCGCCTGGTAGCCCAGCCGTGCCAGCATGCGCAAAAGCATCTGCTGGTTGATCGCATTATCCTCCGCCACCAGGATACGCAGCGGGTGCTGCTGCGCCATTGTCACATCCGCCGGCGGCAAAGGACGCCGCTCGGCGCGGCCCGGCGCGGGACTCGGCGGCACGTTTGTGGCCAGCAAGCTCATGATCTGCTGGCAGAGCCGGGAGATTTTGACAGGCTTGCTCAACGCTATCGTGATTGGATCGCCTGACCTGGGCGACATCGCCCCGAGCGCGGTTAGCAGAATGATCGGCAGGGATTGGTACACGACGGAGCGGCGGAGCGCCTCGGCCAGGGCCACCCCGCTCATGTCAGGCATCTGCACATCCAGGATCGCCAGATCGAAGCTGACGCCACCGTGCAGGATTGCCAGGGCCGCCGCCCCCGACTCTGCCACGGTGGCTTGCATGCCCCACGCGCCAAGCTGGGTGGCCAGAGTCTGTCGGCTGCTCGCACGGTCATCGACGATCAGCGCCCGCCGCCCGCGCAGTTCCGGATGATCGACATCGCCATCCCCCGGCACCCCCTCCAGGTTTCTGGCGGCCCTGATCGAGAAGGTGAAGGTCGTCCCCGCGCCCGGCGTACTCTCCACCGTCAACGTGCCGCCCATCGCAGTAACCAGCAGCTTGCAGATCGCCAGGCCCAGGCCGGTTCCGCCATGCGTGCGGGTGGTCGCAGCATCAGCCTGGCTGAACGAGCGGAAGAGGCGATCCATGCGGTTGGGCGGAATGCCGATGCCGGTGTCGCGTACGGCAAAGGTGAGGGTCTCAGGGAGCGCCGGGTCATCCCTGAGACCCTCCCGCGTAACATTCAGCGCCACCTCGCCGTACTGAGTGAACTTCACCGCGTTGCTCAGCAGGTTCACCAGGATCTGGCGTAGCCGGGTCGGGTCTTGCACCAGCGCGATGGGCGTGCCAGGCGCGATCAGATAGGTCAACTCAAGACCCTTCTGCGCCGCCGTGGTCGCCACCATATCGAGCGACGACTCGACGCAGGCGCGCAGATCGAATGGCTGGGCCTCAAGCTCAAGCTGCCCGGCCTCGATCTTCGAAAAGTCCAGAATCATATTAATTACCCGTAGAAGTTGGTCGCCGCTGGCGTGGATCATCTGGGCCAGTTCGTGCTGCGGCGCGTTCAGGTCGGCTTCGAGCAGCAGGTTCGCCATGCCCAGCACACCGCTAATCGGGGTGCGGATCTCGTGGCTCATCGTAGCGAGAAAGATACTCTTGGCCGCGTTGGCCGCCTCGGCCACCTGCTTGGCGCGGATCAGTTCCTGCTCAACCTGCTTGAGCCTGGTGATGTCGCTCAGGATCACCAGACGCCCGCCGGGCGTGCCCAGGCGATCCGGCAGCGGCGAGATCCACACCTGGAACACGCGCGGATCTCCGGCCACCTCCACCGCGATCTGTGCGTCCACCTCTTCTGTTGTGAGAAGTGGCTCGACCGCAGCGGCGTGCTGGCCGAGGATGGGCATGATCGGCTGCCCGAGCACCACGCGCCGCTCCCAGCCGTTGATCTGGCACGCGGCCGGGTTGACATCGACCACCCGGCCCTGCGCGTCAAGGACGATCACCCCATCGCGCATGCGCTCGATCACGCGGTCGCGAGCGACCGGCACGATATCAAAGAGTTGCCAGCGCCAGAGCGCCCAGGTAAAGATCAGCCCGGTGATCGTGAAGCTGAGCGGGGAGATCTCCGCCCCTGGCAGCGGGCTGAGGCCAACATTATAGAGCAGGTTCCCCAGCCACGGGAAGAGCGACCCAACCAGCAGGGTGCCGGCTTGGCCACGGTAGAGGGCTGGCCGGAGGACACAAACCTGGATCAGCAGCAGCGTGCCGATCAGCAGCATGGCGTAGGCGTAGGCCGTGAAAAGCCAAAAGCCTGGCCCGTACATCGCCTCCCAGCCCACGAAGTCCAGCTTTGGTACCAGGCTGATCGTGCGCCAGATCATGCCGTGGGTCTCATTCGTCCACACCAGCAGCAGGGTCAGCAGCGACGGTGTCGCCAGCAGCGCCAGCCGCCCGCGCGTCAGCCAGCGCTGGCGCTCGGTATACTCCAGCGCGAACGCCAGCCAGGCCACCGGAACCGTGACAATACCGAGATATTCGATCTTCGACCAGAGGATTTTGGCCGGCAGTTCGTTGCTGTGAAGCTCCTGGGCGTAAGCCAGGCACCAGATCATCACACCAAGCATCAGGACGAGGAAGGCTCGGGTGCCGCGCTCGGCACGATTGCGCCAGGCGAACAGGGCCAGGAGCGCGCAGATAACGCCTTCAGCGATGATCGTATAGTAGAGCATGCGGCCTCACGGCGGTTTAGCCGATAGCGATGCGAAAGCCAAAGGCGCTACCCTTGCCGAGTGTGCTGTGAGCCAGCAGCGTGCCACGGTGGGCCTTGACAATACAGCTTACCAGGGCCAGCCCCAGCCCCAGCCCGCCAATGCCGCGCTGAATATCGTCGCTGGCCTGGGCAAAGGCGTCCCAGATCGTCTCCAGCTTATCGGAGTCCATGCCGGGGCCATCATCCTCGACGATCAGGGTCAGATACCCCGCGCTGGCCTGGCAACTCAGCCGGACGTGCCCGCCCGCGTGGTTGAACTTGATCGCGTTATGCACCAGGTGGTGGATCACCTCGCTGATCTGCTGGCGATCCACCGACATCATCGGCAGCCGCTCGGCGATCATATAGGAAAGCGTCACCTCGCGCACCTCGGCCATGCGCTGGAGCGGCGCGGCGCTCTCGCGGATCAGGGCCGCGATATCGGTCGGCTCGGCGTGAGGCGCGGCCAGCTTGCTCACCAGCGAGGCGTAGTTGATCACGCTGTCGATCATCTGGCGGCCCTCGGCGAGCTGGCGGTCGAGCTGGCGAGCCTCCGCGAGCACCTCGGCGAGCATATGATGTTCGGCGTAGCGCTGGAGCAGTTGGGCCGAAAAGCCGACGGCGACGAAGGGGCTGCGCAGCTCGTGGGTAATCTTGCCGATCAGGGCCGATTTAAACTGGCTCTCCTGCTTGAGCTTGCGCTCGCGGGCGTCGATCTCGCACGCCATCTGCTGGAAGACGCGGGCCAGTTGGCCCAGGGCATCGTCGCGCGCGGCCACCGACGTCAGGCTCGCGGGGACAAAGCGACCGGCCTCCATATCGGCCGCCGCATCGGTCAGGCGCGCAACCTGGTGGAGATACTCGGCCTCTTGGTCGTGCAGGCGCTTCGCCGCCAGCGATGCGTTGATCCGCGCCCGCAGCAGCGCCGGGTCGAAGGGCCGGGGCAGATGGTCGGTGGCGCCCATCTCGATACAGCGGGCCACGTTCTCCATCTCATCGAGGGCCGAGATCACAATCACCGGGATCCGCCGCAGTTCCCCATCAGACTGGAGGGTGCCGAGTACCTGGAAACCGTCCATCTCAGGCATCAGCAGATCGAGCAGCACAATATCGAAGGGCTGGGCGCGCAGCATCGCCATCGCCTGCATGCCATGCTCGGCCAACTCCACCCGGTGGCCCTCGCGCTGGAGCTGGAGACACAGCACCATACGGTTCAGTTGATTATCATCGACAACGAGGATCTTGCCGGGTGCTGGTGCCATCGCTCGCTCAGGGGTAGGGGACCATCGAGGTCAGACTCACCGGTACGGCGCGGGCCGATTCTTGCGGCCAAGCTATGCGCTGGCTATGCGCATAACAGAGACATAGTACCACGTTAAAGGATAACATAAAGAACATCGTGCGTGATCACCGTGCGCAAAATGGTTTTCTTGTGGTTCAGGCGCTGTGTTGCGGCATTGTCTATTGACGTAACCCCTAAGGCGTCTATAATGCGTTCTGAACAAACCCCCTTTCCCAATCTCCCGCCCTTCCCGCCCGCTCCACGGGCGGCCTCGACGGATAAGTCAAGGAGGACTCCCCCATGCGAGCATACGGCCCGGAAAGGATTCACAACATCGGCATCTTCGGTCACCTCGGCAGCGGAAAGACCACGCTGGCCGAGGCGATGCTGATGACCGCCCACACGATCCCACGAATGGGCCGCATCGAGGACGGCTCGACCACGAGCGACTACGACCCCGATGAGACCCGCCGTGGAATGTCGGTCTCCCTCTCCGTTCTGCCCCTTGAATGGCACGATGATAAGGTGAACCTGATCGACACCCCCGGCTTCGCCGACTTCGCCGGCGATATGGCCGCCGCCATGCGCGTGATCGACGGTGCCGTGATCGTCCTCGACGCCTCCGCCGGCGTCGAGGTCGGCACCGAGCTTGCCTGGGAGATGGCCGTCCAGAACCGGGTGCCCCGGATCATCTTCGTCAATAAGCTCGACCGCGACAACGCGAACTTCTACCGCACCATCGAGCAGGCCCGCGCGCGCCTCGACGCGGCGGTGCTGCCCATGCAGATCCCGGTCGGCACGGGCAAAGACTTTAAGGGTGTGATCTCGCTCCGCCAGCAGCGCGCCTGGCTCATCTCGCCCCAGCACGACGGCGGATTCATTCAGGCCGATGTCCCCGCCGATATGAATGCGCTGATGCACGAGTGGCGCACCGCCGTGATCGACAAGATCGCCGCCACAAATGACCACCTGATCGAGCGCTACCTTGAGGGCGGCGAGGACGCCCTCACCCTTGACGAGTTGCTGATCGGCCTGCGCACCGGGATCGCCGACGGCTCAATCGTCCCCGCCTTCTGCGGCTCAGCCACCGAGGTTGCCGGCATCGCCCAGTTGCTCAACGGGATCGTCGACTCCATCCCCTCGGCCGCCCGTAAGCTGGTACACATCACCGACCTGAACACCGGCGCGGACCTCGCCCTGAGCGCCGCATCCAGCGAGCCGCTCAGCGCCCTAGTCTTCAAGACGGTCTCCGACACCTACGGTCGGGTCAGCTACTTCCGCGTCTACAGCGGCCAGGTGCGCGGCAACACCAACCTCCTCAACTCGCGCACCCGCAAAGAGGAGCGCGTCGCCCACGTCTACAGCGTGCGCGGCAAGGAGCAGGTCGAGGTCGAGACCGTCGTGGCCGGTGACATCGGCGTGATCACCAAGCTGGTCGAGACGGCCACCAACGACACGCTCTGCGCCGCCGCCCGCCCGCTCCAGCTTGAGCCGATCACCTTCCCGTCCGCGCCCTTCATCGCCACCGTCAAACCCCACAGCCGCGCCGACCTCGACAAGCTCGGCGTCGCCCTCGGTCGCATGATCGAGGAAGATCCCACCCTGCGCACCGATCGCGATCACCAGACCGGCGAGACGCTGCTGGCCGGCCTCGGCGAGAGCCACCTGGGCATCGTCGCCGAGCGCATGAAGCGTAAGTTCGACGTCAGCATCGACATCGAACTGCCGCGCATCCCCTACCGCGAGACGATCCGCGCCCGCGCCGAGGCCCAGTACCGCCACAAGAAGCAGACCGGCGGTGCCGGTCAATTCGCCGATGTCAGCCTGCGCGTCGAGCCGCTCGCCCCCGACCCCGACCGCGAGGATCCCCTGGAGTTTGTCAACGAGGTGGTCGGCGGGGTGATCTCACGCGGCTTTATGCCCGCCATCGAGAAGGGCGTGCGCGAGGCCATGGCCGAGGGTCTGCTCTCCGGCAGCCCGCTACTCGATGTGCGCGTCGCCGTCTTCGACGGCAAAGAGCACCCCGTAGACAGCAAGGAGATCGCGTTCAAGAGCGCCGGCAAAGAGGCGTTCAAGCTCGCCGCCGCCAAAGCCCACCCCGCGATCACCGAGCCGATCTACGTCCTTGAGATCGTCGTGCCCGACCAGTTCGCCGGCGACATCATGAGCGACATGAGCACCCGACGCGGGCGCGTCCAGGGCATGCTGCCCACCGGCAACGGCAAGACGGCGATCACCGCCCTGGCACCGCTTGCCGAGATCCAGCGCTACGCCACCGACCTCAAGGGCATGACCCAGGGCCGTGGGCGCTTCTCGATGACCTTCGACCACTACGACGATGTCCCGCCCCAGCTCGTCGACGCCGTGATCGCGCAGCACAAGAAGGATGTCGAGGCCGCCCACGCGCACTAGCGGGCGCTCCTATCGCGTCATCGCCTCATCGTCTTGTCGCTGAACGGTCACGTGGGTTTGAACCATTGCCTAAAGCCAATCCTACGAGCCGTCAAGCTCGAACTGCCCGTCTTGAAGCATCCTAAAAGATCAAACACCGGTACGGCGGAGGTAGAGCCTCCGCCGTACCGGTGTTTTGTTGCCAAGTTGCGGTTTCGCGCCTTCGCGTTCGCGTCGTTCGCCCCGTTTCGCGCCTCCGCGATCCAAACGCGCCCATGCCTACGGTGTGTAGATATACCCCTGCATCATCGCCCGGTAGGTCACCTGGCCGCGCGCGTCCGGCCCGCTCACCTGCTCGATGCTATTGCCAACCGGGCTAGGCGGCACGTTCTGGTTCACCAGCGTGCCCGCGCCGTTCTGGGCCTTCGCCGACGCGGCGAAGGCCGCCTGGAGCGCGCTGCGGATGGCCGTATCGCCTGAGCCTGCCGGTAGCTGGATCGTCACCTCAAGCTGAACCTGCCGCGAGGTCAGGGCCGGGGGGCTGCTGGTCGGCGTCAGGTTGGTCAGCGGCGCGATGAACGAGTTGGCCCAGGATGGGCGAGCCGCGTAGATATAAGCTCCCAGGCCGATCACCGCCACGACCAACAGCACGACCATCCAGCTGATCACTGCGCCCACCGCCGCCAGAAACCCGCGCTGCTGGGCGGGCGGGCGGGCGGGTGTCGGCGGGACGGGGCGGGGCGTGGTCGGCGGGGCGGGCATCGGCGCGACCGACGGGATCTTCGGGGCCGCTGGAGCCATTGCCGGGGCCGCTGCGGTTCCGGCCATCGACGCGGCCCCGGCCACCTGTGCGGCTACCGCCGACGGCAGCTGCACCGTGGGCTGGGCCACCCGCACCTGGGCCGGGCGCCGCGCCCGCTCCGGGCGCAGGGCGTCCCAGAAATCACTCATCCTAGCGAAGCGATTCTGCGGAGCGATCTGGAGCGCCTGCTGCAGCGCATCGCTGGTACGCTTGGAGACGCTGGAGTTCACGCTGTTGGCCGGCGGGAAGTCGAACGGCTTCTGCTCGGTCGGATCGCGGCCAGTCAGCAGGTGATGCAGTGTCGCCCCCAGCGCGAAGATATCCGACTCCGGCGTCGCCATCCCCTGGTACTGCTCAGGCGGGGCATAGCCCGGCGTGCCGATCTGCGTACCGCGCTCGGTGGGCGTAAACAGCTTGGCGATCCCGAAGTCTACCAGCTTAACCCCGCGCGTACGCTCCTCGATCATCACGTTCGAGGGCTTCATATCGCGGTAGATCAGCCCCTTGCCGTGCAGATACACCAGCACATCGCAGATCTGGTCGGCGTACTCCAGCACCTCCGCCTCGGGCAGCAGCCCACGATCCTCGACGATCTGTTCCAGATCCTTGCCGCGCACCAGATCCATCGTCAGGTAGTAGCAGCCCTCGTCGGTAAAGTGGCTGTAGATGCGCGGGATGCGCGGGTGGCTCAGCCCCTGAAGCAGCTTGGCCTCGGCGTTAAAGCGCGCAATCGCCTCAGCTCCCTCCTTCTGATCGGTGAACTTGTCCAGCATCTGCTTAATCGCGAAGACCTGGCCACTCTCGTCAATACCCTCAAAGACCGCGCCCTGGCCGCCCTGCTTAATCACCTGCGTGATCACATAGCGCCGGTCGTCGGTCGGCTTGTCATTATTCAACACAATATCGTGGCCGCAGTGCTGGCAGAAGCGGGCGCGGCGCAGGTTCGACTTGTGACATTTCGGGCAGAGGATCTGGTTGACCTCAGCCATATCGCTCCATATAGGCTTGGCAATGGCAACAGGGACGCCTGCGGTTCGGGCATGGGTTGGCATGGGGCCATCTCCAGGGTAGCACAGGCGGCACAGCCCGACAAGGGCGACCACATATCCTATCTACGCCTGGAGCCTAGATTTTGTTGCACGCGAACACGTTCACGACCAATCCTTAGCGCGGTAGCCCAGCCAGCCCATCGCCGAAAGGTCATCGCGCCAGTTCTCGCGCACCTTCACCCACAGCTCCAGGAACACCTGCTGCCCCAGCATGTGCTCGATGTCGTGCCGGGCCGCGCTGCCGATCCGTTTGAGCATCGCGCCGCCCGCGCCGATCAGGATGCCCTTCTGGCTGGACTTCTCCACATTGACCGTCATGCGGATGTAGACGGCGGCATCTTTCTGCTCCCACTCGTCAACCTCGACGGCCACGGCGTGGGGCACCTCCTGCTGGATGAAGTAGAGAACCTTCTCGCGCACCAGTTCGCCAGCCAACTGCTGCTCGGTCTGGTCGGTCACCTGGTCGGTTGGGTAGAGCGCGTGGCCCTGCGGCAGCCGGGCCACGATCTCGTCGAGCAGGCCAGCCAGACCCTGGCCGCGCCGCGCCGAGATCGCCAACTCCATCTCCCACCTGCCCAGGTCGCGATACTCCTCCATGTAGGTTGCGCCCCGGCGCGGCGGCACATCCACCTTATTCAGCAGTAGCAGGCGGTGGCCGCGCGCTCGCTGCACCTGCTCGGCGATCTGTCGGTCGAGCTGGCTGGGCGGCTGGCTGATATCCACCATAAAGCAGATCACATCGGCACCCGGCAGGCTACGCTCGGCCAGATCGACCATAAACTGGCCCATCTTATGGCTTGGCTTGTGGATGCCCGGCGTGTCGATGAAGACCACCTGCGCATCTGGTCGGCTCAGGATGCCGCGCACCGGCACCCGCGTCGTCTGTGCCCGTGGCGAAACAATCGTCACCTTCTGGCCAAGCAGGGCGTTCAGCAGCGTGCTTTTGCCCACGTTCGGTTTGCCCACCAGCGCCACAAAGCCGGAGCGCAGCGCGGGCCGAGCTGGGGGCTGGGGTCGAGTTTCCGCTCGCGTCTCCGCACCTCGCGTCTCCGCGCCTCCCGTCTCCGCGCCTTCGGCATCCTGCTCCGGCTCCGGCACAAACACCACCGGCCCCTCGTCGGCATGCGGCGCGTCGTCCAGGGAGACCATCGCGGACGACAGGCGCGCGAGGCGCGTGGGCGTCAGCATATCGGCGGGCAACGCCAGTTCCAGGCCCAGGATTCGCTCGTCCGCGTCCAGGTCGAGGATCGCCGTCTGCTCCAGGGCCACCGTCCGCGCCGCCACACCACCGGGGATGAGGATCGACAGGAAGCCCGTCTCCATATCTAGGCGGCCAAACTCGTCATCGAGGGCCAGTTCAAGCTGATCAAGCGTGACCCCATCATCCAGATCGAGGCGCAGGCCGACGATCTGGCCGTCGCCGTCCAGCAGCAGACTGGCCGGGTACTCAAGCGTATAGATCGCCTGCCCCGCCTCAAGCTCGATGAAGTAGGCGTAGAGCGTACCGGCCTCGGGATCGTGTGAAAACTGTAGCAAATTCGCCTCCGGCGAGAGGTTGACTTGCTGCGAATTGACGGCAAAGCCGCCAACCCGCAGCAACAGGGTGGGTTTAGCGCGCACGCATCAGGCGTCACGCTTCATGCGGGTGATCGCCTGTTTCTCCGGCTTCGTCGGCTCCGCGCTGGTCTGGAGCGGCGAATCCGGCGGCTCAGGCCGGTCGGTCAGCTTGCGGTAGAGGTAGCTGAGCAGGATTCGCACCACCGCCGCCATGGGGATGGCGATAAAGAGGCCAAAGGCCCCGCCGAGCGCCCCGCCGGCCAGGATGGCGAAGATCACGACCACCGGATGCAGGCGCACCAGCGGCCCCATCACATTGGGGATGATAAAGTTATCCTCGATCTGGCGCAGCGTGAAGTAGATCACGCCGATCAGGGCCGCCATACTGCCGTGGGAGAGGCCGAAAGGCATCTCGGACTGGAAGAGCGTGGAGATGATCGCGATCCCGGCCGCCGACCACGGCCCGATGATCGGCAGGATTTCCAGGGTGCCCGAGGCGACCGCGATCACCAGGGCGTAGGGCACCTGCAAGATCGAAAGCGGGATAAAGAGCAACACCGACATAATCACAATCAGGATAAGCTGCCCGCGAATGTAGGCGCTGAACACCCCATCGATCTGCGTACCCAGGCTGCCGATCTCCGCACGGTAGGATGCCGGGATCAGGTTTGTCGCCCAGGCTTTGAGTTGGCCCGCCTCCAGCAGCAGGTAGAAGGTCGAGATCAGGTATACCAGGGCGTAGATGACCGACTCGAGCGCCGAGACGACCAGCCGTGGCACATTGCCGCTCAGCCATGTCCCCAGGTCGCGAACCAAACTGATCAACTGGTCCTCTATTGGGGCCAGGTTGATCACAAAGCCGCCGATCTCGATCTGCTCGCGCCCCTCGAAGATATTGCGGATCTCACTCGCCAGTTGCGGTGCCTGGCGGGCTATATCACGCGACTGCTGGATAATGACCGGCCCGATCCATGTGAACAGGCCATAGATCAGCAAGAAGGCGATCACATACAGCACCGCGATCCAGATCGCCCGGCTCAGCCCGGTGCGTCGCTGCAGCCATGACACCAGTGGGTTAAACAGGTAGGCCGTGATGATCGCCGCGATGAAGGGCGTCAGCACATGGGCGACCTGCTGGAGCAGCATAATCGTCAGGGCGATGATAATCGTCGCCGTGATTAGCTTATACTGCGCTGAGAAGCGGATCGGCTGCGACTCTTGCGACATAGCTTCTCCTCCAACACGGTGATACAAAAAAGACCACAAAAATAATACGACCCGACTTCCGTGCGTCGGGCCATGGCGCATTATACCGCATTTGCTACGCGCCGCCTTATGCCCTGGCCTACATGTCAGGGCGATTGCCACATCGCATGGGGCGCAGCCCCAGCGGAGCTACGGCCTGATCCGCCTGAGGATCGCCGTGAGCCGGTCGTAGTCATCCTTGAGCAAGCTGGCCAGCTCGCGCCCGGCGTGTACAAGGTAATCACGGCTATCGGGGCGGGCGCGGGCAGCGGCACGGACGGCGGCAGACAGCAGCTCGTCGCTGGGGATCTGGGCGGCGAAAAGCACACCGCGAAAAAAGTCACTCGACTCGCAGAACCCGGCCAACTCGGCATCATCGCAGGGGTAGACGCTATAGTGGACGGGCGGCGGGTGAGGCGGGAGGTACTGGTAGCGGCGGCCCTGCGCGCAGAAGCCCACCGTGATCGCCGAAAACTCCGTTTGCAGCACCTCGGCCAAGTCGGGGTGTTCGTGGTAGATCTCGCCGTCATAGAGGTTGCGCCCGCTATAGGTGCGCCCGCGCATCACCGCCCGCCCGCCCGGCTCCTTGCTGCCGGTACGGATCTCATACACCAGGCCATACACAATCATGCCCGTGCTGCGCGTCTGTGCGCGCACAAGCGACCCGAAGGGCGGTGCCTCTAGCAGTTCGTAGGCTCCCGCCGTGAAGCGTGTGGTAGACGACTCGATCACCTCGCCGATACGTTCCATGGTTCCCTGGTGGGGAGGGTTCAAGGGAGGAAGATCCCGCCCTTGGCTACCCTCTAACATACGATTTACTATCCTTCTTGGCCGACGCGCTGGCGCCCGCCTCGGCCCGATACAAGCTGGCCTCCAGCATATGCTGGAAGGTGCGCCGGTCGGCGCTACGCACCACCGCCTGCTCGTGGGCGCGGGCCAGGGCCACCGGGTAGCCACCGCCACGGGCGGCCTGATCGTACACGAGGCTGTGGATCAGGTCAACCTGCTCCATATCCTGAGCGACCCACTGGGGCAACTCGACGCGGGCCAGTTCGCGACCGACGCGCATGTGGAAGAAGTAGATAGTATGTTCGCGGTAGGACTCGACATTGATCCGGCTCATCGAGATAAACAGCGGGCCGCGCTGGCCCTCGGCCAGTTGCCCAGCGAGTACATCAGTATCCACCAAACCCTGGCAGATGGCGCAGGAAGGCTCACGGTCGTCGGCCACATCGCTGCACTCATCGCACCGCGCCCCCTTACCGGCGGCCACGTCCACATCAGGGCAGAGCATCAGGCGGATGGTGCCCACCACCTCGGGCGAGCGCGGCCGACTGATATAGGATGCCACTGGGACGCCCCGCTCGTGCATGGCGTCGAGGTAGGCCAGATAGCGGCTCAGAAAGTATTCCTGCACAAAACGCTCGGCGCTGGCCAACGCCCAGCGGATCAGCGTGCCATCCTGGAGCGCCATGCAGGGCGGACCATCGGACAGAAACTCATCGGCTAGGCCGACCAACGCCACGCCCTCGTCCACATCACGGCGGGCGCTGAGGTAGTTGCCCTCGATGGCCACCCGGCGCGCACCGTCGGTCAGGTACAGATCTTCCTCACGGTAGTAGAGCGCCGGCTCGGAACTGAGCCGGGCGGTGGGGCGCTCGCCGTAGCGCAGGAAGACCCTGCCGATATTGATCAGGTAGCAGGAAGCGCTGCCGTGGCGGTCAAGGTCGATCTGCGAGCCATCGCTGGCCACCAGGGCGTAACTCGCCGGGCGCTCGGGCAGGTCGCGCGCGGTATCAAGCGGCTCGGCCGGGCGGGCCAGGAGCCAACTGGCCGTCTCGCGGCTCAGGTCGGCGGCGGCGGCCCAGCGCTGCTCCTCGCCAGTGGCCGCGCGGTAGCGCGTCACAGCGCGTGACGTGCGCTCGGTCGTGTTGGCCACGCTCATGGCCGCCGCGCCGCTCATCTGGCGCACCTGTCGGCCTAGAGCGGTCAGATCTAGTCCCATATGTTATCCCTGTGGGAGGGCCAGGGAGTGTATCGCCCTCCCTGAAGCCATCCTATTCGCTCCAGTTTAGCACGAATGTTTTTGATTGTCAACCATGCCCGGCGACCTGGCAGGGCATGCGCAAAGTCCGGGTGATGCCTGAAAGACACACACCTGTTTGCGGATATAATCGAATATCAATAACCGACGACCCACCCCGGCACCGACTTCACGACGGCGACGACGGTGGAGAAAGGGCATGGGCGCCTGGAGGAGCGCACGATCATGGTGAGCCGGATGCTGCATGACTACGCCAACTGGCCCTATCTCGACCAGGTCTTTCGGCTCGAACGGCGGGTCACGGAACAGGGCACGACGACGGTGGAGGTGCGCTACGGCATCACCAGCTTGCCGCCCCAGCACGCCTCAGCGAAACGCCTGCGGGAGATTGCGCGTACGGAATGGGGCATCGAGCATGGTGTGTACCATCGGCGCGATGTGACCCTGCGCGAGGATGCGTGTCAGGTGCGGCGCGGGCAGGCTCCACAGGTGCTGTCCGCCCTCAACAACGTCGTCGTCGGGATCGGCGCGGGGTAGCCTTTAGCCCCGACGGGGCCACGCTGGCCTCCGCATCCTTCGACGGCACGGTGAAGCTGTGGGCGTGCGCCGCAGCGTGGGCGTGCACGATTGCGCCGCCATCCCCAGTCGCGCCCCAGGCTTCGCGCTCATCCCGCTCACCCTGGCGACCATAACTGGTGGAACAGGGCGGCGCCGGTCACGGGCGTGTCGAGGAGCGGGTGCATGCAGGTTCCCTTTCATCAGGGCGAGTGCCTGCACACCACAAGACCACCGCGTTGCGGTGGTCGCATCCGTCACTCATATCAAAACTGTTCATACACCCAGGGATAGATGTACCGCCGTATATGAAGAGGTATTTAGCTCTGCCGGTTCTCTATTGGTGATCGTGCGTGCTATACTGGGTGCTATCGGTGCTGGCCACATACGTGGCGCGCCAACGGTCGTACCCATGCACTACCACGCATCGTCGCAACTATGTCACCTCAGGCCCCGCTCAGATGAGCGGGGTCTTTCTTGTTCTTAGATAGAGAACTTCCTATGCCGCTCACCGCCCGCGATCTCGCCCGCCTGGCCGACGACGTACTCACCTTCATTGAGCAGCGCGAGGCCGAGCAGATCGCCTACGGCGTCTACGACGTCACGATGACCGGTGCCGAGGTGCTAGACAAATACCAGCCAGTGGATGTGACACGCCCGCCCCTTGCGGATCGTGAGGGCGACTTACGTACAGCGTTGCGCTGGCTGGCTCAGGAGGTGCTGATCATCCGCTTCAGCACCGAAGATGACCCTGCGACGTGGGTCTTCCGCAGCCGGATCGCCGAGACGGTGCGGCTACTCAGCAAGCTACGCCAGCGACTCGCCTTCGATAACACCGCCAAGCAGCGTCAGCGGATCAGCCACGGTAAGCGACTGACCGGCGATGTGACGTTTCACGTCGTCCCACGCCGTGTTCCGCGTCGCCGCCGCTCCCCCGCCGACTATCTTGCGATGCTGGATGGCAATCGAGAGCGTGAGTACTGCGCTGCACTGCTTCGTGAAATGATTGCAACGCGCCTACCGAAACTCCGCGAGATCAGCCAGTTTCAGGAGGACTCGCTGCGCGAGATTTTGCAGGCCATCGAGCTCAGCCCGGCGCACGGCATTGAGCGCGGCGTGGTCGTCACAGCCAGCACCGGAGCCGGCAAGACCTACGCCTTCTTCCTGCCGATGCTGGCCAAGATCATCCTAGAGCGCTGCCTGCGCGGTCGGGTCGGTGTGAAGGCGATCTGTATTTACCCGCGTGTCGCCCTTTCGGAAAACCAACTGAGTGACTTTGTTGAATCTGCCTTCCATGTCAACCAAGTGCTGACGGCTCATAACCTACCGCCGATCACAATCGGTATTGAGAGCGGTGCTGCGGTTTATCGCCGCAGTGACTTCCAGCGCACTGATACGAAAAGCCGAGAGCAACTCGCCGGACGCGGCTGGCGCTATGATGAGCGATTCGGTGGCTACCTGGCACCCTTCGCCTACTGTGTGGGCACACCAGAGCATATCTGCGAGCAAACTCCGCAGCCGCTCGGTGTACGGCCCAGCGACACGCGCACCCTTGTCTGCCCCGCCTGCGATACGCCCTACCCCTTCATCAAGTTCGCCCGCGATGTCATGGCTGAGGCCCCGCCCGACCTGCTGATTGCGACCACTGAGTCACTCAATCTACGACTGCTCTCCGCCGAACACCAGTACCTCTTCGGCACAAAACACTTCTGTGCGCCGGCGGTGGTCATGCTTGATGAGATCCATCTCCAGACATCGACTGCGGGCACACAGGTTGCCTTGCTGCTGCGGCGGCTATTGGCGCGCATCAGGATGGGCAAGCAGGATCGTGGCGATCTTGCAAACCTAGCCTTTGTCGGGCTGAGCGCGACCATCACCAACCCACGCATGTTTCTTGCCGAACTGAGTGGCATCCCGGCTCAGAATATCCGCGAGGTGCAGCCTCACGAGGATGAACTGGAGGTGATCGGGGCCGAGCGATACATCTTCGTGCGCGCCGAGGATAGCGAGGATACAGCGGTGATCTCGACGCTTATCCAGACGGCGATGTGTGTCCTGCACACGATGCCGCAGCCTCCTACGGACAGCACTATCAAGCGCTACCGCACCTTTGGCTTCGTCCAATCGCTCGATGTGGTCGGTCGCTGGCTCTACCAGATGCAGGACGCTGAGAAGGCCCAGCGCTACTTTGTAACTGAGCGGAGAGATCGCCGTGCCCGAGGCGAGTTGGCTGCACAATGGCCCATACGGATTATTCCGCTCTACTGGTATCGCTTCCCGCCATTCAATCGCCAGCTTTTCCCCAATCTGTTCGGGCCGGAGTATGCCCACACCTGCGGCTGTGATCGTGGGCTACCAGATCGCAACTGTCGCTACTTTATGGCTGGTGAATGCTGGTGGGCGCTTAGCCAGAAGGATAAGGCGCGCCGTGAGCCG
>SESH01029606.1_pt1 | contig 16311 bp, 16 predicted proteins | sample 3171561 | NCBI WGS metagenome assembly SESH01 (sample SAMN10866947, study PRJNA518727) | freshwater metagenome | biome: subpolar coniferous forest; feature: holomictic lake; material: water; isolation source: holomictic Lake 442 2011 16.5 m and 2014 13 m | place: Canada: near Kenora, Ontario
GAGCCAGGACCGCCGGAGCCACCCCCACTACCAGAACCCCTACCAGGACCCCTGCCAAGACCGCCGCTCAGCGACCGACCTCCTTGGTTGCGCAACGCGGTGTCATTTACCTTGCCAGCGACGCGACCGATGATCGCGCTAGTCTTTGATGACCTTGGTGTCGACCGCAAGCGGACCGAACGGGTAATCAGGCTTCCCGGCCCCCTGACCCTGTCATTCCTGCCCTATGCTGCGGACCTGCCTCGTCAGACCAAGGCCGCACACGCTGCGGGCCATGAGCTGATGGTCCATATGCCGATGGAACCACTGGCCGCAAACCTTGATCCCGGTCCTGGAGCATTGCTGACTCGGCTGCCGGCGGACGAAATCCAAAGACGACTCGAGAACGCACTGGCAGCGTTTGACGGTTATGTCGGCATCAACAACCACATGGGCAGCCGCTTCACCTCGAGCCGAGTCCTGTTGACACCGGTGCTGGCCGAGTTGCGGCGTCGCGGCCTGCTGTTCCTCGACTCGGTAACAACGACCGAAACTGTGGGGATGGCAGTAGCTGCATCACTGAATTTGCCTCATACCCGGCGTAACGTCTTTCTCGACGACGTATTGACGACGGCGGCAGTTCACGCCAGTCTCATCCGACTTGAACAGATCGCGTTTCATACCGGATTGGTGGTAGCCATAGGTCACCCGCACGACGTAACGCTGGAGGCGGTGGCCTCGTGGCTGCCGGGTTTGGCGGCTAAGGGATTGGTGCTGGCCCCGATCAGCGCGATAGTGCGCGTTCACGGCTATTCCGGCGACCGTGCCGACCCAGAGCCGGGCATTATTCAAAAAGGACAATCACATGGCTGATATAGAAGCCGTTGTTAATACAGACATTTACCGAGTGGACGGCATGACATGCCAGGGCTGCGCAAGATCGGTCGCGGCCGCCATCACCAGATTGGCTCCGCAAGCCGGGATTACAATCGACCTCGCCGCAAGCACCGTCACGGTTACAGGCTCGGCTGAAGCCCCGGTTCCAGCCGAAACAGTTTGCAAAGCGGTGGAAGCGGCTGGATTCTCGTTTATGGGCCTAGCCTAGATATTATTTGGCCTAAGTGTTTTCAGGAGCAGCGGCGCTGTCTAAGCCAGCGCTGCGGCTCGCGACGCTGGCCGGCGGAACCGATGGAAAGGCTGCGAGCCGGGAAGTTTCCCCGCCATGGCTAACCCGAACGACGGGGGCAGCTGTGGATGTGGTCACAGCGTGAACGTCACCGACCAACTGGCCGCCGGACTCGACCTGAAGTTCGCCGTAATGGATACGGCCCTGAATGCGACCGCTTGAACGCACGCGCAGTCGGCCGTGGACGGTCAACTCCCCCTCGAAGCGACCGGCGACCTCGGCCTCATCAACCTCAGCCGAGCCCTTGAACGAACCTCCATCGGCAATTTCGATATAGCGACTTTCGGAAAGCTTAGCCTCGACCGTGCCCTCTACCAACATCACGTCGCATGAACTTATCTCGCCAGAAAGCGAAATATCCCGGCCGACGAACAACTTGCGAGCATCGGCTCCGGGGTTGGACTGGTCGCCGTTGTTTTGGCGCCGCAGTGCCGGGGCTGATGGCTCTGCGCTCCGGCGGTGGGAATCCGGCTTAGACGCCATACCACCGCCGCCGGGCGGACCGGCATTCGGGGCGGATGGTAGCTTGAGCGTGGTATTCATCGCAGATTTCCTTGCGGCTTTCGAGCTATTGCTTTGATTGGGTTAAGCTGCTGACTTTCTAGACATTTTGCTTCCGATGACAAGCTGAAGAAATTTGCTCTGCTCCTCGATCCTGCCTTCTACGCGGGAGATGAGCTGTGCTAAGTCCTCTTGAGTTGCAACAATACGCTCAAGCATTTGGCCGTGAGCTTCCTGAGTGAAAACCACACGGTCGAGTAGCTTACCAATGCCGGCGAGAGTAGTGAACAGTTCGGCTTTTTTTTCCGGCGACATCGGCGCGTCCTTCGGTTGCGTGTTTCAATGCGAAGATGCGACCCGCATCTTTAGGGAGAAATGCAGCAGTCCGTCAGGCCCAGGTCCAAGTCTCAGCGGTTAACACGGTCCGCATTCCGGCGGCAAGCGCCGTCTACCGTCATCTACCGAGTCGGGGCCGGGAGCAGTCAATCGCGCTAGGATGAGAAACGACGCGATAGATAGTGAAAAACATGGGTCATGAATGCTGCGGCAATGATCGGGACCAGCAGATTGACCACCGGAATTGTGGCCATGGCACAAATCGCCACTCCGGCGAGGAAAACTCGTCCCCGGTGCCGCCGCCGCAGCGCCAAGGCAGCGGCAAGGTCGAGGTGCCGGGACGCCACTTGCTCAAAATACTCGCAACCCAGCAGATAGCCGTTAAGACAGGGATAGACCACCAGAAACGACCCCGGCACGATATAGAGCGGGATAACCAGCAAGTTGCACATGATCGAAACCAGCATGAAACGAACAGCTCCGAGAGATATCTCGCGAAAATGCTGCAATCGCGGCGGCGGAAGCTGCGGATAGTGGCGCCGCTCAACAGCCGCGACAACATCGTCAAGGAACAGACCGGAGACCACGGGCAGCACGGCCGGCGAGATCAATAGGGCCAAGCCCAGTACCGCGACACCGCCCAGCAGATCGACCACTAGATCGAGCCAGACGATACCGGTGATGTGAAGGAGGTAAAGCGTCGCATAGACGCACATAGCCATGCCGATGAAGCCGACTACGGTCGCGGTCATGCTGATCCAGATCACCCGACGGATTGCCGGATCGGGTAACTGAATAATAGCGCGGAGGAGGGCGGGGATCATCATTCTGTCCGGGGATGATGTATGGCGCAGGTCTGATTTCTAGCTATACTCGCACCGCAATGCCACCGTTGAACGGTCGGGCCAAGTTTTTTCCAAGCAGGTTTTTACCAAGCATCTAACGATTAAGACCGAAACGACGAAAGAGGATGAACGGACGAATGACGCAGATAAATTGCGATGTCATCGGCATCGGTAACGCGATTGTTGATGTGATCAGTCATGCCGATGACACCTTCTTGGCGGCTAACGGAATCGAGAAGGGAAGCATGACCCTGATCGATGCAGCGCGCGCCGAAGACCTTTATTCCCGGTTGGGGCCGGGTATTGAGATATCAGGCGGCTCGGCCGCCAATACCATGGCCGGCATCGCATCGCTCGGCGGCTGCGCTCGCTTCGTCGGGCGGGTTAGAAACGACCAATTGGGCATGGTTTTCGCCCACGATATCCAAGCTGCTGGCGTCCGCTTCTCAACCCCGTTCAGCACCAACGGCGCGCCGACCGCGCGCTGCTTAGTCCTGGTTACGCCCGATGCTCAGCGCAGCATGAACACCTTTCTCGGGGCAAGCATCGAACTTGGTCCCGAGGACATTGTCGATGCCGATATTACTGGCGCCCAGATCACCTACCTCGAAGGGTATTTGTGGGATCCGCCGCAGGCCAAGGAAGCCATCCGCAAGGCGGTGACTCTTGCCCATGGGGCAGGGCGCAAGGTGGCGTTTAGCCTGTCCGATTCCTTTTGTGTTCATCGTCATCGCTCCGAGTTCCTCGAGTTGATCAAAGGCTCGATTGATATCCTGTTCGCCAACGAATCAGAGATTCTGGCGCTGTTCCAGACTGACGATTTCGCTGAGGCGGTGCGAGCGGTGCAGGAGGCCGGCATTTTAACGATACTTACCAGGGGTGGCCTGGGCGCGGTGGTGGTCAAGGGCAACGCGCTGCACGACATATCGGCTGAAGACGTGGCAAGGGTGGTGGACACCACCGGGGCAGGCGATCTGTTCGCCGCCGGTTTCCTTCACGGCCTTACCAGGCAACGGCCGTTGCCAGAATGCGCACGCTTGGGCGCAATCGCTGCGGCGGAGATTATCGGTCACATCGGAGCTAGGCCTGCGGTTTCCCTGGAACTGCTGGTGGGGGAGCGGCTGCGTCGGCCTGCCATTGCTCGCGAGTCTGCCGGATTCTGACAAAGCCCCGTCAAACAACGGATAAAAGCTATGACGCAGCGAACCGACTCGGCTTGAGATATATCCGGCAATCCTGCCTATGGACAACAAATTTAGCATTGGCTAGGCCAGCTAGCCGACAAACTACGTATGAATACGGAGAAGTCTGCCCTGGGGCGGCGTTGCCGGTGTTCCAGTCTCATCCTCTAAATGGCTGAGCTTGTTGAAAATGGTGAATTCGTCGGGCCGACCTGTTCAGACCGTGTTGCGTGCCCCCCTGCACTGTGATAATTGACGGCTCGGCCAGTGCGGAACGTACCATTTCCAATAGGGTATGGACCGTTAGGCGCAAAATGATTTATGGACCAGGTGTCCCCAGGCGTCCCCAGGCGTCCCCGGGCGTCTATTGACCCAGTCGAGGAACCAAGTGGCATCCGACGGAAAATCAGCATCCGGAGTTGCGGTGCGTTACGCCGCAGCCTTGTTCGAGTTAGCGAACGAGCGAAAACTTCTTGATCAAACGGCGAGTGATCTGGCTCGTCTCAAGGAAATTCTCGTTCAATCCCCAGATTTGCGCCGATTTCTTCGCAGTCCGGTGCTGACCAGGGAGCAGCATAAACAGGCTCTTGACGTTTTGCTGAGCAAGGCCGGCGTTGCTGACCTGACGCAAAACTTTATTGGCCTGCTCGCGAAAAACCGCCGACTGTTTGCCCTTGGCGAAATCATCGGCGCCTTTTTGGACGATCTGTCACGTAGGCGAGGCGAGATCCGCGCCGAAGTCACGGTGGCACAGGGGTTGACCGCGAGCCAAGCGGCGACTATGGATGCCGTCGTCAAGGACGCGCTGGGTAAAAACGCTACTATCACGGTCAACGTCGATCCCAGCTTACTGGGCGGCATGGTTGTCAAGGTCGGATCACGTTTGATCGACAATTCCTTGCGTACCAAAATTGACAAATTGCAACTTGCCATGAAAGCTCCAGGGGGGCTCTTGTAATGGATATCAGCGCCGCAGAAGTTTCCGCGATCCTAAAGCAACAGATCGCGAATTTCGGGACCGAGGCGGATGTGGCCGAGGTTGGCCAAGTGCTGTCGGTCGGCGACGGCGTCGCACGCATCTATGGGCTGGACAATGTCCAGGCCGGAGAAATGCTCGAATTTCCTGGCGGCATCAAGGGGATGGCGCTCAATCTTGAAACCGACAACGTCGGCGCGGTCATTTTCGGTGACGATCGCGGCATCAAAGAAGGCGACACCGTCAAGCGGACCGGCGCCATCGTTGAGGTGCCGGTCGGACGCGGCCTGCTCGGACGGGTAGTCGATGCGCTCGGCAAGCCAATCGACGGCAAGGGGCCGTTGACCGATGTCGTTTACAAGCGCGTGGACGTTAAGGCGCCGGGCATCATTCCGCGCAAATCTGTGCATGAACCGATGCAGACCGGCCTCAAGGCGATCGATGCATTGGTGCCGATTGGTCGCGGGCAGCGCGAACTTATCATCGGTGACCGCCAGACTGGAAAGACGGCGGTGGCTCTCGATACCTTCATCAACCAAAAGGGTGTGAATGAGGGCACCGATGAGAGCAAGAAACTTTACTGTATCTATGTCGCTATCGGTCAAAAGCGCTCCACCGTCGCTCAGATTGTCAAGACGCTGGAAGATGCCGGCTGCCTTAAATACAGTATCATCGTTGCCGCAACCGCTTCCGAGCCGGCGCCACTGCAATTCCTAGCACCATACACCGGCTGTACCATGGGCGAATTCTTTCGCGACAATGGTATGCATGCTGTCATTGTCTATGATGACTTATCAAAACAGGCCATTGCCTACCGCCAGATGTCGCTGCTTTTGCGTCGTCCGCCCGGCCGTGAAGCCTATCCTGGCGACGTGTTCTACATCCACTCGCGCTTGCTTGAGCGGGCGGCGAAGATGGGCGATGCGGCAGGTAACGGCTCTCTGACGGCCCTTCCAGTCATTGAGACGCAAGCCGGTGACGTATCGGCCTACATTCCGACCAACGTGATTTCGATTACCGATGGTCAAATCTTCCTTGAGACCACGCTTTTTTACCGCGGCATCCGCCCCGCCATCAATGTCGGCCTGTCGGTCAGCCGTGTTGGTTCGTCGGCGCAGATCAAGGCGATGAAGCAGGTTTCCGGGTCGATCAAGCTGGAACTAGCGCAGTACCGCGAAATGGCCGCCTTTGCCCAATTCGCCTCCGATTTGGACCCGGCAACGCAGCGCTTGCTGGCCAGAGGCGTTCGCCTGACCGAGCTGTTGAAGCAAGGTCAGTTCGCGCCGCTGCCGATCGAAGAGCAGGTGGTGGCCCTTTTTGCCGGTGTCCGCGGCTATCTTGACAAGATCGCGGTTGAGGACGTCAACCGGTTCGAGAAAAAGCTACTTGAGCAGGTTAGGCTCAAGGGAAGCGAAATCCTTACCTCGATTCGCGAAGAAAAGGCCCTGTCTCCAATCGTGGAAGATCGGCTGAAGAACTTTCTCAGCGAGTTCGTCAAGGTGTTCATGTAAGCACTGGCCTTGTAATCGACACAAGATAGTGCCAGTAACCTGAGAAATGAAGGCTCTGCATGCCTAGCCTCAAGGACCTCAAGAATCGGATCGCCAGCGTCCAATCGACGCGGAAGATCACGGCTGCGATGAAGATGGTTGCGGCTTCAAAGCTCCGGCGTGCCCAAATGCAAGCCGAAGCTAGCCGTCCTTATGCCGAGCGCATGGAGCGGATGCTGGAAACCCTGGCAACCGATATCATGGGCAAAGAATCGGCATTGGAAAGTATGCCGAAGCTGGTCAGGGGCACCGGCTCGGACCTTGTTCAGTTGTTGGTTGTCGTAACCTCCGACCGGGGGTTGTGCGGCGGCTTCAACTCGACCATAGTACGAGAAGTCCGGCGCACAATTCAACGCAACAAGGTAGACGGCAAGACTACCAAGTTGGTGGTGATCGGACGCAAGGGCCGAGATCAATTACGGCGAGACTACGGTCATTTGATGATCCACTACTTCGACGACATCGGCAAGCCTCGCCTTTCTTTCGCCGACGGCAATCTCGTTTCCAGCAAAATTCTTGAACTTTACGAAGCAGGCGAGTATGACGTGGCCAGTGTCGTTTACAATAAGTTCAAGTCTGTAATCGTTCAAGAAGTTACGGTTCAGCAGGTCGTGCCGCTGGCACAGCCCAAGCCAACCGCTGTGGCCGACGAAAAGCAGTATAAGATAGACATCGAATACGAGCCGGACGAACAGACAATTCTTGAGGAATTGTTGCCACGGAATCTGTCGTTCCAAATATTCCGGTCTCTGCTCGAGAGTGCCGCCAGTGAACAGGGGGCGCGGATGAGCGCGATGGATAACGCCACCCGCAACGCTGGCGATATGATCAATAAACTCACGCTTAACTACAACCGCACCCGTCAAGCCTACATCACCAAGGAGCTGATCGAAATCATTTCGGGTGCCGAGGCACTCTGAGATCAGCAAACTGGATCAACAAGACAGTTCAGGTTCCGAGGGAGCTTTACTCCATGGCAAATAAGACCAAAGCGGCCAACGCCAAAGGCAAAATTACGCAGGTGCTGGGTGCGGTCATTGACGTGCAATTTACAACGGAATTGCCCGCCATTCTAAACGCGCTTCACCTCCAGCACGAGGGCAAGACCCTGGTCTTGGAAGTGGCGCAGCATCTCGGCGAGGGTGTGGTGCGCACCGTAGCGATGGACACCACCGATGGTTTGGTGCGTGGCACCGAAGTTACCGACACTGGCGCTCCGATCATGGTGCCGGTCGGACCGGAGACACTCGGCCGAATCATTAATGTCATCGGCGAACCGGTTGACGAGCGTGGCCCGCTCGGCGCCAAGATGTGGTCGCCGATCCATCGAGCGGCGCCGGAGTTCGTTGAGCAATCGACCGAAGCCCAGATGCTGGTTACTGGCATTAAGGTGGTCGATTTGCTCGCCCCTTATGCTCGCGGTGGTAAGATCGGCCTGTTCGGTGGCGCTGGCGTCGGCAAAACCGTGCTGATCATGGAGTTGATCAACAACGTTGCTAAGGCGCATGGCGGCTACTCGGTTTTTGCAGGGGTCGGTGAGCGTACCCGTGAGGGCAACGATCTCTACCACGAAATGATGCAGTCGGGAGTTATCCGTACCGATGGCGGGCCGTCAAAAGCCGCGTTGGTCTATGGGCAGATGAACGAGCCGCCCGGTGCCCGCATGCGCGTTGCACTGTCGGGCCTGACCCTCGCGGAATACTTCCGTGATGTCGCGGGCCAGGACGTTCTGCTGTTCATCGACAATATTTTCCGGTTTACTCAAGCCGGTTCCGAGGTATCGGCATTGCTTGGCCGCATTCCTTCGGCGGTGGGCTATCAACCGACCCTGGCAACCGACATGGGTGCGCTACAGGAACGGATCACCACTACCAAGCAAGGCTCGATCACGTCGGTGCAGGCGATTTATGTGCCTGCTGACGATTTGACCGATCCGGCACCAGCCACCTCGTTTGCCCATCTTGATGCGACCACGGTGTTGAGCCGTCAAATCGCCGAATTGGGCATTTACCCGGCGGTGGATCCACTCGACTCGACCAGCCGAATACTAGATCCGCGTGTGGTAGGCGAGGTTCATTACGCAGTTGCGCGTGACGTACAAAAAGTATTGCAGACCTATAAGTCACTGCAAGACATCATCGCCATTCTCGGCATGGATGAGTTGTCGGAAGAGGATAAGCAGGTCGTCTCACGTGCCCGCAAAATTCAGCGTTTCCTCAGTCAGCCTTTCCATGTTGCCGAGGTCTTCACCGGCACTCCAGGTGCCTTGGTCAGCCTCGAAGACACCATCAAGGGCTTCAAGGGCATCATCCAAGGTGATTACGATCATCTGCCTGAGTCGGCTTTCTATATGGTCGGAACCATTGAGGAAGTCGTAGCCAAGGCCAAGAGGATGGCTGCCGAGGTCGCCTGAGAAGTCGGCTCAGGGGGGGCAGTCGGAGTGCGATTTTAGAATGTCGTAGACGCCCTCTCCCGGTTGCGGGAGGGGGCCGAGGTGAGAGACAATGGTGGAAAAGGTCGAATTCGAGCTTGTATCGCCCGAGGAACTGCTGATCTCCCAACCGGTTGATATGGTGGTCGTACCTGGTGGCGAGGGCTATTACGGCGTGCTGGCAGGTCACATTCCAATGATTACCACGGTTCGGTCCGGGGCGATCTGTCTCTATGAGGGAATGCGAATAATGGATCGCATCTTCGTAACTGGCGGCTTTGCCGAGGTAACCTTCGAACGGGTTACCGTTCTGGTCGAAAAGGCGATCAAGGTTTCCGACCTTGATAGAGCCAGTGTCGAGCAGGAGATTAAAAACCTCATAGAAGACGTCGAAGATGCCAAAAATGAGGACGAGCGGCTGAAAGTTGCGGAGCGGCTGGAGATTTCGCGCAATATGTTGCAGGCCATTGTCGAGGCTGCGGCCTACCGCTCATAGGTCTTAAGGTTGCGCGCTTCGAGTCAGGTGACTGAATGTCGGATCGTAGAGTAGGCTGTCGCTAAAGCTTTCGTCGTCGAGTACACGGCCGACCAAAATGAGCGCGGTGCGGGTTATGCCGGCCGCGCAAATTATGGCGGCTATTGTTCCTAGTGTGCCGCGCAAAATAAGCTGATCGGGCCAAGTCGCATGATAGACCACCGCGACCGGACATTCTGCCCCCCTGATCGGCATCAGGTCGCGAACCACCGCCGAGATATTGCCTGTCGATAGATGGATGGCAAGCGTGGCTCCGGTAGCACCCAATGTCGCCAAATCCTCACCTGGCGGCATCGGCGAGGTTCTCATCGAGGTGCGGGTCAGTATTATTGTTTGGCTGACCCCTGGCAGTGTGAGTTCGCGCCGCAGTGCCGCCGCTGCACCGCAATAGGCCGGAACTCCTGGCGTTATCTCATATGGTATGCCGAGTTGATCCAGTCGTCGCATCTGTTCGGCGATGGCCCCATAAAGCGAAGGATCGCCGGTGTGGACACGCGCCACATCGTGCCCCGCTGCGTGCGCCGCACGCATTTCCGCGATGGTCTGGTCGAGGTTCATCCCAGCGGTATCGAGCACTCTGGCATCTGCTGGGGCGGAGGCGACCACCTCGTGCGGCACTAACGAGCCGGCATACAGACACACCTGGCAAGACCCGATCAGCCGCAACCCCCTTACCGTGATCAAATCGGGCGCTCCCGGCCCGGCACCGATAAAATGAACGGTCATGTCAAGGGTCCTTGGTGGGCGACAGAGTAGGGGCGGCCTCGCGCATTCCCGCCCCCTCGCGCATTCCAGATAACGGCTTACCCGAAAAACCGCGTGGGGTGTAGACCCAGTGACCACCACATGGGCGCTCGATCACCCGGGTATCGCTGGAGCCGACCAACACAACGCACAGCATATCTAACCGGTCGGGCGTCAACTCGGCCAGCTGCACCACGGTCAGCGCCTGTTCCGGACGTCCAAGCTGGCGTCCGATCACGGCAGGGGTAGTTCCTGGGCGATGACGCCGCAGAATTTTCACAGCTTCATCAAACTGTTGGCGGCGATTGCGTGACACTGGATTATAGAGCGCCACCGCCATATCGGCCGCCGCTGCCGCTTCCAGTCGCTTGACGATCAGCGGCCAAGGTGTCAGCAGGTCGGATAGCGAAATCAGGCAGAAGTCATGGGCAAGCGGGGCACCGATCAGCGCCGCAGCCGCTTGAAACGCCGAAATTCCAGGAATGACCTGAATATCGACCAGCAACCACTCCGGCTGCGGCGTACGATCCAACAGTTCAAACACCAGTGTCGCCATGGCATAGATGCCGGGGTCGCCGGAGGTAACAAGGCAGACCGTGCGACCACTAGCGGCAAGCTCCAAAGCTTTTCGCGCGCGAATCTCCTCGTCTCCCATGCCAAAGTCATGACGGACGACGTCGGGGGCAAGCGGGCCGACCAGATCGTTGTAAAGTGAATAGCCAACCAGATCATCCATCTGCGCCAGGGCATTGGTCGCTGCCATCGTGCGCCAAGCAAGATCCCCCGGCCCCAAGCCGACCACGAATAGGCGACCCTGCGGCCGCCCCCGTGTCGCAGGGTTGAACGGGGCGGCTGCTCGAGCTATTGCACAGGTGGCGCCTCGACTCTTGGTTTTTGGTACTACCAGCAGTCCAGAGTTACCGACCGCAGCCAGCGCCGCCCCCTCGGAAACGCCATGGCAGCCAACGTGAGTGAACACCAAGTCGGACGGGCTGGCAAGCCGGGGGGTCTCGCGTTCCAGGGTTTCCGCATCAAAAAAGCGAATTGGCACCCCGAGCGCTGCAGCCGCTGCATGCATCGCCGGTTCATTTCCCTTAATGTCAATTGAATACAGCCCGGCCACCGCCAATGGTGAAAGATTACTTGCCGTCAGTGTATCTCGAATAAGAGAAATCAGCGCCTCGGGATCGCCGTTGCGTTCTATACCCACCCCAACCGCTAGGCTGGCGGGATGGTAGACCAACAACTCAGGCGAACCGATCGTCGCTCGCTCGGTTATCCGCAGCACAAGTTCGGCATCGGGAGCGACCGGCAGGCGCGCCGAAGTCAGCCACTGCGCCATCCCTTCGACCCTAACCGGGGCTCCGGCCAGCAGAGCGGCGGAAAATGCTTTGGCGTCACCGGGATTTGCCAGCCGCCAACCCTCGGGCGGATCATCAAAGGCAACGCCAAAGCGAACATCCCCCGCCGTGGTGATGGCCGGGGCGATATCAAGTTCAGCACCGATGGTGCGAGCCAAGGCGTGGGCGCCATGGTGGCCGCCGAGCAACGGCACCACAACACTGCCATCCTCCGCCAAGGCCAACACTGGCGGTTCGTTCCACTTGTCACCGAGCAAAGGCCCCAGCGAACGAATCAGCACCGCAGCAGCGCACAGGCCAATGATCGGATGGCCCGCGATGAACAATCCACGAAGATGCTCGGCTGTACCATTGAAGAGTACGTCTGCCTCACTGGCCCCGAGTCGGGTCCTTAGTCCATGAATTTCTGCGTCTGGGAGCAGGGCTTTGAGCTGACGAGCCAGCGCAACACCACCCGGACTGAGCAAGACCAGCACCGGGGCGGCTAAGGAAGGATTTTCAGAACAATTTAACGCCATGGTGAGGAGCCCTTGAACACCAGGATGATCGCAAAATAGACGGCGGTCGCCGGGTCAACCTCGGTCAGCGTCAACATCCGCTGCCCCGGCAAGGAAGCCCGCTCTACATAAAATGTATTCGCAGCAAGCCCCAGCGACTCGATAAGCGCCTTGATACGCATGAAATGTCGGCCGACCTTAACCAGGGCAACGCTGTCGGCGAAGGCCAACCCTTCACGCAATTTATCGTCGGACAACGCGGCCGGCATTACCACCAAGCGCTCGTCACGCCCAACCAAAGGAATGGGCAGCGCAGCCGCGCAAGCATTAAGCGACGATACCCCAGGCACCACGACAACCCTATGGCCTCCAGCCAGTCGAGACAACAGATAGATGAATGAGCCATAGAAAAGTGGATCCCCCTCGCACAGTACCGCCACATCCTCACCGCGAGCGATGTGAAAAGATATCGAGGCTGCCGCCGCGTCGTAACCCGGTTGAGCCGAGTCGCCGCCAGTCATCGGCGTGTCTATGGCTATCTCGGTTTGTCCCGGCCGGAGGTGGGCCGCAACAATTGCTCGCGCCAAACTTTCGCCGCGTTGCACCGGATAAGCGACGGCGGCGGCGGCATTCAGGATACGAAGAGCCTTGATGGTAATCAGCTCGGGGTCTCCCGGCCCCACTCCCAGCCCATAGACGGTTCCCTGTTTCATCAGCTTGGTTTTCTCACAGGATTGGTTTTCTAAATGTCCACTGTGTAAGCGGCAATTGTGGCCGCAAGGTCGCTTGCCGACCAAGAGCGCTGGCCCGTGCCACTGCGAGCCGCATTAACTCGCCTCCGAGTCGGTGATGGAACTCAAGCAACATGCGTTCCCCTTCCAGTGTAACAGTGTTTACAACCATTACACCGCCGGGCCGCAGCGCCAGCAAGCTGGCGTCGAATACTCCCGGCACGGTCAAGCCGCCACCGATGAACACAGCATCGGGTACAACTAGCCCTGATAGCGCATCAGGTGCGGAACCGGCGATGATTTCCAGCCGGACGGCGCCAAAGCGGGCGCGATTGGCCGCGATCATGGCGCAACGACTAGGCTCACTTTCGATAGCCAGCACCCGGCTGCGCTGTCCGGCCGCACGCAACCACTCGATGCCAACGGTACCGCAGCCGGCACCGACATCCCACAGTATTTGAGCTGGCTGCGGCATCAGCGCGCTTACCGTTAAGGCGCGCGCCTCACGCTTGGTGATCATGCCGTCAGAGAAAAAGGCCTCATCAGGCAGGCCCGGAGCACAGCCAAGCACCAACGCCGCGCCAGACGCCGCGCAAGCGATGGCCATCACGTTAAGATCGTCAAGTCTGTCGTAACTCCAAGCGTCAGCCCGGCCCTCAAGCCGAGCCTCATGGGGTCCGGCCATACGCTCAAAAACGGTAATGGCGCTAGCGCCATAGCCCAGTTCAGTCAGCAGGGAAGCCGCCGCAGCTGGAGTCGAGCCGTCACGGGTCAGCACCACCAACCGGGCATTGGGGCGAATAAACCCGGCCAGCGCCGCAAGTGGCCGGTTGTGCAGGCTGAGAATTTCAACAGTCGAGTGCGGCCAACCCAACCGGGCACAGGCAAGACTGAACGCCGATGGGGCAGGCATTATAACCCAGTCTCCGGGTGCGAAGTGGGCGGTGATTAGTGCCGCGATGCCGTAGTTGAGCGGATCACCACTGGCCAGCACGCAAACCGGTCGGCCGCGTCGTCTTTCAATTTCGGGAAAAAGAGCCGTGAGTGGCTTAGGCCACATCAAGCGTTCCCGCCCGTCATCGGCAACAAGAGCCAACATCCGGGCGTCACCAATCAGCGTTTCGGCACCATCGACCAAGCGCCGCGCCGTTACGCCAAGACCATCAAGCCCGTCCTCATGCAGGCCGATCATCGATAGCCATGGCTGCACCGGGCCGCTCATGCCGGCTCAAAGCCAAGCGCATTGAGAGCAGCCGCAGCCATGGCGCTGCCGCCCAACCGGCCGCGCAGGGTCACATAGGGAATGCCGAGCTTGGCGTCAATCAGTGCCTGTTTCGACTCGGCGGCTCCTACAAAGCCGATGGGGAAGCCCAAAATTGCGGAGGGATGCGGCGCGCCATCCAGCAAAAGCTCAATCAAGCGAAACAGGGCGGACGGGGCGTTGCCGATGGCCACCACCGCGCCCCCGAGTCGGTCGCCCCACAGATCAACAGCGGCGGCCGAGCGGGTGTTGCCGATTGCCTTGGCTAGCTCGGCCGCTGCCGGATCATAAAGGCCGCACAGCACTTGGTTTTCAGCTGGCAGCCGCCGCCTGATCACACCTTCCGAGACCATGCGTGTGTCAGTCAGAATCGTAGCGCCATTAACCAAGGCCGCCCGCGCCGCCTCGGCAAAGCCGGTGGTCCAGGCAAGATCATGGACAATCGCTGGCTGGCCACAAGCATGAACGACTCGGATAACAAGATCATGCAGATCAGCCGGGACGGCCGAAAGATCGGTCTCGCTGCGGATGATCGCGAAGGAACGGCGATAGATTTCGGCAGGATCGCGCAGGTAGTCGAGCATTTAGCCCATGCCTCCGAATATTTAGCTTCAAGCGGTGCCGATGCCGGGACCGTTGGGGTGGTTTGGATAGGGATGGCCGTGACAAGAATCACGATCAAATGCCAGAATATCGGTACGATGACGGCACAGACGGCAGTTCATGGCGTTGTCACCAATTATCGCCTGCTCGACTCGGTCGGCGAAGGCTTCGATTACGCCGGGATGATCATTGAGATAAGGCGCCTCGATGAACTCAAACCCGGGATGCCGCAGCCGGGCAGAAGCCACCATCTCGCGCAGACGGCGGACCAGCACACCGGTGAACAAAAGGTAAGGAAAAACAACGATCCGCCGATAGCCCAATTTAGTAGCGTGATCGATGGCCGGCACGACGTTGGGAAAAGTTACATCGAAATATCCCGTCTCGCCCCAGCCAAACCCCATGCCCTCCCACAACATCCGCGTGATTTTAGCTAGGTCGGCGTTGGCATCGGGATCTGAGCTGCCGCGGCCGATCACCAGAAGCAAAGTTTCATCACACGGAACTTTACCAAGAGGCGAGGTGTCGTGAGCACTATCGAGAACACTGTTAATGCGGGCGGCTGCGGCATTCAGCAAACCTGGATCGACGCCCAAGGTTCGCCCATAGATAAGTTCAACCTCGGGATGGGCTTGGCCAAAAGTCCGCAATAGGGCGGGAATATCGCTTTTGGCATGGCCGGCTGCAAACAACATGCAAGGGGTGACTAAGATGCGGCGATGGCCTTGCTGCGTCAGCGCCAGGAGGGCATCGGGCAGCAGCGGCTCCGACAGTTCAAGAAAGCCATAACCGACCTGCCGGTGGGGCAGCTTGGCTCGCACCATGTCGGCAACCGCAACGAACTCGGCAGCCCCATCGGCATGGCGAGTACCGTGACCGCACAGCACAACGGCGAGAGGCAGGCTGGCGCTCATATTTCATCGTCTTTCCGGTTTTTTCGCAATCCCGGCCGGGAGCGCGGACTTGCCGCCACTTCCTAGCGCCATAACCACACCGCCGCAACCATGGTTAAGCCGGGAGCAGCGAAAGTTTGACTTTCCAGTCCGGCGGATCCAAATTAGTTTTGATACGAGCGATAACGTGTCGTGGCCGAATATAGGCCGATTAAGCTCAAACGGGCACATAAGATGATAGTCGGAATATCTATTTTTAATTTTAAGTCGATTGAAAACATAGAATACCTTCCATTAAATGAATTTCATGTCCTGGTGGGTGCAAATGGCGCGGGCAAGTCGACATTCCTTGATGCGATAGACTTTGTTCGCGATTGCTTGATCCATGGCCCTCAAACGGCAGTAGAAAGCCGTGGCATCACCAACTTCGCCGACCTGACATGGAATCGACAGGGCGGCAGTATCGGAATTATACTTTGGCTGGATATCGGAGATAATATTTCATCTAATGATGAGAGCATAATTGATTATAGCTTCAAAATTCGTCATGATGATGATTTAGGCATATGCGTTGAAGGTGAATTTCTTTCTCGTCGCCCCGGTTTTGTTATCCAGAGTGAGCTTCCGAACTCATTCACTCGATCTTTAACAAACAAACCGCTTCTTTTTAAAAAAAATGAAGGTATAGGCTATTATTTTAG
>SESH01026844.1_pt1 | contig 16309 bp, 16 predicted proteins | sample 3171561 | NCBI WGS metagenome assembly SESH01 (sample SAMN10866947, study PRJNA518727) | freshwater metagenome | biome: subpolar coniferous forest; feature: holomictic lake; material: water; isolation source: holomictic Lake 442 2011 16.5 m and 2014 13 m | place: Canada: near Kenora, Ontario
GCGCTGCCAGGAACATGCCAACCACCGCGGTGAACGCGATCAGCAGCACGACCTTGGGCTTGGTCAGCTCCAGGAACTCGCGCCAGCCGGGGCGCTTGGCGGTCATCGGCGGAATGTCAGGGTTGGAGGCCATGGGCGGCGGGCACTGGCGGCCGTGTCAGGCCTGGGTCGGATGGCGGGGGGCGCAGCCTATCACGAAGGCGTGGCCCGTCAGCGCAGCGGGCGGGCGCTCTGCCGACGCCCGTCGGCGCTGGAGAAGCGGATCCCGCTGGTGGCTGGCCACAGCTGTCGCAGCAGGGTCAGCGTCGCCAGTAGCAGCAGCACGGCACCCGCGTTATGCGAGGTCCCCAGCCATAGCGGAAATCCACGCCAGATGAGGCTCATGCCGATCAGCCACTGCAGCCCGACCGCGGCAGCAACGGCCACGGCGGCAAGGCGCACGGCGCCGTTCTGCGCGCGCCGCCAGGCGCTGAGCGACAGCAGCAGCAGCAAGCTGCCCACCAGCAGCGCCCCGATCCGGTGGCTGATATGAATCGCGGTCCGGGCGGGCTGCGCGAGCACACCACCGGCATAGTCGATGCCCGGACCGTGCGACAGCGCGAAGGCGGTCGAGAACTCGGTCTGCGGGAGCCACTGGCCCTGACAGGTCGGGAAGTCCGGGCAGGCGACGGCGGCATAGTTGGTACTGGTCCAGCCGCCGAGCATCAGCTGCACCACGAGCGCGGCGAAGGCGATCACTGCAAGGCGTCGTACCGGCCGCTCGGCAGCTTTGGCGTCGCGTCGAGCAGGCGCTAGCGACAGCCACCACAGCAGCCCCAGCGTCGACAGCCCGCCAAGCAGATGCAGCGTGACGATCAGCGGCTTGAGCAGCAGCGTGACGGTGAATGCACCGAGCGCACCCTGCACGCAGACCAGGCCCACCAGCACGGCTGGCAGCACCTTCGGCTGGCTGGGATCGCGGCGGTTCCACCAGGCGAAGCCGGCCAGCGCCAGGATCAGCAGCCCCAGCGTCGAGGCAATGTAGCGATGCACCATCTCGTGCAGCGCTTTCTGGTATTCGAACGGTCGGCTGGGGAAAGCGGCATTGGCGTCCGCAAGCCGGTCGAGGACCTGCGCGGGGTGCAAATGGCCGTAGCAACCGGGCCAGTCAGGGCAACCCAGACCCGCATCCGTCAGGCGCACCCACGCGCCTACCACCACGACAATCGCGGCAAGGAGCGCGGCAATGCGTGCCGCGCGTCGGAACCAGTTCAGGGAATTGGAGTACTGCAAGGGAACCCGCCCATCCGCCACCCGTTGCCGGGAGGCCGAGTTTCGCGGATTCGGCGGCCGGACGCTACCCCACCGGGCGTGTTGCCTCGGCGGCAAGCAGCGCGATCGCAGCCCGGCCGACCGGACTGAACGCGCCTTCGCCGGAGTTCAGGATCTCGACGATCTGCAGCCGCATGCGCTTCTCCCACTGCCGCTTCAGGTGGCCGGCGACCTCGGCGGCCGCCTCGGCTTCCGGGAACTGCGGCGCGAAGAACGCGCTGATGTCATTCACCATCTGTACCAGCTGCTCGGCATGCATCTGAACTAATCCTCGAATCGTGCAGCGGCCGTGCTCAGACGGCCGCCGGGGCCTTGTGCCGGGACGGCAGGCGGGCATCGCGGTTCTGGCGGAAGCGTATCTGCCAGTCGAGCGGCTTGTCGACCTTCACCACCTCAACGGCGGTGACCTTGTACTCGGGGCAGTTGGTCGCCCAGTCCGAGTTCTCGGTGGTCACGACGTTCGCGCCGGACTCCGGGAAGTGGAACGTCGTGTAGATCACGCCCGGCTGCACGCGATCCGTGACCTGCGCGCGCAACACCGTCTCACCAGCACGGCTGGTGATGCCGATCCAGTCGCCATCGGCGATGCCGCGATTCTCGGCATCGTGCGGGTGGATCTCGACGCGATCCTCGCTGTGCCAGACATTGTTTTCGGTGCGGCGGGTCTGCGCGCCGACGTTGTATTGGGTGAGCACCCGACCGGTCGTCAGCAGCAGCGGGAAGCGCGAGCTGGAGCGCTCGCGGGTCGGCACGTATTCGGTGACGAAGAACTTGCCCTTGCCGCGCACGAACTGGTCGATGTGCATCGTCGGCGTGCCCTCGGGCGCGGCGTCGTTGCACGGCCACTGGATGCTGCCCAGGCGCTCGAGCTTCTCGTACGTGACGCCGGTGAAGGTCGGCATCAGGCTCGCGATCTCCGCCATGATCTGCGACGGATGGTCGTAGTGCATCGGATGACCAAGCGCGTTCGCCAGGCGCATCGTGACTTCCCAGTCGGCGAGTCCCGGCAGCGGCTCCATGACCTTGCGCACGCGCGAGATGCGCCGCTCGGCGTTGGTGAAGGTGCCGTCCTTCTCGAGGAACGACGAGCCCGGCAGCAGCACGTGCGCGAACTTCGCGGTCTCGCACATGAAGATGTCCTGCACCACCAGGCACTCGAGCGACGTCAGCGCAGCCACCACGTGCTGGGTGTTCGGATCCGACTGTGCGATGTCCTCGCCCTGGATGTACATGCCCTTGAACGTGCCGTCGAGCGCCGCCTCGAACATGTTCGGAATGCGCAGGCCCTGCTCGTTGTCGAGCGCAACGCCCCAGACCGCCTCGAACGAGCCACGCACCGCGTTGTCGGAGACGTGCCGGTAGCCCGGCAGCTCGTGCGGGAACGAACCCATGTCGCAGGAACCCTGCACGTTATTCTGGCCACGCAGCGGGTTGACGCCCACGCCCTCGCGACCAATGTTGCCGGTGGCCATCGCGAGGTTCGCGATGCCCAGCACCGTGGTGCTGCCCTGGCTGTGCTCGGTCACGCCGAGGCCGTAGTAGATCGCGCCGTTCACCGCGCTTGCATACAGGCGCGCCGCAGCACGCACGCTCGCGGCCGGCACGCCGGTCACGGCCTCCACCGCTTCAGGCGAGTTGCGCTCCTGCGCGACAAACTCGCGCCACTTGTTGAACGACGCCATCTCGCAGCGCGCCGCAACGTAGTCGTCCTTGACGAAGCCCTCGGTGACGGCCACATGCGCCAGCGCATTGATCATCGCGACGTTGGTGCCGGGGCGCAGCTGCAGGTGGTGCTCGGCCTTGATGTGCGGGCCATTGACCAGCGCGATCTCGCGCGGATCAATCACGATCAGCTTCGCGCCAGCGCGCAGTGCGCGCTTGAGCTGCGAGGCGAACACCGGATGCCCTTCGGTCGGGTTGGCACCCATCAGCAGCACCACGTTGGCCTTCATGACCGACGTGAACGCCTGCGTGCCAGCGGACTCGCCGAGGGTCTGCTTGAGGCCGTAGCCGGTCGGCGAGTGGCAGACGCGCGCACAGGTGTCGACATTGTTGTTGCCGAACGCGGCACGCACGAGCTTCTGGACCAGCCAGGTCTCCTCGTTGGTGCAGCGCGAGGAGGTGATGCCGCCGACCGCGCCGCGACCATACTTGGCCTGGATGCGCTTGAACTCGCTGGCGGCGTGGCCGATCGCCTCGTCCCACGACACTTCACGCCAGGGATCCGACAAGGTCGCGCGGATCATCGGCTTGGTCAGCCGGTCTGCGTGGGTCGCATAGCCGTAGGCGAAGCGACCCTTCACACAAGCGTGACCCTGGTTCGCGTGACCGTCACGGTTCGGCACCATGCGCGCGACCTTGCCGTCGGCGACCTCTGCCTTCAGCGAGCAGCCGACACCGCAGTAGGCGCAGGTGGTCGTGATCGCCTGAGTAGGCTTGGTGAAGCTCAGCAGCGACTTCTCCGACAGTGCGGCGGTCGGGCAGACCTCGACGCAGGCACCACAGGAGACGCACTCAGATTCGACGAACGACTCGGACTGGCTGGCGGCGACCTGCGAGGCGAGCCCGCGACCGGAAATGGTCAGCGCGAGCGTGCCCTGGGTCTCGTCACAGGCGCGCACGCAGCGCGAGCAGACGATGCACAGCTCGGGATTGAAGTTGAAGTACGGGTTGCTGGTATCGGTCTGGTACGAGATGGCGCGCGACTCGGCGGTCACGCGCGGCGGGCAGCTGTCGCCTGCGATGTACGGGCTACCGGTGACGCCGTGCACCGCGGCCATGTCCTGCAGTTCGCAGTGCTTGTCGGCCGGGCAGCCCTCGCACTCGAGCGGATGCTCGGAGACGTACAGCTCAACCACGCCCTTGCGCAGCTGATGGAGCTTGTCGCTCTCGGTGCGCACCTTCATGCCGTCGGCGACCAAGGTGGTGCACGAAGCCGGGTAGCCCTTGCGGCCCTCGATCTCGACCAGGCACAGGCGGCAGGAGCCGAATGACTTCAGGCTGTCAGTGGCGCACAGCTTCGGGATGCTGACGCCGGCGAGCGCGGCGGCGCGCATCACCGAGGTGCCCTCGGGCACGGCGAACGGGCGGCCGTCGATCTCGATGCTGACCATCGTCTGCGACGTGGACGGCGGCGTGCCGAGGTCGTGGTGGTCGATTGCGTACATGCAGGTGCTTCCCTGGTGGCTGCGTCGGTGTCAGTGCCGGCGGCGCGGCGCGAAATCTTCCGGAAAATGCTTGAGCGCACTCTGCACCGGGAACGGCGTCATGCCGCCCAGGCCGCACAGCGAGCCCTGAATCATCGTCTCGCACAGGTCGTCCAGCAGGCGGCGCTGCTCGTCCGGGCGATCGCCCGCCAGCATGCCGTCGATGACGTTCGCACCGCGAGTCGAACCGATTCGGCACGGCGTGCACTTGCCGCAAGACTCAACCGCGCAGAACTCGAATGCGTAGCGGGCGAGCTGGGCCATATCCGCGCTGTCGTCGAATGCGACGATGCCGCCATGGCCCACCAGCGCGCCGACCGCGGCAAAGGCTTCGTAGTCGATCGGGGTGTCGAAATGCGCGACCGGCACGTACGCGCCGAGCGGACCGCCGACCTGTACCGCCTTCAGCGGGCGGCCGGAGACCGAGCCGCCGCCGTAGTCGTACAGCAGCTCGCGCAGCGTCACGCCGAAGGCACGCTCGACCAGGCCGCCGCGCTTGAGGTTGCCGGCCAGCTGCAACGGCAGCGTGCCCATCGAGCGGCCGACACCGAAGTTCTTGTAGTGCTCGGCGCCCTTGGCGAGGATCACCGGCACGGAGGCGAGCGAGATCACGTTGTTGACGACGGTCGGGCAGCCGAACAAGCCCTTGATTGCCGGCAGTGGCGGACGAACGCGCACTTCGCCGCGCTTGCCCTCGAGGCTCTCGAGCATCGAGGTCTCTTCACCGCAGATATACGCACCCGCCGCGACGCGCACGTCGAGGTCGAACTGCTTGCCGCTACCGCAGAGGTTCGCGCCGAGGTAACCGGCCGCGTTAGCGGCCGCAATCGCGGTCCTGAGCGCTGCGATCGCCTCAGGGTATTCGACGCGGCAATAGATGTAGCCCTGCGTCGCACCAACTGCGACGGCGGCGATCGTCATGCCCTCGATGAGCGTGAGCGGGTCGCCTTCCATCAGCATGCGGTCGGCGAAGGTGCCCGAATCGCCCTCGTCAGCGTTGCAGGTCACGTACTTCTGCGGCGCCAGCTGGTCGTGGACGGTCTTCCACTTGATGCCGGTCGGGAACGCCGCGCCGCCGCGGCCACGAAGACCGGAGTCGCTCACGGTCTTGACCACATCCGCCGGCGCCATCGCGAGCGCCTTCTGCAGACCCTCGTAGCCGCCGTGGGCGAGATAGTCGCCGACCGACGCGGGGTCGACGACGCCGACCCGTGCAAAGGTCAGGCGCTGCTGGCTCTTCAGGTACGGATGCTCTTCCACCAGGCCGATGCACAATGGGTGCGCACCCTCATTGGCAATGGCAGCAAGCACGCCGGGCACGTCGCCCGCGGCGACCGGGCCGTAGCCGACGCGACCGGCCGGCGTCTCGACCTCGACCAGCGGCTCGAGCCAGAGCATGCCGCGCGAGCCGTTGCGCACGAGCGTGTGGGAGCTCGCCGCCGCTGCGATCGCCGCGGCGACCTCATCGGCGCCCAGCGACAGCGCAGTCGCATCCTTGGGGACATAGATCCGGGTGGCCATCACTTGGCCTCCTGGCCGGCAACGAGCGCGTCGAAGCGAGCGGGAGTCACTGCGCTGTGCAGGCGGCCGTCGATGCGGACCGCCGGACCGGTCGCGCAGTTGCCCAGGCAATAGACCGCCTCGAGGGTGGTCGCGCCATCGGCGGTGGTCTCGTGGAAATCGATGCCCAGACGCGCCTTCGCGTGCGCCTCGAGCGCCGCGCCACCGCGGGCCTGACAGGCCTCCGCGCGGCAGACCTGCACCACGTGGCGGCCCGGCGGGTGGGTGCGGAAGTAGTGGTAGAACGTGACCACGCCGTGCACCTCGGCGCGCGACAGGTTCAGCGCCGCGGCGATCCGCGGGATGCCGGTCGGTGGGATGTAGCCGAGCGCATCCTGGACGCCATGCAGCACGACCAACAGCGGTCCCGGCTGCTGACCAAAGCGTTCGATCGCCGACTCGACGGCGGCCTGTTCGTGGGCCTCAGCGCTGGACACGTGCGAATCCCCCTGCATCGAAGAATGGCGCCCGCAGGTGATCGGCGGCGCCGCAAGCCAAGGGCGGTAGCATAGGGATTCCCCGGGGCGGAAGATGCCAAAAAGCGTCATCGACTATCGCAAATGCGATCCGACTGGTCGCGAATATTGACGGATTACACGGGATTACAGCGCCCGGCTGCGAACTAGCCGATGTGCGACAGCCGCAGCAGCTTGTCGAGATCCTTGATCAGGCCCTTGCGGTCGGCGCCAACCGCGAAGCTCATGACAAGATTACCAAGCGGATCAACGATGTAGGTGCGGCCCGCCCGCTGCGCCTCGGTCTGCTGAGGGAACGGCGCCAGCAGCTGGCGGCCAGCGCGAGAGTCCAGCCACGCAACCACGAGCCCGCTCTGCTCGGGACCCAGCTCCGTGACAGTGCAGCAGGGCGGCTCACCCAGCAGCACCCGCTGTACCCGGTCGCGCTCACGGTCCATCGCCTGATGAACCGCGCGCAGCTCGACCAGATCCTGCAGGCAGCTGCTATCGCACTTCTCGCCCGTCACATAGACGATCGACCACTTGCCGCGCAGGAAGTGTGCTGGCGTCGAGACCCCCGCCGGGGTCGCGAGCGCAACTTCCGGCAGCGGCCTTGCCGGCGTGAGCAGCTCGCCGTGGTTGACCAGGTGGCGGGTCTGGAAGTGCGCGCCGTAATACATCCAGAACGAGAGGCCAACGGGGCCGAAGAACATCAGCGCCAGCAGCACGAGCTGGATGCGGTTGCGACGTACGGTCGCGGCAGTCAAAGGGGCGTTCATCTAGCGGCTCTCGCGGGGCTTGAGGTTGACGACGATATAGAGGATCAGCAGCGTCAGTGACAGGGCAAACCACTGCACGGCATAGCCAAGGTGGCGCTCAGGGGCGGGGCCGGCCGGTCGCCAGTCGCGCAGGTAGCCATCGGCGGCGGCCGGATCCAGCAGCAGCACTTGGGGGTACAGCGGCTGGCCGGCAGCGGCCTCCAGCGCCGCGCGGGTCGGGTAGCTGATGCGGCGCGGCCAGCCCGGCTCGGGCGCAGCGTCCAGACGGATGCCGGCACGCGGCAGTTCGTCGAGTCGGCCCCACACCTGACGCGGCGCGACGTCGACCGCGACGTTCGGCAGCTGATCGCGCCGCGCGCCGGCCGGCAGCCAGCCGCGATCGACCAGCACGACCACGCCCGCCGCGTCGACCAGCGGGGTCAGCACGCGATAGCCGACAGCACCCTCGTGGGTCATGTTGTCGAGCAGGAACTGGCGGTCGGCGAGGTAATGGCCAGCGACGCTGACACGTGCGTAACGCGGCTGCGGGCTGGCTGACGACGGCAGCGCGACCGCGGCCACATCGCCCGCCGCGAACGCCGCGATCAGCGCACGCTTCTCGGCGGCGCGATCGAGCTGCCAGACGCCGAGGCTCGCCAGCAGCGCGCAGGCCACCCCGGCGAGCAGCGTCGGTAGCAGCCGTGGCGCAAACACGCGGGCTGCGAACAGCGATCGCACTATACTGAGCCTCCCAGCGGAGCGACCCTCGTGGAACTATTTCGTCTCATCGTCGTCGGCCTCCTGATCGCGATTCTGCTCAGCCTCGGGCGAGCGCTCTACCTGATGACCACCGGCAAGGGCGACTCCGGCAAGATGGTCCGTGCGCTGACCTGGCGCATCAGCCTATCCGTCGGGCTGCTGCTGCTGATGCTGTTCGCCGCCCACCAGGGCTGGATCATGCCCCACGGCATAGGCCGCTAGGACCCACGCGCCCGCAAAAGAGAACGGCCGCGTCGGCGGCCGTTCGGATCGAGTCGCTCGCGTCCGGCCTTTAGAGCCAGTAAACGAACAGGTACAGGCCCAGCCATACCACGTCGACGAAGTGCCAGTACCAGGCCACGGCCTCGAACGCGAAGTGACGCTCGGGCGTGAAGTGTCCGCGCATGACGCGCAGCCAGATCACCAGCAGCATGATCGCACCGATCGTCACGTGCAGACCGTGAAAACCGGTCAGCATGAAGAACGTCGAGCCGTAGATGCCGGTGCCGAGCGTCAGACCCAGCTCCGTGTACGCATGGTGGTACTCGGAGGCCTGGAAGTAGACGAAGATGAAACCCAGCAGGAAGGTCGCGGCTAGCGACAGCTTGAGCACGCCGCGGTGGCCGGCGCGCAGCGCGTGATGGGCGATCGTCACGGTGACGCCGGAGCTGAGCAGCAGCAGGGTGTTCAGCAGCGGCACGCCCAGCGCCGGGATCGTCTCGAACGTGCTGCCCTCGCCCTTCGGGCCGAGCTGCATCGGGCCGTTGGTCGGCCAGCCACCTTCGAAGTGGTTCCACAGCAGCACGTTGGTCATGTGCTTGGCACCCTCGCCCGACAGCCACGGCAACGCGAACTGACGGGCGTAGAACAGCGCCCCGAAGAACGCAGCGAAGAACATCACCTCGGAGAAGATGAACCAGCTCATGCCCATGCGGAACGAGCGGTCGACGCTGAGGTTGTAGATCCCCGCCTGGTTCTCGTTGATCACGGTACCGAACCAGCCGAAGAACAGCACCAGCAGCAGCACGAAGCCTGCGCCTAGCAGCGTCGGACCGGTGCTGTTGTGGTCGACCGTCATGGCGGCGCCCACCATCAGAACGAACAGCGCGACCGAACCGAAGATCGGCCACGGGCTCGAATGCGGGACGTAGTACTTGTCGGAGGTGGGCGCGGGATGGGCGTGTGCCATGGGCGTTCCTGGAGAGTCTGGTTTAAGGCTTAAATCACCGACCTGCCGCCGCGGACTGCGGCAGGTCGAAGAACGAATAGGACAGAGTGATGCGGTCTACGTCCGGCGGCAGCGCCGGATCGACGATGAAACGGATCGGCATTTCGCGCGACTCACCGGCAGTGAAGTTCTGCGGCTTGAAGCAGAAACACTCCGTCTTCTTGAAGTAGCGTGCAACAGACGACGGCGCAATGCTCGGCACGGCCTGCGCGACGACGGCGGCGGCGGTGAGGTTACGGGCGTGGAAGGTCGCTTCGTAGAGCTTGCCAGGATGGACCTGCATCGAGGTTGCGTGCGGCGCGAACTCCCAGTCGCCCGCATGCGGGATGCTGGCGATGAACTCGATCGTCACGACCCGATCGGCATCCGGCCGCTCGATCACAGCGGCCTGCGCGGTCTGGGTGCCGTACCAGCGGTTGCCCGTATCCCAGACCTTGCACAGCACGCTGTAGAGCGGCACGAGCGCGAAGCCGAACGCGAAGCTGCCGGCAGTGAACAGCAGCAGCCTGCCGATCAGCGGACGGTGACGTCGTGGCCCGGACATCCTCAGCCCTTCGTGTGCAGGATCGTCGAGGCGATGAAGACCGCATAGACGCCCGCCGCGACCAGGAACAGCAGCAGCGTAAGCCGCCGGTTGCGGGCGCGCTGGTCGGGAGCGGGCGTCTTGTCAGTCATCGCGACGGCCTTTAATGGATTTCCGGGGCGGTCTCGAACGAGTGGTAAGGCGCCGGCGACGGCAGCGTCCACTCCAGACCGGCAGGATCGGTGCCTTCCCAGACCTTGTCGCTCGCCTTGGCGCCGCCACGGGCGCTCTGCCAGATCACGGCGACGAACAGCAGCTGCGAGAAGCCGAACACGAACCCGCCCACCGAGGAGACCATGTTCCAGTCGGTGAACTGCGTGCTGTAGTCAGGGATGCGGCGCGGCATGCCAGCAAGTCCGAGGAAGTGCTGCGGGAAGAACAGCACGTTCACGGAAACCGTCGACACCCAGAAGTGCCACTTGGCGAGCGACATGCTGTACATGTGGCCGGTCCACTTCGGCAGCCAGTAGTACACGCCCGCCATGATGGCGAACACGGCGCCCGGCACCAGCACGTAGTGGAAGTGCGCGACCACGAAGTAGGTGTCCTGATACTGGAAGTCAGCGGGCGCGATCGCGAGCATCAGGCCCGAGAAGCCGCCGATCGTGAACAGGAACAGGAACGCCAGCGCAAACAGCATCGGCGGCTCGAACGACAGCGAGCCCTTCCACATCGTCGTTGTCCAGTTGAACACCTTCACGCCGGTCGGAACCGCGATCAGCATCGTGCTCATCATGAAGAACATCTGGCCCGCCAGCGGCATGCCGACGGTGAACATGTGGTGCGCCCAGACGATGAACGACAGGAACGCGATCGAGGCAGTCGCGTAGACCATCGCGTCATAGCCGAACAGCGGCTTGCGCGAGAAGGTCGGGATGATTTCCGAGACGATGCCGAACGCCGGCAGAATCAGGATGTAGACCTCCGGATGACCGAAGAACCAGAAGATGTGCTGGAACATCACCGGGTCACCGCCGCCAGCCGGATTGAAGAAGCTGGTGCCGAAGTAGTGATCCGTCAGCAGCATGGTCACCGCGCCCGCGAGCACCGGCATCACTGCGATCAGCAGGTAGGCGGTGATCAGCCAGGTCCAGCAGAACAGCGGCAGCTTCAGCAGCGACATGCCGGGCGCGCGCATGTTCAGGATCGTGACGATCACGTTGATCGCGCCCATGATCGACGAGGCGCCCATCATGTGGATCGCGAAGATCGTCAGCGGGAAGCTATCACCGGCCTGCAGCGACAGCGGCGGGTACAGCGTCCAGCCACCGGCCGGGCCGCCGCCGGCGGTAAAGAACGAAGACAGCAGCAGCGTGAACGCGAACGGCAGGATCCAGAAGCTGTAGTTGTTCATGCGCGGCAGCGCCATGTCCGGCGCGCCGATCTGCAGCGGGATCATCCAGTTGGCCAGACCAACGAACGCAGGCATCACGGCGCCGAAGATCATGACCAGTGCGTGGCTGGTGACCAGCGAGTTGTAGAAACCCGGGTCGAAGAACTGCATGCCAGGCTTGAACAGCTCGGCGCGGATGCCAAGCGCCATGGCGCCGCCGATGAAGAACATCACCAGCGCGAACACCATGTACATGGTGCCGATGTCTTTGTGGTTGGTCGCGAAGAGCCAGCGACCAATGCCAGTCGGCTTGTGATCGTGGTGATCGTGGGTATCAGCGTGTGCCATTTTCTCGAACTCCTCGAAACCGGTCAGAGCGCCGCCGCGGCAGGAGCCGCGGGCGCAGTCGTCGTGGCGGCCTTGGTGGCTTGCTGCTGGGCGGTGAGCCACTTGGCGAAGTCTTCCTTCGACACGACGTTGACGACGATCGGCATGAAGCCGTGGTCGCGGCCGCATAGTTCGGCGCACTGGCCGGTGTAGCGTCCGATCTTGTCGGCCTTGAACCAGGCTTCGTTGATGAAGCCAGGGATCGCATCCTTCTTCACCGCGAAGTCAGGCACCCACCATGAATGGATGACATCGTTACCTGTCAGCAGCACGCGCACCTTGGTGTCGACCGGTACGACCATCGCGTTGTCGACGTCCAGCAGGTAATCCTTCACCTTCGTGACGTCGACGCCGGAGTTCAGCTGGCGGGCGTAGTTCGACTCAGTGGCGAGTGACGAGTAGAACGAGACGCCCTTGCCGAGGTACTCGTACTGCCACTTCCACTGGTAGCCGGTGACCTTGACCGAGAGTTCCGCGTTGCGGGTGTCTTCCATCTTCACGAGCGTCTTCGCGGCCGGCACGGCCATGAAGATCAGGATCGCGACCGGGATGATGGTCCAGATGACCTCGACCTTGGTCGAGTGCAGCAACGTGCGGTCAGGCACGGCGCCATTGGACTTACGGAACGCCACGATCGAGTAGATCATGACGCCGAAGACGGCCACGGCGATCGCGACGCAGACCCAGAAGATCTGCATGTGCAGGCCATGCACTTCACGCGCGATGGCAGTCACGCCCATCGGCATGTTGTAGCTGCTTTCGTAAGCGAGCGCAGGCACTGCGGCGAGGAGCCCCCCGAGCGCGCTAAACACTTTGCGGTTCAACATCGAAGCCCCTTATCGCTGTCGTCTCTATATCTATGTCCAATCACAGCCGGCGCGTCGGCGGCGGCGCGACCCCGCTCGTGGCAGGCTGGCCGTGGCGGCACGGCGAGCGCTGCCGCAGACCGGCCCGGCGACTCATCGAGTAGTCGTTGCGGGTAGCGGCCTACGGGGGCGGCGCAGTGTAACCTCGGTCCCGCGCCGGGAAAACAGGAATTGCTTTGCCAGTCATCAAGCTAGCTGTGTCCCAAAGCGCTTAAGGGGCCGTGGGGCAGCCCCTCGAAAGCGTAATGCGGCGCAACAATAGTGCGTATTTACAAGGATTTGAGCGTCCGCTAAGGCGCCACACCTACAACCGCCCAAGCTCCAGACAAAGCGCTGCGGCCCGCACCTCCGGCGGCAGCAAGGGCGGGATGATGCCCAGACAGGGCGCGGGCAGCAGCGCTTTGAGGGTCGCGACGTTTTCTGCGGCTGCCACGAACGCCGGATCGATGCCGCTGCCGATCCAGCCGGCGAGCGGCATGGCGGCCGCGGTGATGGCAGCCGCCGTCAGGCGTGCATGGTTCAGGCAGCCGAGCTTCAGGCCGACGACCAGGATCACCGGCAGACCGAGCAAGGCCGCAAGATCCGCCACATCGCGATCCTCGCCCAGCGGCACCGCCCAACCGCCCACGCCTTCGACGATAATTATGTCGCTATGATCTGCGATCTGACGGTAAGCAGAATCGATCATCGCGAAATCAACGGGATCTCCGGCCGCCGCGGCCGCCAGATGGGGCGCGATGGCCGGGCCGTAGGCGCAGGGGTTGGTCAGCTCGTAGGCGAAACGCGTCGAGCTCTCACCCGACAGGATCAGCGCGTCGTCGTTGCGCAGGCCCGCAGCAGTCGCGATCGCCCCGGAGGCCACCGGCTTCATGCCGGCGACTCTGGCGCCCGTCGAAGCGAACCGCCTGAGCAACGCCGCCGACACCAGCGTCTTACCGACGCCGGTGTCGGTGCCGGTGACGAAGTACCCGCGGCAGGTGGCCGCGCTCAGGTCGAAGGCCCTGCGCGGCGACCCAGCCGGCTCAGCGGCACCACCGTCTCGCGCGGCACGCCCTGCGCTGCGGTCGCGCCATCCGGGCACCACGCCTGGCCGTAAATCAGTTCGCAGCTCGCCGGCAGCCGGCCGTCGGCGTCGCGGCGCTGCTGGTAGTGCGCCTCGGCGCGTCGCCGCCGCGCGGCGCCGGTCAACGTGCGGCGGCGAGCCGCGAGCAGATTCTCGCCACCGACCGCCCGCAGGTCGCCGTACAGCGCCTCGAGCGACGCGTAGGTCACCGTCAGCCGCTCGACGTCCATGACCGGGCCGGTGAAACCCGCGCGCAGCAGCGCATCGCCAACGTCGTGCATGTCGGCGAACGGATGCACGTGCAGCGCGTCGTCGGCGGCGGCCCACGCCTCGCGCAGCTCCAACAGCGTATCTGGGCCGAGCGTGGAGAACGTCAGGTAGCCGCGCGGTCGCAGCACACGCCGCACCTCGGCGAGCATGCCGTCGGGATCAGTGGCCCAGGGCAACGTCAGATTCGCGAACACCAGATCAACGGACGCGTCCCGCAGCGGCAAACGACAGGCGTCGGCGCAGATCAGATCGAAGCGACGCAGCCAGGCAGCGCGACGCCGCGCACCCGCCAGCATCGAGGGCGACAGATCCAGCGCCAGCACGCGCGCCTTCTTGTAGCGATCACGCAGCGCACGGCTCGCCTGGCCGGTACCGGCACCGAGGTCGAGCACGACGCCGGGGGTTAGCGGCAGGCCCTCCAGGCGCGCCAGCATCTCGGTACGCGCGCGCACGCCGATCACGTCGGCCGCGTCGCAAGACGCGGCGGCGCGCTCAAAGGCACGGCGCAGCGCGCGTGTATCGAATCGTTGCATCTGGCTCATCAGTCCGCGCCAAAGAAATCGCCGATCAGTCGCTCGACCTGCTCGCGGTGCGACAGGAACGGCGCGTGCGCCGCGCGAGCCACCACTTCGTAACGTGCGCCCGCAACCCGCTCGGCGAGCGCCTGCGCCGCGGCCGGCGGCGTGAGCTGATCGTACTCGCCGCAGATCACGAGGGTACGTGCATGGATCATCGCCAGCTCCGCACGCAGATCGACGCGGCGCAGGATCGCCAGGCCCGCCGCCAGCGCCGCGGTGCTCGGCGCACCGCCCTCCTGCACGCAGCGCTTGAGTTCACGCAGCGCGACCAGCGCGTTGTCATCGCCGCGGACTTCCATTGCCAGGAACTCCTGCACGGTGGCCTTCCAGTCGCGCTCGAGGCGCTTGCCAAGTCCCGCCAGCAGCGCCTCATCGGGGCCATGCGGCCAATCACGCCGCTTGGCGCCGCAGGGGCCGGTAGCGATCAGCGCCAACGACGGCACGCGTTCGGGAAACAACGTCGCGATGCGCACCGCGACCAGACCCCCGAGCGACCAGCCCAGCAGCGAGCAGCGTTCAGGCAGGTGCGCGGCGACCAGGCGCGCCATGCCCTCGAGGTCCGCCGCCCCCTTGGCCCACGGCGAGCGACCATGTCCGGGCAGATCCAGCACATGCACGCGATGGTGCTCGGCAAGCCGCTCGGCGAGAGCATCGAAGATGCCGCCGTGCAGGCCCCAGCCGTGCAGCAGCGCAACGTCGTCACCCACCCCTCGGCTGACGCGATGCAGGCTCATCAGGCCAGCCCCGGCCGCAGCGCGCCGAGGCCCTCGACCAACCGGTCGACGTCATCCTCCGTGTGCGCAGCAGACAGCGTCACGCGCAGCCGTGCCGTACCCACCGGCACCGTCGGTGGACGAATCGCGGCGACCAGCAGGCCGCGCTCGAGCAACGCCTCGCTCGCCGCCAGCGCGGTCACGTTGTCGCCCAGCACGAGCGCCTGGATCGGCGTCGCCGACGGCAGCAGCGGCACGCCGAGCGCCGCGCAACCGTCGCGCAGCCGCACGATGTGCGAGCGCAGCCGTTCGCGGCGCCACGGCTCGAGTCGAACCCGTCGCAGCGCCTCACGCGTGGCCGCAGCGACCGCCGGCGGCAGCGCCGTGGTGAAGATCAGCGTGCGCGCGCGGTGCACCATCAGCTCGCACAGCGCCGCGGAGCCGGCGATGAATGCGCCGAACGTCCCGAAGGCCTTGCCTAACGTGCCCACCAGCACCGGCACCTCATGCGCGCCGAGCCCGCACAGCTCAAGCGAACCGCCGCCATGTTCGCCGAGCACGCCGAGTCCGTGCGCGTCATCCACGGCAAGCCAGGCGCCCGCGCGGTCGGCGGCAGCCGCAAGCTCGCGCAGCGGCGCCACATCGCCATCCATGCTGAACAGACCGTCGGTCAGCAGCAGTGCCTCGCCCGCACCGCGCCCGGCAAGCAGTCGCGCCGCATCCGCGGCATCGGCGTGCTCGTAGCGCTCGAAGCGCGCGCCGGCGAGCCGACCGGCGTCCAGCAGCGAGGCATGGTTCAGGCGATCTTCGAGCACAAGGTCTCCACGGCCGGCAAGCACGGTTCCGACCGCGAGATTGGCCATGTAGCCGGTGGAAAACAACAGCGCGCGCTCACGACCGGTGAATTCCGCCAGTTCCTCCTCAAGTGCGTGATGCTCAAGGTGGTGGCCGGTGACCAGGTGCGAGGCGCCGGCGCCGGCGCCCCAGCGGCGCGCACCGGCGGCAAAAGCCGCCGTCACCCGCGGGTGCCGCGCAAGACCGAGGTAGTCGTTGCTGCAGAACACGCGCACGCGACGGCCATCAATCGTCGCCTCGACGCTACTATCGGGGCGCGCGTAATGGTCCACCAGCCGGCGGCGACGCGACAACCCCGCACTTGCCAGGGCCGCGAGGCGCGCAGTCAGCACAGCCTCGCGGCTGGCAGCAGTCACGGCGCGGACCCGAGCTCGGCAGTCACCT
>SESH01042497.1_pt1 | contig 16288 bp, 14 predicted proteins | sample 3171561 | NCBI WGS metagenome assembly SESH01 (sample SAMN10866947, study PRJNA518727) | freshwater metagenome | biome: subpolar coniferous forest; feature: holomictic lake; material: water; isolation source: holomictic Lake 442 2011 16.5 m and 2014 13 m | place: Canada: near Kenora, Ontario
CCGTCGGTCGAATCCATGGCGATGGTGCGGGCTACGTTGTTGCCCAGATGCTGGGCGACTTCGAGCGTCAGATTCCACGGCCGTTCGTCAATGCCCGCATTGCTCGTGTGCAACGCGGAGAGAATCGGCGGAAGCTTGTTTTCTGGAAACTCCACATCCACCACGGGGCCCAAAACCTGCGTGATCCGCCCCTGTACACGTTCAGTCTGCTTGTCCATAATCGCCTCTCGCTTCTGTCTTTCCGTCTGCCGCCTAACGCAACGCCTCGGCGCCCGCTACGATCTCCGTCAATTCGGTGGTGATTGCCGCCTGCCGTACCCGATTCCGCTGCAGTGTGATCTGCAAAATAAGATTGTCGGCGTTGGTACTCGCCTGGTCCATCGCCCGCATGCGCGCGCCGTGTTCGCCGACGGCACTGCTCAGCAGCGCCGAATACACCTTCAAATTCAGCCACCGCGGCAGAGCCACCCCCAGCAATTCATCGCAGGCAGGCTCCAATAGCCAGTCCTCGCTACCGGTCGCCGCCGGGATCGAGCCGGCAAATAAAGCCGGGTCGATCGGCGCCAGTCGCTCGAATTTCGGCGCATACCCCATCAACCCGCTCGACGCATTCCACCCCAGATACACCTCGTCAATGCGTTGACTGAGAAAGGCGGCCTGTATCTCCTGGCCGATCCGGTGCGCCTGCTGAAAGTCGGGACGCGCCACCACTCCCTCATAATAGCGTTCGATTTCGACACGACTCTTCAGGAAGTCGTGCCCGCGTCGGCCGCAGCAACTCACCAGGACACGCCGCCCGCGGGCCAGTTGTCCCTGCCGCCACTCCAGCGCTGCCTTGGTCAGGTTACTGTTGAAGCCGCCACATAACCCGCGGTCCGCCGTCACCAATAACAGAAGCACCGTGCCCACATTCCGGTGCGGCATCATCAGCGGATGCTCCGCGGCCCCGGGCGACATGGCCAACCGCGCCGCGAAGTCGCGAACCTTGCCGACGAACCGCCCCACGCGCTTCTCGGCTTCCTGCGCGCGCCGCAGTTTGGTGACCGACACCAGTTTCATGGTGCGCGTCAGCTTGCGCGTGCTCCGCAGCCTGACCAGCTTGACGTTATATTCCTTGAGCGTCGCCATGCCTTGCCCCGTAGCCTAAACCGATGTCACGGTCAACTTCTTCAGGGTGGCCTCCAGCGCCGCCTTGACCTCCGGGGTCATCGCCTGGTCCCGTTCAAATAGCGTCAGGTAGTCCTTCGGTTCGCGCGCCAGCCGATCCGCCAGGTCGTTTTCGAAGTCCCTGATCTTGTTCAACGGAACTGAATCCAGATACCCCTGTGTTCCCGCATAAATCACAGCCACCTGCAGCGCGACGGGCAACACCTCGTGGATGTTCTGCTTCATGATCTCCATCAGGCGCCGACCGCGATCCAACTGCCGGCGCGTTGCCGGATCCAAATCCGAGGCGAACTGTGAAAAACCCGCCAGCTCGCGGTACTGGGCCAGATCCAGACGCAGTGATCCGGCGGTCTGCTTCATGGCCTTCACCTGCGCATCGCCGCCCACGCGCGAGACCGAGATGCCCGGATTCACCGCCGGGCGCTGCCCTGCGTTGAACGCGTCCGCCTCCAGAAAGATCTGGCCATCGGTGATCGAAATCACGTTGGTCGGAATGTAGGCGGAGATGTCGTTCGCCTGCGTCTCCACGATCGGCAGGGCCGTGAGGCTTCCCCCGCCCTTTTCGGGACTGAGCTTCGCGGCACGTTCGAGCAGCCGGCTGTGCAAATAGAACACGTCCCCGGGAAACGCCTCGCGGCCCGGCGGACGCCGCAACAGCAACGACAACTGGCGGTAGGCCTGCGCCTGTTTGGTCAGATCATCGTAAACAATCAGCGCGTGCCGGCCGGAATCCCGGTAGAACTCCGCCATGGCGCACCCCGCGAAAGGCGACAGGTACTGCATGGGAGCCGGATCCGAAGCCGTGGCGGCGATGATCGTGGTGTAGTCCATGGCACCAAACTTCTTCAGCGTCTCGCAGACCTGCACCACCGTCGACCGTTTCTGGCCGATCGCCACATAGAAGCACGCCACATTCTTGCCGCGCTGATTGATGATGGTGTCGATGGCGAGCGAGGTCTTGCCCGTCTTGCGATCGCCAATGATCAATTCGCGCTGTCCCCGTCCAATGGGCGTGAGCGCATCGATCACCTTGATGCCGGTTTGCAACGGTTCCCGCACGTCGGCCCGCTCGATGATCCCCGGGGCCTTGATGTCGATGGTGCGGAGTTCTGTCCCCGCCAGCGCCCCCGCCCCGTCGATCGGGCGACCCAGGGCATCCACGATCCGTCCTGCCAGGGATTCCCCCACGGGCACGGCCGCAATCCGTCCCGTGCGCCGAACGGTAGCGCCTTCCTTGATGGTGGTGTCCTCGCCGAAGATAGCGACGCCCACATTATCCTCTTCAAGATTTAACGCCATCCCGGTCAAGCCCTCGCTGAACTCAACCAGTTCACCGGCCATCACGCGCGACAGGCCATGGATATGAGCAATGCCGTCGCCCACGTTCAACACCGTCCCCACCTCGGAAACATCCGCCTTGCGGTCAAAGTCCGCCAGTTGTGTCCTGAGAATGGAGGTAATCTCTTCCGGTCTTAAGTCTACAGCCATGATCAATTCCCCTGGCCGCATCCGGCCATCATCGTTTGTCTGAACAGTCTTAATCGCGCCGCCAGACTGAGATCATACACCCAGTCCCCCACCCGCAGGCGATACCCCCCCAGCAGGCCGCGTTCTTCATCGGCCCGCAGGACCACTTGTTTGCCAAGCCGCCGCCCCAGACGGTCGGCAATATCGCCCACCTCCTGCGGGGTCAGGGCGTACGCCGAAGCGATGCTCCCCCGCATCAGCCCCCGGCTCGCCTCTTCAAAATCGATAAACTCCGACCCAATGTCGTCCAGGATACCGAGCCGCCTTTTGGCTTCCAACAGGCGGATAAAACGCCAGGTTAGCGGATGCAGCGCCTCCGCCCACAACGCCTTCAAAACCCTCATCCGCGCCTCGTGGGGCAGAAGGTAGTTCGAAATAAACGCCACCAGTTCCGCTGAGCCCGCCATGCCGCGCCGCAGCCGTTCCATATCGCGGATCACGTCCTCCAACGCGTCGTTCGCGACGGCCAGGTCGTGAAGCGCACGGGCATAGCGCCGGGCTACCCTGGGACGCAGTTTCATGCGCGATCAAACTCCCCAACCAACGTCCGGACCAGTTCCCGGTTTCGATCCGAGTCCATGTTCTGCTCCGTCACCTTGGCCGCCACGGCAATGGCCAGTTCCGCACATTCCCGCCGCAGAACGAGCCGAGCCGACTGTACAGAGGCCTGGATTTCGCGTCGCGCCTCGTCCACCAATACCTGCGCCTGTTGCTCGGCCTGGTCGTGGATCTGCCGGGCGTGATCCAGGGCGGCCAGGCGGGCATCCTCGACAATGCGGCGCGCCTCCGTCGCGGCAGCCTGGAGGCTTTGGCGATTGCGCGCCTCCGTCTCGACCGCCTCCGCTCGCGCCTTTTCGGCATCTTCCAAGGCGCGCCGGATGGTCTTCTCCCTCATGTCCAGCGCCTTCAGAATCGGCTTCCAGGCAAGCCGCGAAAGGACAAACGCCAGCACGAAAAAGGTGAGCCAGGTCAACAACATCATGGGCGCCGAAACGTCCATGACCCCCGGTGACCCCTCGTGCGCGGCGTTCGGCGCCACCTCGATTACAGCCTGAATGTTAGTGTCTGCTTCCATGAGCGTTATGCCCCGCCATCCTTGGCGAGTCTATTTACCCAACAGACAGATGACGGCGCAAAACAGCGCCACACCTTCAACCAACGCGGCCACAATCAACATCGTCACCTGGATCTTGGGCGCCATCTCCGGTTGGCGGGCAATACCCTCCACCGCCGACGCTCCCACCAGGCCCACACCCAGACCGGCGCCAATGGCACACAGTCCCGCCCCGATTCCTGCAATTGAACCACTTAGACCAACCATATTCTCTTCCTTTCTTCTTGCCATCCATCCCATTCATTAATCCAACACTTAATGGGCAGGGTGATACCGCTGTCCGATAAACAACGCCGTGAGCAGGGTGAATATATACGCCTGCAAAAACGCCACAAACACTTCAAGCAGGTAAATGGCCAGCGCCATCACAAACATGGGAAAAGCCGCAGCCCCGTACATCAGCATAATGCCCAACAATGAGAAAATCACGATGTGCCCCGCCAATTCGTTGGCAAAAAGACGGATGGCCAGCGCCATCGCCTTGATGAACAAACCGGCCACCTCGATCGGCACCACGATGATCAATACCGGCCAGGGAATGCCATGGGGCACAAACCCTTTGACAAACCCGCCCAGGCCGTTGCGAAAGATCGCCCCAAAAATCATCACCGCCAGCGTAACGAGAGCCAACGCCCCCGTCACGTTGATGTTCGCCGTGGCCGCGTAGAAACAGGGAAACAGCCCCAAGAGGTTCATCATTAGAATGAAAAAAAACAGACTGCACAACAGGGGCGTCAGCCGACGGCCATCCTCCTCGCCCAAGAACGGAACCGCCATCTCATCGCGGATGAGTTCCACGAAGAACTCCACCAGGTTCAGCACCCCGCTCGGCACCGAGCCTACCCGGCGACAGGCCATGGCCAGCATGGCGACCAACACCACCGCCGACAGAATCACCATCACCCCGTGAACCGTCAGGAAAGCCGGCAGATCCTGATATCCAATCGGAAACCAGGTCCAGCGGTGGGAATCACTCACGTGATGCATGATGAACGCCTGCACCACGCTCCCGATATCCTGCGCCTGCCCGGAAGCCGCCACAACGCTCGACTGGATCATCTCATCACTCAAACCGTTTCCCGCTTTCCCGAATCGAGCCGGAAAAGCTCGATAATCTCAACCGTCATGTAAACAAAGAACCCCGTGAACATAGAGGCAAAGAAGGATGCCCTGACAGTCCTCTGAGAAAAAATAGCGCCCATAAGGATACCCAAGAGCGTCAGGATGCGCAAGATATTCCCGCCCATACCCCAATGGCGAAACGCCTGCCGCCCGACCCCCATGGCCCGCCGGTTAATCCACCGCGCCGCCAGGGCGTTGGCGAGGGCCGTCAACCCGCCCGCCATCAGCGCCGGCCCTGAATACCCACCGGGCAGAAAAAAGGCCACAACCCCGGTCAAAACGCCCGCGATAACCGCTGCCGCCAGCCACCTTTGGCTTGCCTGCAACGCTGGAAGGGATCGGCTCATCACTCACACCCCGGCGCCGTCGTCTGACCCAGCCTCCGTCGGAGCCCGCCCCTGTCCGCGTTCAGCACAGGTTTTCCGGGCTTGCTCATTCAACAGACGAATGACCTTCCACACTTCATAGGCCCCGTACCCCAGCCCCAACACCATGCCGGAGACGGTGAACAGCAACCCGCCCCCCCGCTTCTGGTCGACCCAGTAGCCGGCAAACGAAAAAACCGCCATTCCCACGGCGAAATTCGTCCCCAGCATGACCGCCTGCCCCAGATCGCTCCGCCCCTCCGGTGCAACAAGTAATTTTTTCCACATAACGAATTCCTGCCGTTCAAGCCCTGCCCAAGTCGCGACTTCGCTGCGTGGCGGCGGCTATCGTTCGGTCCAATACAGCGACCATCGCCGGGGTTTCAAGGACCTCACGGCCCGCTGCGGTCGTCCCCTTCGTCGAAGTCACGGCGGCGGCCAATTCCGAGGGATCCATATCCCGCGATTGAAGCATCCGGGCAGTCCCCAGCATGGTCTGCTCCGCCAGCAACAGCGCGTCCCGGCGCGAAAGGCCCTCCCGCACCGCGCCATCAACGAGCCGGTCCAGCAGATAAGCGAAAAAGGCCGGGCCGGACCCGCTCAAGGCCGTCACGGCATCGAACTGCGGCTCGGGCATTTCCAAGGCCCGTCCACAACACTCCAACAGGCCTTTGACGAAGATCGAATCGCTCTCGGGAGCGCGGGCGCCCCGCGTAAACACGTTCATGCCTTCGCCCACCAGGCAGGCAATATTGGGCATCACCCGCACCACCCGGCCGGCGGGCAGCAGGGATTCGATGCGGGCCGTCGTTTTTCCCGCCGCAATGGACACCACAAGGTGCGCCGGCGTGACCTGCGGTGCGATGGCGCGAAGGACCTCGTCCAATTGCTGGGGCTTCACCGCCAGAATAACCACCCCGACCTGGCGGACCACCTCCACATTGTCGAGCGTAATGCGGATCCCGAGACGATGACTGAGATCCACCAGGCGATCCCCGCTGATGTCACTGGCCAGAATGCTGTCGGCGCTGGTGAAGGCCTTATCGATCAGCCCGGTCATGATGGCTTCGGCCATTTTGCCAGCCCCGATAAACCCTATTTTCTTCATGGCAGTCCTACCTCAGAAAACGCGCGATGACCTGCTCCACAACAGCAACCAGTTTTTGATACGGCCCCATGATGACCGGCCCGGCCGGACCCAGCAGTCCAAAGTTCGCCAGCACCATGATTGTTGTATAGACCACACCCAGAAACAACAGCAAACCGGTCACTCGCCCGCCGGTAGATGACGAGCGACCCGCTACTTTGACCGGATTGCCTTCCTCCCGGAGTTCATGCAGACCCGGGGGAAGATCGCTCCGGAGGGTGCCGGTCTCGTAGGCTTCCAGGATCTCCATGACCCCCGAGAGATTCCGCTTCGTGGCAATGTGGCCGCCGGCCAGATGAACAGCCTCCATCACCTCGGGGACGGCGTTGCCCGGGCAGGCCGTCCGGCAGAAGTTTTTCAGCCCCATCATGCTGATGTCATTATGCCCGTCGCCGATCGCCAGGATCCGGCTCGTTCCAATCCCCAGGTGCCGCGCCAGTTCAGCCACCGCCAACCCCTTGGTAAAGGGCACCGTCCGCACATCCACCTCGTCAGGATACTGAAAGACCTGCAAGTACTTGTACGGCCTGACTGCCTCACGGATAATTTCGGCGCCGAAATTGGCGGCACCTTCATCGTCGAACCGGAAGCAAATCCGCTGGTGGTTCCGGAATACCACATGGGCAAAGGGATTACGCGACAACACCGCCCGTCGGATCAGGGGAAGCGCACGCCGAACCTGGATTTCGTCAAGCCGCTGCAGCCACACGACCCGCACATTCCACAGCCAATGCGGCAAATAGCCCCACCGGGAGCGCTGATAGATGAAAGCGTGCCGGGCAATCACGAAGTCAGGTTCGATGCCGAACACCCGCATGGAGCGGCTGATGCGGTTGTAACTCCTCAAACCGCGTCCCGTACAGACCACCCACACGGCGCCCTGTCCCTGCCGCAGGTCGTTAATCCTGGCGCGAAACGCCCGAAAAAGCTCAAACTCGGGTTTTTGCCCCAGCAAGGTTCCGTCCGCATCGGTCACCAGCATCCGGATCTGGCGCAGAATATTCTCCGAACCATTCATACCGATGCTGTCCGATGGGGAGCCGACCGCCGGGCGTTCAGCGCCCGACCCGTAACGAGGAAGAACCCGGCACCGACCGGTTACTTCTTGGCCGCCGATTCCTTAATGAGACCCAGCCCGATCACTTCGCGCTGGATCTGATTCGTGCCCTCGTAGATCTGGGTGATCTTCGCGTCACGCATCATCTTCTCGACCGGATATTCCTTCATGTACCCGTAACCGCCGAGCACCTGAACGGCATCCGTCGTGACCTTCATAGCCGTATCGGAGGCAAACAACTTGCACATCGCCGAGATTTTGCTGATGTCCTTGCCCCCACCGTCGATGTACCGGGCGGCGGCATAGATCAGGGTACGGGCGGCCTCGACCTGCGTCGCCATGTCGGCCAGCATGAACTGGACGCCCTGGAACGAACAGATCGGCTTGCCGAACTGACGACGCTGGCGACTGTATTCGACGGCTTCCTCCAGCGCACCGGCGGCAATGCCCAGCGCCTGGGCCGCCACGCCCGGACGCGAACTGTCCAAGGTCTTCATCGCCACGATAAACCCCATGCCTTCCTTGCCCAGCAGGTTCGCTTTCGGGATGCGGCAATCCTGGAAGACCAGTTCACGGGTCGCCGAGGCGCGAATGCCCATCTTGTTTTCCTTCTTGCCGAAGGTGAAGCCGGGGGTTCCCTTCTCCACAATGAAGGCGGAGGCGCCGCGGGGCCCCTTCGCCTTGTTGGTGATGGCCACAACCGTGTAGATCTCGGCCTCGCCGCCGTTGGTAATCCACTGCTTGGTGCCATTGAGCACGTAGTGATCGCCGTCCAAAACCGCCGTGGTCCGGATGCCGCCGGCGTCGGACCCCGCGTTGGCTTCGGTCAACCCGAAGGCCGCCAGCGCCTGGCCCGAAGCGATGCGCGGGAGATACTTCTTCTTCTGCTCGTCGGAACCGAACAGAATGATCGGGAACGTTCCCAGCGCCGTGGCCGCCAGGGCCAGGGCGATGCCGCTGCAGACCTTGGAAAGCTCCTCGACGGCAATCGACAGATCCATGATCCCGCCGCCCATGCCCCCGTACTTCTCCTCGATATACAGCCCGCAGATGTCGGCTTCAGCAAAGACTTTGACGATCTCATGAGGGAACTCATTGGCCTCATCGTAGTGCTCGCGAATGGGCTTGATCTTCTCTTGCGCAATCTGGCGGCAAAGATCCCGAATCATGACCTGAGTCTCTGTGAATCCGTACTCCATAACGTTCTCTCCCAAGTAATTTGGATAACTAATCCGGCTCGTTTCAGCCAAAAACGACCGCAATGCTGTCAGAAACAGGAACAAAGGGCAAGAAGAACCTCCTGATCCGCACTGTACAATTCGCCCCTCATGCTATAGCGTTCTGGGCATTACCGGATGCCTTAACCATGGAAAAAGAAGTTAAAATCATTTTCGAACCTTCGGGACGCAGTGTTTACGCCCTGTCAGGAACGGTTCTACTGGAAGCGGCCGCGCGGGCGGGGTTCATTATCCATACCCCTTGCGGCGGCGCCGCCAAATGCGGAAAATGTACCGTCCGCATCCGGGCGGGGAAATGCCCCCCCTCCGAGGGCGAGATCGCCACATTGGGCGCCGTCCGGGTCGGCGAGGGCTTCCGCCTGGCCTGCCAGGCCCGCATCAGCGGACCGCTGACCGTCGAAATACCCGACACTTCGCTCTTTCAGGCCCAGCAACAAATCCTGACCGGCGACACCGGCGGTGAAATGGAGGTTTTGCCACGGGTTCGCAAAACCTGCGTCCAACTCACCCCCCCGCTTCACGATGAAGCCGGCTCCGATCTCGACCGCCTCCACGCCGCCATCGGCCCCTGCCCCGTCAACCTCTCCGCCGTCCGCAATCTGCCCGGCGCCTTGCGGCACTCGCAATTCAAGGCCACCGCCGTGCAGGTGGATCGCGAACTGATCGCCGTGGAACCGGGAGACACCTCGGATACCTGCTACGGCATCGCTTTCGACGTGGGCAGCACAACCCTGGTGGGCACCCTGGTGAACCTGCTCACCGGTGTTGACGTAGCTGTGGCCGCGCGCGTCAACCCCCAAACCTCGTTCGGGGATGACGTCATCTCCCGCATCCAGAAATGCCGGGTGGAACCGGGCGGCCTGCAACAGTTGCAAACCAGCGTATTGGACGGCATCAACCGGATCATTGACGAATTGGAGCGCAAGGCCGGTATCGACCGCCATAACGTGTACGAGGTGGTTTTCGCCGGCAACACGACCATGCAGCAACTCCTCTGCGGCATCGATCCTTCACCGCTGGGCGAAGTTCCCTTTACGCCCGCTTTCCGGGAAGCCCTGGAAACCCGCGCCTCCGACCTGCATCTTCACGTTCACCCCCAGGCCAAGGTTTATGTGTTCCCCCAGATCGGGGGATTCGTCGGGGGCGACACCGTATCCGGAATTGTGGCCACACGACTTGACCGCTCCACGAGCCCGTCCCTGCTGGTCGATATCGGCACCAACGGCGAAATTGTGCTGGCGCACGCCGGCGCCCTCCTGGCAACGTCCGTCGCCGCCGGCCCGGCCTTCGAAGGCGCCCGCATCGTCCACGGCATGCGCGCCACCTCCGGCGCCATCGAAAAGATCATCCTGGACGGCGACGTGCGCCTCAATGTCATCGGGAACGCGAAACCCTGCGGCCTGTGCGGCACGGCGTTGATCGACGTCGCCGCCGAGTTGTTGCGCGTGGGCCTGCTGGATTCGACCGGGCACATCCTGTCGGCTTCCGAAGCCCCCCCGAATGTGTCCCCGGCGCTGCGCGCGCGTCTGATCGAGGAGCGGGGTGAAGTGAATTTCCTGCTGGTGGCGGCGGGGGAGTCCGGCACCGCGGGGCCGCTCTTCCTGTACCAGCGCGACATCCGGGAGCTTCAGCTGGCCAACGCCGCGATCCGGGCCGGAATCAACATCCTGCTCCGGATGGCCGGCCTGAACGCGTCCGACCTGGGCGAAGTGCTGCTGGCCGGGGCCTTCGGAAATTTCATCCGCCGCAATCACGCCCGCCGGATCGGCATGCTGCCGCCGGTCCCTTGCGGGCGCATCCGGTTCGTCGGCAATACGGCCTCGTTCGGCGCCAAACGCGCCCTCCTTTCGACGCAGGAAAAGGCGTACGCCAACCGGATCCTGGGCATGACCCGCCACGTGGATCTGTCGCTCGACCCCGAATTCCAGATGGAATTCAGCTCCGCCCTGCTCTTCCCGGAACAGGATCTCGACGAGTGCGGGGACTAGCCCCGGTCAAAACGTGGCGCCAAAGGCGATGACGGCCCCAATGTCCTTGGCCACCTTTTGCACCAGCGCCTCGGACGCCGGCTGGTTCAGTTTGAAGATGGCCAGGGACTGATCGCTAGGCGCATGGTGTGAATGCCGGACGTCCTCGATATTCAGTTTGGCTTCCGCCAACGCCGCCCCGATGTGCCCGACCACGCCGGGCCGATCCTTATACTGGAAACACACCACGTGGCCCGTCGGCTCGAAGTAGAGCTTGTCGAATTCGTTGATGCGCGAAATCATGATGGTCCCTTCCGCCACCGTGCCGCGCACGCTGACCTGACGCAGGTTGGACGCGTCGAGGTTACCCGTCAGATCCACCGTAATGGAATTGGCGAACCCCTTGCGGGCATCCGTCTCGCGTTTACGGTACTCAATACCCCGGTCCCCCAGGAATTTCACGGCGGCCTTGGAATCCAGCGACCGGTCCAACTCGGGCCACAACGCCGCGACGACCGGCACGATCAACCAGTCGCTGAACGGCTTTAACTGTCCATAACAGCTCGTCTCGATCTGCTTGAGATTGACGTCCTTGCCGAGCATGTGCCGGGAAACACGCGCCAGCGTGTTGGCCAGCAAGCAGTAGGTCTCGTCCAACCCCTCGGGGATGTCGCGGTTGACAATGTAGGAGGTCACCCCCTTATCATCGAACTCAATCAACTGTTCCGCCGACCGCCGGGCGGCCTTGGCGTTGGCCTCCTTGGTGCTGGCCCCGAGATGCGGCACCATGATGTCGGCAATATCCGCCACACTCTTGGGCCCCGGCTCGTCTTTGGGGAAAACATCGTTCAGGAACCGCAAACCCTTGTCCGCCTTGATGGCGCGCAGGGCAGCCTCGTCGATCACCCCGGCGCGGGCGCAGTTGATGATGGCCGCCCCTTTTTTCATCAGCCCCAGCAGTTTGGCGCCGACCAGCTTCTTGGTTTCGGCCGTTTCGGGCAGATGGAGCGTGACATAGTCGGACTTGGCGAACAGGGTTTCCAGATCCACCAACTCCACATTCGCCTCGGCGGCGCGCTCGGCGGAAATCATGGGATCGTAGCCCAGGAACGTGCAGTCGAATCCGGATAACCGCTTGGCGACCAGGCGCCCGATGTTGCCCAACCCGACGATCCCCACCGTTTTCCCGGAAATCTCGCGACCCATGAAGGCCTTCTTTTCCCACTCGCCCGCGCGGCAGGAGGCGTCGGCCTTGATCAGGTGGCGGGCGTCCGCCAGCATCAGCGCCACGACCTCCTCCGCCACGGCATTGGAATTGGCGCCGGGCGTGTTCATGACGTCCACGCCCTTCTTGCGGGCATGCTTGGTGTCGATGGTATTGAAGCCCGCTCCCGCCCGGATAACAACCTTGAGGCTGGGCAGGGAATCGATGAGGGCGGCGGTCACTGGCTCGCTGCGCACGATCAAGGCATAGGCGTCCGGATGCCGGCCGCACAACGCCGCCACATCGCCGGCATCGTCCTGGTAGACCTCGTAATGGCCGCTCGCCTTCAGAATATCCTGGGCTACTTTGTCGAGTTTGGTCGGTATGAGTACTTTTTTCATGCGCGGTCTCCTTCGTGAGGGTTGTCCGGCGGGCGATGCCCATCCGGTCCGTTCTTTACAACGGACGCATTATAGGGATTCGAGGAGCTGAATCAAGCGCGCCCTCAGAGGCGCCGCCCTGGCCCTGACCCGACATGTAGCCGACCTCGGCCCGAGGTCGGGGGGACCTGTGGGTCCGGCGGGGACACTTGCGCATTGAAAGGGCGGAGTTCTTCAGCTATTCCTCGTGTGGGGCGGGACCACATGATCAGCCAAACCTACAAAATCAGGGGGATGGACTGCGCGGAGGAAATCAACGCGCTCAAGGGGACGGTCGGCAAAGTGCCCGGCGTCACCAGCCTTGCCTTCAACCTGATCGAAGGCACCATGACCGTGCAGTCTGACGCCGGTCCGATTGATGAGCAGGCAACCCGCGCCGCCGTGCGGCAGGCCGGCCTGGAAGCTGAAGCGGTTGACGAGACGAGTCCGTCCGAAGGAGGCGTCGTCGAAGAAGGCTGGTGGAAGGAACGTGGCCGGGCGATCCTGTGCTGGATTTCCGGCGCACTGGTCCTGATGGGTTTTCTGGCTCATGCCCTCATCCACGGCACTTTCCTGCATGCACTGGGCGGCGGCGCAGATCTGGCGCACCATGAGTTTCCCCTGCCGGTAATACTCTTCTACGCGGCGGCGGCGCTCACCGGCGGGTGGTTCGTCCTGCCGAAGGCCTGGCTGTCCCTGCGCCGGTGGCGGGCGGATATGAATCTCCTGATGACTCTTGCCGTAATCGGCGCGATGGTCATCGGCCAATGGCTTGAGGCGGGAACGGTCGCGTTTCTGTTTGCGCTCTCGCTCCTGCTGGAATCCTGGAGCGTCAGTCGCGCGCGGCTTGCCATCCGATCCCTCATCAACCTGACGCCGCCCACCGCGCGCACCCTCTGCCCCCCTGACGGCGACCTCGTGGAAAGACCCGTTGCCGAGGTCCCCGTTGGAGCCACGGTTCAGGTCCGGCCGGGCGAGCGGATACCCCTCGACGGGATCATCATCAAGGGCCGGACGTCCGTGAACCAGGCTCCGATTACCGGCGAATCCATCCCGGTGGCCAGGGGGCCCGGAGGTGAAGTCTTCGCCGGCACGATTAACGGGGACGGCGCCATCGAGTTCAAGACCACCCGGCAGGCCGCCGACACCACGCTGGCGCGGATTATCCGCATGGTGGAGCAGGCCCGGTCACGGCGTGCCCCGATCGAACAATGGGTTGAGAAATTCGCACGGGGCTACACCCCCGCCATGATCGCGGTGGCGATCCTGGTCGCGATCGTCCCGCCGCTGTTCGGCGGGCTGTGGGGCCGTTGGTTCTACGAGGCCCTGATCATCCTGGTGATCGCCTGCCCCTGTGCCCTCGTGATCTCAACGCCCGTCAGCATTGTCGCGGCACTCACGGCCGCCGCCAGGGCGGGCGTGTTGATCAAGGGCGGCGCCTTTCTCGAGGCGGCCGGTCGCGTGAACGCCTTCGCGCTGGACAAGACCGGCACCCTGACGAAGGGGCGCCCCGAAGTGCAGGAGATCGTTCCGTTGAACGGCCACACCCGCGCCGAGATTCTCGCCCGCGCCGCGGCGCTGGAGATGCCCAGCGAGCACCCGCTGGCTGCGGCCGTCCTGAGAAGGGCCCGCGCGGAGAACGTAACCCCCCTGGTGGCGCAGGACTTCCGTGCCCTGCGAGGCCGGGGTGCGGAGGCCATGATTGACGGTCGCCCCTTCTGGGTGGGGAGCCATCGCCTGCTGCATGAAAAAGGCGTTGAGGAATCGGAGATTCACGCCCATGCGCAACGTATGGAGGACGCGGGGCACTCCCTGATTATCGTGGGCAGCGATCGACACGTCTGCGGTCTGATCGGTGTGGCGGATTCCGTTCGCCCCGAGGCTCTGAGCCTGGTCCGCCGGTTGAAGGCGGCGGGCGTGCGCCACATCGCCCTGCTCACCGGCGACAACCAGGGCACGGCGGATGCGGTGGGGCGCGCAGTGGGCGTCGATGAAGTGCGGGCGGAACTGCTTCCTGAAGACAAGATGCGGGCGGTTGAGGAGATCGCACGGAGGCATGGCCCCGTGGCCATGGTGGGCGATGGCGTCAACGATGCTCCGGCGCTCGCCACCGCCACCGTCGGCATTGCGATGGGCGCCGCCGGCACGGACGCGGCCATCGAAACGGCGGATATCGCCCTCATGCTCGACGACCTGGACCATCTGCCGTGGCTGGTTCATCACGCGCGTCGTTCGTTACGCATCGTCCGCCAGAACATCACCTTCGCGCTCGGCGTGAAGGTCGCGTTCATGGGTCTGGCCCTCGCACACATGGCGACCCTGTGGATGGCCATTGCCGCCGATATGGGATCCTCCCTCATCGTGATTTTCAATGCGCTGCGGTTGCTGCATACGGACGCAAAGAAGGAACCTTGAACAGGTCCCCGGTGGGCCCGGCTACCGGGAGACGTCCTTGAGCGTGGGAACGTTCTTCAACACGCCGAAGTCGGTGACCCGCGTCTCGCTTACGTTCAAGTACTCGAGCGGGATGCCGACCAGATGGCTCAGGTCGCCCACGGGCGTACGGGCAAGATTCAGACGTTTCAACGGAATCCCCGTCAACGGCTTGAGATCCCAAACCGCGGTTCCCGACAGATCCAGATCGGTCAGCGGCAACCCCTTCAATGGAGTGAGATCCATCACCTTGGAATTCACCAGCGAAAGCGAGGTCAGTTTCATGCCGGCCAGGGGCGTCAGATCAGACAAGGGAAAGCGCCCCCCCGCATGCAGGGTCAAATTCCCGAGCGGCATCCCCTTCAAGGCTGAAATATCCGCCAGCGCGTTATCGCCGGCCAGAATGCGCAACCCATTCAAACGCATTCCCTTGAAATGACGAAGGTCGGGAGGTTGAAACACCCGGCACCGAATGTCGATGTTGGTCAGCGGCATCCCGTACATCCAATGCAGGGTCTTGATCTCCGTGCCGACATAGGTAAAGTCCACCAGCGACAGGCTGGCCATCTTGCTCAGGTCCGAATCCGGCAGCCCTTCCCCCTCGCCACCCCGGAACACGCGCAGCGGCATGCCACGCAGGGGGGCCAGGTTCCGCACTTGGGTACCGGTCAGATCCAATCGCGCGATCGGCAATCCGGCCAGGGCTGAAATGACCAGAAGGTTCTTCCGCCCCGAGAAATCCAGACTCAACCCGTCCTCGAGCCAGGCAACCGTCGGTCTAACATTTCCAACGGGATTGGCCCGTTCCAGTTTCTCCAGCGCGTCGGCCAGAACAGCGTCCTCCACATGGAGCGGCCCGTTCACCCGGATGTAGCCCAGCGTATCCAGAACTCTCCTGTTAAGCTTGGCGCATTCCGTAGAGGCGAACCTGGACTGGAAGAGAGCCAGTTCGGACTTGATCCTTTTCACCTGAGTCTCCCCGAACCTTTTTTTACGAATCTCCACGAGCAGGTCTCCCTCGCTCAACCCTGAGGGCATGTCGGCAGCAGCCAGGATACTGCGAAAGGCACGCTCCGCGGGCATTTCCACGACATTCTCAGGGGGCACACGTTCCACCGCGGCCGGCTTGGCCACGCCGGCCCATCGCGTGGCGATCAACCGCCCAAGCGGAGTGTCCGCCTGTGAAAACAACTTGCCGGCCTGCTCAGACTTCCCGGCCTCGAGCGCCAGCATCGCGCACATGACTTTCCGGTCCCCCTCTTCAACGTTACCCAATCTTCGGGCGCATTCCGCGGCAGCTAAATCCCCGTAGGCGAAAGGCCGATCAACCCAGGCATCGACCTCCCCCTCACCTTTGAATTGACGCCTGGCCCTCACCGTCTCCCCCTCGACGCTCAGGATGCGAAGGCGCTCGACACCGCTATTGAGCACCACCTCGACATCCTTGCCCGAGTCGGCTTTCAGGGATTCAAGAACCGTATTCTTCATGCGCACAACCTGTGACAGGCTGGCGCGAATAGCCTCATCC
>SESH01052678.1_pt1 | contig 16262 bp, 11 predicted proteins | sample 3171561 | NCBI WGS metagenome assembly SESH01 (sample SAMN10866947, study PRJNA518727) | freshwater metagenome | biome: subpolar coniferous forest; feature: holomictic lake; material: water; isolation source: holomictic Lake 442 2011 16.5 m and 2014 13 m | place: Canada: near Kenora, Ontario
TGGCGTGGAGCCAGACGGTATTGGCGTGGCGACGACTGTTGCTCAAGAGATTGGTCAGACAGCGGCGAAGGGCGTTGGCGCGCAGGGGCAGAGTCAACTGCTCGGGGGCATCCAGTTCGACCACGCCGCCGGCCCGGCGGGCTCCAACCACGACCTCGCTAAGCAGGCGGGTCAGGTCGCAGGGCTGAACCAGCTCGGTGCCCTCACCGCGAGCGAAGGCGAGATAGGCCTCGATCATCGCCTCCATCTCGGCGACATCGTCCCGGAGTTCCTCAGTCTCGCTGCCTTCGTTCATCATGGCCAGCGCCAGCTTCATCCGGGTAAGCGGCGTGCGCAGGTCGTGACTCACCCCGGCCAGCATGTCGGTGCGCTGGCTCATCTGACGCTGAATGCGCTCGCGCATGATCAGAAATGCGGCAGCGGCTTGACGGACTTCGGCCGCCCCCTCAGGCTTGAAATTGGGGACATCACGGCCCTTGCCAAAGCCATCAGCCGCCGCCGCCAGCCGCTTGATCGAGCGAATCTGGTTGCGCATGAAGACAATAGCGATGGCCACCAGTACCAATGCGCTGCCGGTCATCCACAGGATGAAGATGTAAGTGGTCGGGCTGTAGAGCCGACGCTCGGGCGAGAGCACGCGAAGCACCCCGCCAGGCATTTGGACCCGGATTTCATACCATTCATGGGCGATCCGGGTGTTAATCGCGAAAGGCCGACCGACCTGCTCCTCGAGTGCGGCACCAAGCGTGCGTTTGAGCAGGCCGGTCAATGGTTCCGTCGCAACCGGCAGGCGGGCGCCGGGCACCATGGTGATGGCCAAATCGGTGGTGCGCTCCGCAGCCTCCAGAATTAAGGTCTGCGAGGTCGAGTCGGGATGGCGGTTGAGTTGTTCGATCACCAGGGCGATTTCGCCGGCAACTGCAAAGGAAAGACGTCGGGTCAGGGTTTCCCAATGGCGGTCGTAGAAAATCCAGGTTGAAAGCAACTGGGCCAGCACCACCGGGGTAATGAGAATCAGCAGCGAGCGGGCAAGCAACGTGCGCGGCAGCAGCCGCTTGAGGCCGGTTATGCGATCAAAGCTGCGGGTAGCAAGAGCACTATATTCGGAATCGGGCATACTCACCATCCAAATCAGGCCGCAAGGCATAGCCCTCGCCGCGCACGGTGTGGAGGTAGCGGGGCTGACGAGGATCATCTTCGATTTTGCGACGCAGACGAGTGACCTGAACGTCGACCGAGCGGGCGTTGCCGTCAATGCCAGCGCGTTCGGTCAAGTCCTCACGGGACAGGGTCAGACCGGGCTCGGCGGCCAGCGCCCGCATCAAGGCCGCCTCGGCAGTAGTGAGGCGCAGAACCTCGTCGCCAGCCCGCAATTCATCGCGATCAGGGTGGTAGGTCCAGCGGCCAAGCCGCAACGAGCGCGCAGGTTCAACAGCAGGGGCCGGCAATCTGCGCAAAATCGAGTTAATTCGTAGCAACAGTTCGCGCGGCTCGAACGGCTTGCCGAGATAATCGTCGGCCCCCGCCTCAAGTCCGGCAATGCGGTCGTCAGGCTCGCCGCGGGCAGTCAACAGCAGGATTGGGATCTCATTGGTCCGGCGCAGCGCCGCCGTCAGGGCCAGCCCACTCTCGCCGGGCATCATCACGTCGAGCACAATAAGGTCAAAGGAGAGCCCGGCCAACTGAGCGCGGGCATCGGCGGCGTCCCTGGCGGTCGCAACAATAAATCCATTGTCGGTTAGATACTTGCGCAGCAGTTCACGCAGGCGGGTATCGTCGTCAACCACCAGTATGTGGGGAAGTCCTTCGGTCATGCGGACGCCTTACCTTTCCAGACCCGTTGACAGCGACAGATACGAATGATAGCGCTCGTTATGTCAGTTACGATAGATTATAGTAAGCCAAGCTAGTAAGGGATCCCAGCGACATGTCCATCCTTCCCTACGACGATCGCGACGGCGTGATTTGGTTTAACGGCAAGATGGTGCCATGGCGCGAAGCCAAGGTCCATGTACTTACACACGGTCTGCATTATGGCAGTTGCGTGTTCGAGGGGGAGCGCTTTTATAACGGTCGCGTCTTCAAACTTACCGAGCATAGCGAGCGCCTAGCCCGGTCGGGGGAGCTGTTGGGCTTCACCATTCCCTATAGCGTCGCCGAGATTGATGACGCAACCCGGCTGACGGTGGCCGCGATGGGGCTTGACGACGGCTATGTCCGCCCGGTGGCGTGGCGCGGCAGTGAAATGATGGGCGTGTCGGCTCAGAATAGCCGCATCAACCTTGCCATCGCGGTATGGGCCTGGGGCAAGTATTTGCCCGACGGGGTGCGACTGGAAACTTCACGCTGGCGGCGGCCATCACCTGAGTGTGCTCCGATCGCGGCTAAGGCTGCCGGACTTTACATGATCTGCACCCTCAGCAAGCACGCGGCCGAAAACAACGGTTGTAACGACGCTTTAATGTTGGATTATCGCGGCCAGGTTGCCGAGGCGACCGGAGCCAACATCTTCCTGATCAAGGACGGTCGCATCCACACGCCCACCCCCGATTGCTTCCTCGACGGCATCACCCGACGTACCCTGATCGACCTAGCGCGGGCGCGTGGTTACGAAGTGATCGAACGGGCGATCTGGCCCCATGAACTCAAGGAATTCTCCGAAGTCTTCCTGACTGGGACCGCTGCCGAAGTAACCCCGGTCGGCCAGATTGATGACCTGAAATACAAGGCCCCAGGGCCGATGACGGCGCTGCTGATGGCCGATTATACCGCTTTGGTTCGCACAGCCTGAACGATCGAGGTCGGCGATGTTCGACCTTACGCCTGTGATGTTGCTCCGAGCCTATTCCCATGGCCTGTTTCCCATGGCCGAAAGCGCCGAGTCTGAGGAGTTGTACTGGGTCAATCCCGACCGGCGCGGTATCCTGCCCCTTGACACTTTTCATGTGCCACGAAAGCTGCGACGCATCGTCCGGCTTGGCGAGTTCGATATCCGCATCAATACCGTCTTTAGGGAGGTTCTGGCCTGTTGCGCCTCCTCGCGCCCGACCACCTGGATCAACCGCGAAATCGCCGACCTTTACGGAAGGTTACATGACTTGGGCCATGCCCACAGCGTCGAGGCTTGGCGCGGCGGTGAGCTGGTAGGTGGACTCTACGGGGTTTCCCTCGGCGGGGCTTTCTTTGGCGAAAGTATGTTCAGCAAGGTGGCCGAGTCCAGCAAGGTCGCCCTGGTTCACCTCGCGATACGCCTGCGTCGCGGCGGCTTTACCCTGCTTGACACACAATTTATTACCGCCCACCTCAGCCAGTTCGGGGCGATCGAGATCGAACGGGAAGCATACCAGCATCTTCTCGACGCAGCGCTAACAATTGATGCCGACTTCAACCAGACGGCGCCGGAGCCTCAGGACTTCGAGGCACTGTTCGGAGTGGCAAGGGCGGTCTTGACCGCCTCCCGGACGCTGACGCCCTTGCGAATGATGTTGTCTACAACACGGCCCTGAACAAGATTGATGCCAACATCACGGGCAAATAGCAAGCTGGTAACAGAATCGCAGCGGGCCAATACAACCTGGCATTGCTTTTGTTCTGAAATACGCCTTACTAGACAGTCCTTCACGTCGCCATCAATCTCAGATAACTCAGGAGTCCAATATAGCTTGGCGTATTGTATGTTTAATTGTTCAAAATTAAAATTTGTCATGCAAAATATATTCAGACCATCAATGGCGATACCATACCTCTTTTCCCTGGCAAATTCGCGGACCTCCTCAAACAGAGGCATGTTCTCGATAAGGTCGCTCTTGGCGATTTCAAGGACAACGTTGCTACGGAAATCTACCGGCAGCCGCTCATCGAATTTGACGAATCCGGTTGATATAACCGATGAAAGGTTAATATTAATGCCGATCCGGCGGCCACGCATAAACGTAAGACCATAACCGAGCGCTCGCAACACAGATTGATCGAGTACCTGAGTAAAATAGGCAAATAACCACTTGTTTGCGGCGAGGTCATAGTTCGGACACAGGCGTTCCTCAAGCAACTTGATCGAAATGTACAGCTCATAATATTCAGTATCACTGGCGACTTGCTCACTGATGCTAATCATCGGCTGATTAAGCATAAACGGCGACAAGTCGAAGTTAGACATCGCTCGTTCTAGTTTACCCATTTCCTCCAGTGTGATCGGCGGCTTGGTTTCCTGAGCGGCAGCGGAGTCCCCATGCACCAGCTCCTCAATAAAGCGGATGACATTAATGAAGTTGAGGGACAGCTCCATGACCGAATAGAGCGAGGTTTCCCGGTACGGGTTAGGCCCGATCAGAACTGTACGGGCCAGGAACAATTGCTCGAGCTTCAGGCAAATCTCGGTTACCGAAGAAAGTTTGATACCCTTGTAAAGGGCAATAACATCGCCATTGGAAATCGAGTAAACCTGCAGGAATGTCGCTTTGTGGGCAAGTTCATTAACGACAGTCCGCACAATAAGTTGCTGACCGGGGTCACGCTCGCGCAGCAATGAAAGATGCATGTGAACCAGCCGCAAACCATGCAATTCGCCCTTGGCGGAGCGCAACAGGCACAACAACTTCTCGTTATCGAATTCTACCTTGTTATCGCTACGTCCTTGCGCTGGCTGCGTTTTTTCAGATATTGAAAGGTTATCCCGATCCTTGCCCAAGGCTTTTGCCCGAATACTGTTCATCGACGCATTCCCCGAAACTTGCCTATTCAATCCCTCGTGAAAAACCAATCAGGCCGCAGGCTCTTTCAGCCTCGCCGCCTCAAGCCCGAGTTCGATCAGGCGGCGGTCTTCCGCGACTGCCGACCGGCGAGTGCGACCTGTAAAATCTTGCTTTGCTCCTCAACGCGGCCCTCGACGCGGGCGATCCGCTCACCAAGCGCCCGAAATTCTGCCATCATCGATCGTTCAAACGCATCAAGCCGCTTTAGCACTTCGTCGTTGTCAGCCATCACGCACCTCCGTTAACGATGTTACCTCAATCCGTGGCAGGAGTCGATTCCGCCAGCTCGACGCCGCACTCCGTGAACCGCACGCCAGCCGCTTCGAGTGCGCGCTGGATGGCTACGCAAACGGCTTCGGCTGGTACGGGACCATAATGGCAGTGAACCGCTGGTTGGTGGACTGCATCCACATCGCCAACATCGAAATCTGCCCCTTCACCTCGGCGATCTGCACTGTATGGCCGTCAACGGTGGCCTGGAGCCGGTCCAACTTCGATTCTCCTCCGGCCTATGCCAGTGTTGCCGGGGCCAATGTTGCCGGGGCCTAACGTCTTAATTAAAAAATAACCTTAAAAGATACAGCTCACAAGGCGTAAGTTGTCACAAGGTTCAATATTTGATCGATTGTTGCCAACTTGGCACAGAGTCACCCAGACTTCTGTCACCCTGACTTCACCGGTTCCAATGGAACCAGCTTAAGCCGGTTCTCTGAAATTGCCAGCGCAACATCACCATGCTTGAGAGCAAGAGCATCCTTACCGAACACCTCCCGTCGCCAACCGTCGAGTGCCGGAACCTTAGCGTTATCATCAGCCGCGATCGCCTCAAGATCGCTCCCCGTCGCAATCAACTTGCTGGCGACATGGTGGTCTTCGCATTTCATCTTCAACAGAACCCGCAGCAGGTCGACGATCGGGGTCATCCCGGGCGGAATTTCTGCGGCGTTGTCCTCACGCGGGCACTGACTATCTGGCAGCGAGACACCTCGAACCACGGCGGCCAACAGATCGACGCCTTGGCGACCTTCGGCAAGATGGCGACCCAACCCGCGCACCTTGGCCAACTCATCAACGGTTGTGGGGGCGTGGGCAGCAATTTCAAGTACGCATTCGTCGCGCAGGATACGGCCGCGCGGAAGGTCACGGTCCTGGGCGTCGCGCTCACGCCACGCCGCAACCTCGCGCAGAATGGCCAGCTGCCGCGGCTTGGCCGTGCGAAGTTTGAAACGCAGCCAGGCGTTCGCGGGGTCAATCACATAAGTGGCGGGGCTGGTCAAAATGGACATTTCCTGACCAAGCCAATCAATGCGACCAGATTTAACCAGCCGCTTACGCAAGCGGTCATAGACCGGGCGGAGGTGAACCACGTCCGAAAGGGCATAGGCCAACTGGCGTTCGGTAAGCGGCCGCAGCGACCAGTCGGTAAAGCGGCTGGACTTGTCTACTCGAACCCCCGCGACCTTGGCGACCAATGTCTCGTAGCTAACGCTATCGCCAAAGCCGCAGACCATGGCGGCAACCTGGGTGTCAAACAAAGGCCTCGGCACCTGCCCGGCCTGATGATGGAATATCTCGACGTCTTGGCGCGCGGCATGGAATACCTTAAGAATGGAGGTATCGGCCATCAGGTCGAACAGCGGACGCAGGTCAAGTCCCTCCGCCAAAGGGTCAATGGCCACCGCCTCACCCGGCCCGGCCACCTGAACCAGGCACAACTGCGGCCAATAGGATTTTTCGCGCATGAATTCGGTATCGACGGTAACGAATTCAACCCCGGCTTGGCGCGCGCAGAAATCTTCCAGGGATTTTGTGGTTGTGATCAGGCTCATGGCGATGTCATACACGACGGGAGGGAGAAGTGAAAGCGCAAGCCCTCTCGATATCGCGTCTCGCTGTAATTGTCGACGGGATTGCCGGCTGGTAAACTCGGTATGGTCGCCGCCGGTTTGCCCGCCGCCAGTTTTAAGGAGTGGTGCCCGTGCGCCTGCTGCACACCGCCGACTGGCATTTAGGTCAGACGCTACACGGTCTATCGCGTGAGGCCGAGCACAAGCACTTCCTTGACTGGCTGCTTGAGACCTTGAACGCACAGGCGGTGGACGCGCTGGTGATCGCTGGCGATGTCTTTGACAGCCAAAATCCTCCGGTGAGCGCCCTGGCGGGATTTTACCAGTTTCTTGCCGATGCCAAGCGGGTCCAACCCGATCTTACGGTGATCGTTATCGCCGGCAACCATGACAGCGGCGGCCGGCTCGAGGCGCCATTGCCACTGTTGGAAGCCTTGGGGGTGCGAGTGATCGGAAGCTTGCATAAACAGCAAGACGGAACCCCTGACCTCCTGCGGTTGTTGGTACCGCTGTCTGGCCCCGATGGCGTGGTAACTGGCTGGTGCGCCGCCGTGCCCTATCTGCGCCAATCCGATCTGCCAGCGAGTAACGTTGAACTCACCGAGAGCGTTCGAGCCATCTACGCCGAAATCGTCGCAATGATGCGGGAGCGGCGAAAGCCGGGGCAAGTCCTGGTAGCCATCGGGCATTGCTACATGGCCGGCGGCCTGCTTTCTGAGCTGAGTGAACGCAAGATTCTTGGCGGCAATCTTCATGCCCTGCCGGTGGATATGTTTCCTGCCGACATTGATTACGTGGCGCTTGGCCACCTTCATCGTGCTCAGGAAGTTGGCGGGCGAGAAGCGGTGCGATATTCAGGCTCGCCCCTGCCGCTTTCCCTCAACGAGCGGGCCTATTGCCATCAAGTAGTCCTGGTCGAATTTCAGGACGGGGTCCTGGCCGGGATCGAGGCGCTTGCAGTGCCGCGCCTCATCGATATCCTGCGCCTGCCCGCCCAAGGCGCGGTGCTGCCCGAGCATTTGCCAACCTTGCTTGCGACTCTGCCAAAAGCTGTCGATGACCGAAGAGGGCGCGATAATTGGCCGCTGCTTGAGGTCGTGGTTCGACAAGAGCGGCCAAACCCCGGACTACGCGCCCAAGTCGAGGAATTGCTGGACGGCAAGGCGGTGCGTCTCGTCCGGCTTGCTAGCGAAAGTTCCGGTGATGGCGGAGACCTCGCCACAGCCGTAGGTGCGGTAGCACTGGCCACTTTGCCGCCCGAGGAGGTGTTTCGCCGCTGCTGGCAACACAGCTTCAAGGCCGAACCAGGAGCGGCCCATCTTGCCGCCTTCCACCAGCTGTTGGAATCGGTTCTGGCCGAAAATGGGCCATGAGATTACTGGTCATCCGAGGCCGCAACCTCGCCAGCCTAGCCGATCCATTCATCATCGACCTGACGAAACCGCCACTGGCTGGCGTCGGGCTGTTCGCCATCACCGGCCCGACCGGAGCCGGCAAGAGCACTATCCTGGACGCCGTCTGCCTCGCCCTTTTCAACCGCATCCCGCGATTGCCGACCGCAGGTGGCGTACTTTTTGGTCGAGAGGACGAGCCCGAAGAGCTACGCGCACTGACTACGGACGTGCGGGGCATTCTTACCCGAGGTGCCGCTTCCGGCTACGCAGAGGTTGAATTCGAGGGCGGTGACGGGGTGAGCTATCGGGCACGCTGGGAAGTTCGCCGGGCTCGCGAGCGCGCCGCTGGCAGGTTGCAGAACATTACGCAATCCCTCACCGGTCTTGATGACGGCAAGCGTTACGGCGGTACCATCACAGAAGTCAGGGAGGAGATTGAACGCCGATTGGGCCTGAGCTTTGACCAGTTCCGCCGTGCCGTGATGCTGGCCCAGGGCGATTTCGCGGCTTTTCTCAAGGCGCAATCTCGTGACCGCTCTGAACTTCTTGAGCAAATAACCGGAACCGAGATTTACTCGCGATTATCGATTGCTGCTTATCATCGCGGCATAGAGTCCGAGAATAGGTTACGGGAAATCCAAGCGCGACGTGATGCCCAAGCGGTACTTGATCCCGCCGAACGCGATGCGCTCGAATTTACTTGCCTAAACGCGCAAAACCGGGAGACCGCAGCAGGAAAAGCGGTGGCTATAGCTCAACATGCCCAGCTCTGGCACCGACAAATGGCAAAACTCAGTGCAGATGCCGATGCCGCCGACAGGTTGCAGGAAACCGCGCGCGCCGCGCTAGTCAAAGCCGAACCCGAACGTCGGCAGGCTGTGGAGCTACGCCAAGTCCTGCCGCTACGGCACCAATTGGCGACCGGAGACCGTACCGCCGCCGAAGCAGCCGAGGCCGAAACCCTTGCCGTGAAGGCCGCGCTGGCCCTGGCTAATGCCGAGATCCAGGCCGCCACCGCCACCGACCGGGCATCTGCGGCCGAAAGCTTGCTGGCCCAAGCGCATGAGGCGTGGGCCGCAGCCGAGCCGGGGCTGGAACGCGCATCAATACTTGACGGAACGATCACGCGCGAGTCAGCCGACCACCAAGCCGCCGAGCGCGAACACGCCCTGGCCCTGGCCAACGAAACCGCCGCCCGCACTGCCCGTAACACTATTGCAAGCGACCTAGCCGCCGCCGCCACCACCCTGGCCGTCCATCAAGCCTGGCTCGCCGACCAAGCCGCCCTGGCCCCGGTAGCCATTCAGTGGCAGCGCTGGAGCGGAGCGCTTGACCGGGCAGGCTTAGCCGAGGCCGCCTTGAAAGACAGCACCGGGCAATTGACTGAACTCACGGTACGGATCAAGAAACTTGAGACGGAAGAGCCAGGACTCAACAAGGCGCGACTCCAAACCGAGGCGGAGATGGTCGCAAGCAGGCTTGCTTTGACCGAGCTTCGCGCAAGACCGGTGCCGATGCAAGAGCAGCTCCGGGCACAGCGGCTGTCATTGGAGCGGCAACGCGAAGTTGTCCGGGAACTCCAGAAATTAGCTGACGAGACAATGCGAACGGCGGCAGCGCTTGAGGCGGCACTCCGCGATGCCGCCGCGCAACGGTCACTAGCGACAGACGAAAGCAACCGGGCGGGTTTGGTCGAAGCCGAACGGCTATTGACGACTGCCGAACTTAAGAAAGCGGAGGCGGCGTCGATGCGGCTGTGGCTGGCCCAACGTGACGATGTCGTGGAGTTGCGGGCCCACCTCACCCCTGGCGCGCCCTGTCCGGTGTGTGGCGGCAAGGATCACCCATGGTTCGGTTCGGGTCAGGCCGTCCCGGTTGGTGTAACCGACAACCAGAAAGAACAGGTTGGGGAGCTGCGGCGTCGGTGTGAGCAACTGGATCGATGCCACGGCGGCCACGTCGCTGCCGCCACTGCCGCAATAAGGCGAGCGGAACAGCTCGACGGTCAATGCGCGGAGTATGATTTGGCCAACCAAAACAGTGCGCTTGCCTGGAGCACCGTTATCAGTAGCGGTTTGCCAGCCGCGCCATGGGACGCTACGGTGCCGGGGCTACTGGCCGGACAGCTGGCCGAACTTGACCAAGCGCTCGACGTGATCAGCAGCCAGGAACAAGAGGCGATAGTCCACCAGCGAGCGCTAGCCCAAATCGGCGAGAGCTATCAAAACGCCGTGGCCACCGCCAGAACCGCAGCGGACAATATCGCCGAGCATCACCGCCAGATTTCCGCGCTGGTCAGCGATGCCGGATTAGCTACGGCCGAGGGCGGACGGGCCGAATTGGCGTCCGAACTGGCGCTAACGGAACTGGACGACCCATTCGCCGGTTTTGGCGACTGGCGGGCCTTGCGTATCGCCGATGCCGTTGGTTTCCGGCATCGTTTCGCCGAACTGGCGGCGGCGTGGCGGCGCGAACAGCAGGCGATGGACGCAGCCGGGCACCGACACGGCGAATTGACGGCGACACTCCGGCTACAGAACGTTCGACTCGAGCAAAGTACCGAATCCCTGGCTGCGACAGCGCTGCGTTTTTCCGATGTCGCCCTGCGGTTAACTACATTCCGCAGTGAACGTGCAGGCTTGCTGGAAGGGCGCCAGGTGGCCTTAGTGCGGCGGGAGTTGCTGGAGCAGCGGCGCAATGCGGATAAGGAGCGGACAAGGGCAGGCGAGCTGCGACTGGACAAGGGAGCGAATTTAGCTGCGGCCCAACAGGCTGGTACCGCTGCAACCGCCGAAGCTGGGCGCAGACGCGAGGCGGCGCTGACTGCGGCGGCTGAACTTGATCGGGAACTGGCAGCACTTGGGCTGAATTTGGCCGACGCAAGGCAACGACTGAGTGGCGACCCGTGCCGGCTTGATGCCCTGGAAAAGTGGCTGGCCGCTCTTGAGCGCGCGGCGGATCAGGCAGCGACTAGGCTGGAAGAACGGCACCGGCTGGCTGCCGAGCATCTCGCACAGGACGACGCCCCGGTTGGAACCAGCCAGGACGCCGAGACCGCCCTGGCCGCCGCCGAACTGGAGCTGAACGCGGCCCGAAACGAGCTTGCCGAACTGTCGGCGCGGGTAAACAGCGACGATTTGGCTAGGCAAGCCAGGACCGCGCTCGAGCAGGAACTCCAGGACCGTGGTAGCGATTTCGAAGTCTGGGACGCCCTGCGTACGGTGATCGGCGCGCACGACGGTAAAAAGTTCCGTGTTTTTGCTCAGAGCCTGAGCCTCGATCAATTACTCGGCCACGCCAACCTTCTCCTTGCCGAGCTGACTCGCCGCTATCGCCTGGAGCGGGTGGCCGGCGGCAATCTGGAGTTGCAGGTAGTCGACTGCGATATGGCCGACGAGATTCGTTCCGTCCACAGCCTGTCGGGCGGCGAGACTTTTTTAATTTCGCTGGCGCTGGCATTAGGTCTGTCGTCGATGACCGGCATTGGCGCCCGCATCGGCACCCTGTTCATAGACGAAGGATTCGGTGCCCTTGACCCTGTCAGCCTGGACGTCGCGCTCTCATGCCTGGAGTCGCTTCATACCGATGGCCGCCAGATCGGCGTAGTCAGCCACGTTCCCGCCATGATCGAACGCATCAGCGCCCAAGTCAGGGTCATCGCCCTGGGCAGCGGCCGCAGCGCTGTCGAAGCAGTGCGACAAACAAACTCATAATTGCGCCAGATAATCCCGTGTTCAGTCCAGGTCATGCCCCTGAACGAAACGGGCAGCATCCTCAGCAGCACGGACCAGCGCCTTGGCCTTGTTGACGGTTTCTTGGTATTCGGCCTCTGGATCACTGTCGGCGACCACGCCGCCTCCGGCCTGTACATAAAGAATGCCATCCTTAACCAGTCCGGTACGCAGCGCGATGCAGGTGTCCATGGCACCGCTGGCCGAGAAATAGCCGACACAGCCGCCATAAAAACTACGGCGCACCGTTTCAAGCTCGTCGATGATTTCCATTGCCCGGACCTTGGGCGCACCCGAAACCGTTCCCGCAGGAAAACCGGCAGCCAGCGCGTCAAGTTCGTCAAATCGTTCGCTGTCAAGCTCACCCTCGACATTGGAAACGATGTGCATAACATGCGAGTACAACTCGATGGCGAATTGCTCGGTAACTTTAACCGTGCCGACTCGAGCCACCCGTCCAACATCATTACGACCAAGATCAAGCAGCATCAGATGCTCAGCCAATTCCTTGGGATCGGCCAACAAGTCTTCGGCCAATGCCTTATCCTCGGTCCGGTCGGCACCGCGACGACGAGTGCCAGCTATCGGTCGAATAGTTACCCTACCATCGCGCAGCCGCACCAGTATCTCCGGACTTGAACCTACAAGGGTGAAGCCATCAAAATTCAAATAAAACAAAAACGGGGATGGATTAAGGCGGCGCAACGAACGGTAAAGCGCAAACGGCGGCAAGGTAAAGGGCAAGGCAAAGCGCTGCGACGGCACGACCTGAAAAACATCGCCGGCCTTAATGTATTCCTTGGCCTTCTCGACCATCGCATGGTAGCCGGCGCGACTAGTATTTGACACAGGTTGCTGGGGTGTAGTCTGGGGCGTAGTCTGGATCAGGCCCGGCGCAACCGGCGACATGGCGCCAACGCGCCGATAGGGCAGGCTGCGCTCCAGATCGGCAAGCACGTCGTTGAGCCGGGCGCTGGCTAGCTCCCAAGCTGAAGACGTCAAAACCCCGGCGGTCGGCCATACCGGTGTTACCACCGTGACCACGCCTTTGACATTGTCGAAGATGACCATCACCGTCGGCCGCAGCAGGACGGCGTCTGGAACACCGAGAGTGTCGGGGTTGCTGTCGGGCAAGCGCTCGATCAACCGCACCATGTCATAGCCGAGATAACCGAACAAACCTGCAGCCATCGGCGGCAGCGACTCGGGCAAATCGATGCGGCAGGCTTCGAGCAAGGCGCGGATCGACTCCAGCGGTGCCTCGTCCTGCGGCTCGAACCGATAATCATCAATAAGAGCGTGGCGATTGATTTCACAAACAGCGCCACAGCAACGCCATATCAGGTCGGGCCTCAGACCAATCAGCGAATAACGACCAAGATTTTCTCCACCCTCAACCGATTCCAGCAAAAAGCTGTATTTGCGATTGTCAGCCAATTTCAACATGGTCGAAACAGGTGTTTCGAGATCGTTGACAAAGCTGGCCCAAACCACCTGGGGCTTGCCGGCGTCATAAGTGGTGGCGAAGTCGGCAAAGGCGGGCAGAACGATCAAACGGAATCTCCCGAGGCTCGGTGTCTCTGGCCGTTAATATTATTTGGTTTAAGCCCTCAGTTTGAAGAGAACATTTGATTGATGCGCTCCTGGTTAACCTGCACCGGCCAGCGAGCGCGCAAACCCTCAATATATTGAGCCATCAGGTCGCTAGCACCGGCCCTGCGCTCAATCTCAACCAATGACGCCAGTTGTCCAGCCACAGCCTTGGGGTCGGCCGGTATGATCTCCTTCAGCCGAGCCAGAACCTGACCATCGGCGGTAGCGGCCCGACCGATCCCACCGGGGGCGAGGGTGAACAGGGTATTCAGCAAGTCGGGTGGAAGTTTCGCCTCACCACGAACGGGATCGCGGGCCAGCGGGCCAACGGTTGCGACGACGGCGCCATTCGACTTGGCAAGTGCCTCAAGCGTGGCACCGGCCTTGAACTTGGCCTCGATATCTTCAGCCTTTTTAGCGGCTGCTTGAGCGCGCTGCTCGGCTTTCCAGCCGGAAATCACCTGATCTCGCACTTCGACCAGTGGTTTGAGATGTGAAAGAACTATTGAATCGACTCGGACCATGAATGAGACGCCTTCTTCGGCTTCAATCACCGAGCTGCGGGCTCCTTGCACCAGATTAAAGGCATTCTGGCTGATTTGAGTGATGCCCGGCACATCTGCGACCTTGGCCCCGTCTGGTTTGGCCCCACTTGCGTCCACGGCGTCGAGTTTGACTAGGCGGAAGCGGAATTTGCTTGCCGCCTCCTCCAGAGTCGAGCCGCCAGCCAGCGCATCCTCAATCATGTTGATCAGTCGCGGCATAGTTTCGTTAGCTCGGTCCTTACGGAGCTGCGCCACAACCTCATCGCGGACCTCAGCAATCTTACGGACCTGAGCCGGCTCAATCTTTGTCACCTTAAGTACATGCCAACCCAAATCGGACTTAATGGGATCGGGAAGGGTCTCGGGGTCGATAGCGAACACCGACACCCCGATCTCGGGAAGTTCGGCTTCGATGCTCGGGCCAAGCGTAGCGATTTCGGCCTTTTCAGCGGCGGCGGCGGCGGCAAGGTCGCCACCGGAGGCGCGAGCAGCTTCAAGGATGCGGCGGGCCTGATCTTCGTTTTCCACCAACACCTGCTGGAAGGTGCGGCGCTCGGCCGTCCGGAACTCGTCGCTGCGTTCTTCGTAGGCCGTCTTGATTTCCTCTTCACCGACCTCGACGGTCTTGGCCAAATCAAGGACAGTAACCAGACCGACAGTCAAGGCGCGGAACTCGGGGGCGGTAAAGCGCACCGCCTTGTCCTCATGATAACGGGTGAGTTCAGCTTCATCGGGGGCGGCCGGCTCGGGCATCCCGTCATTGGCAATGGTCAAGGTCTCGGCGCTGCGCATTTCACGTCGGTAGCGGAAAAGGGCATCCGCCAAAAGGTCGGGAACGGTGGCGCCTGCGCTCACCGCGCCGCTGACAATATTGCGGCCGGTTTCTTCGCGGATCATGGTGACCAGCGCGCCCTCGCTCATGCCGTTGGCGGCGAGAGCCCGACGCAGAAGTTCCGGCTCGAACTGGCCTTGTTCGTTGCGGAAGGCGGGTATCTGCTGGAGTCGGCGCTTAACCAACTCGTCACCAGCCTTCAGGTCGGCGTCAGTGGCCGCGAGATCCAACAACGTCCGCTGGATTATCTGGTCAAGGGTCTGGTCGACCAAGCCCAGCTGTCGCGCCTGCTCCATATCGAGCTGCCCGCCGAACATCGGGCGCAGGCGGTTGAGCTGCTGGCGGAATTCTCGATCGAGTTCAGAGGCGTTGATCTTTATCGACCCGATCTCGGCAACGGTGTTCGTCTGCCCCTTGCTTCGGAAAATATCACCGATGCCCCAGACCGCGAAGGAAACTATCAGTAAGGTAAAGAGGATCTTGACGACCCAGGTACCAACGGTACTGCGGATGAGCTGGAGCATGGCGCAAAAGGTCTAGCGGCTGGCCGGCCGGCACTAAGCCAGCGGGGCGGGATAAAAAAAATAACACCGGTCACGCGCCTTAACCACGCCGCACCAACGGTGGCGCGCCATCATAACCAAGCCGTGCCCACCCAGCAACCACCGAATCCGGGCGTCACATCTTGGCGGCGTTGCAAAACAGCCAGTCGGTGCCCTGCAGGCCAAAAAGCATGGCAGTCTTGTCGGCACCGCCCCGGTAAATCACAACGCGAAAGCGCTCTCCGGTACAGTTGCCACCCTGCGTCTTGACGGGGAAGGTGTGGACCTTGGCCTTGAGGCAACTCTCGGCGCCCTTCGGCACGCCACTGCCAAGCGCATCAGGCCGCTTTCCGTTAAGTAACATATAATAATTCTGGGGCAGACCGCTCTTGACCGTCGCCATGATCACAACCTTGCGACCATGCGACATGCCAGCTTCCTGTTCGCCGTCGGGGGGCGTGCCAACCATCGGCCGGAAAGAGATTTGCTGGCAACCGGCCGGCTGTTTACCCTCGGCTGCATCGGCCGAAGCCACCACCAAGCCGCCTGCGGCAATCAACAGAATAGTGCCAAGGGCGCCAATGACTCGCGCTCCAACCATGATTCGAATCCTCCAAACAGAAAAAAACTTGCCAGAGCAGACGCCCAGCATCCCCAAGACTATCGGCATCGCATGCAGATCGGCAACCGCAAAAAGGATTAAGGACAGCACGACTGCGGAACCGCCTCGTTGAAGGTGGGAAAAAACTCTAAAACTTATATTATTTACAACTCGATTTGTTAGTAATTCCCCAGCTTAAAGCTTCATGGCAATGACAGCGCAACCATAGAGAGTACTCAGCACCGTCGCGTCGGCTACGCCATCGGCCAAAGGGCTTTCGAGTCGGCACCCGGTACCAAGAATCGCCCGCAACCGATCGCCTCCGAGTCGGGACCGGGCACACACGCTTATGCCGAACGGTTTATACTAAATTTTACGGCAATCGCGCCATGTCCCGCATTTCCCACTTGCCGCCGTCACCACTTT
>SESH01043723.1_pt1 | contig 16246 bp, 23 predicted proteins | sample 3171561 | NCBI WGS metagenome assembly SESH01 (sample SAMN10866947, study PRJNA518727) | freshwater metagenome | biome: subpolar coniferous forest; feature: holomictic lake; material: water; isolation source: holomictic Lake 442 2011 16.5 m and 2014 13 m | place: Canada: near Kenora, Ontario
AATCAACTTTCCGTCTATCCATGAGGTATTTCGCTTTCCATTGAGGAAGACAACTCTCCCACCATTGAGTGAAGTATTCCATCACCACCACATTCTCTCTCCACCAATGATCTATGAGTGATTGAGAACCTCTCCCTCCACCTCCGCATAAAGCAATGGACCAGAGTCAATGACCCCAGTCCATTGTGTCAAGTGGTAGAGTTAATTTACTTCTTCGCGTGGAGTTCCTTCGCCATTTCGCGAATCACCTCATCCTTGTGGTTCAGATATTCTCGGACGAGTTTCTTCATGTAGAGATGTGTGATTGATGCATGAAGTTCATATCCCGCGGTTTCGTCCCCATCTTCCGCGTCCATTTCTTCCGACGCGAGTTCAAGAATCGAGGAGAATTTGAAATTGATTTCCTCAAGTGATTTGTCGTAGCAAAGATCTTCTAACCGTGACATTTGATTCTCCTTGGTGGGTAGAGGATTCTCTCTACATCTACTATTATAGTCCTTCCATCATCTTTGTAAATACTTATTTTCAAAGTATTTCAAAAAGTTTGAGTGATCACTTTCTGATCAAATAGACTCTTCTGAGAGTATCAATGAATTCGGTCTATATCTCTACCGCGAAGAAATTCCCATTCTCTCTCCCATCAGTGTCAATGTGCCACATTTTTAGTCACTCAAACTTCTGAAAATACTTTGAAAATAAGTATTTACAAAAGATGACGAAGGACTATAATTGAATCATGGGGAAAAATCCCCAAGGAGAATCAGATGAAAGTTCTCGTCGTCCGGCAACGTTCAATCTTGAAACTGATGAAGAACTTGGATCTTGGGGTTGAACTCTAGGATCCCATTCTAGGATCCACCACTTTCACCTTTCACCTCACAGGAAAATCTATGCCCACTTCCTACCTCGTCATCAACATCAAGACCCAGCAGGTGGTGAGAAGATTCTCCACCGCCCAACAGGCCAGGAACCTCCGTAGTCAGTTGGACCTACAAACCCGCGGGTTCAACTTTACCGTCCGCGCCATCTACGCCTGACAATCTAGGATCTCACTCTAGGATCTCACTCTAGGATCTCACTCTAGGATCTCACTCTAGGATCTCACTCTAGGATCTGCCCTTTACAATCTAGGATCTCACTCTAGGATCTCACTCTAGGATCTGCCCTTTATAATCTAGGATCTCACTCTAGGATCTGCCCTTTACAATCTAGGATCTCACTCTAGGATCTCACTCTAGGAGAACGTCATGACCACCACCACCACCCAGCTTCACAAGATCCGCCAAGCTCAGAAGTTCCTCCAGTCTCTCAACGTGGACCCGCTCGATGTCTTTGCCCTGCAGGTGATTCAGGATCTCAATAACTCAGAGATCGGTGATGACGAGACCCTCACCACCAAGGACCTGGTCGAGATCTGGATTGATAACGAATTTGACGCCAATGACCTGATCCTCGACGTCGCCAACAAGCTGCGTCGGTTGGTCTGAAAATAAATTGAAAATAAAGGTTTACAACGCCCCAAAATGACCTACAATTAAGATGTAGCAAGCCAGTCACCCACCACCCACACCTCACAGGAGACGCCATGAGCGCCAACACCTCCACCCTCAAGACCTTCAACACCCGCGACGCGGCCACCTCGTACCTCCGGAAGCAGGGGATGGACAAGAGCCACTACAGCGAGTTCATCACCAACACCGGTCGCGGCCTGACCATCAACCTCGCGCAGGTCGATGAGTTCTTGCACCCCACCGTCAAGGCCCCCAAGACCGTGAAGACCCCCGCCGTCAAGGCCCCCAACGGCAATGGCCTCGCCGGTCAGATCCGCACCCTCATCCTCGCCGGCAAGAGCAACGAGCAGATCTTCACCATGCTCAGCCTCCCCGAGGCCAAGAAGAGCTACCCCGCCTGGTACCGCCGCCAGCTGGCGCTCAAGTAGCAGCCCACCCACCTTGGGTCAGGGTCCTCGGGCCCTGGCCTTCGCTCTAGGAGACCCCCGTGCGCACCCTCATCTACGGCCTCTCAGTCATCTACCTCGTCTGCTGGGTGCTTCACTGCATGCCTCAGCCTGAGCCCAAACCCAAGTGACCTCTCTAGGAGCTACCATGACCCGCCCCACGATCTGCCGCCACTGCGGTGCTGCTGTCCCCATGTTCGTCGTTGTCACGCGTGGGGAGGTCATCGGTCTCGTCCGGGCCACGACCTACCCCGCCCTGGTGGGGGTGTCCCACAACGGCGAGTTCACCCTGAAGGAGGCCCTCGCCAAGCTCGAGCGAATGGTCACGGGCCAGGATGGCCAGGACGAGGAGGTGAATGAGGAGGCGGAGTATTACGCTGACCTCAACCGCGGCTACGCCCGAGACCGGATCTAGGAGACCACCGTGAGCATCAACCAGATCAGCGCCGAGGACCTCCGTCAAGCCATTGACGCCGGGCACACCGCCTACTGCAACTGGTGTTACGAGTTCGTGGAGGTCTACTCCCAAATGTGCTCCAACTGCGGGTCCGACGACGTCGAGCACGAGCTGGCGTATCACCTGGACGTGGCCGAGGCACGAGAGGCCAGTGAGCGGCCCGAGGTCTAGGATCTGTCCCTCTAGGATCTAGGATCCTGAGCACAAAAAAATAATCTTGCGTGTGATTATTTTCGGGATCTATAATCGAAGCCCCGGAGTCTACTATGCGAAGCAAGGTGCCCAGTGGCAGGTGAGCCGAAGGTCTCTACCGCCGTTAACAATACCGCCCTCCTCAAGCTTGCCGCCGAAAAGTTGCAAACGTCTGGGCTCACCCTTGGCGATGCCGCCCTCCTGCACATTGAGGCAAGGGCCGCCGATCAGCTGCCGCCGGAGTACGGGACCCACAAGGACCCCCGCCCGGTGCTGCTCTTCAACTACCTCCACCCCCGCACCGGGGAGCCCCTGCGCCACGCCCCCACCCTGCCGCCGGCCAGCCGCGTCCGCCACCTGGGTTCGGTCAAGGGGTTCGACGGGTCCGTCGCCAAGGACCCCTGCTCCTACTTAGGACCTCACGACCTGCCGCCGGCCGCTTACTACCCCGCCAACTTTCCATGGTCCACGGTCCTGCACGACACGGCCGTCGACCTCATCATCACGGAGGGGGAGCTCAAGGCTGCCAAGGCGTGCAAGGAGGGGTTCCCCACCATTGGGTTGGGTGGCGTCTGGTCCACCAAGAGCCAGCGGTTCGGGTGTGACTTCTTGCCCAGCCTCGAGCTGGTGGACTGGCGCAGCCGGGTGGTCACCATCATCTTCGACTCCGACCTGAAGACCAACACGTCGGTTGCCCTGGCGGTCAACGACCTCGCCGGGCTGTTAGCGGAGCGGGGCGCCATCGTGAAGATCGCCTTCATCCCGTCCGACGGCGGGAAGGTTGGGCTCGACGACCTGCTCATCATCAACGACGGCCAAGCGACCCTCGTGGAGTTGCTGGCCACCGCCAACTTCTTTGGGTACACTACCTCCCTGTGGGAGCTCAATCAGCGCTACGCCTTCGTCCGTGACACGACCAGCATCCTGGTCTTGGATACCATCACCAATGGAGTCGTGAAGCTGCTGGACAAGGACAAGTTCACAGCGGCCCTCGAGGCCAACCGGTACTGCTACGCCGTGGAGCTCAACAAGAAGGGGGAGATCACCCGGACCCGGGTCAAGGCCGCGAAGTTCTGGCTGGAGTGGCCCGCCCGCCATGAGGTGAGCCGTCTCACATATGAGCCAGGCGAGGGTCTCATGATCATCAAGCCCGGGGACGACTACGGGGAGTGCAACATCTGGCCCGGGTGGGGGTGCAGCCCCGTCAAGGGGAACGTGGAGCCCTTCTTGGAGCTGTTCCGCTACCTGACGAAGCACATCACCGGGACCGAGGCTCGGTGGTTCCTGCAGTGGCTTGCCTACCCCGTCCAAGCGCCCGGGACCAAGATGAACTCCGCCGTCATCCTCCACGGGAAGCAGGGCATCGGCAAGGGCCAACTCGCAAAGGCCATGAGCCTCGTCTACGGCCGGAACTACGGCAAGATCACGCAGCAGCAGCTCAAGAGCAACTTCAACGGCTGGGAGGTGCGGAAGCAATTCATCTTCGGGGACGAGGCCACTGGCACGGACCACCACGACCAGCGCCAGTACGCGGCGGCCCTCAAGGACATCGTGACCCGTAACGTCACTACTGTCAATGAAAAGTACATCGCCGAGTACGAGATCCCCGCCAAGGCCAACCTGATGTTCGCCTCCAACGAGGCGGACGCGTTCAAGCTAGACACCGACGACCGCCGGTTCTTCGTGGTTGAGGGCCCCACCACCCCGGAGACCCGGCAGTTCTACGACGACCTCGCCGACTGGCTGGCGGACGACCAGTCCGGCCCGGCGCTGTTCCACTACCTGCTGAACGTCGACACCAAGGGGTTCCAGCCGTTCGCGGATCCGCCTCGCACCGTCGCCAAGGAGCACATGATCGAGGCCACGCAGACCGACCTCGCCCGGTGGTGCAGCCTGCTGCTGGAGGACCAAGCCAGCGCCATGATGAAGGGAGCCGAGGGCACCGACCTAATCACCGGCAAGGAGGCGCTGGCCCACTACACGGCTTATGCCTCCTTCAACAACCGCACCCCCTCCATCCAGGGGCTCATGAACGCCCTCCGCGACGTCGGAGCCGCCCGCGCCTGCAATCACAATGTGATCGTCAGCCCGTCAGGGGCCCGTGAGCGGTATTACGCCATCCGCAATCAAGAGTATTGGGCCACCGCCTCGGCCGCCAAAGCTGCGCTGTACCTCAAAAATAAAGATAAAAACACTCAATTTCGCGCGCTATAATTAGTTCAACCCCGCGGGCCGTGCCCGTAGCTCAAGGAGGCCACATGGCCATCATCGACATCAAGGCGCTCAAGCTCGAAATCAAGCTCCTCAGCAAGGACCTCAAGGCGGCCGACGTGGTTGCCTCCAAGGCCCTCAAGTTCGCTGACAAGCTCCGAGTCAAGGTCGGCAAGCTCGCCGCCAAGCTCGCCGCCGCTGCTCCCTCCTCGGTCGAGTAGCTCACCCCTCGCCAGACACCATGATGTAAACTAGACTCCGGCCCTGTTGCGTTAATGGTGTTTGGCGACCTTTCCTTGGAGTCAACATGCGCTGCTATTCCGTGAAAGCCATGGGCAAGGATGGGCGGGTCATCGGTCGCCGATACGCTGGCACCGCCGCCCTCAGCCGCGAAGCTCGTGAGGTCTTGATGGCCACGTTCGGCGTCAAGAAGAAGGACGTGTCCATCGACGAGGTCGAGGTTCCCACGGCCAAGGCTGACCTGCTCGTGTTCGTGAACCAGATCTTGACGAAGCAGGATGTCCCGGAGGTCTAGGATGCCAATGTTCGTGAAGTGCGACCGGTGCAGCGCCACGGCCCCCATCACCAAGCTGGCCCTGCCCAATGGTTGGTTCGACATCAAGGGTCTGCCCACGGAGCACAGCAGCCAACAGTTGTGTCCTGACTGCGTGGCAATGTTCCTGTCGTGGGTGGACCCGCTGGCGGACGAAGCGGACGCTGTCTCATGAGCCGGCAGGATCCGTTCGAGCTTCTAGGTCTGTCTGACACCGCCACCGAGGCGCAGGTCAAGGCGGCGTGGCACCTGCAGTCCATGACCAACCACCCCGACCTCGGTGGTGACCCGCAGGTCTTCATGGCCACCCACGAGGCCTACCTGCGTTGCTTGGATTACGTCGCCACCCGCCCCTGCCTGCACTGCGGGGGCAAGGGGTATGTGGATCACGTCCACGGGTTCTTCGCCATCAAGATGATCTGCATGCACTGCAAGAAAGTACAAAAATAAAGGTTTACAATTTATCCGCAGGACCTATAATAGACCTGTACGAGCCTCCCTCACCCACCACCTCTCATCCCAGGAGCCTGTTATGGCCGCCGCGAAGAAGACGTTCAAGTTCCCCAAGCAGATTGGCCTCTGTGCTGACCTGCTCTACACCCTCAAGACCAAGCGCCTGATCGAGAACAAGGCCGTCCTCGAGATCAAGGCCGAGGAGACGGCCCTCAAGACCCACATCATTGACACCCTCCCGCTGTCCGAGGCGACTGGGGCCACGGGGAAGCTCGCCCGCGTCACCATCGTGCAGAAGAGCCGCCCGGAAATCACCGACTTCGAACTGTTCGTCAAGTACTGCGTCAAGGCCAAACGGCTCGACCTGCTTGGCAAGACCGTTGCTCCCGAGGGCATCTACGAGCTGTGGGAGGCCGGCAAGGTCGTCCCCGGCATTGGCGAGTTCAAGTACAAGTCCATCAGCCTGAACAAGGTGTGACATGTATACACAGACTAATTTCAAAACCAAAAAATCTTTGATGGAGGCCCTTACCGCGGGGATCCCGGTTCGGATCTTCAGTCCCGGTCCATTCCCTGCCCCTGAAAACGGTCAGATCACATTGGAAGGTCCTCACTATCCCGCAGCGCACACTTGGTATGCCTCGGCCACCATCAAAGACGGCCTCGTCGTCAAGGTCAAATGACCATGTTCCTCTACGTTCCCTGCACCCTCTCTTGCCGCGCCCGCCTCGGACGTTGGCACCACCGACCTAGCGGCTTCTAGGTTCTACCACCTCACACCAAGGAGCCTACCATGGCCCGCAAACCTGCTGACACCACGCAGCTCAACACCTGGGACGACCAGCTTGCCAAGGACGCGCTGCTTGCGTCCAAGATGGAGGAGTCCACCGCATCCGGCAACTTCTTCAGCACCAAGGGCGGCCGCCTCAGCTTCAACGACAACCGCCTCCCCAACGACGAGATGGCGGTCGTGATCCTGGACCACGTCCTGGAGAACATCTTCTTCGAGTCGGCCTACGACTCTGAGAACCCCCAGGGCCCCACGTGCTTCGCCTTTGGCCGCGACGAGAAGTCCCTGGAGCCTCACGAGGTCGTCGTGGACAAGCAGTGCGGCGACTGCCATAGTTGCCCCAAGAACGAGTGGGGCTCCGCTGAGAAGGGTCGGGGCAAGGCCTGCCGGAACATCCGCCGCCTGGCCGTCGTCTCCGCGGGCACCATCGATCGTGATGGCCGCTTCACCCAGCACGCCGAGGATCAGTTCGCCAGTGGGGCCATCGCCTACCTGAAGATCCCCGTCACGTCCACCAAGGCCTATGCCTCCTACGTCAAGCAGCTGCAGTCCGCCCTGGGGCGACCCCCCTACGGCATCTTCACCAAGATCAAGCTCAACCCCGACGACGACAACCAGTTCACCGTCAGCTTCGAGGTGCTGGGCAAGGTCCCCGACTCCCTGGCCAAGGTCGTCACGGCCCGCCACCAGGAGGCGGAGAACAGCATCATGTTCCCCTACGTCCCCTTCGAGGCGAAGGACGAAACCCCCAAGGGCAAGAAGCCGGTGCCCAAGAAGCCCGCCGGCAAGTCCCGGTACTAACCACCAAGCGGGGGCCCCTCACCGGGTCCCCGCTCCTTCACTGGAGTGATCATGGCCATCGCCACGAAGCAAGACATGCTACACAACTGGGCCACCCTCAACCACGCCCTGATGAACGGGACTGAGGACCTTGCTCGGGAGTTGCTCAAGCTTGAGCAGGCTGGCGAGAAGCGGATCACGTTCATCAATCGGATCTACAGCCGCATCAACCGCCTCCGGGCCACCCGTGAGCGGGGGTTGCTCCATGGCTAAGGTCAAGGTTTTGCGTCCCGTCACCGTCGACTTCGAGACCTTCGGCATTGAGGGACGTCCTGCGTATCCACCCATCCCCGTGGGGGTGAGCATCAAGTGGTTTGGGAAGCCCGCCAAGTACTACGCGTGGGGCCACCCCAGTCAGAACAACTGTGGGGTGCTTGACGCCATCAAGGCCCTCACCCTGGCTTGGGTCCACCCCGACGGGGTGCTGTTCCACAATGCGAAGTTCGACCTCGACGTGGCGGAGGCCCACCTCGGCCTGCCCCTCCTGCCGTGGGACAAGATTCATGACACCATGTTCCTGCTGTTCCTCAACGAGCCGCACGAGGCCCAGGCGCTGAAGCCCGCGGCCCACCGGCTGCTGGGGCTCCCACCCGACGAGCAGGATGCCGTGGCGGATTGGCTGGTCACGAACCAACCGCTCGCAGGGGTGAAGATCAGCCGGTCCTACAAGTCCGAGCACACCGCCGGCCGCTACATCGCCTATGCCCCGGGCGACGTGGTGGGGCCCTACGCCAACGGAGACACCGACCGCACCGAGCAGCTCTTCACCCTCCTCCACCAGCGGGTCCTCGAGGCCGGGATGAGTGAGGCTTACGACCGCGAGCGGAAGTTGCTGCCCATCCTCCTGCAGCTGGAGCGAGACGGCGTGCCGGTCGACCTCCCCCGCCTGGCGTCGGACGTGAAGGCTTACCAAGGTCAGCGCGACGAGGTTTCGGCGTGGATCCTCACCCGCCTCAAGATCAAGGACCCTGAGTTCAACCTGGACTCCGCGGACCAGCTTGTGGAGGCCCTCATGAGAACCAACAAGGTGGACGAGGTCATGCTGGGGCAGACTCCCAAAGGCGCCTGGCGAACCGACAAGGACAGCCTGGATCTGGCCGTGACCGACCGCCTCCTGCTGGGGATGCTCAAGCACCGGACCCAGCTCAGCACCTGCCTCAAGACCTTCATGCAGCCGTGGTTGCTGGTGGCTCAGCAGACGGGCGGGGTCATCTACACCCAGTGGAACCAGACCCGCGCCACGGACAGCGGCGGCTCGGTGGGCACCAAGACCGGGCGGTTGTCCTCCACCCCCAACTTCCAGAACATCCCCAAGGAGTTCAAGCCCATCTTCCGCCACGAGGAGAAGGACGCCAAGAAGGCCAAGGCCCTGCCGCCGTGCCCCCTCATCAAGCTGTTGCCGCTGCCGCAGGTCAGGTCCTACGTCACCGCCCGCAAGGGGATGGTGCTGCTTGACCGCGACTACTCCCAGCAGGAGCTGCGGATCCTTGGGCACTTCGAGGACGGGGTGTTGCGCGAGGCCTACGAGGAGGACCCGTGGCTGGACGTGCATGACTTCGCCACCAAGATGCTGCAGGAGCAGTATGGGCTCTTCCCGGGTCAGACCCACGACGAGGCCCGCAAGCCGGTCAAGAACACTGGGTTCGGCCTGATCTACGGCATGGGGGTGGGCAAGCTCGCCATCAAGTCTGAAATCACCGTGGACATGGCCAAGCAGGTGAAGGAGGCCTACCTCGCCATCTTCCCGGGACTCCGCGACATGTACAGCGAGATGAAGCGTCGCGCCAAGGCCGAGGAACCCATCCGCACGTGGGGTGGCCGGGTGTATTATTGTGAGCCGCCCAAGGAGATCGACGGCCAGCTCCGCCACTTCGACTACAAGATGTTGAACGTCCTCATTCAGGGGTCCGCGGCCGACTGCACTAAGGAGGCCGTCATTCGCTACTGGGCGACCAAGCCGGTCAACCACCAGCTGCTCCTGACGGTTCACGACGAGCTCCTGGTCATGTGCCCCAAGGACGAGGTTGCGTTGGGGATGCGGCTCCTCCAAGAGGCGATGGACGGGATCAAGTTCGGGGTGCCCATGCTCTCCGAGGGCAAGACCACCTCGACCAACTGGTCGGCGTTGAAGACCTACGACAAAGGGGGCCAGCGTGCCGACTAAACCCATCAAGCGGTTCACAGCGTGGAGCTTCTCCCGCCTCAACAACTACCGCAAGTGCCCCTTCCGCGCCAAGCTCGTCTACCTCGACAAGGTGGCTGAGCCCGAGGGTCCGGCGTTGGTGGGTGGTCACGAGGCCCACACCCAGGCGGAGAACTACATCAAGAAGCCCACCAAGGTGCTGCCGTCCCGCCTGCTTCTGTTCAAGCAGGAGTTCTTGAAGCTGACCAAGCAACCGGTGGTGACCGAGGCGCAGTGGGGCTTTGACAGCCTGTGGAGGTCCACCGACTGGTTCCACCCTGACACGTGGGTGCGGGTCGTCATTGACGCCTATTACATCGTCAATAAGACGTCCGCCAAGAAGGTCGCGGGGTTGGTCGCCGGCAGCACGGTGGTCATCATCGACTACAAGACCGGCAAAATCCGGGAGGAGTCCAAGGAGCAGCTTGGCCTCTACGCCCTGGCGGCCTTCAGCAAGTTCCCGCTGGCTGACGAGGTGGAGGCCCAGTTCTGGTACCTCGACCAGGGGGAGATAGTCAAGCTGGTGTTCTTCCGCAAGGACGTCCCGGCGATGATGAAGGAGTGGGCCGCCAAGGTGGTGCCCATGCTGAATGACCGCAAGTTCGCACCACGCCCTGGGGACTACTGCCGTTGGTGCTGTCATAGCAAGGTCAAGGGCGGGAAGTGCAAGTTTTGAAATGTCGCCGCATCGGATGGTTCGATATATGCTGTCAAAACGTGTGACACGGATTTGTCACCAGTGCTTAGTGGTAATTCGACCCGGCGATCTATTCTTTGTCGTGACCTTTTTAGGTGGTGGATCCGCGGCCACGCAGTTCCTATGTGACCAGTGCCCACCGCCCGGAGGTGATCTTGCTCGAGCGAGCTATCGAGGCCACTACCTGCAAGAGAGTGCTAGATGAATTAGGGGTCCTGAGCCTGAAGTTGAATGGACGGGGCCGCGTGGGTTACCCGGACCGACTCTTTTGGATCCCCGGTGGCCGCCCATTCATGATAGAGTTCAAACGACCCGATGAAACTCCCGAACCCATTCAGGTCCACATCCACGCTCGGCTCAAGCAACTTGGTTACGACGTAGAGGTTCATGATGACGCTGTCACAGCTTTTCGCGCGGTTCAGCGAGCCCTGGAAGCCGCACAAGTTTCAAAAGGTCGGCGTCAAGTTTCTTCTTGAGCACGCTTGTGCGGGCATCTTCGCAGACCCCGGCCTCGGCAAGACCAGCATCACCTTGGCCGCCATCACGTTCCTGAAGAAGCGGAAGTTGATCAGCAAGGTCCTTATCATCGCTCCCGTTCGGGTGTGCCACAACGTGTGGCCCAAGGAGATCAAGCGCTGGTCTGACTTCAAGCACCTCACCTGCACCGTGCTCCACGGTCCTCACAAGGACCAGCTCCTCAAGGAGGAGACCGACATCCACCTGATCAACCCCGAGGGGCTGGACTGGTTGCTGGGGTTTGAGAAGACCCGGTCGGCGCGGACCAACAAGGTGCGGGTGGACGTGGACGTCGCCAAGTTCAAGAAGCTCGGGTACGACGTGCTGGTGGTTGACGAGCTCAACAAGTTCAAGCACTACGACTCCAATCGATTTAAGGGCTTCAAGCTGGTGCTGCACACCTTCGGCCGTCGTTGGGGCCTGACGGGGTCGCCCGCTGCCAACGGCCTGATGGACCTGTTCGGGCAGATCTACATGCTGGACCTGGGTCGATCCTTCGGGAAGTTCATCACCCACTTCCGTAAGCAGTTCTTCGTGGCCGACGAGTACGGCTACGCCTACACCCTGCAAGAGGGCGGTGAGGAGCGGATCTACCAGATGATCGAGCCCATCGTCATTCGGATGGGGGATGACCTCATTGACATGCCGGAGCTGGTGGACGTGAACCTGATGGTCACCCTGCCGGTGGACGCCCGCAAGATCTATGACGACTTGGAGAAGACCCTCATCGCCGCGGTGGAGGACCGGACCGTCACCGCCGCCAACGCGGGCATCGTCAGCATGAAGTGTCGCCAAGTTTGCTGCGGGGGCATCTACCTCGACCCCAAGCTCTTGGCGTCGGGGCTCCAGGCTCCCAAGTCCGACCGCGAGTGGGTAAACCTCCACGCCGCGAAGACGGACGCCCTCGTAGACCTCGTGGATGAGCTGCAGGGGTCCCCGCTTCTGATCGCCTACGACTTCCAACACGACCAGGACCGGTTGCGCAAGGCCTTCCCCAAGGGGGTGTTCGCCTGTGACTTCCCCGCCAAGAAGTTCAGTCACGTGGAGGACCAGTGGAACCTTGGCAAGATCCCCCTCCTGTTCGGCCACCCCGCCTCCATCGGCCATGGCCTGAACCTCCAGGGGGCCGGCCACCATGTCTGCTGGCACAGCCCGACGTGGGACTATGACCTCTACGACCAGTTCCTGAGGCGCGTCTACCGGCAGGGCAACAAGTTCAAGCGGGTGATGAATTATCGGTTGATCGTGGAGGACTCCATCGAGGAGGTCATCTACGGAGTCTTGAAGGGCAAGGGCACGGGGCAGCAGAATCTGTTCAAGGCACTGGTTGACTTGGCCTCATCTCGTAAAACAGTCAGAAAATAAGGGTTTACAGAGTCCTGCTCAGGACCTATAATTAGTCTATTACGGGAGAACCCATGGCTAAACCAGCTTCAAAGAAATCAGCGGCAGTGATCCCTGCCCGTCGCCTGCCTGCCAGCGTGACCCCCGGTCAGAAGACAGTCGTGGTTGCGGAGGACACCACCGTCCAGCACCGCTTCTGCTTTGACCGCGAGCAACGCACGTGCCTGGTGGTCAGCCAAGATGCGGAGGTCACCAAGTTCATCCCGCTCGAAACTGAGTCGGGCCTTTGCATCTGCACCACCAGCACCATCCAGTTCACCGAGCGGTTCCGCACCGTCCCTAATCACAGCCTCAGCAAGGGAGCCGCAGTCTATGCGCGGTACGCGCGCGAAGTTGGGGCCACACCTGAGGTCATGGCCTTCTTGGGCCACTTCACCTCACTCACACCACAGGAGGTCGCCATGGCGACAAACCGCAAGAAGACGAACGACGAAACCACGGCCACCAAGAAGGTCGCCGCCAAGGAGAAGGTCGCCGCCAAGAACCCCAAGATCGAGAAGTCGGTCAAGGGCCTCAAGCCGACCGAGGCGCCCGCCAAGAAGACCGAGTCCCCCAAGCCGTCGGGCGAGAAGAAGCTCACGGCCAGCAAGATGTTCCAGGACCTGATCATGGAGGGGAAGCTCACTGACGCCAAGATCTTCGAGAAGGTCCAGGCCAAGTTCGGGCTCGACGACTCCAAGTTCAGCTACGTCAAGTGGTACCGCAACGATCTCAAGAAGCGTGGCATGAACCCGCCCGAGGGGAAGTAACATGGCCATCAGCAAAACCGTCGAGCGCGACACCCGCGACTACGACACCACGCAGCTTCACGAGAACGGCCACGGGAAGACCCTTCACCGGGACTACTCCGCCCATTTCTTCCGGTGGTCCTTCGCCCGCCGCTACATCAAGGCCACCCACGACGTGTTGGAGGTGGGGTGCGGTGAGGACCGGCCCCTCAGCAAGATCCTCACGGGTGGGGCCGCCGCCCACGTCAGCACCTACGTCGGGGTCGACCTGAACAAGCTGAAGCCGTCCGGGTCCCAGCGCCTCACGTTCCTCGGGGAGTTCAACTTCGTGGAGCGGTACAAGGAGCTGCTCAAGGCCAAGCCCACCGGGTTCGACGTCCTCGTGCACTACGAGGTCATCGAGCACATGAAGGTCGAGCATGGCGCTGAGATGCTGAAGGCCTGCTTCAAGTGCGTAAAGGTTGGTGGTGCTATGCTTATGTCCACCCCTTGCTATGACGGGAAGCGGCACGCCGCCAATCACATCCACGAATACACCGTCCCGGAGCTTCAGGCCGCCATCGAGAAGGCGGGGTTCGTGGTGGAGCAGCGATTCGGCACCTTCATGGACATCAAGCACATCAAGAAGCACCCAAACAAGGCCATCCGGGAGGTGGCTGAGCTGCTCGAGGGTTACTTCGACAGCGACGCCATCAGCAACATCTTTGGGCCCCTGTTCCCGGACCAGGCGCGCAACAACCTGTGGGTTTGCCGGAGGTTGAAATGATTTGGGGGCGGGTGAAGCAGGCCATGGAGTCGGTAGGTAGCTTCTTTGACGATCTTCTCAATACCCATCGCGGCCCCGATTACGTGGACCGCGAGACCCTGGACGTGGCGGAGTTCCTGACCAAGTTCGGCCACCTCACCCGCCCGCCGTGCCCCACCCACCTCACGCAGCGCAAGTTGCGTGAGCGGTTGGAGTGCATGCAGGAGGAGCTCAACGAGTTCAAGGACGGGATCGAGCTTCAGGACCTCGCCGCCCAGGCGGACGCCCTCATCGACCTCGTCTACTTCGCCAAGGGTACGGCCATCATGCTGGGTCTGCCCTGGGAGGACCTTTGGACCGACGTGCAAGGCGCCAACATGGACAAGATCCCTGGGGTCGGCAAGCGCGGCCACAAGGTGGACCTGATCAAGCCGATGGGGTGGATCCCACCGATGACCCTGGCCATTCTGCAGGACCATCAGTACAACCGCCGCCTGTTCACCAACACCCATGACCAAGTTCTGGAAGGACGCTGCCGTGACGACGCTTAGAACCATCACCATCTTCGAGGGCCCTGACGGTGGGGGCAAGTCCACGGCGGCTAAGGCCTACGCCCGCAGCACGAGCGCGGTCTACACCCACTTCGCCAATCTGCCCAGCATCGAGGCGGGTCTCGCCCGCACCTACGTGGAGGCCATGTTGCCCGCCCTCCTGGGGTATCAGGACGTGGTGCTTGATCGCTGCTGGATCAGCGAGGTGCCTTACGGGCAGGTCTTCCGCGGCGGCCAGCAGCGCATGACCCCCATGACCCGCCGAATGCTAGACCGTCTCGCCATGCGCTGTGGGGCGGTGGTCGTGCTTTGCCTCCCGGGGGAGGACACCGCGGTGGCCAACTTCACGGCCCGCCAGTCCACGGAGATGCTTTCCTCAGCCAGTCAGCTGCGCGAGATCTACCACCTCTACGCGACTACGCGCTTCTCAGACCTCCCCGTCTACCTCCACAACTACAACCTCACCGACGTCTTCCCCGCGGCCAGCGGCCTGCTTCAACGCCTACGGATGCCGCACCACCAGCTGGACCTGCGGTCGGCGGGCAACGCCGCGGCCAAGGTGCTGGTGGTGGGGGAGGGTTTCGCGGTCCACAAGCCCCAGGACGCCCTCTACCAGTGGCCCTTCGCCAGCTTCGACGGGGCGGGGTGCAGCCAGTGGGTGACCCAGCACCTCATGGAGGCGGACATCAGCGAGGGCGAGGTGATGTGGGCCAACGCGGACCAGCTCACCCACCGGTTTCAGCTGCTGCCGCACCAGGCCGTCGTGGCGCTCGGCGACGAGGCGTCCAAGGCCCTCCGCAAGCTGTACATCACCCACCAGCAGGTGCCGCACCCCCAGTACTGGAAGCGGTTCAAGTCGGGTGAGCCCTACCCCCTGGCTGACGTAATCAAGGAGCTGCTGTGAACCAAGAGGTCCGGTCCGCGAATCAGGCTTGGCTCCACGCCCTGACGTTAGTGCTCGCCCACGGGAACCGCATCTCACCGCGCGGGATGGGCACCGTCGAGCTGCCCCACCTCACGTCCGTCATCGACATGCGCCACCCCGTGATCACCGTCAAGGAGCGGAACCTCAACTACCGGTTCATGGCGGCGGAGGCCTACTGGATCCTGTCGGGGGACGACTCCGTGGAGGGCATTGTGCCCTACAACAGCCAGTTGCTGAAGTTCAGTGACAACGGGGTCGACTTCGCGGGTGCCTACGGGCCCCGGATCGAGGCTCAACTTGGCTACGTCATCAACACTCTGATCCGGGACCAGGACTCACGCCAGGCGGGACTCACCATCTGGAAACCCAACCCACCCACGAGCAAGGACATTCCCTGCACCGTGGCCATCTGGTTCCAACTGCGGGGTGGGCGCCTGAACGTCCACGTGTTCATGCGGTCTAACGACCTGTGGTTGGGGTATCCCTACGACGTCTTCAACTTCAGCATGCTGGGTCACTACGTGGCCGGGTCCTTGACCAACCGTGGGGTGCCGTGCGACGTGGGTACCCTGTACCACACCGCGGTCTCCGCCCACCTCTATGATCTACACCTCGATGAGGCCACCAAGCTCATACCGCGGGTGGCACCCACGGACCTCCTGACCCGGCCGGTACCTGCCATGGACCCACACGCCCTGTTGGAGGTCCTCCGCGTCCTCCGTGAACGCGGTCGTGAATATCAGCGTTGGTGGTGATCACTTCTGCAGGTTATTGATGGTGTCGTCCTTCTTGGCACTCCCAGCTGACGATCCAAAGTAGTAGGCGATAATGCTGACCCACGCACCACCAAGAGCTCCGAGCATGATGTTGAGCATGTCCTTGTTGGTGGGTGGGATGTCGAACTTCAGCATGTAACCGAGCAAGCCGAAGAAGCCTACGGTCACCCCATACGCCAGGATGCGAGGCGTCATGTCCTTGGTTTGGATCTCCCGGTTGCGGGCACTATCCCTATCCTTGAAGCTGATCTCCTCCAGGTCCGCGATCT
>SESH01017351.1_pt1 | contig 16244 bp, 11 predicted proteins | sample 3171561 | NCBI WGS metagenome assembly SESH01 (sample SAMN10866947, study PRJNA518727) | freshwater metagenome | biome: subpolar coniferous forest; feature: holomictic lake; material: water; isolation source: holomictic Lake 442 2011 16.5 m and 2014 13 m | place: Canada: near Kenora, Ontario
GCGGACCCAAGGACGTGCCGCTGTTGAGTCAGGATTCCGCCACGCGCTGGCCCACCTGCACGCTGGCGGATCCGGTGCATTGTTTCTGCTGCCCGCCCAGCCTAGCCCGCACCATCGCCCAGTTGCACACCTACGCGTATGGGCTCTCGGCCGACGCGGTTTGGATTCACCTTTACGGCAGCAGCCGGCCCGAGACCACTCTGCCGGGCGGCGCCCCGCTCAAGTAATCGCAGCAGACCGATTTCCCTTGGGACGGCAAAATCACGATCCGTCTCGAAAAGACACCCCCGGTCGAAACCGCCTTGCGGCTGCGTATCCCCGGTTGGGTTTCCGGCGCGAGCATCAAGATCAACGGTCAGCGTTTCACCCAGGAAGTATCACCCGGCTCCTATTGCGAACTGCGCCGCCGCTGGTCCGTCGGAGACACGGTGGAGTTGGATCTGCCCATGCCGGTCGTGCTGCTGGAGTCCCATCCGCTGGTGGAGGAGAACCGCAATCACCTGGCCGTGATGCGCGGGCCGCTCGTGTATTGCCTCGAGGAGAAGGACCTGCCGGCGGGGGTCGCGATCGAAAACGTCCGGATTGATCTCGAAGCCAAATGGGCGGTGCGCCACGAGGCGAATCTGCTCCAAGGAGTCACCGTGCTGGAAACCCAGGCCAGCATCGTGCCACCGGCCGGCAATGGCGGCACGCTCTACCGACGGCTGCCGGCCGGCAAAGCCGAGACCACGGCGCTGCGGCTGATTCCCTACTACGCCTGGAACAATCGCGGCGAAGGCCAGATGACCGTCTGGGTGCCGGTACGGTAAGCGCGGCGTTACCCGAAAATGAACTGATTGCAATGTCCCCTTACCACTTCGCCCGAACTTCGTTGCGTCTGACCCAGGCCGGGGCGGCGTCGGCGCTGCCTGCGCAATAACACAAGCAGAATCATGATTATAAAGAACCAAGTCCTGTCCGCCGTGCTGGTGATTGCCGGTTTTTCCGGCATGCAAGTTTTAGCCGCTGTTGTCTATGACCCGCCACGGGGCGAAGGCCGATATATCCTAACGCCTCCCGCCGAGGACAAGCCGGTCATCAACGGAACGGCCCTGTTTGGAGTCCGCCCTGGCTCCCCGTTCCTCTACACGATTCCGGCCACTGGGAAGAGACCGATGAAGTTTTCCGTCAGCGGCCTGCCGGACGGCTTGAGCGTCCATGCCGGCAACGGCCAGATTAACGGGAAGATCAGGTCGGAAGAGAAGAAGACGTACGAAGTTGTCCTGGTGGCGGAAAATGCGAGCGGAAAGGCAGCAAAGAAATTCAGGATCGTTGTCGGCGAAACGATCTGCCTGACCCCGCCGCTCGGATGGAGCAGTTGGAACGCCTATTACGGGAAAGTCACCCAGGAAAAGGTGCTTCTGTGTGCAAGGAGCATGGTTGAAAAAGGGCTGATCAATTACGGCTGGACCTACATCAATGTTGACGATGTGTGGCAGGACAAGCGCGGCGGGAAGTACAACGCCATCCAGCCGAACAGCAAGTTTCCCGACATCCAGGCGATGGTGGAGGAGATCCATTCCCTCGGCCTGAAGGCTGGAATTTATTCCTCGCCCTGGGTTATGACTTACGGTGGTTGTGTCGGAGGCAGCGCGAACAATCCCGAGGGAAAATGGGAATTTCCCGGAGGACAGGAGCTATCGAACGAGGAACGCAAACCCTTCCGTAAGTGCGGCCAGTATTACTTCATCGAAAACGATGTGAAGCAGTGGGCGGAATGGGGTTTTGACTACCTGAAGTACGATTGGTGGCCCAATGACGAAAAAAATACGAACGACATGTCTGAAGCACTGAAGAAATCCGGACGCGACATCGTCTATTCCCTTTCTCCGAGGGGCATTACGGCCCGCAAAACAATGTATATGGAACATGCCAACGTCTGGCGTACGGGTAACGACATCAATGACAGTTGGGATTCCATAAGAAAATGCTGGGATTCGCAGAAAACCTGGGCGGATTGCGCCGCTCCCGGACATTTTCCGGATGCGGACATGCTGGTTGTCGACGGTTGCAACGAACGGAATTCCAATCTTACGCCCGACGAGCAGTATACGCATGTTTCTCTATGGTCACTGTGGTCGTCCCCGCTGATTATCGGCTCCCACTTCCCGAAGATGACGGATTTTGCGTTCAGCCTTCTCACGAACGCCGAGGTCCTTTGCATCCAGCAGGACGAACTCTGCAAAATGGCCAGGCAGACGGATCTCAGCCCGGATACCTTTCTCTTTGTTAAGACCTTACATGACGGCAACCGTGCCCTCGGCCTTACCAACACCTCGGAAACGCAGACAATCGTCAAGGCGACATGGGAGCAGATCGGCGTACAGGGCCCGCAGAACGTCCGCGATGTCTGGCGCCAGAAGGATGTCGGTGTTTTTGACAAGGATTTTTCAGCAGTGGTCCCGGCGCATGGCACGCTGCTTTTGAAGCTGGCTCCGACCAATTGACTGCCAAAACCACAATGAATAAAGCCCAACCGTTCTACGTCACGAGAACACAATCAAGAAGCCTACGACTATGACAATAATGAAGACGACTGCAACGCTGAATGCGTGCAGCCGCGCGCCTGCCGCGGCGCGAACGCGAACCCGCTCCGGTAAAGGCTGGCCTCGGGGCGTTCCGGAATCTTTTACTGGAGGAACACTCCCATGACACTTCGCCGACTCTTCGCGGGTAGCTTCGCCCTGCTGGCACTGGGAACCGCCGTCGCCCAGACCCCCAAGCCGAACATCGTCTTCATCCTCGCAGACGACCTCGGCTACGGCGAGGTCGGCTGTTACGGCCAGAAGTTGATCCAGACGCCGCATCTCGATCGCCTGGCCGCGGAGGGCATGCGCTTCACGCAGTTTTATGCGGGCAACACGGTCTGCGCACCGTCGCGCAGCGTGCTGATGACGGGCCTGCACATGGGCCACACCTCGGTGCGCGGCAACGCCGGCGTCCGCAACATGGCGGCGCAGACGCTGAAAAAAGGCGACGTGACGGTGGCGCGCGTGCTGCAGCAGGCGGGTTACGCGACGGGGCTCGTCGGCAAGTGGGGCCTGGGCGAAGTCGGCAGCGACGGCGAGCCGAACCGGCAGGGCTTCGAGTACTATTTCGGGTTTCTCAACCAGACTCACGCACACAACCACTTTCCGGAATTCCTGTGGCGCAATGGCGAGAAGGTGTTCCTGCCCAACGTGGTCACCCAGGTCGGCGAGACCGACGGCGCGGGTTATGCCACCAAGCGGGTGGCCTACGCCGATGATGTGTGTGCCGAAGACTCGCGGGCCTTCATCGAGCGGCACCAGGACAAGCCGTTCTTCCTTTTCGTGTCGCTGGTGACGCCCCACGCGAACAACGAGCGTTCGCGGGTGCTGGGCGATGGCAATGAGGTGCCGGACTTCGGGCCCTATGCGGACCGGCCGTGGAAGGACGCGGTGAAGGGGCACGCAGCGATGATCACGCGGCTCGACCGGGATGTCGGTCTACTGATGAACCAGTTGAAGAAGCTCGGGCTCGACGAACGCACGATGGTCGCCTTCTCGAGCGACAACGGTCCCCATCGGGAGGGGGGGCCGGATTACGATCCGACGTTCTTTGGCGCGAGCGGACCGTTGCGGGGCATCAAGCGCAGCCTGACCGACGGCGGCATTCGCGTGCCATTCATCGTCCGCTGGCCGGGGAAGATCAAGGCCGGGACCGTGTCGAATCACGTGGGCTACTTTGGCGATTTGATGGCAACCTGGGCCGAACTCGGCGGCGGCCAGGCCCCCGCCAAGATCGACAGCCTCAGCCTCGTGCCCACGTTGCTCGGCCGGGGCACCCAGCCGAAACACGATTACCTCTACTGGGAGCTCTACGAACAGGGAGTCAGCCAGGCAATGCTGCTCGACGGCCATTGGAAAGCGATCCGGTTGAAGACCCCGACGGCGCCAATCGAACTATACGATTTAAGCAGCAACCTCGCCGAGAAGCCCGATGTGGCGGCGCAGTTCCCCGACGTGGTGGCGCGGGCCGCCCGCCTGATGAAGACCGCGCGTTACGACAACGAGCACTGGAAGTTTCCGGCTGCCCCGCCGAAAGAATAGCCTGCGGGCTACCGCGAGCGCGGGAGCGTGAACGAAAAGGTCGCGCCTTTGCCTGGCTCGTCGGGGGCGGCCCAAATCTTGCCGCGTGGTCCTCGAAGTTCCGCTTGCAGATTGTGAGACCGAGCCGCCGCTTTATGATCAAAGAATTCGAGTATACAGCGAGCGCCCATCAGATCTGTATTCTGACTGCTTGGGATCGCGTCCGAAGTACGCCTCTATTCTTACGTTTCCCTTCAGCACCTTGAAAAACAGCTCAATCTTCCAGCGCGCCTTATAGAGCAACGCGATGGTCAAGGCGGGCAAGGCAAAGTTGTTGGTCATAAACACAGGAGCTTTCCGGTTTCAGGGTCCCGGTAAACGATGCGACGCATCGGCTCCGGGTAGTCCCGCTTGGAACGGACGCCGGTGGGCCGGATGACTTGATCAGCGATGACGCCCTCGCCTTGCGGCGGTTGGGAATGGCAGCGATAGAATTGAAGGTTCGATTTGGCGCGTGTGACGAAGTAGGCGTCAGCCTGTTCGATGCACCAGAGACGGCTGAAGTCGACGTACCCCCAGTCGAGCAGATAGAAGCAGCTGGGTTCAAAGAGGATCGAGTCGAGCCAATTGACGTCGTGCACTTTCCCGTCGGTATCATGCACCAAAACCGGCAAGGGCCCCCGTATATCCAGCTGGGTGTGAACGTTGCAGAGGACAGCGGGCCGCCGGCCTAGAAACTGACGGCTGGACCCAGCCCGCCCCACCCGCGCCGTCTGCATCATCCGCAAAGTGACTCGTAAGAAGGTCACTTATTAAGTGACGTTAGCCGAACTTACCTATGGAAAGAGTGTCACTTATTAAGTGACAATTGGTTGGAGCGCGGCGAGCGGCTTACGGCTCGCGCGGGTGGGCGGCCGGGCTCAGTCGAGGCCGGGGCGCCGGGAGGCGCGGGCAGAAGGGAACTCGCGTTCGACTGCGCGGCGCAGGCGCTCGAGTTGCACGAGCAGATCGAGCATGGCATCCGCTTTGCCAGCGAAGTGGTCACGCAAGCGCGCCCACGCGCCGATCGATCGCCATGAGGGCACCTTGGCGGCGCCGCGCTGGGAAGTCGCGCGGTCCATCTTGAAGGAGAGGCAGCGCGCCGTGAATGCGCAGCGTTCGCACAAACGGTCGTAATAATTGTAGATGCCCTCGATTAGGTTGGGATCGCCGGCCAGTTGATTGAGCGTGTCGGCCGCGGCCTTGATCTGGGCCTCGCTCGGTGGCGGTCGCAGCGACGATTTGCGTTTCGGAGGCATGAAGCGAGAGGGGGTGCGCGGTCGATGGCGGCGGGGGGAGCGGCTCGGCAATCAAAACGAAGAAACCACGTTGTGGGAGCGGGTTTATCCCGCGACAGATATTTCGGACCGCCGGAAAGTCGCGGCGTGAAGCCTCTCCCACAGTCGAACTTCCCCCATCAGCTTTCGGCGCCGTTTCTTGGAGGGCGAGCTCCGAGAAATCCAGCCCCGCCGGCGTCGACGATTCCGCGGTGCGAATCAGAACTCCAGCGTGGTGGTGAGCCGATAGCTGCGCGGCTCGTTGAGGTACACGCGGCGCACACCGGTGTATTTGTCGTTGTACCGCCCCACGCCGGAGAGGTACGAGTTCGAGATGTTCTTCACATTGAGCTGCAGCGTCACCGGCAGCTTCGTGCCCGGCAGGCGCGTGCGATAGCCGGCAAAAGCGTCGCCGAACAGCGACTCGTTGCCCCAGTAGATGTGGCCAGTCGCCTTGTCCCAGCTCATGAAATTCTTCCCGTTGTAGCGCACCGACCCGCCGATGAATCCGCCGCGCAGCATCCCCTCGCGAACCGTGTAGCGGGCCGTGCCGTTCATCTTGTGCGGGCGCGAGCCAAACGGCGTATTCTGCCGATCGACCTGGAAATCGAGTTCGCTGTACAGGTCGCTCACTGCCGTTTCGAAGGCTTTCAGCTCCGTCGGATTATCCTTCAGCAGGGCGCGCCATTCGGGGATGCGCGCGCCGAAGAAGGCGAAAACTTCGCTGAAGAAATTCTCCCGCCGCCGGCTCGAGTGGGCGTAGCTCGCGCGCAGCGTGAGGCTCTTCGTCGGGTTCGACACGACCTCCACCTCGAGCCCGTCGGTGAACACGTCGATGGTCGCCGTCGTCCACGTCACGGCTTGGCGATCGTAATCAGCCTGGGTGATTTGTTTCGCCGTCAGCAGCTGGTTGAGCATCGTGGCGAGATTGTCGACGCCGAGTGCGTTCCCCCCCGGGTCGATCGGTGTGTCCTTGAGCTGCCGGGTCTCGAACCACGTTGCCCGGACGAACAGCCGGTCGTCGCTCAACACATCAAACATCGCGCCGAAGTCGCGGCCTCGTCCCTCGGTCGGCTCGGGCACGTCGCCATTTGGCAGCACGGTTTTGTCGAAGCGCGGTGCGCCGTTGTTGCGCGACAGGTTGTAGAAAACGGACAGCCGCGAAGTCACGTGCAGCACTGCGCCCGCGCTGAAAGTCGTTGGCCGGTAGCGGTGCTCGGTGGTCGTCCCGTCGAAATCCCATTCGCTCAGCGCAAACCGTCCCGAGGTTATCCGCGGGTCGTTCGGGTTGGTGATCCGGCCCTGCTGTGCGTTCACAAACGAAATGGCGTCCCGCCGCGCTCCCAACGTGGTGACGAGCCGGTCCTTGAGCCAGAAGCTCTGGCTCGCGAACATCATCGTCCCAACCTGTTTCACCGACTGGGTGTTGGCGCGGGCGCGCGACGCATAGGTGGCGTGAACCTGCCGGCCACCGAAGGTGAACTCCGGCATGGGGATGCTCGAATCGCTGGAGTAGTAGTTCTTGAAATCACCCTCGGCCGTGTAGTGCCGGCGGGTGAGCTGGTTGGCCGCCCCTTCCGCATTGGCGGCGTCGGAGATCGGCACATTGTTTTGGTCGACCAGGATCTCGTTGCGCCAGCGTCGCAGCCGGTCCTGGCGCGAATGCTCGAGGAGGCCCGCGATGCGGTGGCGACCGAACCAGCGCCGGGCGCTGCCAACCTCCCACGCCGCGCTCAGCCGGAAGATCTCGTTCGAGCTCAGGATGCGGTCCTTGAACCACTGCGTCTCGCAAAACAGCTCTCGCGCGTGTGGATTCGGAACGGTGGTCGTGGGCGCGTCGACGCGCGGCAACGTCAGGTTCGGATCGCCGCGAAGATCCTGGCCGCCGGCGCTGACGGCCAGCCCGTTGGCTTCGACGTCCGTCGTATTGTAGAAGTACGCGAGCTCGAGGTTGACGTTCTTCGGCAGGCGCTGCTGCACCTGCACCTGGGCGGTGTGGAAGGTCTGGTGCCGCACGCCGCCGGGTCCGGTGAGGTTGTAATTGTAGGGTGACACCGCCGCCGGCAGCAACGTGGCGACGCCGAAGACGTTCGTGCTCTGCAGTTCCTGGGCGAGGTTATACACGACACCGTCCCGGTCGTTGAAGGTGAAGCGGTTCGCCGTGCCGAAGCGACTCGTGCCCGCCACCGCCGCGCCGTCCGCCACCGGCCGGCCGGCCGCGTTCCAGGCCGAAATTTGGTCGGAGGCGTTCCAGCCCATGGTGAGATTGTTGTCGGTGCGGCCCTTCTCGAAGGACACGTGCACGGTCGTGTTCTTGAACGGCTGATACGCCACTGCGCCGGTCAGCCGCGCCTGGTCGGTGAAATCCCAGTAACGCCAGCCCTGGTTGTTCTGGTAGAGACCGAGCAGACGGAGCGAGAGCACTTTTGGGAGGAGGACGCGGTTGTAGTCCGCCTCGTAACGCTCGTAGTTCCACGAGCCGAACATCGACTTGAGCGTGGTGCGGTCGCGGCTGAGGTTGGCTTTCTTGCCGGAGAGGGAGACGAGGCCGCCGGCAGAGCCCAGCCCGAAGAGGATCGAGTTCGGACCGCTCGCCACCTCCGCGCGCTCGACGTTGTAAAGATCGACGGGGATGCTGGACTCGACGAAATCGCGCGAGGCGCCGGCCGGCGAACCGCGCATGCGAAACTGGTAGTCGTTGCCGTCGGCGCCGCGGCCCTGCGGGTTGTTGAAGCCGGCGTTGGCGTCCTCGACGTCGATCTCAATGTTGGTGGCGTGGCCGAGCATCTCCTCAAGGTTTGTCGCCGCGATGTCGGCGAGAAATTCCGGCGTGAAGGCGGACACCGAGGCGGGCGTGTCGCGGAGCCGCGAATTGAGCCGACTGCCGCTGGTGGTGTTGGCGGCCTGGTAGCCGACGTCCTTGTCGGCCACGACTTCAAAGGGGGAAAGTTCGACGACGGATGTTTCGGGCGCGACCGGTTTGGGCGTGGCCGCCGGGGCGACCTGGGCGGAGGCGGAGCCGAGGGAGACGAAAATAAGCGCCGCCGTGGCGACGGCACGGCCGGGTAGGTTACGGTATGAAGAAGGCATGGCAGGGGGGCTTGCGCTTGGTGGCGACGGCGGCGAGGATAGCAAATCTGTCGCGCCACCTCTATACACTTTTCGATGGCAGCTATACCCGTTTTGGGAGTCGGTGCTTGCCACCCTGTCCATGGATCCGCTTGACCCCAAGTTTCAGACCCTGCTCATCGAAAACTGCCTGGACCTGCTCTCCAGTCTTCGGCACAAGACGCGTTTGACGGCAGCGATCGCCGTTTGACCGAGGACTCAGCGCACGGTGTAGTGCGCGCATCGCTCCCCAGCACGGCGGACCACGGCTATGTGCCGCGCCTGGAACTTCTTTTCACCTCCACTGCACCGCGCCCGGCAAGGCCCTGCTGGCCAGCCTCACTCCCTCCGCCCGAAAACGCATCGTCGAGAAACTCAAATTCAAGCGCTTCGCTGCGGGGTGAACTGGCCGGCGGTGTGGTTAGTGGCGGCGGCGAGGCGCGGGAGCGCCCAGGTGAGGTAGCTCCAGGGATTGACGCCCTGAGGCTTGCAGGTGCCGCGGACGGAAAAGAGCAAAGCGGAGCGCCAACCGGCATCGGGATGGCCGACGAAAATTAAATAACTTTTTCCGACGGCAGTCGGGCGAATGCAATTTTCCACGGCGTTGGAATCGATGTGCAGGTGGTCGTGACCAGGTTCGGCGTAGCAATCGTTTGGTGAAGCGCGTGAACCTGAGTTTCTCGACGATGCGTTTTTGGGCGGAGGGAGTCTGAAGCTTGGGGTCGAGGGGATCTAGGCGGCAAGGATTGACTCCCAAAAAGTGCATAGCCGGGCTCCAAAAGTGCATAGAGTTGGCGCTTCTGATTTGATAACCTCTCAACCGTCACCCCAATCCCTCGCCCCAAGAATCCGCCGTCTGCCGCCAAGCCTAGAGTCAATGCCATCAAATATGACCCCATGAAAACCCGGCATCATATTCTATTGGCTACGCCAAGTTAATCGCCTGACCTCCCTCGCTCTGAAAAACCTGCGTCCCTTTGTTCGCGCCCGCGGAAGCGGAGCCTTCGTCATGGTGCTGCTGCTGGTGTTCTTCGCCGCGGCCACCGCCGGTTTCGGCGGGCCTCCCCCACAAGCCGGCATCGGGCTCGTGTGGGGCAACCAAGACGAGGGCGCGATCCTCGAATGTCCCTACGTGCATTTCGGCCAGGGATTTTTTCTGTGGAAGGACATCGAACCGCGCGAAGGCGATTTCGATTGGTCAAAGCTCGATGCGACGCTGCAGCGGTTTCACAACCTCGGGAAAAAAGTCCCGCTCCAGATCAACCTGCCCTGTCCCGAGTGGATTTTCGACCACGTCGCCAGCGTAGGCACGTCACGAGGAGGGCGCGCGCCGCAATATTGGGACCCCGCGTATCTGCGTATCCTCGGCAACATGGTCCACGCCTACGCGGCGCATCTCGGCGGATCGCCGCACAAGGACGCAGTGCTCTTCGTGCGGATGCAGTTCAACGCGCTCAACACCGAGATTCTCTCCTTCGAGTCGCGTTACCTTCAGGGCACCGCTTCGCCGCAGCGCGAGAAGTGGACACTGCCGCGTAACGGCCACATCTACGCGCCCGATCTCACGCGCGCGATCGAGACGGAGATGATACAGAAAATAACGGAACTCTACCTGGATAATTTTCCCCCGCACCGCATTCCGGTTGCACTGCGGATGGACGGCGAAAACGACCTCACGCAGTCCGGGCTCGGCGTGGACGGCCAGGCCATCTACGATCGCTGGATGGCCAGCCCGCTCGCCTGGATCATGACCACGCACTACGGTATCGGCCTGATCGCGGCACCGGAGTCGTTTCGCTTCAAACGCCGGTGTCGGGAACGAGGCGCGATCGCGTTCGCGGAGCAATTTGCGCGGATCAGCCCCGGCCCCGCGCAGCACTCCGCGGCGGATGTCGCCAGGGCCATGCGGCAGGTAAACCTCCCCGAAGCCGACGGTAAACCGCGCATCCGCGAACTTTCGCCAGCGCAGGCGTTCTACTGGACGACATTGATGCTGCTCGACTGGGGCTTCTCCTACATCTCGCTCTACGGCACCGATCATGTGTGGGCGAGCACGGACGAGACCGCGGTACGCGCGATGGAGTTCGTGAACAAATATGCCGGTTGGCACAACGAACCGGCCCGTGCGCCGGGGGCGTGGACGGCGCTCGGCCGATTCGTGAGCAAGAGAGGCGCCGGAGAAAATGCCAACTGGGGTTTCTTCCTCAACGAGGAGAATTCGGACGGCTCGACCGAGCCGGTGAATTTCGCGGGTGGGGAGACATCGACGGAGGGCGTTTGGGCGCGACGGCTAGCCGGCGAGGCGTCGTTTGCGCTCGATCCGACGTTCGCTGGGTCGCTCGCTGGTAAATCCTTTTTGCGCGTATGCTGGTTAAACGAGCCTGGGACTGCCGTGCGCGTTACCGCGGGGGCAAAGAGGATCGCGACGCTGGCTTCCGATGCCTCGGGCCAGTGGCGCGACGCGTGGCTGGAGGTTCCGGCCGGCATGTTCAGCGGCTCAGGCCGGGCCCGCGTGACGCTTACGCCGATGCAAGGCAAACCCGCCATCCACCTGATCGAGATCAGCCGGGAGAGGTAGCCCTGACGTAGCGGGTGCGATGTCCAACAATCATGAACAAACAACCAAGCAACTCAATATGAAGAGCAACCAGGATATTCGATGGTTCGCCCGGAATAATGTATTGGGCAATGTTGCGGGCATTAGCCCTATGACCGTGGCCCTTGTCTTGATCGCGACTGGCGCAGGGCCGGTCGGCACCTCCAGCTTCGCTGCCAGCAAAGCGATCGTGGACGTCTCGGCGAGCCCCCACGTCAAGTTCCGCCCGATCGATCTCGATGCCGCGCGCTGGACCGGCGGCTTTTGGGGCGACCGCTGGGAAACCAACCGCCGGGTGACCGTGCCCACGATGAAACAGGTGATGGAACTGCCGAACAACGCCGCGACTTTTCGAAACCTGCGGCTGGCGGCTGGCGAGATCCAGGGAAAGTTCTCCGGGAACAACTGGAGCGATGGCGACTGCTACAAATGGATCGAAGCCGCCGCGAGTGTCTTTGCCCTCACCCGCGACCCGGAGCTGGAGCGCCAGATGGACGAGGCCATCGCGATCATTGCCAAGGCCCAGGCATCGGACGGATACATCTCCACTCAGATCCAGCTCTCCGAGAAAGGCCGCTGGACCAATCTGAATCACCACGAGCTCTACAACATGGGCCATCTGCTGACCGCGGCCTGTATTCACCATCGGCTCACCGGCAAGAGCAACTTCCTCGATATCGCCCGCAAACTCGCGGATTATCTCTACACGGTCTTTGAACCGCGGCCCAAGGAGCTGGCTCATTTCTGCTTCAATCCGTCGAACATCATGGGTGCAGCGGAGCTCTACCGCACGACAGGCGACCAGAAATACCTTCGCCTCGCCGGAATCTTCGTGACTATGCGTGGCTCGCAGCCGGACGGCTCGGACCTGAACCAATCGAAGATCCGGCTGCGGCAGGAAAAGGAGGCGGTGGGCCACGCCGTGACGGCAACGTATCTCTGGTGCGGTGCGGCGGACGTCTGCGCCGAAACCGGCGAGCCGGCCTTGCTGGCCGCCTTGCAGGGGCTCTGGGACGATGTCACGTCGAGCAAGATGTACATTACGGGAGGGACGGCGGCGTTGCATCACGGAGCGTCCCAGCGCACCCTGCTAAAACAGAAACCGGATTTAGTGTTCGAGGCTTTTGGCGCACCCTATCAGTTGCCGAATCGCACAGCCTACAACGAGACCTGCGCCAATATCGGCAACGCCATGTGGAACTGGCGCATGTTGTTGCTCACGGGCGAAGCCAAGTACGCCGACGTGATGGAGCGGGTCTTCTACAACAGCATGCTTTCCGCCATCGGGCTCGAGGGGAAAGATTACTTCTACTCCAACCCCCTGCGGCGCGGACCCGCGGACGTGCCGCTGATGACTCAGGACTCCGCCCAACGCTGGCCCGACACCACCCCGGCTTCACCGGTACGCTGCTTCTGCTGCCCGCCCAGTCTCGCCCGCACCATTGCCCAGTTGCATACCTACGCCTACGGGCTTTCAGCCGACGGTGTCTGGATCCATCTCTACGGCAGCGGCCGGCTCGACGCCTCCCTGCCCGGCGGCGCCCCGATCACGTTGTCGCAGCAGACCGATTATCCCTGGGATGGCAAAATCACGATCCGTCTCGAAAAGACTCCCCCGGTCGAAACCGCCTTGCGGCTGCGCATTCCCGGTTGGGTTTCCGGCGCGAGCATCAAGATCAACGGTCAGCGTTTCACCCAGGAAGTATCACCCGGCTCCTATTGCGAACTGCGCCGCCGCTGGTCCGCCGGAGACACGGTGGAGTTGGATCTTCCCATGCCGGTCGCGCTGATGGAGTCGCATCCGCTGGTGGAGGAGAACCGCAATCACCTAGCCGTGATGCGCGGGCCACTCGTGTATTGCCTTGAAGAAAAGGACCTGCCGCCGGGCATTGCGATCGAGGATGTGCGCCTTGTGCGTGCGGCCAAATGGACCGTGCGCCGCGAGCCAACACTGCTGCGCGGCGTCACCGTGCTGGAGACTCAGGCGAAACGCCTCTCCCAGGCAAAGCGCGTCGACGCACTCTACCGCCGGGCGGCGGATGATAGCGCTGAGCCGGTTTCACTACGGCTGATTCCCTACTACGCCTGGAGCAATCGCGGCGAAGGCCAGATGACAGTTTGGCTGCCGGTTTGGTAGGCAATCCGCCCGGCGAAAATAAGGCTATTCCCATGCACTATTGTGTCCCAAAAGCTCGTATTTTTCGCGACGCGCCCTTGTGGGCGGCCGCCGGTCTGCTCATCCTAGTCGGAGCACTTTCCCAAGCGTATGCTCGCGAAACCGCGCGGCCCAACGTCCTCTTCATCGCCGTTGACGACCTGCGCCCGGAACTCGGCTGCTACGGCGCGAGTTTCATCAAGAGCCCGAACCTCGACCGGCTCGCTGCGCGTGGGACGCGGTTTGATCGCGCTTACTGCCAATACGCCATATGCGGGCCGACGCGCGCCAGCCTGCTCACCGGTCTTCGCCCCGATACACTCAAGATCCAGGAGATTGATACGTTTTTCCGGAACACCGTGCCCGACGTCGTCACGCTGCCGCAGCTTTTCAAGCAGCATGGCTACACGACCACCTACTACGGCAAGGTCTTTCACCCTGGTCAGACCGACGACGCGATCTCGTGGAGCCCGCGGCTGCAGCTCCCTCCGGCCCGGCGCCCCTCCGGTGGGGAGTATCAACTTCCGGAAAGTCGCGCCATTGTGCAGCAGCGACGCGTGGCCGCGGTCAATGAGTTCGGCGACGACAACAACGTGGGCGGTCTGACCGCCGGCCCGGCGTGGGAGGCGGCCGACGCCCCGGACAACGCCTACAGCGACGGACGGACCACCGACGACGCGCTCGTCGCGTTGCGCGCCCTGAAAGGGAAGCCGTTCTTCCTCGGCGTCGGCTTTCACAAGCCCCACCTGCCCTTCGTTGCGCCGAAGAAGTATTTCGACCTCTACGAACCGGCGAAGCTGCCGCTGACCGACACGCCGAATCCGCCCACGGATGCCCCGGCCATCGCGCGCCACAGTTCGTTCGAGCTGCGGACGCGGTCGGGCATCCCGACCTCGGGCCCGATCGACGCCGCCTTGTCGCGCCAGCTCCTTCACGCTTACGCGGCGTGTGTGAGCTTTGTTGATGCGCAAATCGGGCGTCTGCTCACGGAGTTGGATGCGCTCGGCTTGCGGGAGAACACCATCATCGTAGTCTGGGGTGATCACGGCTGGCACCTCGGCGAATACGGCATCTGGGGCAAGGCAACGGACTACGAGGTTGCCACGCGCGTGCCCCTGATTGTGTGTGCGCCCGGGGCCACCGCCCACGGGCAGGCCACGCGAGCGTTGGTCGAATTCGTCGACGTCTATCCCAGCCTCTGCGAACTCGCGGGTCTGCCGCTCCCCCCGGGGCTCGCGGGCCGGAGCTTCGTGCCGCTCCTTTCGCAGCCCGATCTCCCGTGGAAGGCGGCCGCATTCAGCCAGTTTCCCTCGCCGGCTCTGCGCGAATGGGCCGCCCGCCCGCTTTCGCCGGCAATGCGCCGGACTTTCTTTGGTCCGCTGATCGCCGAGGTGGAAGCGCAGCTTCGGCGCGAGCACGGTGCGCACTACGACCAGGAGCTGTTTGAGCGCCACATCATGGGCTACAGCATGCGCACCGACCGCTACCGGTTCACTATCTGGGTGGACCGGCGCAATCCGGAGGGAGAACCGTTCGCGGTCGAACTTTACGATCACGAGCGCGACCCGCGGGAGAGCATCAACATTGCCGCGCATCCGGAAAACCGTGCGCTCGTGGCCAAGCTCCGGGCGCAATGGCTGGCTGCGCGCTAAACCCCAAAACGTCTGCTCCAATAAACCATGAACTCCCTGCGTAACGTCGTATCAATCATCAGCCGGCTGGGGTTGCTCTTGCCCTCGCTGTGCCTCTGCCCCAACCAGAGCCCCGCCCAAAGTCCAGCCGCGGGAATCATCGAGGGCCGGGTTTTCAATCCCGGCACCGGCGAGTATTTGGAGTTCGTCCGGATGACGGTGGACGGCACTTCGCTCGAGACATTCACCGATCAGTCGGGCGAGTTTCGGCTGGTCAACGTGCCCGCCGGAGAGGCCAGGGTGACGGCGTTTCGCACTGGCGTGCCGACGCAGTCTCAATCCGTCACGGTGTCATCAGGGCAGGTCGCGCGCCAGAATTTTGAACTCTCCTATTCCAAGGACACCGCCGCTTGCGACACAGTGATCAAGCTCGATCAGTTTGTGGTCTCGACGCCGAGGGAATTGGACGGCGCCGCCATCACGATCAACACCAAGCGCTTCGCCGCGAACGCCATGAACTCGAAGCAAGCAAACGAGACTTCGGACGCAACCAATGACCGGGCGGCAATCCACACTGCATCGGGAAGAAACCTAATCTAAACTTGATCCACCGCAACGAATTGAGAATGCCATTTTACAGCAGCGACACAAGCCAACGTTATGCGCCACGGTGGTTCCATGATCCAACGTCCGAGTCCGTGCACACGCGGGTAAACGGCATCCGCTTCGAGAAGATCAGCGTCACCAGTCTCATAATCTTGCATCGTTCATTGCTGGGGTCGGATTATGATCAGGCGGTTGTCAATTTCCGTATTGTTAACGTCAGGATCGGTGGTGCCGTCGTCCCTAAGCAAAACAAGGACGAGTTTTTCAAAATCGATTATGCCCGAGTTCAAGGACTGTCCGTGGCGGAAAATGAATGCTTTCCTCCTCGGCGACTGTGAACCGGATGCTGGCCGCAAGACTTCCCTGCACAAACTCCTAGATCAGTGCTCCTTTTCTTTATGAACATTTTTCCCTGGTTGTCGCACCGCCTCATCTGGGGTGTACTGACGATGTGCGCTTGCCATCTGATCCGAGCCGCCGCGGCGGCAGAGCGCCCGAATATTCTCTTCATCCTCGCTGACGACGTCGGGTACGCTGATGTGTCTTGTATGGGGGCAAGGCACGCCAGGACGCCGGCGATCGACCGCCTCGCCTCTGAAGGCATCAAGCTGACCAACGCGCATTCACCGGCATCCACTTGCACCCCGACGCGCCGGGCCTTACTCACCGGCACGTATTCTTGGCGGCAGAGTCCTGGGTCTAGAGGCGCGCGCGTCGACGTCGCGATGAGCATTGCGGTCGGCA
>SESH01014192.1_pt1 | contig 16241 bp, 13 predicted proteins | sample 3171561 | NCBI WGS metagenome assembly SESH01 (sample SAMN10866947, study PRJNA518727) | freshwater metagenome | biome: subpolar coniferous forest; feature: holomictic lake; material: water; isolation source: holomictic Lake 442 2011 16.5 m and 2014 13 m | place: Canada: near Kenora, Ontario
CGGTGACGCCTCCGAAGCTGAGGACATTGCTCAAGAGACTTTCGTGCGGGCCTATCGGAATCTGCATCGTTTCGCGGTGCGAGGAACGCGCGATAAGTTTTCCTCCTGGCTTTATCAACTGGCGCGCAACGCGGCCATCGATGCATTAAGGCGGAAACGCCGTCGACCGGTTCAGTCCCTCGATGACGGATTGGGCCGGGAGCCGGTCGCCGACGGTGATCCGGCGCAGGACGCTACTGCCCGGGAACGGGAGCAGACCATTGCCGAGGCGATCGCGGCGCTACCGGAGGAACAGCGCACGGCGATGGCGCTCACGGTCTACCAGGATCTATCCACTACCGAGACCGCCCGGATCATGAAGTGTTCCGGGAAATCGGTGGAAGCCCGCCTGTATCGTGCCCGCCAGTTTCTGCGCCGTCGTCTGGCGGCGTTGATGGAGTAGCCCTCTTGTCATGGTAGACGAGGCGCTTCATGAACGTGCGCCGGTCTTGTAACTCCCCGTCCATGGATCACATCCGGTGATCTGTTCACGCTACCGTTTGTTTGATGATACTTGAAGCGGATTAATAAACGAGGGTCACTGTCATCCCATAGGCAACGTTTCATGATCACAAACCCACTGTTTGCTGATGTTTTGGAATCGTTTGCGAGATTGTGATTCTTGAACGATTTTTATGGGATGCTACTGAACGAGGGTTTTTCCCGGCGGGAACGTTATATAAGATAGACGGCAGAAGATGATGATGCCCTGTTCGTGAAAGGAAGCGAAATGGACAGTCTTGCAGAGAAGCCCCGTGAGGATCGGTTGAATGCGGTGCTGGGTGAGTGGCGGGGGGTAAAACCGCCGGCTAACTTCGAGGCAGCGGTATGGGGACGTATTCGCGCCGTTTCCGCATCCGAGTCGTTCGGCGGCTGGCTCGCCCGAATTCTGGGCGATGTGATTCTGCCTCAGTCTGCCTGGGCGACTTCCATGGCCGCGGCGCTGGCTATTCTCATCGGCGTGTGGGCAGGGCAGGGCCGGGATCAGGCCGATGAACCGCTGCTACATTCCCGGACGTTGGCGGGCGCCTATCTCGCCATGGCTACAGGAGGGACAAGATGAAACGTGGATGGATTATTCCCCTGCTTGTCGCCCTGGTGGCGGGCGGTATCGCATTTGGTGTCACCCGTCGCCTGCTGTGCCAAGGCGAGGATGCCGACATTGATCGCCTGCAGGATGTCTCGTTCCTGACTCGGGAATTGAAACTCAGCACCGATCAGGCGCGGCAGATTGAGTCGTTGCACGCGGCCCTGGGTTCAAAATTGACCGACTGCTGTGCCCGCCACTGCGCCGCTCGCGCCCGCCTGGGGGCGGCGTTCGCCGACGAAACGGACGCGGGTATGCGGACGGAGGCCCTTTTGGTGGAAATGTGTCGCGTCTATGAGGAGAGCGAACGATCCACGCTGGAGAATATGCGACGGGTACGTGCCATTCTCAATGTGGAACAAAGAAAACAGTTCGATGCGATGATCACGCGGTGTTTGTGTCGGGCCTGCGACTCGCATGGCGCCTCGGGATGTTTTCACTCGGGCGCTGGGCGTTGAGTGTTTGATGGACGAAACGAAAGAACAGGAAAGAAAGGAAGCAGTATGAAGAGAATCGCAATGATGGCGGGAGCGGTGATGTTGATGGGAATTGGAATCGCCTTGGCGGAGGAGGCTCAACCGGTGGGCAAGGCCGCCGCCACGGCGGTCGTCAAGAAGCAGACGGCCTGCCCGATCATGGGTGGCCAGGTGAACGCGAAAGTCTTCGTGGATTATGAAGGCAAGCGTATCTACTTCTGCTGCAACGGGTGCCCTGCCGAATTCAAGAAGGATCCGGCGAAGTACATCGCCAAGTTGGAGAAGGAAGGGATTACCCTGGATAAGACGCCGGTTGCGGCGACCGAGAAATCGGCCGCTGGCACCAATGCCTGTTGCCAAAAGGCTGACGGTGCCGGCAAATGCTGCAAGTAAAGGGTTGCCACCTGCGCGCCTCATCGCGCGCAGGTGGTCTTGTGCCGGAAGGATGAAATGACCATGCGAAGTCCATGGGTTGCCGGGTTGCTGGCCTGTGTGTCGGTAACCGCCGCCGCCGATCAGCGGGTCGTCACGAATCTGACGATGGATGCCGCCGTGGCCCTGGCCGTCCGGGACAACGCGCAATTGACGAGTCTGCGCGCCGGGTGGGAGGCGATGCGGGAACGGCCCGCCCAGGTCGGGGCCTTGCCCAACCCGATGTTCACCTATAGCGGCATGGATACGGCCGGCGGAGGCTCCTGGCCGGACACGGGCGAAAAACGGGTCATGGTTCAGCAGGAGTTCCCCTGGGCGGGCAAGCGCGGGCTCCGTGAAGGCATGGCCGCCAAAGAGGCCGAGGTCACGCGTTACGAACTTGAAGCCATGACCCGGGACGTCGTGATGAGGGTCAAGGAGAGTTATTACGACCTGTATGCCGTTCAACGGGTCATCACGATCACGCGGGAAGAGGAGGAGGTCGTCCGGCGCGTCGAAAAAATCGCCGGGACGCTTTACGCCACGGGTGAGCGTGCGCAGGTCGACGTGATCAAGGCCCGGACAGAGATCACGTTGCTGAAACAGAAGCTTTGGGAGGCCCAGACGCGGGAGTCCACGCTCAAGGCCGGACTGAACCTGCTTCTCAATCGCCGGGCGGACGAGCCGTTGGGCCCGGCGGTGACCCCGCCCGAGGCCGGATTCAACGGCGGGTTGGAGGCCCTTTTGGCGCTATCGGCCACGAACCGTCCGGAGATCCAGGGAGCCCGGGCGCAGGTCGAACGGGTTGAGCTGGAGCGGAAACTGATGGCTAAGGAATCCGTGCCGGACTACAAACTCGGCCTGGAATACCGCGACGTTGGCGCGGGCGACGATATGGTTATGGTTACGGTCGGCGTGGACTGGCCCCTGTGGCGAACGAAGAACCGGGCCGGCGTCCGCGAGGCGGTAAAGCGGCGGGCCTCCAGCGAAGCCGCGCGCGACGCCGCCCAACGCCAGGCGGCTTTCGAGGTGCAGGAGGCCTCCTTCAAACTGCAGACCGCCCGGCGCACACTGGAGTTGTACCGCGCCGAACTCATCCCCCAGGCGGAGGCCCGTTTCACCGCCAGCAAAGCGGGCTACGGGACGGGAAAAGTGGATTTCATGGATCTGCTCGAAAGCGAACGATTCCTGCTCGACGCCAGAAGGATGACCGTCATGGCGGAAGGCGCAGTGGGCATGCAGGCTGCCCGGTTGGAACGAGCCGTAGGCGCCCCGCTGTTCGCGAACAGCGCCGCGGAAGGAGAGGGAAAATGAAGACAACCGTGGTCATACTGGCCGTCGTGATGATCGCCGGGGCCGGTGCCATGCTCCTGCCCGCGGGGTGCTCCCGAGCCGGTTCCGGACACGCGGCAGGCCAAAGCATCAAGTACCATTGCCCCATGCATCCGACGGTGGTTCGGGATCAAAAAGGGTCCTGCCCGATCTGCGGCATGGACCTGGTGCCGGTGGAAAAGGAAGGCGACGTGGCGGGGGAGTCGCCCTCCTCTGTCCCGGGGCTGGCCACGGTGGAGATCCCGGACGAGGCGAGGCAGCGGATGGGACTCAGACTCGGCGTCGTTGAGAAGCGGTTGTTGACCGGCGCGGTGCGCACGTCGGCCAGGATCGAGGCCGACGAAACCCGACTGTTCACGGTAACGGCCAAGATCGAGGGCTGGGTGGACAAACTGTTCGTGGCCACCACCGGGCAGGCGGTCACCCAGGGCGACCCGTTGCTGACCGTGTACAGCCCCGAGCTGGTTTCGGCACAGGCCGAATACCTGGCGGTCCTGGCCACGCGCCGGACGCCGGCCGGCGGGCAAGGCGACGGCGACAGCCTGCTGGCGGCGGCGCGGCGGCGCCTGGAATATTGGGACATCAGCGACGAGCAGATCGTGCGCCTGGAGAAGACCGGCAAGGCTGAGAAGACTCTTACGCTTTACGCCCAGGCCAGCGGCTGGGTGACGGAGCGCAGGATATCGGCCGGCCAGAAGATCATGCCCGGTGAGGCGCTGATGGTCGTTTCCGACCTGACGGTGATTTGGGCCGATGCCGATATCTACCCATCCGATCTGCCCTACATCAAGGTCGGCATGCCGGTCGAAGTGGCCCTGCAGTACTGGCCCGGGCAGGTCTTCACGGGCCGGGTCAGTTTCATCGCCCCGACGCTCGACCCGGTGACCCGCACCCTTGCCGCGCGCCTGGAAATCCCCAATCCCGATCTACAACTCAAACCCGGGATGTACGCCACCGCGACCCTGCAATATGCGCTCGGTGAGAAACTCGCCGTGCCTGCCGCGGCGGTGATCTTCACGGGCACGCGCGTCGTGGCCTTTCGTGACGCGGGAGATGGACGCCTCGTTCCCGTGGAACTCAAGCTCGGCGTGCGCAGCGGCGATTACTACGAAGTGCTGGCCGGGCTGGATGAAGGCGACCCCGTGGTCATCTCCGCCAATTTCCTGGTGGACAGCGAGTCCTCGATGAAGGCGGCGCTGGAGCCGCTGAAGAACGGCGGCGGGACACAACCGGGGCATGCCGGGCCTTGAACGGATACCCTGTGAAAAGGAGGCGCCGATGAGCAGTCCAAGTTCCCCCTCCGCGGACACCCCGGGGCCGCGCCACTCGTTTGTGGCCGGGATCGTTTCGTTCTCCGCCCACAACCGGCTGCTGGTCATTCTGCTTTGCGCGGCGGCGGTGGTATTTGCGATCCATACGATGCGAAACATCCGGCTGGACGCCATTCCAGACCTCAGTGATACGCAGGTGATCATCTACACGAAGTGGGATCGCAGTCCGGACATCGTCGAGGATCAGGTGACCTATCCGATCATCACGGCTTTGCTGGGGGCCCCGAAGGTGAAAGCGGTCCGCGGCTTCAGCGACTTCGGTTATTCGTACGTCTACGTGATTTTTGAGGACGGCACGGACATTTACTGGGCCCGCTCGCGCGTGCTGGAGTATTTGCAGAAGGTCACGGGCAGCCTGCCGCCGGGGGTCGCGCCGGCGCTCGGGCCGGATGCGACGGGGGTGGGCTGGGTGTTCCAGTATGCGTTGGCTGACAAGACCGGCAAGCATGACCTGGCGGCCTTGCGGACGTATCAGGATTGGACGCTGCGGTATGCGCTGCAGAGCGTGCCGGGCGTGGCCGAGGTCGCCGGCATCGGCGGGTTCCAGAAGCAGTATCAGGTCACCATCGATCCCGCGCTGATGCAGAGCTACCGGGTTTCCCTGATGGATGTGGCCGAAGCGATCAAGCGCAGCAATAACGAGGTCGGCGGCCGCTTGCTCGAGTGGGCCGGCGCGGAGTTCATGGTGCGGGGCAAGGGCTATGTAACGTCCCCCGCCGACCTGGAGCAGGTGGTGGTCAGGACCAACGAAAAAGGCACACCCGTCCTGCTGCGTGACGTGGCCCACGTGGCCCTCGGCCCCCAGATGCGCCGCGGGGTCTCTGATTTCAACGGCTGGGGCGATACGGTCGGGGGGATCGTCGTGATGCGGCATGGCGAGAACGCCTTGAACGTGATCACGCGGGTCAAATCCAGACTGGACGAGATGAAGGCGTCGCTGCCGGAAGGGGTGGAGGTGGTCGTCACGTATGACCGGTCCACGCTCATTCGCGAATCCATCGCGAACCTCAGGCATGAACTGATCCTGACGATGATCGTCGTCAGCTTGGTGGTTCTGTTCTTCCTCTGGCACATCCCTTCCGCGCTGGTGCCGATCATCACGATCCCCGTCTCGGTGGTGCTGTGCTTCATCCCGATGTATTTCATGGGCATCACGTCCAACATCATGAGCCTGGCCGGCATCATCCTGTGCATCGGCGTGCTGGTGGATGGCGCCATCGTGGAGGTGGAAAACGCCTACAAGAAGATTGAGCGGTGGCAGGAGGAAGGGTGCCCGGGCGATTTCCACCAGGTGCGGCTGCAGGCGTTGATGGAGGTGGGGCCGAGCATCTTCTTCTCGCTGGCGGTCATTGCCGTGTCGTTCCTGCCGGTGTTTACGCTGGTGGATCAGGAGGGACGCCTGTTCACCCCCCTGGCCTGGACCAAGACGCTGGCGATGACGCTGGCCGCCCTGCTGGCCGTAACGCTTGACCCGGCGGTCCGGATGACGTTTGCCCGCTACAAGCCGTTCGTGTTCCGGCCCGTGTGGGCGGCGAAGCTGGCGACCGCCGCGCTGGTGGGCCGCTACTATTCCGAGGAAAAACATCCGATCAGCCGCGTGCTGTTCAAGCTGTACGACCGCCCCTGCCGCTTCGTGTTGCGTCACCCGTGGGCGACGATCGTTACCGCGGGGCTGATCGTGGCCAGCACCGTGCCGGTCTATATGAAGCTGGGCAGCGAATTCATGCCGCCTCTCTATGAAGGCACGATCCTCTACATGCCGACCACGGTGCCGGGTCTGTCCGTGACCGAGGCCCAGCGGCTGATGGAGTTGGAGGACCGCATCCTGAAGGGCTTCCCCGAAGTGGTCAGCGTTTTCGGCAAAGCCGGCCGCGCCGACACGTCGACCGATCCCGCGCCGTTCTCGATGATGGAGACCACCGTCGTGCTCAAGCCGATGAACGAATGGCGTCACCAGGATCGGTGGTATTCGCAGCGGGTGCCCGGCTGGATGCAGGCGCCGCTCCGGATGATCTGGTCCGACCGCATCACGTATGAGGAGCTGATTGCCGCGATGGACCGCGCCCTGCGGATTCCCGGCAACGTCAACGCCTGGACCATGCCCATCAAGGGCCGTATTGACATGCTTTCCACGGGGGTGCGCACTCCTCTCGGCATCAAGATCCTCGGTTCGGACCTTCCGCAGATCCAGCGCGTGGGCGAGCAGATCGAGGGCGTGCTGCGCAACGTGCCCGGCACCCGAAGCGTTTTCGCCGAACGGGCGACGGGCGGCTATTTTGTGGACATTGCCCCCAGGCGCGACCAACTTGCCCGCTACGGCCTGACGGTGGACGACCTGCACGGCGTCATCATGACCGCCATGGGCGGGGAAACCCTCTCCACCACTGTCGAAGGACGCGAACGCTACTCCATTAACCTGCGGTACCCCCGCGAATTGCGCGGGGAACTGGACCAGCTTCACCGCGTGCTCGTGCCCGTCATGAACGGCGTGCAGGTGCCCATGGCCGAACTGGCCGACATCACCCTTACCGCCGGACCCGCGATGATCCGTAACGAAAATGGCATGCTGGCCGGTTACGTGTTCGTGGACATTGCCGGCCGCGATATCGGGGGTTACGTGGAGGACGCCAGGAAGGCGGTTGCCGGTGGAGTCAAACTGCCGACTGGCACCTCCCTGATGTGGAGCGGGCAATACGAGAACATGCTGCGCGTCCGCGAGCGATTGAAGCTGATCATCCCGGTGACCCTCGTGTTGATCTGGTTGCTGCTCTACCTGAACACGCGGAGCGCTTTCAAGACCTTCGTGGTGATGCTGGCGGTGCCGTTCTCGCTGGTCGGCGCGGTGTGGATCCTGTACGGGCTCGGCTATAACATCTCCATTGCCGTCTGGGTCGGCATGATTGCCCTGATGGGGCTGGACGCCGAGACCGGCGTGTTTATGCTGATGTTCCTCGACCTCTCCTATGACGAAGCCAAACGCAAAGGCCGGCTTCGTGACCGGGCTGACCTGGTCGAAGCCGTCATCCACGGCGCGGTCAGGCGGATCCGTCCCAAAATGATGACGGTCGGCACCACCTTCATCGGGTTAATGCCCATCATGTGGAGTACCGGCACGGGGGCCGACCTCATGAAGCGCGTCGCCGCCCCGCTGGCGGGGGGGTTGGCGACGAGTTTTATCATGGAGCTCTTCGTGTATCCGGCGATCTACCTGCTCTGGCAATCCAGACGTCTGAAGGTGCCCGGGGAGGGCCCTTCACACCCAGGCGCAAGGCCGTTCCGTGGGGATAAAAGGGCATCATAATCGTAATCATAATCTTAATCCCGGTCTTGCGTTGCCCTCCCGTGTCTCCGTACAGTTCTTTTCATGAATACGAGATTTGATCATGAAAAGTTGAGTGTCTATCAGGACGCTATCAAGTTTGTCGTTTGGTCGGATGGAATCCTGGAAACGATTCCGAAGGTACTGGCCGTACACGATCAGCTTGACCGGGCCGCAACGTCCATTTCATTGAACATTGCGGAGGGGAACGGCAAATACACGGCCGCTGATCGATGCCGATTTTTCGATATCGCTCGGGGTTCGGCGCTGGAATGCGCGGCCTGTCTGGATGTGCTTGTGGCAAAGAAGAAGCTTGTTGATGCAGGTCCGGGAAAAGCGATACTGGTTCGAATTGTTTCCATGTTGGTGGGATTGATCAGAAGCACGTCGCCAGATCGTGTGCATGAAAATACGGTCTCCTACGAAACGCGAAACGACAAAACGGATTAAGATTACGATTACGATTACGATTAAGGTAAACCCCTACAGAACCGCCTTGCGCCCTTCACACCCAGGCGCCTCAGTTCATGATTGAGGTCGGTGTCAGGACGACCTATCATCCGCGCGGTTGGCATCGGGGTGACCGATGAAGAAGCGACGAATTCCGCCACCGTGGCATCAAGTCGTTGGCGATTTTTCGGGTCCGTGGCAAACGATCCAGGATGATCTGCCCGATCCGGCGCCTAAACGGAAGGGTGTTTCGGGTGCCACGGGTGTCCTATAACGTTCATGAAACCTGTTTCCGGCGTCGATAGTGTTGGAAACCTGCGCCCCAAGGGGGCGAGGTTAATCCGGTTCCTCGAGAGTCTGGCCACGCCTGCCGACCGGGCCCTTCCGGCTTTCTGGGCCGTCCTGTATCTCGCCGGGCTTGTCGGCTGGGTCGCTTTTTTCCGGACCGGCGCCACCGGTGAGGAGTTCTATCGATCCGTGGACTGGCCCAAGGAACGGCAGTATTTCGGCGTCATCAAGCAGTCGCTTCAAACCTCGGCCCTGCCCTGGCACACCTCGATGCCCCTCCAGCCCTCCCAGCCGACCGACCGGTTTCTGGCCATCCCGGAAACGCTATCGCTGCTTGCGCCGCAAATCCAGGGGCTCCGTTGGCTGTCTATTCGGGATTTCGTCCTGCTCAACCATCTGGTGATGTTTACCATCGGAACCCTCGGCTGGTACGGGTTGAGCCGCCGCTATCGCTTCCCCCCGCTGGTGGCGGCCATCGGCTTTGCCTTGTTCGCCTTCAACGGCCATTTGGTGGCCCATATTTCCGCCGGACATTCCATGTGGAGCGCCTATTACTGGCTGCCCTTCCTGGTTCTGCTGCTGCTCCAGTCCTGCGAACGCCCGCCCACGTCGCGGCAGGCGATCCCCATGGCGTTGGTGTTGGGCGCCATCGTCCTCCAGGGCGGGTGCCATCTGTATATCTGGTGCCTGTTTTTCCTGGGGGCGTTCTTCATCGTCAACCCCGTGCGTCACAAAATGATCGCGGTGGCGGCGGTCCTGAGCGTCCTGCTGGCCGCCCACCGGTTCGCTCCCGCCGCCCTGGCTTTTCACGCCAATGTGCATCGTCTCCAGGGATTCGGCTCGGCGGGCGCCTTGGGAGACGCCCTGTTGTCCCGCCGGCTGTACAACGGTTCGATATTCCCCTGGGAATTTGACAGCTATATCGGACCGGCTGCCGCCGTCTTCCTGCTGGCATCGCTGGCGCTTCCCGTGCTGGTTCCCGCGTGCCAGCGCGCCCTGTTTCGCTATTGGCCGCTCGTGTTGCCGGTGGCCGCGCTCACGGCGCTGTCCTTTCGCAGTGCGCCGTATTTCGTGCTGAACTACCTTCCGATTCCCCTGCTGGGCACTCAGCGGGTCCCCTCGCGACTGGTTCTTCTTCCCCTGGTTTTCCTCATAACCATGTCTTGCATTGGGGCAACCAACCTGTTAACCAACTGCCGCCGAGGCTGGAGAACCCTCGCGGGGGCGGCCGGTCTGGTTGTCGGCGCGGGTGTTTTGCTCGCCCTGTTTCGTCATGGCGTTCAGTGGAGGTTGGCCAGCATGGAGGCAACCCCGGCCTTCCGCCTGGTTGTCGGCGAGAAGCCGATTCCGACCCTCGTGTGCAGGAGCGACCCGGCGTATGTGGCGGCGGTGTGGAGCGGACTGGCGGTCTCGATCCTGGCGCTGCTGGCCATGGCCTGGTGGTGGCGGGGCAACAGAAGTCCGGATAAAGAAGTCAGAAGTCAGGAGTCCATATGAGTACGACGGATACCATGCCCCCCATCAAGACCGTCAGCATCGTCATTCCGGCCCGCCATGAGCAGGATACGATCGGACCGGTGCTGGATGCGCTGAACGCCGCCATCACGACGCTTCCCCAATACGCCTTCGAAACACTGGTTGTGGTGGACAGCATGGAGGATCTGACGGTTCAGGTGGCGCAGGCCAAGGGCGCCTCCATCCTCATCAACGACAAACTGAAGGGTAAGGGGAATGCCCTCTACTTCGGTTTCAACCGGACGAAAGGCGAGGTCATCGTGACCTTCGATTCGGACGGCTCGCATGATCCCGCTGACCTTCCCCGCTTTATCGCGGCCCTGGAGAAGGGCCACGGCCTCGTGATCGGCTCACGGGTGATGGGAGGCAGCACCGACCACGACGTCATCCGTCTGTTCGCCAACGCCCTGTTCACCGTTGCGGCCTCGCTGCTTTTCCGGATGACGCTGATGGACACGCTTAACGGCTACAAGGCATTCCGTCGCAACGTGGTCATGGGGTATAAGCCCAGGACCAAGGGATTTGATGTTGAGATCGAGATCGTGGCCAAGGCGGTGCGCAAGGGCTATTCCATCGTCGAGATCCCGGCCCACGAAAGCCGCCGGGCGGGTGGGCGCATGAAATCGCATGCCATTCGTGACGGATTTTACCTGCTGTGGGCGTGTCTGCGCGAAGGGCTGTCGTACCAGGTCTGGCGGCTCTTTCATCCGCGGCCGGCGGCGACCCCGGTCACGGCGCCGGGCTGAACAGGCGTAACTCCCCGATGGACCAGTCGAATCGCCGGCTGGAGCCCGTAAGCTCAAGTTCCACATGGCGCGCCTCCACGGCGGGGAAGGGCAGGGTCAGATAGTCTCCCTTCTGGCTGATGAACACGGGATGGCTCTCGCGCCAGAAGAGATTCCACTTCAAGGGGCCCCGTTCCGTTGCCACGGACCATGTCTGGCCGTCGATCGACGTCCGGATGCGATAACCCCGCGGGAAATCCGTCGGCCAGGCGCCCAGCTCGATTCGCAGTCGGCCCACATTCCGGACGGCGCCCATATCCACCGTTACTTTCGCGCCCGGCCTCTGCAGGCTGCCGAGACTCCAGCGGGTCTTCGCATTCCCATCCAGCATGGCGCCCGTCTGGTCCGCGTTAACCGTGGTCGTTACCGTCCAGTTCGTGCGCGGGATTTCCTCCCAGCGGGCGATGCCGGCCTCGGAGGGAAGCTGAAAGTCGCGGAAGACCGTGAAACTGGAGACGTTCGTCTGGGTGCAGGTGATCCCCAGTTGCGCCATCGCCTCCCCGAATTCCTCCGCCGAAAAATCCTTGTTGCGTGCCGTGACGTAGACATAGGCCACGTTCGTGGCCGCCTGGACGGTATCCAGGAATTTCACCGGTTTGCCGGGGAACCGCTGGTTATACGGCTCGGCGCAAACGATGTTCTCCCCGCTCTCGAAGGTGATGCGGTACGCAATCCAGTAGTTCGCGTAGGCATGATGAATGCCGTCTTCGGCCAGGTAACGGCGCAGTTCTCCCGTTTCAGGTAGGTGAATGTCGCGCTCGACAATCACCGGATCGCTCCATAAGCGGGCGAGGATCAGGTTGCCCCAGACCTGGCCGGTCAGGACCACCGCCAGCAGAAGGCCGAACGCCAGGCGCGACCGCGTCAGGATCCGGTCCAGCCCGGCAGCCAGCAGGACCGGCAGGGCCGAGACAATGGGCAGAACGTAGCGCACATTTTGCGAAGCGGACCGGCTGCCGCGGCAGAAGAGGAAAATAGCCGCTCCGGCCATCACCCCCAGCATGATCGTGCCGCCGATCAGTTTGCGCGGCGACGCCGCACCCGGATTGCTTGCCGTAACCAGCCTGAGGATTGGCGCCAGGGCGATGACCAGGCCCAGGATCCAAACTGCCGCCACCGCGATGGCCAGGGCGGCGGGCAGGGGCACAAACAGGGCGTTGTCCCCGAAGTACATCACCTTGGTTCCGATCAGGAAGTGGAGCGTGTGCTGGAAAAGCACCTTGAGTAGCGCCCAACTGTGGGACCAGGAGGTGGTCCCGCCCACATCGCGGAACGTGGCGAACCCGTTGAGCAGGTTGTAGAGGATGAGCGGCAGACCGCCGAGAACAAACCCGGCCAGGCCGGCCCAGCCTTCGCGCTGGAACGCGATGCGCTTGTTGCGCCAGAACAGGAACAGCCCCGCCACGCCCACGTAGCTGAGCGAGAGAATGTGCAGCCAGAACGTGTAGCCGAGCAGAAATCCAAGCCAGAAGGTTTTGCGAAGCCGTCGCCGGGAATCGTCCTCGCGAAAAGCCAGGTCGTACGTCAGCACCAGGGCCAGCGTGCCCAGCGCCGTCATGGGCAGATAGTTGTCCGGCGGAATCAGCACGCTTCCGATCGTCAGATAGGGCACCGGCACCGCCAGCAGGGCCAGCGCAATCAGGGCGGTCCGCCGACCGTACAGGCGGTCGGCAAGCAGCGTTGCCGCCGCCACAAACCCGAGCCCGAACAGGAAGGGATACAGGCGCACCACCCACGTCTTGGCGCCCAGAAGGGCGATGCAAAGGGCCTGGAAATACGATTCCTGGGTGCCCATATACGTTTGTCCCCAGTAGACCACCGGGAACTCGCCCTTGAGAATGTGCAGCGCCATCAGCGACGGCCAGCCCTCATCCCAGGTGAACGGGATATGCCGCAGGGCGAACAGGAAAAATACACCCCGGAACAGCAGGGCGAGCAGGGCCAGCCCCGCCAACCACCCCGTAAAAGGGCGCCATTTAAGTTTGTGCATCTGCATCTTCTCCAATATCGAACGTCTCTACGTCAGATCCTCTTCAGGCGGACGCCGGTGTCCCTACCGGCGTCTGACCGCGATGGGACAGCACGGTCCACCTCGTGATGGGGGAGACGGTTAGTGGGACCGGACGACCTGCAACACGTTGCGCGCCCGGTACTCATCCTTCCGCCAACCCGATTTCAAGGGCACACGTTGGCCTGTTTCCGGGAAATAGAGCCCAACCCGCATTTCGTACCCGCCCGGCGGCGCATCCGCAGGCACGTGAACCAGGGACTCGTAAAACCCCAGTTCAGGATTGAGTTCGAAGTCCGCCTGGAAGACCGCTTTTTCACCGGGCCGGCTGAAATGAACGAAGGCGGTCAATCGGGGGGCTAAAGCGGCGGGAATCCCGCTCACGAACTGTCGCAGCAGGATACTGTCACCGGCCTTGACCCGGTTGGGCCGAATGCAGAAACCGTCCAGCCGGGTGCCGTTCGCGAACTCGACATCAACGGGATGATCGGGGAGGGCGGGACCCAGGCCATCCACCACGGCCTGCCACTGGTTGGATTTCACTTCCACCGGGTCAAGCTGATGCATGCCCCAGGCGCGCCAACCCCGGCCGGTGGCTTTCAGAACCGGTTCCGCGGTCGCCGGCTCCTCCGCATACTCCGTGTCGGTCAGGGTCGTGATGCGAAAGGCCCGCAGGGCGTTGCCGTAGGTGGGGTCGACATCCTGCGTGAACCGCAGGGGGGTTCCGTTATGCACGGTTATCCGGCCGCCGCCCCGCGTGATGTGCCCATTGTTCCGGATCAGGGGCGATGCAGGGTGGGGTGTCCAGGGGCCGCGCGGGCCATCGGCCATGAAGAGCAGCAAATCCCGGGATCCCTTCGCCATGGTGAACATCCACCACCGGCCCGCGTACTGCAGCAGGGAGGTGTCAACATACTCGCCCTCCAGGAGTTTGCAGTCCGGTTCCCAGCGCAGGGGGAAATCCACCGCGTGGTACAGCGTCAACGCGCCGCTCCGGGCGCCTTCCGGCAGCATGTACCAGGCGCCGTTCCATTCGAACACGAAGGGGTAGGAGAGGTGGAAAGGCTCGTCCAGAACGGTCTGCCGGAACTGCCACGTCCAACCGTCTCGGCTGGTGGCCAGTCCGATATCACCCTGACCGGTGACCGCATTGAGCAATTCGAAGAACAGATACCAGGTGCCGTCGCGTCGCACTACGAAGGGGTCGGCAACAAAGTTGCAGGGCACGGAGGACACGTCGGCGCCGGTGAAGACCGGTGTCTGGGGCAGGTTCGCCCGCGGTCCCACGGTCACGGGTGTGGCCCCCGTGTAGACCCCGATGCAAAACTCGTAGGGCGCGCCGGCCCATTCGCGCAGGATTTCCGGACGCGGAGCGCGCCCGCAACCCAGCGTTGCGGCAGCCAGCGCAACAGCCAGCCAGGTGGTTTGGTATCCGGTGCTCATTAAGAATGGGCAAAAGCTTGCAGAATCAAGCGCCTTCGTCAAGGTCAGTGACGGGATGCGGAGTCGTCAGAAGACAGAATTCAGAATCCAGCCATTGAATTGAATTCATCGAGAAATGGTCGGGATTTGAAGAAGAGAATTTTCACAGGAGCCGCGAAGGCATCCTTGTATTTCCGCCAGAGGCGGGGAAGAGAAGTCTTTATAGCGTGCTTTGCGACTGTTCAAACTCTTCCTCTTGGTTCCGGCCATGCCGGGTTAGGAGATGGCGGGCGACCCATACTTTGGGTGCTACGACCCGTCGGCCGGTTCAGTGTGGTTTCCAATTTCGTGGGAGGGGCGCTATGTGTTACCGATCATTTTATGACCGTGTGCGGTTCCCGAATTAAACCTGTTGAAAACGGCCTTGATTCCTGCGGTGCGGTCATAAAAAGTCCCCATTCCCGTCGATAACATTTCTCGTTTTTTACCCCTACCGTCGTAGCGGATTGAAGCCGATACGACGGTTTTGGACGAATGCCTGTCCCTGCCTTTCTCTTTTACCCTTTCAGATCGGCCGCTGCCGTCGTATTCATTCGCCGCCGTTATGATCCATTGGGCCAGACGTGAGCATCGTCATGGCCTCATAGAAAGTGACGCCTCGGATATTCACAAGAAAGTCTATGGCGTTGCCGGCCTGGCCGGTATCCGGACAGTTCCAGTAATGCTCCTTGATGACGATTTCGCTGGCCAGCCCGGCGATGAAATAATGGTCGCTGCGGCGGGGCCAACCTGTACCACGTCAAGGAACGGCTCAGCCATGAGTCGCTCGACACCCTCAAGCACCACGCCAAACTCACGATCCTCGATCTCAAGAAGGAGCATGAACGCTGCCACCCGAGGGAGAAAGACGGGGGGAAGTGAGCCTTGACCGCATCAATGGTATGTTATATGTTACCAACCAGATGGCTACCTTTCTGTTGAAGGAATACTTGGACGGCGATCAGTCTCCTTACGGGGACTGGTTCAGCGGCTTGGATGCGGTTGCTGCAGCCAGAGTAGACCGTTATGTTCGCCGTATGGAGCAGGGGAATTTTGGTTATTCGAGTCATGTCGGTAGCGGAGTCCAGGAGTTGCATATTGATTTTGGGCCAGGGTACCGCGTGTATTACGGACGAGACGGGGAAAGTATTGTCATTCTGCTAGGCGGCGGGAGCAAACGTGGCCAATCGCGGGACATTGCGGAGGCGATTGGCAGGTGGGAACGGTTCAAGAGACGAAGAAATGAAATACAGGCCGGGAGATGAATTATGGCTTTGACGCGAGAATATCGGGAAACCGTTGTTGCACGGCTAAAGAAGGATCAGCACTTCACGGCCGCATTGTTCGCCGAGGCACTGATGGCCTTGACGGAGGGGGACAAGACGACCACCCTTTCCATCTTTCGGGATCTTGTGCATGCCCATATCACATTCAAGAAACTGGCGGAGGAGACCGGATTTGATGAAAAGTCCCTTCATAGAATGCTGAGTGAGCGCGGCAATCCGACCATGGAAAACCTTGTTTCCCTGATCCGTAGCATTGCGCGGGATCTTGGGCTTTCAACCAGTATCGAAGCCCAACGGGTCAAGCGGGTGGGTTCGTCAACCAGAACGCGTCACGTCCATCATCCAGCACTGGCGTTTGCCTGAATCAGCAGGGCGCTGGTGCCAGCGTCCTCCTGCAAATCGCTTGCCAGAGTCGCAATGAGCTGTGACTAATTTGCCCTCCTTGCGCGCCTC
>SESH01025836.1_pt1 | contig 16206 bp, 17 predicted proteins | sample 3171561 | NCBI WGS metagenome assembly SESH01 (sample SAMN10866947, study PRJNA518727) | freshwater metagenome | biome: subpolar coniferous forest; feature: holomictic lake; material: water; isolation source: holomictic Lake 442 2011 16.5 m and 2014 13 m | place: Canada: near Kenora, Ontario
CTGGGCGGGCGTACTTGGAAGCGGATCGGTCCTGTCAAATGCAGGCCAGTGGTATACGGCCATGCCAGCGACTGCCTACAACGCAAGTCGGGTACTTGGTGACGCCATTGCACCCGGCTCGCAAGGACGGAACCCAAGGCGGGACCTAGACCAATCAGTCAACACGCTGTTCTTTGAGGCACCCATGCAGTTCGGCTGGGTTCCAAAGGACACCGGAACGTTTGTGGACGATAACAATCAGGCTCGTGATGACCGCGGCAAGATTCCGTTTCATCGAATGGACCGGCAGGGCCTATACGACATGTTAGACCAAGCCGCCACTAACAAGATACGTGCCTCCCAACCATCAGGAGAGAAGTTCCTCGGCGATCAGGGCCTCCCCCCGTCAGTCGCCACGTGGGGTGGACTGTTAATGGACTCCACCCTAGACCCAGCTAACGGACTGCTTGCCGCGGCCAAGCTGGCTCGTGCCGGGCAATGGTGGAAAGCAGCAGGCGTAATGGCAGGCGACTACGGAATTCCCGCGGCACTAACGGCCGCCCCGTCCGTCCTAGACACTCTAACCCCACGGCCAGATGTCAAACGAGGTTACAGGTAATGGACTACGCAAAAGCCATCCGCGAGCTGCTTAGTAATCCCGGCCGCCCAACCGCACCGCCTCTCACGCTGTTTGACATGCGTGAGTTGGCACCCGTGCCGGGCGTTGTTCAGCAACCAGTTCCAGCCTACACGTCCGGCCGTCCCATGACGGAACTTGCCAGTACGTTTGAGTCTAGGAAACCCATTATTCTTAGAGACGTACACAACGGACTGCTGTCCGGTGCCGACCAGTGGTACTACAACGAGCCCATCCGTCAGCAGTTTATTTCCGAGCTAGGTGACGAGGCGGGTAACGCACGCTTTAAGCAGTGGGCAAATTTAATGGGTGCGAACTCCAACTCCGCCCCCGTTCGGCCCAACGTCCGCAAGGCGTCTCTGTACATGAACTACATGGACGAGGGAAAACTTCCATTAGACGTCGTGCATAGCTACAAAGACGCCGTGGCGTTCATTCGCAATAACAAAGGCATCTTCTTGCCCGAAGGCTACGGGTCCGTTGCCCAAGCCACCGACCTAAACATGACGCTGGACTACGCCCGTGGTCTAGACCGCATTGGAGAACGCGGCGCACCGCTAAAAATACAGAACTTTATCCCTAGCATCGAAGGCAACTTAGGCGCATGGACCGGCGACCGTCACGTGGCGTATCGCTTTGGTGTACCCAAGGCGTACAACCGTAGAGAAGATAAGTGGGTAAAGCAGGTCTTCCCGTATACCGCCTACCCAAGGGCGGAGCAACTGTCGCGTCAGTGGGCCGCGGAGCTAGGTATTGACGCCCGCACCGGCAGGCCATTTCAAACTGGGCAGTTTCAACCTGCCCAGTGGATAGGCGGCGCACAGGCAACCGGAGTTAAGTCCCTAGACCCCAGCCTAGCTCATGCCGTAGAGCAAGTCATGTACGACGCAGCCCTCCGCACGGGCGAGCTTCCCAAAACCCTGCTGAAGCAATGGATTAACGGGCGGATCGTTGCTGTTCCCGGTGCAATCGGTGCTGGCGCAGCCATGTCAGGCGACACACCCGCCGACGAGGAGCAATACTGATGCCAAACTACGTAGACGCACTAGGCGATGCGGTGCGTGGAGCCATTCGGGCTTTTCACGGTAGCGCGCTGCCAGAACACTTCGACAAGTTAGATGCCAGCAAGATCGGCACCGGCGAAGGAGCCCAAAGTTACGGCTACGGTCACTACTCAGCGCAAAAACAGGCTGTGGCTGACGAGTATCGCCGCGCACTGTCGTATCGCAAGCTCCGAGAGGATTACGGGCGAGTGTTGCCCGACAACGCCGAGGCCGATGAAGTCTTGGCGGCGCTACAGGAATTTGACCCCCGTCAGCGTGCGTTCCTGAAAGAGCTAGCTGCCAACGACTGGCTGGGGTTTGATTACCCATCGCAGGCAATCGGCCAATCGCTAGGAAGGCAGGCTGGGTTTTCTGGCTACGATGTTTCTGCAAGCGCCCGCGACGCAAGGAGTCAACTAGGCACCGGCTATGAGCTAGAAATTCGCCACCCAGAAAGTTCTCTGTTGGACTATGACGCCACTCTCCAGAATCAACCGGAGCATGTGCGATCCATCTTGCCATCGCTGAATTTGCCGCTAGAGGACGCAACGCCACCGACGCTCAAAGCAGTGTACGGAATTGAAAAGCCGACCAACATTACGGGCCGGGAAATTCAGATAGCTCTCAACCGCAACGAAATGGCGCACCGGGGGGCAGAGTGGGCGCAACGGGAAGCAGCGGCTGCCAGGACTTTTGCTGACGCTGGAATTCCGGGGGTTCGGTATTTGGACCAAGGCTCCCGAAACACAGGTCCGAGCGGCACCCGCAACTACGTGATGTTCCCCGGCACCGAAGACTCTATCCGCATCCTCCGCAAGTATGGTATTGGCGGAGCTGCCGCAGGCGCCGCTATGTCTGACGAGGAGCAATACTGATGGATAATGCCGAAATAATCCGCAGCCTACTGGGAACGCCAAACGGCTATGCCCAACCACCACAAGACGGCAGGGGCGAAAACCGATATCCGGTTGCGTCTGCCGATGAAGAAGGTCTAGACCCATACCTCAAAGCCAATCCGCAGGTGTCGGGCATGGCGTGGGGTGGTGGCATGAATGGCACCGATCCACAGAGCAGGAGGGCCATTGTATTAAATCCATATTCCAACTTAACTCCAAGGCAATCCGAAGCCGTCAGGCACAACGAATACATCCGCCATCAAATGAACGAAAGCGGTTGGGAGTCCAACTTTGCAATTACACCCGAGCAACAAGAGTGGAGCAAGAAGTTGGGTGCGTACGCCAATAACCCAGCGGCCTTACGAGAAACTATGATTGCGAGGTTGGCCACTGGTGATTTTGTCCCGGCACCAACCAGCGAACAACAACAGATCGCAAATACATTTGGTAGCCCAATGCCAGCAGGACAGGTCAAACGTGGAAACATTAACCTGTTTCGCCCGTCAATACCTAATCCCGAAGGTGGTGACAGCACTGTGCTTTCAGCAAGCTTTGGTATTGATGGCCAACAGGTGTTGCTGCCACTGGCAGACGAGGGCAGGTTCTTTAATGCCGATGAAGCAGTAGAAAAGTATCACCGCACTGGGCAACATCTTGGCGTGTTTGAAACACCGGAAGCAGCCAACGCTTACGCGGATCAGTTGCATAAAGACTATGAAAGAGGTGTTTACGCCATGCCAAAAGAAATCCCAGATCGTTCTTTGGGCTACTTTAGTCGTGATCCGCAAGCGTACGGCGCACCTCCTCAGCGACCAGCGGTCATTAAAACACGCAGGACCACAGGAAAATACTGATGGAATACGCCGATGCCATCCGTGAGTTGATGAGAGGGAAACCATCGTCCGGTCCTCCACGTCAGCCCTTGGTGTATGACCTAGCCACAAAAGTGCTGTACGAAGGAATGAGTTACCAAGACGCCGCCCTTATTTTGCTTCGTAGCAGCAAGAAAAGCACTACCCCAGACGACGCCCTGTACGAAGTCCAATCAGCCGCTCGGGACATGGTGAGCCCCGCCGTGTGGCAGTCCATGCATCCCGCGTACAGCGAGAGGCTCCACGGACGCTGGCAGCCCCCCGGAAAGCACACCCCCTGAAACAAAAACGGCACTGCCGGACATTGATTATGTAGAAACCTCCCCCGAAAGGAAAGCCACTATGTCAGACGAAATTATACAGGACGTGCAGCAAGAGACGGCACCCGTTGCCGACTCTCCTAGCTACCAACCTGAGCCGCAACGCGAAAACATCTACGACGCCTTTAAGGCCATGCCCGACTTCCAAGGGCAGGACGATATGAACATCGCCCAAAGCCTTTATCGTTCCCACACGGGAATGCAAGAGGCCCAGCGGCAGCTTCAGCAGTACCAGCAGGTCGTCCCGTACGCGCAGGAGTATCTTCGTAATCAAAAGGAGTTCTCCGCTTGGCAGGCAAGCCAAGCCGCGGCCGCACAACCACGCCAGCCCGAGGCACCAAAGTGGTGGGCACCTCCCGCTGTCAAAGACACGTGGAAGAGCTACATCGTACGCGACCCACAAACCGGCCGAGAGGTCATCTCTCCTGATGCGCCCTTCGACGCACAGAACGGACTGCGGGAATATCAGAACTATACGGCAGACTTTGCCCGTAAATTAGTAACGGACCCAGAGAAAACTCTACAGCCGTTCATTGAGCAGATCGCCCAGAGCAAGGCACAGGAAATGGTCCAGCAACACCTGGGCCAGTTCCAAGCCAACAACTACATCTCGTCTCTGGAGCAGCAAAACGCCGACTGGCTCTACGACCAAAACGGACAGGTGTCCCGTGAGGGTCAGGCCATCCAAGGCTACATCAGTCAGGCAGCACAGATCGGTATCCAAGGGGCAGACGCCCGTTGGCAGTACGCAACCGGGATGCTACAGCGTGACCTATTGCAGATGCGTTACCAGCAGTCTCAGCAACCGCAGTACGCACCACAGCCGCAGTACGCACCGCAGCAACCTGTGCAGCCACAGGCCGCAGAACAAAACATGCAGTTCCTACGGGAGCGGGCCACCCGCGTACCGAACAGAAGTGCTGGAAACACAGAGCCGCGGGCGACGCGCCAGCGGATGAGCTTTGAAGACAGGCTGAAAGGCCAATTAGTAAACGACGGAGTTATCTAAAATGAGCAGTAGCACAGACTGGGCACGTAGTATAGCGACAACGATAGTAAACCACTTACGTGAAGAAGAAATTGCTTCTTTGCGTAAGTACAAGGTGTTTGCTGCGTTGGAGGCATCTGGCAACGTCCGCATGAACATGGCGGGCCGTGGATTTGACTGGGAAGTCAGGTATCGCAACCACACCCCGTCAGGAAACAACGGCGAAACGCCACGCTCGTTCGCACGAACGAATCTGTGGAAGAGGGCCGAGCTGGATTATAGGGGCGCACAAGCCAGTGATGCCATTTACAAGAAGGAAATGCTGGAAAACCGCTCGGCACAGGCCCTTGTGAACGTAGCCGGTAAGATGGCAAGTCGCCTCTTGGAAAGCATGGAGCAGTACCTCTCCAAGGAGTGGGTGCTGGACGGCAACCTCAGCGGCAACGAGCTTCGCATGCACGGTGTTGAGAGCTTCTTGGGCAACAACGGCACGATTAACCAAACGACTGGCGTAACGCAGGCGGCTGCGGCACCGGACATGTTTGGCTCACCCAGTGACACCTATGCCGGTCTTTCGACCGCCCTTGGTGCCTACGGCGGTTCGGGCCCATCAGCCGCACCGTTCTGGCCCAACGGCTCCGCTGACCCGGAGTTTGATTTTTACTCGCCAGTGATCGTGAACTACACCTCCACTGCCTTTGGTGCTACCACCACGTGGTCTGCCAATTGCGTGAAGGCCATCCGTGAGGCGTTGCACCAGACTCGCCGCAACGACACCAAGGAAGACCAGATCGATATGATCCTCTTGGATCGTCGTCTGTACATCGATTTCCTGAACTCGTTGGACAGCAAGGAGCGAATTATCGTTGCTCCGGGCCGACCAAACGGCCTGAAGTCTTTCGGATTTACCGACGTTGTCGAACTAGACGGCGTGGAAATTTCGGCCGAGGGCAGTGTTCCCGGTAACACGGGTTACGGCCTATCGATTGGTAACATGGAAATGCTGTGCATGGAAGGTCAGCTCCTCAATAGCGAGGGACCTTTCTACGACGAAATCACGCAGCAGTTTCGTTATGTCGTTTCGGTTCTTGGTAATTTGAAGTTCAAATCACCACGCAACTTCTTCAAACTGTCGGCAATGGCCTAATATCACTTTTCCTACGAGGTATCTTCGATGAGCTTGTTAATTGATCCACCATTTGCTCTCGGCCAAACCCTTGGCGTATCGTCCACCGCGGACGGCGTCGGCTGGGTTGGTGCCGTGAAGCAGTTTCCTGATGTCAATCCAGTGACAGGTACAGTGCGGAGCAACCGCATTAAGACCTGCGTGGCCGTCCGCAACGTATCGGCGGGTGTGCTTCTGCCAAAGCGTCTTGTGACCTTCTCAACATCCGCCGGTCTGGCCGGTCTGTCTAGCGTCACGGGCTACACGGCAGTCACTAGCACCGAGCACGTCGGTGTGGTGGACGAGTACATTGCCTCCACGGGTGTTGCGGTCAACGATGTGTTCTGGGTCACGGTCAACGGACCAACCGAGGTGACGGCGGCCCTCTCGGGAACCGTGCTTGCGGCAGGTGACCGGGTCTGCTCTATCACCGCAGCAACGTCCGGTGCCACAACGGCTGGTCGCGTCCTTGCGACCGCACTGACCGTTTCGGGTACGGATGTCGGCAACGTCCGAGGGATCATTGGCTACGCCCTGTCGGGAAGCACGACAAACGTGACCGCCAGCGCCACGCAGTCCCCAACGCCCCTTTGTTTAATCAACGCCGCTCAGTACTAACCTACGCCCCTTCGCCGGGCATTCGGGGGAGCCCTTGGTCGGGAAACTGGCCAAGGGCTTTTCTGTACACAAATGCAAAACCAGACCTCCGCCATTCAGAACCTAGATTTTTTGCGACAGCTCATCACTGAGGCACGCGGCAAAGAAGAGAGCGGCGACAATAAGGGTCTCCGAATGCTGCGTAATACTGGTGTAGGTACGGACGCCATGACCAATCAACAACCAGACCGAGGGCAAATGCAATGACTTTAATCGCGGCAGGCACACCAGTGGATCAGTACGGCATCGTCTATCCAAAAGGCCATCCAAATTATCGCCCGCCCGGCACCAAGCCAGCAAACTATGACCAACAGGTCGCCTTCTACAAATCCCCATTTATGGAAGGCACCGCCGTTCCGGGTCATGCAAACTATGGAAAGGACCCTACAGGAGGTCAACAGGGCAGCCCATTTGGCCAACCACAAGGCGGCGGCAGCCCATTTGGCCAGCCTTCGTACGGTGGCGGCCAGCAAGGCGGGTATCCGTCTGGCGGTAGAGGCCAGCAAGGCGGCCAGCCTTATAGCGCACCATCCAAGACCGCTCGTGCGCCGGTACTGCCATCGCAGTGGCAAGTCGATCCAAACGACAGCACCAACATGATTAACGTAGCGGGCTGGGCTAATCAATCTAGGGCAGGCAACGGTCGGCAACAGGGCAGCCCATTCGGTCAGCCACAAGGTGGCGGCAGCCCATTCGGCCAGCCTTCATACGGTGGCGGCCAGCAAGGCGGGTATCCGTCTGGCGGTGGAGGCCAACCACAGCCGGGAAACCAAGCCGGTGGCCAACAGCCGGGCGGTTATCCATCTAGTGGCGGGCAATCGCCAACCAGCCCATATCTGAACCGAGGGCCAAGAGTTATTGGGCCATATAGTCAGCCACAAGGCGGTAACACCCCGCAGCCGCCTTCATCTGCAAATGGCGGCGGAATGGGTGCTGGGCAAAACATGACCTACCAGGGTCTGGTCAACGAAGGCTATCACCCCGACTACGCCAAGCGATTCATGGCCGGTGAGATGAACCCCAAGCCGCAACAAGGCAACCAGTACTACGGCAACTCCGGTAACGCCCGACCAATTCAGTAGTCGCAGTTGCGTGTCTTCACGACCGCCGATACAATATCGCATCGCTAACTTCCCCCCGAAAGGAAAACGATGAAACAGCTTTTTACTGTGGGCTTCTGCACGTTTAGTTATGGCGGCAACGGCGGCATCTCCTCTGAGGTGCCTGATATACGTGAGTGGATGGTCCCGACCGTATCTGCGGCGGCAAAGGACCCAAGGATTGAGGCAGTCCGAATCTGGAACCTGTCCGACACGCCGATAACGATGACACGTAACCGTGCCGTCATTATGGCCCGTGAGTTTGGCGTGGACGTGTTGGTGATGATCGACTCAGATATGAAGCCCGACGCACACGCGGGCGAGGCACTGGCCAAGCCGTTCTTCACGTCGTCGTTTGACTTCTTGGTCAACCACTACGCTAAGGGGCCGTGCGTTATTGGGGCACCGTACTGCGGCCCACCTCCGCGTGAGTGCGTGTACGTGTTTCGCTGGCAGGACCACCAGTCGCGGCACCCTAATCCCGACTTCCAGCTAGAGATGTACGACCGTCACACGGCCGCCACTCTTGGTGGAATACAGGACGTTGCGGCCCTGCCGACCGGGCTCATCATGTACGACATGCGTGCGTTTGCCATTACGGAACCAAAGACCGAGGCCGACAAGCCGTGGTTCTACTACGAGTTCAAAGACCGATACGCCTCCGAAAAGATCAGCACCGAGGATGTTACGCAAACCCGCGACCTGTCGCTGGCGGGCATAAAGACCTTGGGCTACAACCCGCTGTTCTGTAACTGGGACGCATGGGCTGGCCACTGGAAACCCAAGTGCGTTGGCAAGCCGCAGTTTATTGATGCCTCCTCCGTCAGTCGCAAGCTAACCGAGGCAGACGAGCTTGGCGTAGAGAGCAGCACTAGACTGCACTGCCTGTCGGCGTCACCGCTTATGGCGTCCCTACTAAAGACAGACCGTCTCCCCCCTCCTGTGGTTCCGTTTAACGACATGGGGATGCAGCTTCCCAAGGAAGACGCAGAGGCGTTGACCGCTATGGTACGGTCGTTCACGGAGAAGTACGGCGTTACGCCGTCTGTCCTAGAGGTTGGGTCGTGGGCGGGAAAGTCGGCCTGCGTTATGGCAGACGCCGGGGCTACCGTGCACTGCGTTGACACGTGGGAGGGCAACATCCACGACGATGGCACCCGGCTGTACAAGGGGGCCGAGGAACCGATGGACGTGTTTGTTCGGAACGTCGCTGGTCGGAAGATTACGCACACCCGTGCCTCCTCGCCAGACGCAAGTTTGCTATTCAAAGACGATGAGTTTGACATTGTCTACATCGATGCCGAGCACACCTACGTAGACGTGCTGGCGGACATTGAGGCGTGGACCCCCAAGGCACGTTACATTGTGGCCGGTCACGACTACTATATGTTTGAGGGCGTGCGTCTTGCCGTTAAAGACTCGGGCCTGACCAATGTCACAGTCAGCGGCAACGTGTGGAGTAGCGAACGTGGAGCGTAAGGCGTGCGTGGCCTGTGGGCTGGTCCTAGAGCTTTGTGAGAAGAACTTTCACAAGTCCAAGGATGGCTTTCACTCACGCTGTAAACGCTGTCGCAACAAGAACGAACGCAACGCCCGTAAGAAACTTGCTAATGGCAAGATGGACGAGATAGAGAAAGGCGCAATCAACACATTCATTGCGGCGGCCAGAGTAGGCGGGGCTAACATCCCTCACTCGTCCGAGCTGCTAGAGTGCCTGATGACGTACTTCGGTGGTGTCCTTGGTTTCTCCAATGCGTTTATGAAGCAGTACTTCGATGCCCCGGCAGGTGGGGCGTTTCGCACAAAGATGCTAGACGTGATCGTACGGCTTACGTCAAACAACACGGCAATGGGTGGAGCAAAGAAACCGCTGACCCACTGGTCGGAGGACGAGCTAGAGGACGAGCTTCGGGAGCGTCTGATGGAGGCGGCAATTACCATACGTGCCACCCCGGTGACGCACATTGGCAACGAGGAACTGACAAGTGCGGAAGCACCCAAAGATACCGCCGCCGAGCCCGCCTGATGTCAGCGTAACGGCTGGGATGACGCAGCACGCCCTTCTTCAAATGAAGGACGTTCACGCCGAGCTTGCCGAACGTCGCATTGAGGCACTGCGTCTGTACGAGCCCATGCCACTACAGGACGAGTTTCATCGTTGCGTGGCCAGTGAACGCATCATCATTGGTGGCAACAGAAGCGGCAAATCGCTTTCTACGTTTGTTGAGGACGCACGGGCGGCCTGCGGGTGCGACCCATACAACAAGTACGCCAAGGAGAACGGCAACCTAGTCATCGTTGGAAGAAACTGGCCGCACGTCGGTCTAGTTATTTATCCAATGCTCTTTAAGGCAGGCGCGTTCAAAATCATCCGCGATGAGATAACCGGGAAGTGGCGTGCCTACCGGCCGCTTACTGACTTCGCCCGACTGTCGGAAACAAAGCCCGCCCCGCCACTTATCCCTCCTAGAATGATAACTGGCATGTCGTGGGTGCTAAAGAACGCCGGTTACCTTCAGAAGGTGGAGCTAACGAATGGCTGGACGATCAACTGCTTCTCGTCGGAGGGCCAGCCACCGCAGGGGTTCTCTGCCGATATGGTACACATTGATGAAGATATAACTAATGAAACTTGGATTGGGGAGATGCAGGCCCGCCTTGCCGACCGCAAGGGACGCTTTGTCTGGTCGGCCATGCCGTGGTCTAAGAACGACGCCCTGCTTGGTCTGTGCGAGCGGGCCGAGCGTGACGTGGAGAACGCCGTTCACGATCCCATCATTAAGAAGTTTACGCTTCGGTTCCTAGACAACCAGCACATTGACGCCGACGAGAAACGCAAGAACATAGAGCGTTGGTCCGCGCTTGGCAACGAAGAGCTTCGCATGCGTGCCGAGGGAGAGTTTACGACGGAGTCAACGCTGATGTACCCGTCGTTCAACAGGTCAGTGCACACGCTGTCTCGTCTAGATGTTCCTAACGGCATCCCCGCCAACTGGACCCGCTACGTCGCAATTGATCCGGGGCACGTGGTCATGTGCAGTCTGTTTGCGGCCGTCCCACCTGACGAGAAGTTCATTGTGCTGTACGACGAGCTGTACCTACACAACTGCAATGCGTTGATCTGGGGAGAGGAGTTTGAGAAGAAGGTGGCCGGTCAGTCTTTCCGGGCCTTTATCATGGACATGCACGGAGGTGCGTTGCGTGACCTAGGCTCCGGCCGCCTGCCGCACGAGCTATACACGGAGGAGCTACGGAAGCGAAAGATCAAAACACAGGCCACCGGCCACTCCTTCCTGCCCGGTAGCGACGACATACAGGCACGGGCCGCCCTAGTCCGTCAGATGCTGCACACTCGGGGTGACGGAACCACCCGCATAAAGATACTGGAGGGGAGCTGCCCAAACCTCCTGCGGGAGATTAAGCGATACCGCAAAAAGACCACAACCGTAAACGGACAAGTATTTGTGACAGACGAGCCCTATACTAGGGGCGACGTGCACGCCTGCCAGTGCATGGAGTACCTGTGTGCGTACGAGCCGAAATACCATGCACCCCCCCGAGTCCAAGGCCCAGACCCGTGGTGGGTGAAGTACCTAGCCGACAAGCGTCGGCGGCAGAATAACGGCGCAGACAACTGCGTTATCCTTGGGCCAGTAGGAAGTAAAGCAAATGGATAACTGGAAAATGCCAACCGCCGAGCTTGGTGACTGGGTGTTGTTTTATGCCCACGAGCACGCCGAGCCTGCCGTTGGGCTGGTTCAAAAGGCAGGCTCTGGGTCTCTGATCCTGTGGGTACTTGCCCCAGGCTACGGTGGCGTTGAGAAGCAGTCGGTCCACCACAAGGACGACCCGCGACTTCCAAACTACCCAGAGTGGAAGGTATACGGCACGTGGGCCCACCGACCAGAGAACCCGAGAGTGTCGATTCTCAGCGAGAAAGTGGCACTCCTAGAGAAGAAGGTTCAGGAACTTGTGCACTCCAAGGCTAAGTGAGGCACTGATACAGTAGGAGACCCCCATGTCTGACGAAAGTCCTTTGCGGCCGCTCGTTGCTTCTTGGCTAAAGAAAATAGAGCTTGCCACTAAGCACAAGCGGCCTTTTTCTAGTGACGCCCAAGAGGCAATGGACTTCTATTCCGGTGACCCGGACTTCATGTGGAAGGACGCCTACTCACGTGGTGAGCGTGGGTACAACCGTGGTCTGTCTCCCCCGGAGTTCCGCATGCAGGTCAACCGTGTGTGGGAGGCCGTCCGCATATTTACGGCGGTCATTCACCACAGAAACCCGTCTAGGACCGTCACGGCCAGAGAGTTTCCGTTTATCAGTCCGCAGGTACTTGGCATAGAGGAGCTACCGCCGATCCCACAGATGGGACCAGACGGTCAGCCGATCATGGGGCCAGACGGACAGCCTGTGATGATGCAAGACCCAGCTATGCAGCTTTACCAAGAGGCCGCCCAGCAGACGACCAAGATGTTGGCCCGTCGCAAGATCGCCGCCAAGCTGATGGAGGACTATCTCAACTACACGCCGAACGAGCTAGACCTTAAACGGCACAGCCGAAAGGTTGTGGAGGAGGCGTTTATCAAAGGCGCAGGGGTGTGGTGGCACGAGCTTTACTCACCTCCGGGCTCCTCGGTAAAGATGGCCGGTAGTTTCTTTGACAGCATCGACAACCTAGTGTGGGACCCAGACGCCGACGAGTTTGAAGACATTCGGTGGTGCGCACGTAAGAGAGTTCAGCCCGTAGACGAGGTAGCCGCTAAGTTTGGCCTTAACGCCGATGACCTTCGGGGACACCTAGAGAGCTACGCCTCACGAACAGACGAAGACAGCCGGGGCTATGAGTACAAACGCAAGACCGGCAAGACAAACGACCTGATCTGCTATCACGAGATATACTCCAAGACCGGGGCAGGCGACCGGATGAAGGACGCCGACAAGTCCCTGCGAGGGAAGTTCGACTCCCTTGGTGCTAACTGCTATATAGTCGTTGCCGCAGGAGTGGAGTTCCCGCTCAATATGCCTCCCGCAATGATGCAGGAGGAGGTGGACGAGACCGGAGTTCCACCCGCATTGTTTATGGCAGCACAGTGGCCGATCCCATTTTGGGTTGAGCCGATGGGTTGGCCGTTTGAGCTTCTGGCGTGGCACGGAAAGCCGGGCTACTCGTGGCCTATCTCTATCATTCGTCCCGGCATCGGTGAGCTTAGGTTCATTAACTGGGCCATGAGCTTCTTGGCCACAAGAATTGCAACGTCCGCCCAAGTTATCATTGGTGTCAGCAAGTCCGCCGACCCTGACATTAAGTCAAAGATACTGGAAAAGAGCGAGGGTGGCTTTAAGATCGTAGAGATTTCTGAGGCCATTGGTCGCAACGTCAACGACGTAATCTCGGTGTTCCAGATGCCGGGCGTGACTAGCGATATGTACAACATCATCGCACAGGTAACCGAACTATTTGACCGACGAGTGGGGCTGACCGAGCTAATTTACGGCATGACCAGAAATCAGTTCCGGTCTGCGGCCGAGGCCCAAGTAAAGGCCGAGCAGATTTCCGTCCGCCCGGACGATTACGCCAATATCCTAGAGGACGCCCTGTCGGCGGTGGCACGCAAGGAGGCCCTGCTGGCTAGGTGGTTAATTAGCCCCGAGGACATCGCACCTCTATTAGGCCCCCTTGCCGCACAGGCGTGGCTCATGCACGTCCAAGGCGAGGACCCGGAGTCTATTATCCGCGAGTACTCCTACCGCGTAGAGGCCGGTTCAGCACGAAAGCCGAACGTAGCCACTAAGATAGAGAACCTCCAGTCCGCCATGCAGATTCTCATGCCAGTTGCCACCGGGATGATCCAAGGTGGAAGGCCAGAGCTGTTTAATGCTATCATGCAGGACTGGGGCGCAACGATGAACTTTGACGTGTCCAACTACCAAATCCCGCCACCTCCACCTCCTCCACCTCCTGAGCAAGGCGGCCCACCACCGGGTGGTCCTCCACCGGAAGGGCCCACCGATGGCCCACCACCCCAGCAAGGACAGTAGCTTATATGATTCCACAAGAGATTGAGAACGCGGGAGCCGCGGCAGTTGCAACGTACCAACGCTCTATCAGCAATGGCGGCACCGAGAGGTTTGCTATTATGTGTGCGTTACAGACACCGCCTGGAACAAAGGGCAGCGAGCGTGCCTTTATGGAGGGTCGGCTAAATAACCAGCAGTTTGACGACATGCACAAGCGGCAGGCACACTATATGTTGGCGGGTGCAAAGTCGGCGGGCATTAACGTCAACGGCAAGTACTACTGCGGCGGCCTAGCGGACACGCGGAAGTGGAAAGACCCGGAGGCGTGGGTCTCATCGACCGACGATGTTCTCCGCGTTGCAAAGGCCCGCCAACTACAGGTGCAGGGGATGGTAAACTACGACCCCGGCATCGCCCCGCCACAGAGAGTGGCACTTAACGAACGCATCATCAAAGAAGAAATGGCTAGGCTGGCACCAAACAGCACGGCCAAGCCACAAGAACTCCGTGAGCAAGTAATTAAAAAACACACCCACCCAAAATTAAGGGGAAAGTAATGACGGTTATAGAACGTATTTTTGACTCGGGCATTAGTATGGTGGCAACGTCTGCCGCAACAACCTCCAGCCCACGCATTGCGTTGGGCCGGTTTTCAGGTGCCGCCATTATGGTTGCCGCCACAAACGGCGGAACGCAAATTGGTTGGTACGCCAGCAACGGAACCACTGACACGCCAATCCAAATCTACGCCGATGGTTTTGCAGTCACGTCTGCCCTAACAACGGGCGGCCACCCGCTCCCAGATGCGTGCTTTGCGTTTAGCTACGTTGCACCGATCATGGTTGGCACAACCGCCTGCACAATGGTTGTTCACGCTAAGGGATAGACGCATGCCGATGAACACAAACACGCTGCGACCTCGCCGCCGCAAGCTGTTGCTAGATTTGTACCCTAGTGCAGAGGCCGCTTACTCGCTCCGGTTGATCCGTAGGGGCTACACTGGCCCTGTTGTGAGAGTCCGTTCTTCTGGGTCTGGAAGCCCCGAGCAGGACTTTTATGCGCACCAGATTACCGATGGCACACTCACGTCGTTTTGTGGTGCCAACAACGGGCACGTCACAACATGGTACGACCAAAGCGGCTTGGCCAGACACGCCCTGCAAGGAACTGCCGCCAATCAGCCACTAGTAGTCACGTCTGGCATCTTAGATGTTGACAATGTGGGAAAGCCTGTTGTAAAGTTTCGCGGGACTGAATCGCTGGTGGGCGCAGTGTTAAGCGGCGTTTTTATTTTGCAAGTAGTTAAGTATACTACCAGCGGCCCTTCAGTCTACAATAGTTTATCTACTCGCGTGGCCTCCTCCTCTGGCTTTTCTTTTGATAACCAAGTTAGCCATTTTGCGCGTGCCTTTGGTTCTGTAAGCAATGTTGGCCTACAAAGTGCCTTAAGTAGCATTGTTAAAACACTTTTAACTTTTCGTGCCGTCGATTCAAATTTTGGACTCTTTGCAAACGGAACATCCGTTGCCAGCAGCGGGACAAACATTGGGTACGTCTCGCAATCCACGCAAGCCTTAAGCATTGGTTATAGTACAGGCAACTCAGGTGGCGTGGCTTTTGAGGGTCAGTTTTCCGAAATTATTATTTACGGAACAGATCGCACCAACCAGCGTTTACAAATAGAGGCTGACATCAGGAGGTACTACAGTCTGTGACAATACTGTACGTCTTAACAGCAACTCGGCACGCCGAGCAACTCAGTCGAAGTATTATGCGACTGCTACGGCCTGCGCACTTACGCGACGATTTGTGGACAGACTTGTACTGCGAAGTGCTGACACACCCGACCACAGGAGAGTCGGCACTTGCAATTCCCGACGACGAGACTGTGCCGATCCACACCGAGGCTACGGGCGAGGAGTTGTCGGCTCTGTTGGACACGTTTGTCGCTGACGGTGCTGTGCAGCCACAAGAAGCGGCTGGTATTATCGCGGCGGTTCGGGCAAACGCAGGACAACGGGTTAGGCTGGCTGACTTTATACCACCATCTTGGTTGAGCAATGTGTTGACGCGAGAGCAGATGGACGCAGCCGGGTGGTTTGCGGATACACTCACTACATAGGCAACACACATGCTAACTTACTTCGACGTTGTTGAGCACCTGATTACGGCCAGCTTTGGTGGTCCGCAAGACGCCGAGCAGCGTGACATTCGCACGGCCGTGCAGCGTGCGTACGACGAAGTCATCAGCATAAAAGACTGGGCCTACTACCACGTTCATGGGCGGGTGCTTACGTCCGCACCGTACAACACCGGCACGGTCACTACGGTTGGGACAACCGTTACCCTGACGGGTGGGATTTGGCCAACGTGGGCAGCCACGGGTGGGTTTCTGAGAATCGGCAACCAGATTTGCCGGGTGGCAACACGCAACAGCAACACCGAAATTGTTTTAGACTCAACCCTAAGCCTAAAGGCCAGCTTTTCAACCGCCCAAGTGTACACGCTTTACCGAACGGTCTACGCG
>SESH01034338.1_pt1 | contig 16177 bp, 7 predicted proteins | sample 3171561 | NCBI WGS metagenome assembly SESH01 (sample SAMN10866947, study PRJNA518727) | freshwater metagenome | biome: subpolar coniferous forest; feature: holomictic lake; material: water; isolation source: holomictic Lake 442 2011 16.5 m and 2014 13 m | place: Canada: near Kenora, Ontario
ACCGACCGCCGCCGACCCGGCTGGCGGGCCTGGGCGCTGCTCCTGCCGATGGTGGCCTGGCTGCTGCTGTTCGTCGTGGTCCCCACGGGCATTCTTTTCGTCTACAGTTTCTGTGAGCGCGACGAGGTGGGGGGGGTGATCTTTCAATTCACGCTGCGCAATTACCAGCGGGTGCTCGACCCGGTCTATCTCTCGATTTTCGTCCGCTCCGTGGGCTACGCGGGCCTGACCACGATCATCTGCGTGGTGGTGGGTTACCCGGTGGCCTACTACATGGCCCGGGCCACCGAGGAAAAACGGAACCGGCTGCTGCTGCTGGTCATGGTGCCGTTCTGGACGAGTTTCCTGATCCGCACCTACGCCTGGATCACCATCCTGAAGCAGGAGGGCCTTTTGAACGGCCTGCTCCAGTCGCTCCACCTGACCGCCGCACCGCTGAGCCTGCTCTACACCCCGACGGCGGTCGTCATCGGCCTCGTCTACGCCTATCTGCCCTTCATGATTCTGCCGATCTATGGCAGCGCCGAGAAGCTCGACAATTCGCTGATCGAGGCGGCCTATGACCTCGGCGCCGGACCCCTCCGGGCCTTTTCCGCCGTCATCGTGCCATTGACGATGCCGGGCATCGCGGCGGGGACGCTGCTGGTGTTTGTGCCCGCGATCGGCATGTTCGCCATCACGGACCTGATGGGGGGAGCCAAGGTGCCGATGATCGGCAATGTGATTCAAAACCAGTTTCTCCAGGCCCGCGACTGGCCCTTCGGCGCCGCGCTGGGCGTGGTCTTCATGCTGATGTTTGCCGTCACCTATATCATCCTCCAACGTCGCGGCGCGCGCCTGGCCGAATGAGCGGCCCAAGCGCCAAGGCAGTGATGGCCACAACAAGCACAATAGTGCGGGAGCGATTAGACTTTCCAGGCGCCTATCAGCCTTCGCCAAGGCTACGGCCGACGCGTAGGGGCACGGAAAATCTCCGCCCGGAGGACAAACATGTTTCGTGAATTTTTGTGGCCAATTGAATTCTCTGCGGATTGTGATGGATCTGCGCATTAATCATCCCGCATGAGCGATACCAACGGCCAACCCATGATCGAGATCCGCGGCGTCACTAAGCGCTTCGGCAGCTTCACGGCGGTCAACAACGTCAGTCTGACGGTCCGGACCGGTGAGTTCATCACGCTCCTCGGCCCCTCCGGCTGCGGCAAGACCACGCTGCTGCGCCTGCTCGCCGGCTTCGAGACGCCGGATGAGGGCGCCATCTTGCTCGACGGCCAGGATGTGTCGCATCTGCCCCCGTACCGGCGGAGCGTCAACCAGGTGTTCCAGAGCTATGCGCTTTTCCCCCACCTGACCGTGCGCGAAAACGTCGGCTTTGGCCTGCGCATGCAGCACGTGCCGCCCGAGGATGCCGGGGTGCGGATCCGCGAGGCCCTGGCCACGGTCTCGCTCGAGACCATGGCGGAGCGCCGGCCGGACCAGCTGTCGGGCGGACAACGACAGCGCGTCGCCTTGGCGCGGGCGATCGTCTGCCGGCCGAAGGTGCTGCTGCTCGACGAACCCCTGTCGGCACTGGACGCCAAGCTGCGGCACGGCATGCAGCTCGAGTTGAAACACCTGCAGCGCCGGCTGGGCCTGACGTTTGTCTTCGTGACCCACGACCAGGAGGAGGCGCTGACGATGTCCGACCGCATCGCCGTCATCAACGGCGGGCGTATCGAGCAACTCGGCCCCGCGAGCGAGATCTACCACAAGCCGCGCACGCCGTTTGCCGCCGACTTCATCGGCCAGGCCAATCTGCTCAGTGTCACGGTGGTCAGTCGCAACGGCCCCACGGCCCGGGTGCGGCTCGATGATGGCCAGGAATTGACCGTGGCCGCCGCCGAATTGCCCGCGACGGCGGTGAAGGCGCTCGTCTCCATCCGCCCGGAGAAAATCCATATCTCCAAGCACCCGGTGCAGGCGGAGAATGTGTTTGAAGCGAAGATTCATGAGGAGATCTTCCAGGGGGCCACGGACCAGCTCTGGCTGGTCACCGATCGGGGCACGCGGCTCCACGCCCTGGTGGCCAACGAAAGCGCGATGAACGAGGCCTTCCACGAGGGCGACCGCGTCTACTGCGGCCTGCACCTGGACGACCTGGTGATCGTGCAGTCGGAATAGCACTCGATCACAGACGGGCTGATTATTGGCCACAAAAAGGCGCAATAGTGAGTGAGCGATGAGACTCTCAAGGCGCCTATAGGCGCGCGGAACACTCTCAGTAGCGGTTAATGGCCCTTTGTGCTTTTTCGTGGCCAAAACTCAGGTCTGGAGATTCGGGGTTATCGGCTTACTAGTGGATCATGATCGCCGCGGTTCATTTCAAGAACTTCAAGGCCCTGCGCTCGGCGGCTGTGCGCCTGCAGCCCTTCAATCTGGTCATCGGTCCCAACGGCAGCGGCAAGACCAGCCTCATTGAGGCCCTCCTGCGGCTGCGCACACTCTCCGGCCTGCCGGTGGTGCACGCCCACGACCGGCAGCAGCAGTCGCCGGCCGGGCCGCAGATCGAGTTCCATTTCACGCCGCCCTTCCAAGACGTGCGCGTGACCCTCGGCTGCAGTGCCAACGAATTCGTCTGCAATTTGCTCATCGTCGATCACCCGCCGGGTCTGGAAGGAGAAGGGCAGTGGGCCGAGCTCCGCACCCGGCTCCAGGGCATTCACGCCTTTCGCTTCGACCACTATGCCATGGGCGGGACCGCGCTGCGCAGTACCGGGGGCACGCTCGCCTCCAACGCCGGCAATCTGGCGGCGGTGCTGGCGCGGCGCCGGACAGAGGCCCCGACAGCCTTCGCCCACTTGGAGAAGGATTTTCTGCGCCTCGTGCCCGAGTTTGCCGGCTTGGATTTTCGCGACGCGGGGAAGGGACGCGTCGAATTGCTGGCGCGGCTCAAGCAAGGTGCTGAGCCGCTGCCGGCGGGGGATTTGTCCCAGGGCACCCTCTATCTGCTGGCGATGCTGACTCTGGCCCACGATCCGACACCGCCCAGCGTGATCTGTATCGAGGAAGTCGACCGCGGGGTGCACCCCCGTCTGCTCCGCGAGGTGCGCGATGCGCTCTACCGCTTGAGCTATCCGCTGGCCGGCGAGAATTCCCGTCCGGCGGTGCAAGTCATCGCCACCACGCATTCGCCCTACTTGCTGGATCTGTACCGGGATCATCCCGAGGACGTGGTACTGGCCAACAAGCAGGGCAACGCCGCAACGTTGGAGCGGCTGTCGGAACGGGCGGATATCATCGAGCTGATGAAGGAAACCAATCTCGGCGACCTCTGGTACAGCGGTATCCTCGGCGGCGTGCCGGGCGAATGAATTCACCAATCCACCCGAATGGTTTTAGCCGCAAAAAAGCACAACAATCCGACGGCCGGTGAGGCTGACAAGGCGCCTATAGGCGCGCGGAAAGTTGGCGCCGATGGTGGATGCCCTTTTTGTGGCTCTTCGTGGCCAAGCTCCGAATGAAACTCGCGCTCCTCAGCGAATCGCCGGCGGATGAGGCGGCCCTCGAGGTGTTGGTGGGCTATGTGCTCGGCACACCCTTCGAGCGGGTGGCGCCCGCCCTGCGCGCGCGCGGCTGGCCCTCCGTCGAACAGGTGCTGCCGGCGATCTTGCGGCATCTCTATTTCAACACGGACGCCGACGGTCTGGTGGTCGTCGTGGACTCGGATGACTCAGTGGTGCACACGGCCGAGCACGAGGCGCCGGCGTATCATCACCCCGGGTGCCGAATGTGCCGGCTGCGCAGGGTATTTCGGCGGGTCTTCAAAAATCTCCCCCCGGCGCGCGGCCGGCAGCGCGTGCTGCGGGCGGTGGGTCTGGCGGTGCCGGCGGTCGAGGCCTGGTATCTGTGTGGTCGCGACACCTCGATCACCGAGGCGGCATGGACCGACGGCCAGCTAAACGGTCGGCTCCCCTACACCCGGCGCGAATTGAAATGGCGGGTCTATGGCACGGAGCGGCCGACGCTGCCCCACGAGATCAAGCGGGCCGTCCAGGAAGTGACCCGCCACCAGGGTGACGTCCGCCGGCTGGAGAATGACTTTCCCCAAGGCTTTGGTGCGCTGGCCCGGGATTTGCGAAGCTGGCGGGTGGGGTAGGGCGAGTATTCAAATCCACGCAAGATCAGTTTCCCGTCTTGCTAAGCGAAGTGAAGTCTAGCCACTAGGCTGGTGCGACATCCCTGCTTGCGCTTGCGATCTGCCTTCGCTGCCGTGGATCCTTCGCTCCGCTCAGGATGACAAACGATTTCTGGCTACGCACCCTGGTGTGTCAGCATTCAGCCTCCAAAGGTAGGGCTTGCCCGTAACCGCCGGAACCGCACTGTTTTGGTTGTACCCTGAAATGAAATTACCCCGCGTTTCACTGGCTGCGCTCATGGGCGCGCAGGCCCAAGTCACCTTCAACGACTGTGCGGCGAAATTCATGCTGATTGCCCTGGCGCAGCAGCTTGCCCGCCAGAGCGGGGTCGATGCCAAGCCCATGATCTCGCTGATCGCGGCCTTGCTGATTCTCCCCTACATCCTGTTCGGCCCGCTGTGCGGCTGGCTCGCGGACCGTTTCTCCAAGCGCACCGTGATCAATGGCTCCCTGCTCCTGCAAATTGGCGTGATGGGACTTTTGGCGGCCGCCGTCTGGCTGAAACTTTATTGGCTGATGCTGGGGAGCTTTTCCCTGCTGTCCGTGCAGGCGGCGATCATGGCCCCGGCCAAGCGCGGCATCATCCTCGAATACGTCGGCCTGGAGCGCTTGTCGCGCTACGTCGGCTACATGGAGATGTTCAACATCACCTCGATTTTGGTGGGCTCGTTTGCGGGCGGCTGGATGTTCTCCCACTGGCTGGGCGACTCCGGCGATCCCTGGCGGGCGGCGCTTGGGGTCGTGCTGACGCTCTGGGTCTTGTCCGTCGTGGCCTGGGCGATTTTCCAATTCGCCGAGCCGACGCCGGCCCAGTCCGACATGCCGTTCAGCTGGAGCCTGTGGGTGCGGCATTTCACCCTGGCCCAGGAAGTCCGGCAGGACCGGCCCCTGTGGCGCGCGACGATGGGCGTCTGTTTTTTCTACGGCGTCGGCGGCTATGTTTCCCTGCTGTTACCCCAGGTGGCCTATGAGTTGACGTCGGGTGGGGCCCGGACCGGCGCCATCTCCAGCCTGATGCTGCTGATGGTGGGCGTCGGTACGCTGGTGGGCAATTTATCCGCGGGGCTGTATTCCCGCCGGGGGGTCGAACTCGGGCTGGCGCCGCTGGGCGGCATCGTGCTCGCCGGGGCCCTGTTAATGCTTGGCTTCGCCCCGCCGGGCACGGGTCGGTTCACGGCCCTGCTGATCACAGCGGGATTTTCCACCGGACTCTTCCTGGTGCCCCTGTACGCCTTTATCCAGAATTACGCGGGCAACCACCGGCGCGGCCGCATTCTGGCCGGGGTCAGCCTCCTGGACAGCCTCGCCGGGCTGGCCGTGAGCGGCTTGTACTGGTTGGTCGCGAGCGACGCCGCCCTGGGCTGGACCGCGGCGACCCAGTTTTTCCTCCTGACTGGACTGGCCCTGCTCATGGTGGCGTACGGGCTTTGGCATCTGCCCCACCAGACGGTGTGCACCGTGATGCGGCTGATTGGCCCACTGTTCTACAAGGTCAAGGTCAAGGGCATCGGGCAGGTGCCCGAGGGCGGCGCCTTGGTGATCTGCAACCACCTGTCCTATGTCGATGCCGTCGTGCTGCAGATCGCCTCACCGCGGCCGCTGCGCTTTGTCGTTTTTGCCGGGTTCATGAAAAGCCCCGTCATGCGCTTCCTCCTCCGGGCCTCGGGCGTCATCCCCGTCACCGCGAACAAGCCCCTGAAGGGGATTCGCCTGGCCGCCGAGGCGGCGAAAAACGGCGAACTGGTCTGCGTCTTCCCCGAGGGGGCGATCTCGCGCACCGGCCAGCTCATGGAGCTGAAGCGCGGATTCAGCCGGATTGCCGAGATGGCCCAGGTGCCGGTGGTGCCGGCCGTCATCGACGGCCTGTGGGGCTCCATCTATTCCTTCGCCGGCAACCGCTACCTGTGGAAGGCCCCGCGCCTGATGCCGACCGCCGTCTGCGTGGAGTTCGGCAAGAACATTCCCCCGGCCGAGGCCGACCGGGCCACGGCGCGCATCGCCATGCTGGATCTGGCGGAGGATGCCTTTCAGGAACGGCCCGTGTTGCGGCGCAATCTGGCGCGTGAGGTCGTGCGCTCCATGGCCCGGCGGCCCTGGCATGTGGATATCGTGGACCGGACGGCCGAACGCCGACCCATGACGGCGGCGCAGTTGCTGGCGGTGGCGGCGGCCTTTTCGCGCCGACTGCGGAGAAATGTCCCGGAAAAACGCATCGGCATCGTGCTCCCGCCTGGCATCGGGGCGCACCTTGCCAACCTGGCCATCGCCTGTGCCGGCAAGACGCCCGTCAACCTGAACTTCACCGCCGGCCGACTGGCCATCGAGGCCAGCCTGCGCATCGGGGAGATCCGGACGGTGATCACGGCCGATGCCATGCGGGCCAAGGTGCCCAATTTTCCCTTTCCCGAAAACACGCTCGACCTGAAGGCGGAGTTGACGGCGATGGGCGGCAAACGGGCCATTTTTCCCTGGCTGCTTGCGGCCTGGCTGCTGCCGAACCAATGGATGGCCGACCTGCTGGACCTGCCCCGCATCGGCAACAACGAGGAGGCGGCCCTGCTTTTCACCAGCGGCAGCTCCGGTGAGCCCAAGGGCGTGGTGCTTACGCACCGCAACATTCTGGCGAACTGCGCCCAGATATCCTCCCTCTCTATTTTGCCTCACACCGCGGTCATGCTGGGGTGCCTGCCCATCTTCCACTCCTTCGGGTTTACGGCCACCTTGTGGTATCCCCTCCTGCGCGGCTGCCGGATCATCACGGTTCCGAGTCCGCTGGATACGCGCAAGATCGCCGAGTCCATCCAGCAGGAAAAGGCCTCCGTCATGCTGGGGGCGCCGACCTTCATCCGGCCGTTGCTGAAGAAAGCCACCAAGGAGGAACTGCAGTCGCTCCACTTGGTGGTCACGGGGGCGGAAAAGCTCCCCATGGATCTCTACGAAGGTTTCCTCGCCGCTTTCGGCATCGAGATTTTGCAGGGCTATGGCCTCACCGAAACCACCCCGGCGTCCAATCTCAACCAGCATCATCCGCCCATCACCACCACGACCGCGGAGCCTCAGCTGGGCAAGAAGACCGGGGCCGTCGGCCGACTGCTGCCGGGCATGACGGCCCGCATCGTGGATCCCGCAACCCACGCGGAACTCCCGATGGGGGAAACCGGCATGGTCTTGATGCGGGGCGCGAATGTGTTTCCCGGCTACCTCAAGGATGCGGAAAAGACCGCCGCCGCCTTCAGGGATGGCTGGTTCATCACCGGCGACCTCGGCCGGTTCGATGAGGACGGCTTTCTGTTCATCGAGGGCCGGCTCTCCCGCTTCTCCAAGATCGGCGGCGAGATGGTGCCGCATGGCACGATCGAGCAGCACCTGATCGATGCCTTTGGGTGGGACGAGCACGAGGGCCCGTCCGTGGCGGTGGCCGGTGTCCCCGACGCCGCCAAGGGCGAGTCGCTCGTGCTGCTGACCACCCGGGATGTCAGCATCGCCGAGATCCGCGCCAAGCTGCTCGACGCCGGCTTGCCCAACCTCTGGGTGCCCAAGATTATCGTTCGGGTGGCCGCCATCCCGGTCCTTGGGACGGGCAAGATGGATTTGAAGGCCTGTCACACTCTCGCCATCGAGCACGCCGCCGCGCAGGGCCTCAGGTAGCCTCGCCGTGGAGGGCCCGCGTCTCTGCGGGCCGCGGCTCGCCGGGACCAGCCTCCGCCCACGGCTACGGCCCGGCAAGCACGAGCCCTCCATCGTGGAGAGGTTAACCCGATCAGCTCGTGCTGCCGGCTTCCCCCGGCCCGTGCTTTTCCCGCGCCAGCCAGAGCAGCAGGAAGGCCGCCCCACAGACGGCCACGCAGACGAGGAAGATGGCCCGGTAACCGATGTTGGTGGCGAGGGTGCCGAAGCTGAGATAGCCGAGGGTGGAGCCGATGCGATTGGCGGTCGTGTAGAGATTGGTCGCCGTCCCCGGCTGGTCGGGGATGTAGCCCTGGAAAAAGGTGATCGCGATGCCCGAGACCACGGCAATCATCGCCGCGCTGAGGACCTGCACCGGGTAGATGTGCCACGGTTCGCGCACCAGATAGAGCAGTGCGTAATAGGTGATGGCGATGATGAGCCCCAGGCGGATCAGCCGGCCAGGATTGCCCCGGGAGGCCAGCACGCCGAAGTAGACCATGAAGGGCAGCTCAAACACCGGCGCCACGCTGTAGGCGATCCCGATCTGCTGCTCGGTGCCGTGCAAAGTGCGCAGGATCATCAGGGGGAGATTCATCATGCCCATCGTCATGCACATGAAGACCAGCACGAACGCGGAGAAATAGCACAGCAGGTCGACGCGCCGCAGCAGCTGGGTCAGCGGCACCCGTGCCGCCGTGGTCGCCGCGGCGGGTGGCCGGGCCGGGATATACCGCCAGACAATAAGTAACAGGACAAGGAACAGTCCGGCGCAGACCAAAAATATGCCCCGGTAGGAGTAATGGATCATCACCCACGCCCCGAGCGCTGGGCCAATCGTCCATGCCAGCGAAAACATGAGCCGGAAAATGTTCATGTAGAGCGGGGCCTCGGCCGCCGCGACCCCCAGCCGGGGAAGGGATTCCCGCTGGTAGGCGAACAACTGGGCGAACGTGATTGAGGCGATGCCCAGCGCGAGTGAACCGATGACCGTGAGCCAGAGGATGTCGCGCACAAGGGCATAGCCGGCATAGCCCGCGGCACCGCAGACGCAGGCCAGCAGCAGAACCGTCCGCCGGCTCAGATGGGTGTCCGACCAGCGGGCCAGCACCGTGGTGAGCACGATGCCGCTGAGGGAGGTGATGGTCATGAACACCCCAAAGGCCCAGTTGGACATCCCGACCTCGATGGTGCCAAACATCGAATAGAAGGGGGCAACGAATGAATAGGCCAGACCGAGCACGAGGTTGCTCAGGATCATGATCAGGAACTCGGGTTGCCGGAGGAGCCGGCGCAGGGGGACCACGAGTTTTTGCATGCTGACAGGACTGGTCAGGGCGACGGTGCTTTCAAAGAAATTCGTAGCGGGCCTCTGACATACGCGGCCGACCAGCCCAATACCCTCCGCCCTGTCGGGCGCCCGTTCGGCTGAGCTCACGGCCGAAGCCCTCTTCAAGAGGGGATTCAATACCACGCAACCGATTGTTTGGGTCCCCCTCTAGAGAGGGGTGGCGCGTAGCGACGGGGTGTGTAATGGCAGCGTGCGCTTGCAGCGCCGCGGCCATTGCCTTTAGACAAAGGTCCACTCATGCCCGCTCCGCACACCGCCGCCACCCGCCAGCTCAAGCGCCGCCTCGGCGCGCGCGTCGACACGACCCCGGAGGGCTGTTGGACCGCCTCCTTCGACAGCAGCAAGATTTCCTTTCTGCCCGTCGCCGTCATCACGCCGCGGGCCGAGGCGGATGTCGGCGTCGTCCTCACCCTGGCAAACAAGTATCGAGTGCCGGTGACCGTGCGCGGTCGCGGCACGACCCTGATGGGCTCGGCGGCGCCCGTCCGGGGCGGCTGGGTGGTCGACATGCTCCGGCTGAACCAGATCACCATCGACGCCGATGCCGGCATGGCCCGCGTCGGGGCTGGCGCCACCACCGGGAAAATCCAGCAGGCGGCGGCGGCGCAGGGCTGGTTCTATCCGCCCGATCCGTCGTCGAAGGAATATTGCACCATCGGCGGCAACATTGCGTGCAATGCCGGCGGCATGCACGGGGGCAAATACGGGGTGACGCGGGACTTTGTCATCGCCCTCCGGGGCTACCTGCCGACGGGTGAATTCGTCCAATGGGGCACGGCGACCAAAAAATTCGCCGCCGGCTTCAATCTGCGCGACCTGTGGATCGGCAGCGAGGGCATGCTGGGCATCGTCACCGGCGCCGTGCTCAAGCTCATTCCCCAGCCGGCGGCGCGCTGGACACTGCTGACGGCCTTCACCGACGAGGTGGCCGCCCTCAAGGCGGCGCGGACGCTCTTCCGCTCCCATGTCCAGCCGGCGATCTGCGAGTTTCTCGACCGGGAGAGCGTGCTCTGCGCCGAGCGGGCCACCGGGAAAGCGGTTTTCCCGGGCCAGCCTGGTCTTCCGGTGATCTTGCTCGAACTCGCCGGTTCGGGCAGCGAAGTGGCGGAACTCAAGCAGGCGGTGCTGGCCTGGGCCCGGGCCGAGGCCCTGGCCTTTCAGGAGGCGACCAACCGCGACGAGGTCGAGCAACTCTGGGCGGTGCGCCGCAAGTGCTCGGGCGCCATGTTTGAGCTGGGGGACGCCAAGCTCAACGAGGACATCGTCATCCCGATGCGCAACTATGAGAAGTTCGCGAAGTTTCTCGCCCGGTTGAAGCGCGATTCAAAACTTCCCATACCGACTTTTGGGCACGTGGCCGATGGCAATTTGCATGTGAACATCATGTATCACCGCGCCGATCCGGCCGAGACCAAGGCCGCCGAGGCGGCGGTCCAGAAACTCATGGAGACGGTGGTGGCGATGGGCGGCGCCATTTCCGGCGAGCACGGCATCGGCCTGGCCAAGACACCTTTCCTCCGACTGCAGCACAACCAGGCCCAAGTGGGCGCCATGATTGCCGTCAAAAATGCTCTCGACCCGCGCGGCATCTGCAATCCGGGCAAGATGTTTGAGGTCGTCCGCATCTGGAAATACCCGAAGCTGCAGCTCAAGCTGCCGTGGGACCACAAGTGAGTTATCGTAGCGGCAGGCGTCCCTGCCTGCCGGTTCGGACATGGCAGGCAGGGACGCCTGCCGCTACTACGCCGTCTCCGCCGTCTCGGGGGTCGACGGCCGGTTGCTGACGTTGTTGCCATCGTTGGGCCGAAGCCGCCAGAACATCAGCGAGGAGAGCAGGGTGAGCCCCCCCATGGTCAGGAAGGAAAGATGGAGGGCCCGGATGAATTCCGTCTGGTCGGCCTGGGGGTGCACCCCGAGATAGAAGGCCGTGAGCAGGGAAGCGAGGGCGACGCCGAAGCTCCACGCCATCATCTGGGCGGTCAGCGCGATGCTGTTGGCCATGCTGGCGTCGCGGTCCGAGGTGTCCGCGTACACCAGGCTGTTCATGCTGGTGAACTGCAGGGCGGAGAACAGGCCCTGGACAAAGCTGAGCGGCAAGATGACCCAGAGTGGCGTGCCCGGACCGACGAGGGAAAACACCGTCAGGGTCAGGCCAAAGCAGGCGGTGTTGCCGATCAATATCTGGCGATGGCCGAAGCGGGCGAGCAGCGGCTTGCTCATCACCTTCATGGCGATGGCGGCGATCGCCTGCGGCATGGTCAGGAGTCCCGCCTGCCACGGCGCGTAGCCCAGACCGAGTTGGTAGAGGAGGGGGAGCAGAAACGGGGTTCCGCCGACGCCGAGACGGGTGATGATGCCCCCGAGCACGGCGACGTTGAAGGTGCGGATGCGGAACAAGGCGAGTTCGATGACCGGATGCGCCGTCCGGCGTTCATGCCAGCCATAAAGTCCCAGCAGGACAAAGGCGGCCCCAAACAGCAGCGTGAGCGGCCCCACCGGCAACCGGTGCTCGCCAAAGATCTCCAGGGCATAGGAGAGCAGGGCGATGCCGCCCCCGAAGAGGAGGAAGCCCCAGCGATCCAGCGGGCCGACATGCTCATCCCGGTAGTCCGGCATGTGCTGCCGGATAAGCCACAGGCCGAGCAAGCCGATGGGCAGGTTGACGAAAAAGATCATCCGCCACGGCAGCCAGTGGACGATGAGACCACCCGTCAGCGGCCCCAGCAGTGGGCCGATCAGGGCCGGTATGACGACGAAATTCATGGCCGCCAGCATCTCCGACTTGGGGAAGGTTCGCACCAGGGCCAGCCGGCCGACTGGCGTCATCATCGACCCGCCGATCCCTTGCATGACCCGTGCCGCAATGAGCATGGGGATGTTTTGGGCCAGCCCGCAGAAGAGGGAGCCGAGGGTGAACAGCCAGACGGCCCAGATGAACACCCGCTTGGTGCCAAATCGGTCGGCCATCCAGCCGCTGATGGGGATAAAAACGGCAAGGCAAAGGGTATAACTGGTCAAAACCCCCTTCAGACTCAGCGGCTCGACCCGCAGGCTCGCGGCCATGGTCGGGACCGCGGTGTTCACGATGGTGGAGTCAAGGTTCTCCATGAACAAGGCGACGGCCACCAGCCAGGGGAGGAGCCTTTTGGTCTGGCCGCTGGCGGCGACGGGTTGGCTCGAGCTGGTCATCGTCAAGGTGATAGCCAAGGTGACCGGGGGGGAGCAAGCGGAGTTGGTTGCCGTCCAGGGGCGGCCGCCGGCGACGGGGTGGGTTGTCTTTTGCCAACACGCAAGTGCGAAGTGCCCTTTCCGGATCGCATTTTCTGGGGGTATTTTGCGCTTTTTTCCATTGCCGAGCGCGGAGCCGCTCCCTCTAGTTTTTGCCTACGTTCAATGTATCTTAAGGCGCTAAAACTTCACGGCTTCAAAAGCTTTGCCGACAACACGACGCTCAGTTTCGAACCGGGAGTGACGGCCATCGTCGGACCCAACGGCTGCGGCAAGAGCAACATTGCCGACGCCATCCGCTGGGTGCTGGGCGAGCAGAGCGCGAAGGCCCTCCGCGGCGGCAAGATGCAGGACGTCATCTTCGAGGGGGCGGACACCCGCAAGGCGGCCCAGTTTTCCGAGGTCGCGCTGGTGATGACCGACTGCGAAAAGCAGCTCGGCAGCGATTTCCACGAGATCGAGATCATGCGCCGCGTGGCCCGCGACGGCGCGGGAGAATACTATTTCAACGGCCAGCCCTGCCGGCTGAAGGACATCCACAAGCTTTTCATGGACACCGGCGTCGGCCGGACCAGCTACTCGATCATGGCCCAGGGCCAGATCGACCAGATTCTGTCGTCCAAGCCCGAGGAGCGCCGCGTGGTGTTCGAGGAGGCCGCCGGCATCACCAAGTACAAGAGTCAGCGCCGCGAGGCGCTGAACAAGCTGGGCTTGACCGAACAGAACCTCGCCCGGGTGTCCGACGTCATCACCGAGGTCGCCCGCCAGATCGGCTCCCTGAAGCGCCAGGCGGCCAAGGCCATGCGGTTCAAGCGCGTCAATTTCCGCCTCCGCCACCTGGCGCTGGCGCACAGCGGCTTCCACGCCCACCAGCTCGGCGCGACGCTGACGGAACTCGACAGCCGGGTGGCCGCCCTGCGCGGCGACGCCGATACCCGGCGCACCTCCCTGGACGAGCGCACCCGCTCCCTCGACGCGAAGAAGGCCGCCCGCAGTTCGCTCAACCAGCGCGTGCAGGACGCCCAGCAGGCCGTCTTTGACCTCCGTTCCCAGAAAGAGCAGGCGGAAAATGCCTCCGGTCTGGCCCAGGTGAAACGGGCCGGTTTGGCCGAGCGCATCGCCGCCGGCCAGGACGATCTGACCGAACTCGAGATGCAGCTCCGCGAACTTGCCTCCCAGGTGGACACCGGGGCGCAGGACAAGCAGATGCAGCTCACCATGCTGGGCAGTTCCGACGCCGTGTTCCAGGACCGCAACCGCGAACTGGCCGTTTTCGAGGGTGAGCTGACCAAGGCGGAGCAACAGCTCAGTGCCGACAAGTTCCACCTGTTGCAGGTGGAGAGCGCGGTCGCGCGCCACCGCACGGAAAGTTCCGGCCTCGAGGTCGATGCCCGCACCAGCCAGAACAAATATGACCAGCTCTCCACCGAGCTCACGCAGTTGCGCGAGGCCGTGGCGCTGGCGAGCGAGGCGCTCACGCAAGTGCGGGCCCGCGTCCAGGAAGCCCGGACCGAGCAGAGCCGCAGCAGCAATGAGGCCCAGGCCGCCCAAGCCGCCCTGCAGGCCGCGACGCAGGCTTTCCGGGAAGGTCAGCGCAAGCTGCAGGAAATTGACCGCAATCTCGCGCAGAAGACCGCCCGCCTGAAGCTGCTCCAGCAGCTGCAGGAGAAATGGGAAGGCTTCGGCGAAGGCGCCAAGGCACTGCTCCAGGGCCGCTTCGCGGCTGAACTGGGTGAGCAGAAATTCAGTCCGATCACCACAGGCCTGGAGGTGCGCGGCGAATACGCCAAGGCCCTCGAGGCGCTCCTGGGCGCCTCGGTCGAGGCCATCACCGTGGCCGACCTGGCCACGGCCCAGAAGATCCTGACCCGGCTTGAAGGCGACCAGATCGGCAGCGTTTGCCTGCAGGTGGCGGAGCAGGGGGGGCAACCGACCGGCTCCGGGCCCGACTTGCCGGCGGGACTGCGGCTGGCGACGGAGGCAGTGGCCAATCTCGACGCGGCCCATCCCGCGGTTTCCCTCCTTTCCACCTGCTACATCGCGGACGACCTGGCGGCGTTTCTGGAATTCTGGAAGGCGAACCCCGCTTTCCCCTTCCTCATGGTGGCCACGGCCAAGGGCGACCTCGTCGACCGGCGGGGTTTGATTTTCGGCGGCTACCACAAGAAACCCGCCAACAGCATCGTCCAGCGCGAGGTCGACCTCCGCCAGACTGGCAAGGCCGTCGTTGCGGAACAGAAGGCGCACGACGAACAGCGCGCGGCGATCGAACTGCTGAACACGGTCCTGACCGAAGCCGAGGTCACCCTCGAGCAGAAGCGCAAGGATGTGCTGGCTGCCTCGCAGGCCGCCGCTTCCATCACCACCGAGGAAAAGAACGCCCAGCGAGCCCACGACGACGCGGCCCATCGCCTCACGCGGCTGGAGAACGAGCTGGCCAACCATCAGCGCGACCACGACGAGGCCCTGACCCGCCTGGCCAAGGCCCAGGTGCAACTCGCCGCCGCCGAAGCGGGCGTCGTCGCCCAAAGGGAAAAAATTACCACCACCGAGGCGACCATCACGGAAAAGCGCACGGCGCGGGACGAAAAAAAGGAGATTCTCGCCCAGGCTCGCCTGGAACTGGCCGAGCGCCGGCAAAAGGTGGAGGTCCTCGACCGCGGGCTGAGCGAGATGGGCCGCCGCCGGGGGCAGCTGGAGGAATTGCTGGTCCAACGGCAGGTCGAACTCGAGACCTGGTCCGAGCAGGTGGCCCAGCTGGAGCAGGAATCCGCCGCCCAGCACAGCCGGGCCGGGGAGGTGGAGAAGACCCTCGCCGTCGCGCAGGAGACCGTCGAGCGGGTGCGCGCGGAGCTGCAGACCATCGAGCAGGAAATCGCGGCCGTCGAGCAGGGCATGACTTCCATCCGCAGTGAGGCCGAGACGGCGCAAGCCGAGCTTTCCAAGCACGAGGTCAAGGTCGCGGAGACCCGCGCCCGCGTGCAATTCCTCACCGAGGAGGTCACCCGGGAATTTCAGACCGAGGTGGCGACGGTGGAGTGGCGCCAGCTGCTCTGGCATGCCGAGGACGAGCCCGCCGGGCTGAAGGAACTGGATTTGGATGAGGAAGAAGAACCTGTAGGGGCGGCGCTTGATGCCGCCCGGGCTTCGACGAGCGAAGCCCCTACAGAGGAAAAGGCGCCGAAGCGCCGGAAGAAAAAGGAAAACAAGGGCGAGGCGACGGAAGCTGATTTGGCCGCGCTCGACTCCACCAATTGGGAGGAGATCAAGGCCGAGATTGATGCCTTGCGCCAGCGCATCAGCGCGATGGGCGCCGTCAACCTGGTGGCCATCGAGGAATACTCCGAGCTGAAGCAGCGCTACGAGTTCCTCAAGACCCAGAACGACGATCTTGCCAGCGCGAAAGCGCAATTGCTCAAGGCGATCGACGACATCAACCAGACCTCTTTGGAGCAGTTCAAGGTCACCTTCGACCAGATCCGCAAGAATTTCGCCTACACCTTCCAGATTCTGTTTGGCGGCGGCCGCGCCGAGATCGAGCTGGTGACGGCGGAGGATCCGCTCGAGAGCGGCATCGAGATCGTCGCCCAGCCCCCCGGCACCAAGCTCAAGGGCATCACGCTACTCTCCGGTGGGCAGAAGACCCTCACTGCCGTCGCGCTGCTCTTCGCGCTCTACATGGTGAAGCCGTCCCCGTTCTGCTTGCTGGACGAGTTGGACGCCCCGCTGGACGAGTCGAACATCCACCGGTTCACCA
>SESH01044378.1_pt1 | contig 16143 bp, 14 predicted proteins | sample 3171561 | NCBI WGS metagenome assembly SESH01 (sample SAMN10866947, study PRJNA518727) | freshwater metagenome | biome: subpolar coniferous forest; feature: holomictic lake; material: water; isolation source: holomictic Lake 442 2011 16.5 m and 2014 13 m | place: Canada: near Kenora, Ontario
GATGCGGGTTCTTTATAAGAGAAAAAAGACCACAGACCGCAGACGACAGACCTCAGACGGCGGACAACAGACGGCAGCGAAAGCGGTAGCTGATGTCTCTAGTCTGAAGTCTGAAGTCTCTCCGGCGGAGCCGGCGATGAAGCAGGCTTTGAGCAAGATCTTGGAGAAAGTTACGGCAGAACCGGAAGCTGCTCCGGCGCCGGAACAGCGTGTTCTCAAGTCCGCAACTCCCATCGTGATGCGACAGTCGGAGGATGGGACTCGTTATGGTACTTTGAAGAACCCGGGGAAAGAAGTGTTTGTGAGAAGTCTCGGTGGGGAGTGGAAGTCCGCCAAAGACGGGATGGTGATCCTGCCAGGAGATGAAGTGAAGACGGCTGAGAGAAATTCCGTCGAAGTCCTGATGGATGGCGGTAAGGTTGGTCGTGTGGAGATCAAGGAAGGAAGCTTATTCCGTATTCAGAAGGCGGAGAGTGATTCCTCAACGGGAGCTAAGACAACGATCCTGGACCTCGCGATCGGGAAGATCCTTGTGAAGGTGGAAGCTTTGAAAGGCAATTCCAAGTTTGAGGTTCGCACGCCCACCGCACTTACCGGTGTCCGCGGCACCCTTTTTGAAGTGACCGTGAAAGAGAAGGCGTAAGGAGCACGGAGTACGGCGAAAAAATAAATGCAGGCTCTGCTTTACGCCCTACGCCTTCCGCCGTGCTTCTTGCTCCGTACTTACCGCTGTACACCGTACTCCTCGCGAAGCAGTCCCTGTGGGATACGCTTTTTCGCCGTACGAATTTGGCTTTTCTTTTTCTACGCTTGTTCTATAATGCGGCCTTCCTACTTCCTAATTCAAATCCGGCTTTTTCCTATATGACTATGGCGTTAGAAACAGAACCGACGAAGCTTCCGCTGCACGAAGAGCATCTTCAGAAAGGCGCCCGGATGGGCGATTTCGGGGGATGGCTTGTCCCTCTTTTTTATACCAGCATCATGGAAGAGCATACTGCTGTCCGCACCAAGGCCGGGATCTTCGATATCTCCCACATGGGCGAATTCATCGTGGAAGGCCCTGGGGCGTTGGATTATCTGGAAAAAAATCTTCCGCGCCGCATCACGCCGATCAAATTGAGTCAGGCCATCTACATGCCACTTGTGAACGACCAGGGGGGTATGGTGGATGACATTATTGTCTACCGCATGTCCGAGCAAAAATTCCTCATCATTGTGAACGCCGGCAACATTGAAAAAGATTTCGCATGGTTCAATGCCCGCGTGACGCCCGGAGTGACCCTTACGGATCTCAGTCATGATATGGGCCTTTTGGCGCTTCAGGGACCTTTAAGTCAGACGATTCTTCTCGAATGCTTCGGGGCTTTCTATAAAGACCTCCGCCGTTTCCATTACAAGGATTTCGAAGGAGGCGTGATCGCTCGCACCGGGTATACCGGTGAAGATGGTTACGAGATCATGATCCCGAAGACCAAGCTGAAGCAGGTTTGGGAGGTGCTCTTTCATGTGGGGGCCAGGCACGGGCTATTGCCGATCGGTTTTGGCGCGCGTGATACGCTGCGCCTGGAGGCCGCGATGCCTCTTTATGGGCATGAGCTTACGGATGAGCTGACGCCGCTGGAGGCGGACCTCGAATGGGCGATTGATCTCTCTAAAGATGAGTTCCCGGGGAGCGAGATCCTAAAAAAACAGAAAGCGACCGGGATCCAGAAAAAAAGAGTCGGTTTTGAAATGACCGAGCGCGGTATTCCTCGCCAAGGTTTTGAGATCCAAAAGAACGGCAAAACGATCGGGATGGTCACCAGTGGCAGCTTTATTCCGACGACGGGCAAGAATATCGGCATGGCTTATGTGTCGGCAACTGAAGCGAAGACGGGGAATGCGATCGATGTGATGATTCGTGAAAAACCTGTCAAAGCCGTTCTGGTTTCGCTACCTTTTTATAAAAGAAAAGGATAGAATCACCAGCATTCACTTCTGAAATCTTCTGACATATTCAACCGGAGGCATCGATGAATTTTCCTGAAAATTTGCGTTATACAAAAACCCATGAGTGGATCGCGGTCCAGGGCACAAAGGTCAAGGTCGGCGTGACCGAATACGCGCAAAAAGAGATCTCGGACGTCGTGTTCGTGGAATTGCCAAAAGCGGGCCAGGCCGTCCAGCAGGCTAAGATGGCGGCGGTTGTTGAATCCGTGAAGGCGGCATTCGACATCTATGCGCCGGTCTCCGGCACGATCACCGACGCAAATAAAGCGCTCGAAGCGAATCCCGGCCTCATTAATCATAGCCCTTACGCGGACGGTTGGATTTTTGAATTGGAACTTTCCAATCCCTCGGAGCTAAATAGTCTCATGACGGCCGCCCAATACCATGAAGCTGTCCAGCAAGCTCCCAAGCATTAAGTAGAAAAGTTCTCATGCCCTACCTTTCGCTCACGGAAGAAGAAAAAAAAGCCATGCTCGGGGAGATCGGCGTCCGTTCGTTTGACGAACTGATCAAGGATATCCCGGTCTCGCTTCGTGATCCCAAGATCTCGCTTCCGTCTTCTCTAAGTGAGCCCGAGGTTCAGGATCTGATCTCAAAACTCGGACGCAAGAACACCTCGACAAAGGATGCCCTTTCCTTCCTTGGCGCTGGAAGTTACGAGCATTTTATTCCCGCCGCGGCTCTTGAAATTGTTGGGCGGCAGGAATTTCTCACGGCCTACACGCCATACCAACCTGAGGCCTCGCAGGGGACTTTGCAGGCCATTTATGAATATCAGAGCCTCATGACGGAACTGACGGGTCTGGATGTTTCCAATGCCTCCCATTATGACGGCGCGACGAGTCTCGCAGAAGCCGCGCTGGTTGCTCTTAAGCACACGGACCGTCCGAAGCTTCTCGTCGCGCGCTCGGTGCATCCGCATTACCGGGAAACGATGCGCACTTATCTTGCCGGGACTCCTTACAAGGTCGAAGAATTCGGTTTTAACGAAGATGGCAATTTTAATCGCGAGGAATTCGTCGCAAAACTCGATGCCACCGTAGCCGGCGTGATCTTTCAGACGCCGAATTTCTTGGGGCTAGTGGAAGATCTTGAAGGTGTGAGTGAAAAGATCCATGCGAATGGTTCGCTCATGATCCTTACCTCGGATCCTTTATCGCTGGGCCTTTTCAAATCGCCCGGGGAATGGGGCGCGGACATTGCGGCCGGGGAAGGACAGCCTCTTGGACTTTCCATGATGTTTGGCGGTCCTTATCTAGGCTATTTTGTGACCACTCAGGCTTTGATGCGGCGCATTCCAGGAAGACTTGCGGGTTTGACCCAGGACGCGGACGGGAAGAGGGCTTTCTGTCTGACGCTCCAGGCGCGCGAGCAGCATATTCGGCGTGAGCGTGCGGGTTCTAATATCTGCAGCAATCAGGCGCTTTGTGCTTTGGCCGCGTGCGCTTACATGACGCTTCTCGGGAAAAAAGGTATTCACGAGATCGCGGAGATCAATTGGGACCGGGCGAACTACCTGCGAAACAAGATCGCAGGTTTAAAAAACTTCGAAGTCGATACGATGCAGCCCATCTTCAACGAATTCCGGGTCAAGTCGAAGAAGTCATTCGCGAAGATCGAAGAAAAATTGATGGCTCAGGATATTTTTCCGGGCGTTGCGCTGGAAACATTTTACCCCGAGCTGAAGGATCAGTTCCTTGTCTGTGCCACGGAAACAAAATCCAAAGAGGACCTTGACCGGTTCGTGGAGGCCTTGGCCCAATGTTGATCTCCCAAGACGATCGTCTCAGTTTTGAAAAGAGCAAGCCGGGCCGGAGGGCGGTGAGCCTTCCTAAGGACCGTTTCTCGGGTGAGGATTCCCTGAAGAATATTCCGAAAGGCCTTTTACGTCAGACCTCGATCGGATTCCCGGAGATGAGTGAGCCTGATATCGTTCGGCACTTTATCAATCTCTCACGAAAGAATTTCTCCGTGGACACGCATTTCTATCCGCTGGGGAGCTGCACCATGAAATACAATCCCAAGGTGAACGAATGGGCGGCCCGGCAAGAAAAGTTTTCGGCTCTCCATCCGCTTCAAGTCGAAGCGACGGCTCAGGGGATGTTCCAGATCCTTTGGGAACTCGAAGAAGGCCTGAAAGAGATCTCGGGGATGGATCGTTTTACGATGCAACCCGCGGCCGGCGCGCATGGGGAACTTACAGGGATGATGCTGGTCCGGGCGTACCACGCTTCCCGGGGTGGACCCACGCGTACCAAAGTGCTTGTTCCCGATTCCAGTCACGGGACCAATCCCGCGAGCGCAGCCCTTTTCGGCTATCACGTGGTCGAGATCAAATCCAATAGCCACGGTTGCGTGGACATGGATGATTTGAAACAGCATTTGGATGAACATGTGGCGTGTCTGATGCTCACAAATCCCAACACGCTCGGGCTTTTTGAAAAGAATATCCTCGAGATCACGAGGCTTGTGCATCAATGCGGCGGGCTTCTTTATTACGATGGCGCGAACCTCAACCCTCTCTTGGGGATCGCCCGGCCGGGGGACATGGGTTTTGACATCATCCATATCAATCTGCATAAGACTTTTTCAACACCGCACGGCGGTGGTGGCCCCGGTTCGGGGCCTGTGGGCGTGAAGAAACATTTGATACCGTTCCTTCCCGGCCCGCTTGTGGAACAGACGAAAAAAGGTTATGCGTGGGCGTCGAGCAGTCCGCAGTCGATCGGCCGCGTGAAACTTTTTCACGGGAATGTCGGGGTGATGGTTCGCGCTTATGCGTATCTGAAAACTCTTGGAAAAGAGGGCCTCCGGAAAGTGAGTGAGGCTGCGATCCTGAACGCCAATTACATGAAGGAAATGCTCAAGGACACTTTTAAGGTCGCGACCGACGGTCCGTGTATGCACGAGTTCGTTCTCTCTCTCAAATCTTTTTCTGCGCAGGGGGTTCACGCGGGAGATGTGGGAAAACGCCTTTTGGATTATGGATTCCACGCGCCGACGGTTCATTTCCCGTTGGTGGTGCCTGAGGCTCTCATGATCGAACCTACGGAGACGGAGGCCCGGGAGACGCTTGACCTTTTCATTCAGGCGATGAAAGACATTGCCCTCGAGATTGCAACCGATCCGGAAAAAGTAAAAAATGCTCCGCATACACTTCCGGTGCGCCGCCCCAATGATGTCCTTGCCGCGCGAAAGCCCATTCTCTCTTATCGTGATCAAGTGCGGGAGAAAGCCTTGGCAGCTGAAAAGATGCTGCCGACCACAGACTGCAGACTGCAGACCTCAGACTGAACTCCCGATGCGCGATTATAAAAAAATAAAGGCATATCAATTCGCCAATCAATTGGCCGTTGAGATTTACAAGCTCACAGCGTCTTTTCCAAAAAACGAATGGTATGGTCTTGTGTCCCAGGTTCGTCGCGCAGCGGTTTCTGTCGCCTGCAATATTGTGGAGGGATCGAACCGGCAGACCGAAAAAGATTATCTGCATTTTCTCTATATCGCCAAAGCCTCTTTGGCGGAAGCGCGATATCTCATTGAATTATCATGCCAATTAGGTTACTTGGCAGAACCAGACTATAAAAGCCTGGAGCTTTTGAGGGAAGAAACCGCCAAAACATTGCACGGACTTATCGAAGTTGTTCATAAGAATGTGGAGTGACGGTATTATGCTTCTAGTCTGTAGTCTGAAGTCTGTCGTCTGTTGTCTGTGAAGTGGCTTTGTCTTCCCACGATTAGTGCGCCGATGCCGCTTCAAATGGCGCTGGATGAAATTCTTTTCGAATCTCAAAAATGCACCCCCCAGGTTCCCACGGTTCGCTTCTATGTTTCCTCCGCGCCCTGGATCAGCGTGGGGTATTCTTTCCGGGATTCCGCGGCCCTTTCGAAGTCCGATCTGGTTCTCAAGCATTCACAGATCCCAGTTTGCCGGCGCATTACGGGCGGAGGGTGTGTGCTTCATGGTCAGGATCTGATCTTCTCACTGACGGCACGGGTGCTTGTCGATCCGGAAAATCTTGGTTCTGTGAAGACCAGTTACGCGAAGATCCATGAAGGTGTTAAGATAGGTCTTCAGCTTTGCGGTCTGGACTCAAAGTTTTACAGCGGTAAGGATGAGCTCTCGAAAGGGAACGACTGTTTTGATTTTCCGGTTGAAAGTGATCTTTCCTGGAAGGGAAAAAAGGTCGCCGGGGGAGCGCAAAAGCGTTCCGAAGGTTTTCTTTTGCACCATGAATCGATCTTAATCCCGCCGGGGATCATGCGTGAAGACCTGATCCGGGCGATCCAGAAAGGGTTGGAGCAGGTATTTGGAATATCGATCCAGAATACGGACATGGATCCCGAACTTTATTTTCAAGCAGAAAGGAAAGCCGTGAGTCTTGAGACATGAGCATTGAGTAAAATTTTTCTCATGGCTCGTCTCTCAGGCCTCAAGGCTTAGGAAAAATGGAAGAATCTGGAAGTTTTCTTGAAAAGATTGAAGAGATTCTCGAGAATGACCCGAGCTATAAGTTCGAGGCCTACACGTTCATTCTGGCCGCGCTTCATGATGTGGTGAGCGGGCTTAAAAAACCTCGGCATGTTACGGGCCAGGAACTAGCGCTCGGGATCAGCAAATACGCGCTCGACCAGTTCGGTCCCATGGCCATGACCGTCCTTCAACACTGGGGTATCCGGAAGACGCTTGATTTCGGGAAGATCGTTTTTGCTTTGATCGATGTCAAACTTCTGAGTAAACAGGCCGAGGACAAACTCGAAGATTTTGATAAGGTCTATGAATTCGAGGACGTGTTTGGAAAATATAAAATTGAAGATGAATGACCAATCGTACGGTGTAGGGTGTGCGGAGTACGGCGAAAAAGCAGGAGGCCCGGTACGCCGTACGCCTTCCGCCGTACCAGGAGCATAAAATGAAAGACCTTCTTGCTAATCTAAATGGTTCTCAGAAAGAGGCGGTCACCTGGTCTCCGGTTCGGCCGCTCTTGATCCTGGCCGGGGCAGGAAGCGGGAAGACGCGTATTCTCACGCATCGGATCGCGTATTTGATCAATCACGGCGTTCCGGCATTTAATATCTTGGGCGTCACGTTTACCAATAAAGCCGCAGCCGAAATGCGTAACCGCATCGAAAAACTCGTCGCTCAACGGGTTTGGGTGAGCACCTTCCATTCCACCTGTCTTCGGATTCTTCGCCAGGACGGTCCGGCGATGGAACTCGACCGGAATTTCATTATCTATGACGAGTATGACCAGCTCCAGGTCATCAAGGAATGCGTCGCGGAACTCAAATTGAATGAAAAAGATGTGAATCCGAAGGCCGTGCGTGAGGAGATCCAGCGCTCAAAGGATTATCTGATTCTTCCCTCCCAGTATTTGGCGAAGGCGTCCGATCTTTTTGAGGACTCCGTGGGGAAGATCTATCAGCTTTATGAAGCCCGGATGAAACGCTTGAAGGCTTGCGATTTTGGAGATCTCATCATGAAGACCGTGGTGCTTTTTGATAAGCATCCCGAAGTGCTCAAGACTTGGCAGGACCGTTTCCAGCATATCCTGATCGATGAGTATCAGGACACGAACCACGCACAGTACCGTTTTGTGAAACTCCTCGCGTCCGCGCGTCGCCAGATCACTGTCGTCGGGGATCCGGACCAGTCCATTTATGGATGGCGGGGGGCGGATATCAAGAACATCCTCAATTTTGAGGAGGATTATCCCGATTCCGGCGCGATCCGCATGGAGCAAAATTATCGCTCCACGCCCGTGATCCTCCAGGCAGCCAACCATTTGATCAAGAATAACGCCATGCGCAGGCCTAAGGCGCTTTGGACGGAGCAAAAGGGGGGTGAAAAGATCGAGCTTTTTAACGCGGAAGATGAGATCACGGAGGCTCAGTACGCAGTCGGAAATATTCTAAAATACAAGGCGCAGGGACGCAGTTTCGCGGATCAGGTGATCTTTTATCGTGTTCATGCTCAGTCGCGTGTGATGGAAGAAGCGTTGATGCGTGCGAACATTCCCTACAAGATCGTGGGCGGGACGCGCTTTTATGATCGTAAGGAGATCAAGGATGTGATCGCATACCTCCGGATCATTGCGTACCCGCATGATGAGGTGAGCCTGAAGCGAGTGATCAATGTTCCGACGCGTGGAATCGGTAAGAAGGCGCTGGAAACTTTGGAAGCGGAAGCCCGAGGCAGGACGTGGGAAGAGGTTTTGCAGGATCTCCCCAAGGTTCAGGGATTAACGCCAAAAGTTCAAAAGTCTTTGAGCTCTTTTTACGGATGGATTTCGAAACTCCGGAAAAAACAGGGCGAGATGACGATCCATGAGATCCTCGAGAGGATCCTGGAGGATACGGGGTATGTGTCGGCGCTGGAGGCTGAGCGAACGCCGGAGGCCCAGGCGCGGCTTGAGAATATCGAGGAGTTCTATAGCGTGATCGAGGATTTCATTGAACGATTTGACGAAATTCAAAAAAATGAAATTGATTCTTTGCCCGTGCAGACTCCGCGTAATAACGTTCTTGCGACTTCCGGGCCATCCGGCGAAGGCGAGGCCGAAGGGAAGCAGTCTCAGCTCGCGTCATTCCTCGATTCTATAGAATTAGTGACCGATCTTGATGCGTGGGATCAGGGGACGAATGTGCTGACGCTTATGACGCTTCATACGGCAAAGGGCTTGGAATTCCCGATCGTTTATATGGTGGGTTTGGAGGAGGGGATATTTCCGCATGTGAATTCCTTTGTGGGGCCCTCCAACGAGGTCGAGGAAGAAAGGCGGCTGTGCTATGTCGGCATTACGCGCGCCAGGGAAAAACTGCATCTTTCCTACGCGACCCAGCGGCGCATGTATGGTGCAACGCATCACAATCTTCCGTCCCGGTTTCTGAACGAGATCCCTACCACTCTCTACGATGTTCGGGGCATGCATTCCGGCGGCGCTTATCGGGATGAAGATGATGACCAAGACAGCGCGGGCCATTCCATTCACGACACCGTCATCGAATTTGATGACGATACTCCGCCGTCCTCTTCTGACCTCTCCGGCGGCCCGCCTGAGAATCGGCGAGGCTCGCCTACTTTTTAAGTTTAATTTGCATCGGCGGCCGCTATTCCCGCTGATTCCACGACTCCTTAAATTCGGTGTTCTAAAAAGCTGTTCCCAATAGAGGGATTGGCCGTTAAAATGCTTCCTTATGAACCCCGTTAGATCATAAATTTTTCAAGTTCTTTTTTTTTAGTGCATTGGCTGATGTTCGGTTTTATAGTTACACCTAAAGGAGATCTAACGGGGTGAAGATCCTCAAAGCACGTACATTCGGATTCATGGAAAGTCTTTATTATTCTGTGAGCCTTTGGACCGCGACGATCTTTTTGACGGTTGTTGCCGCGTGCCTGGATCTTTTCATTGCTTATCCGTTGTCCCTTTTTTTGGATCGTGGGACATGCAAGCTTCTTCACGATATCTCGGCCGATTGGGGGCGGACCATCATCCGGTGGAGTTCGATCTGGCGGCTTGTGGTGACGGGACGGGAGCATCTTCAGAAGGGAAAGCACTACATCATTGTTTCTAATCATCAGAGTCTTTTGGACATTCTTGCCGTTTGCGCCGCGCTCCCACTCAACTTTAAATTCCTCGCTAAACGCGAGCTTTTTCAGATTCCGTTCATGGGTTGGGCTATGGCCGCCGCGGGCTACATCCCGGTGAATCGTGGGAGTCACAAGAGCGGCCGTGAGGCTGTACGGAGGATTACCGGAGTTCTTGAAAAGAATGTGAGCGTGCTCCTTTTTCCGGAAGGAACACGCAGCCCTGACGGGAAGATACACGCGTTCAAGATGGGGGCCTTCAAGCTCGCACGTGACAACAAAGTTGAAATACTTCCGATAGTGGTCGATGGAACCGGCCAGGCGCTTCCCAAAAAATCCTGGCTCATTAAAAAGAAAAGCGTTTTCATTGTCTCGATCGGGAAGCCCACATCTCTGGAAGATTTTGCGGACAGTTCGATGGATGAAGCCAAGGAAAAGATCCGACACGAAATGATCGCGCGGTTGGAGCATATCAGGCATGGGAAGAAGTCTTGAGCCGCGGGAAACGGGTTAGCCTTTTTCGGGGATTTTTATTGTGAAAATCCTCACGTTAAATACATGGCAGGAACGCGGCCCGTGGCGAGAACGCTGGGAATTGATCTTTCGAGGTTTTCAGGAATACGATGCCGACGTGGTCGGCTTTCAGGAAGTTTTTAATATGGATTGGGCCAACGAAATTCACGCGCGGAGCGGGTATCCGTACTTGGCTGTGAGCGGCGAGCATTCCGGGCTGATCTTTCTTTCGAAATTCAAGCCTGCCCAGCAGGAATGTCTGGTGATGAAGACGAAGTCGCCGACCGAGGATTATCTCCGCTATGTTTTTTTTCTCAGTGTTGACACGGGGAAGGAAAAAGTCGCCCTTTTCAATACTCATCTTTCATGGAAGGTGGATGAAAACGAGATCCGGATGAAGCAGACGCTCGAGCTTGAGGCGTTTGTGCAGAAGAAGGCCGCGAAGCTTCCCGTGGCTCTCATGGGAGATCTGAACGCGGGACCGGACACGCCTTCCGTGATCTATCTTCGGGAGAGGCTGAAATGGTGCGATACTTTTGAGGTGGAAAATTCGGGCGATCCGGGAATAACCTGGGATTACCGGAATCCTTATGCTGAGGCGGAACGCGAGAAGATGGCTGAGCGGCGAATCGATTATATTTTTGTGCGCGAAAGAACCGGGCCTTTTAAACAGATCCTTTCTTCGAGGGTGGTATTCAATGAGCCTCGAAACGGAATTTGGCCCTCGGATCATTTTGGAGTGATGACGGAGTTTCAATAGCGCAACGCGCAAAGCTCAATGCAAAGTCTTTTCGTTGCGAGTTGAGCCGACACGAGGGGTTTTCTATGGAACAACATGTAAAAAAAACAAGGCAGGCGGTGGAATATCAGACCCTCCGCCGAAGGCTGACCCTTTTCCATCTCATGCTCACGCCCGCGCTTCTCGGGATCCTGATCGCGAGCGGGTGGACGTTCGGGATGCGGCAGAACGCAATCGCGCTGGCCGGAGTCAGTGAATGGGGAATCGTCGCGGTCTACTTCGTCTTGTTCTCCCTTTTCTTTCTGATCTTCGATCTCCCGCTGTCGTTTTATTCCGGATTTTTTCTGGAACATCAGTTTGGTCTTTCGAACCAAAGTTTTGGTCAGTGGCTGTTGGATCTGGGGAAGAAGACCTTGCTTTCGTTCGTGCTGTCGCTCGTACTCCTGGAATGTCTATATTGGATCATCCGGATCAATCCCGCGCATTGGTGGATTTGGGCGTGGGCGTCCTACGCTTTTATCAGTTATATCCTTGGGAAGGTCTTTCCGGTCGTGATTGTGCCGCTGTTTTATAAATATGGCAAGCTTGAAGACAAGGAACTGGAGGCGAAGGTTCTGAAACTTGCCGCGCGTTTTGACATGCCGGTCGGGAATGTCTATTCGATCAATTTGAGCAAGACGACCAAGAAAGCGAACGCGGCCTTCATGGGGATCGGGAAAACAAAACGCGTTGTTTTAAGCGATACGTTGACGCAGAACTTCACGCATTCCGAGGTCGAAGTGGTCGTGGCGCATGAACTGGGTCACTACAAGCATCACGATATATGGCGGCTTTTGGCGTTTGGCCTCGTCGCTTCGCTCGTTGCGTTTGCTGCCGGGTTTTTTGGAATGAATAAGCTAGTGCCGGAGCTGTCTTTGAATTCATCGGCGGATGTTGCGGGCTTGCCGCTCTTGTTCTTGATCTTTTATGTCGTCAATCTTGTTCTGATGCCACTCATGAACGGTTATTCCCGGCGGCGGGAACGGGCGGCGGATGTTTTTGCCTTAAAGGCGCTTGAGACCCGGGAAGTTTTTATTTCCTGTATGGAGAAGCTTGGGGAACAGAACCTTGCGGATCCGGAGCCGCCGGCATGGTATGAGTGGTTCTTTTACGACCATCCGTCGATCGGAAAGCGTGTTGAAATAGCGAAGGGCTGGACTGCAGATCACAGACCGCAGACAGCAGACTAAAAAAATGATAAAAACTGTTAGCCACTATTTCTTGTTCGTTGTGCGTTGCGTGTCGCGCGTTATGCCGACTGTCGCTTTGAGCTTGGTTCTTTGCGCTGTCTCGTTTGCTGCCGTGAACGACGATGACCGCGGCAAGGAAACTGTGGAGCGCCGGCAAAAGATCGCGATCGAGAGATTCTACGCAGGGAAGGGCGGGAACGCGCCCATGACGCCCATGGCGATCGAGCTTTATAACGACGCGGTAAAGTTCTTCGAGAAAAATGAATTTGAACTGGCTCGCGATGCGCTTAACGAATCGCTTTCCCTGGAACCGCGGAATGCCTTAGCTCTGGAACTCCTCGGTGAGATCGCAAATCTTCAGCAAGACTTTAAAAAGGCGGAAAATTATTACAAGCAAAGTTATCTCGTGAGTCCTTCGACACGCCTCCGGCAGAAGATCGAAAAGATCCAAAAAGAGAATCTAGTCGAGAAAAATCTCGATACTTACGACGAAGAGCATTTCATCATCAAGTACCGGAAGGGCGAGCAGGGTTATGAGGGGTACTGGCTGAAGAACCTCTTGCGGGACGCTTATCGGCAGATCTCGCAGGACTTCGGTGTTTATTTCAAACATAAGACCACCGTGCTTTTTTATTCCGGGAACGATTTCCGCGACGTCACCGGGCAGTCCATCTGGGTCGGCGGGCTTTATGACGGGAAAATACGGCTTCCGGCCTATCGCCAGGGGTTTAGAGAACTCGATCTGCGTGCGGCTGCGGTTCACGAGATGACGCATGCATTCGTGGCTTCTTTGAGCGGTTCGCGTGCTCCTGCCTGGATTCACGAGGGGTTGGCGCAGTTTGAGCAAAATAAGATCCAGCCGGTGAATGTGACCGTTTTCGCCGCCGCCATTCGAACGAAGACTCTCATGTCAATGAGCCGGCTACTTTCCGAGAATTTGCAAATAGACAAGATGGATCCTCTGGAGGTTGCTCTCTTCTACCAGGAGGTATTCTCACTGGTCAGCTATATGGTGGAGCGTTATCAGATGTATCGCATGAAAGAGATCCTCGTGAAGTTTAAAGACGGGAAACCCGCGGAACAGGCGATAGAGGAAGTTCTTAGCATCTCAGTCTCACAATTGGAGAAAGAATGGCTCGCTACGATTCAAAGGTCCTGAAGATCTCCAAACTCTCAAAAGAGAGGCTCTACTGTTTCCGGTATCGTTTGACCGATCCGTGTCTTCAAACCTCGATCCGTAAATCAGGGATCCTGATGCCGCTTGTCGTGACAAATGACGAGCGTCCGGTCGTGATCGTGGGCCACAAGCGCTTCAAGGTGGCGCAGGTTTTGAAGATGAAGGAAGTCCCTGTGCTTGTCGCGGAGAAAATGGAGCCGAAAGACATTTTTCTCATGAATCTTATTTCTAACTGGAAGCAGGGATGCTCGGAAATGGACCGGGCTCGGGCGCTAGGAATGGCGGCTCGGGAATTCCATCTTAATGAAAAGGAGATCCTTTCGGGAGTGATGCCTCTTCTCGGACTTCCGGAGGATAAATCCACGCTGGAGTTTTATCAAAAGGCGGATCAATTTCCTTCATCCTTCAAGGACCTTGTGGAGGACGGGCAGTTGTCGCTTCGGGGAGTCCTATCCTTTTTGAAATTCTCGGAAAGCGATCAGGATTATTTCGCCAGGAATATCGGGGCCAAAGTGAAGCTAACAAGTTCTCAGCTGCTTCAGGTCGGAGAATGGTTGTTGGACGTTATGAAAGGGACGGGGAAATGTCTTGCGGTGCTTTGTAAAGAGCATAAGGTCCTTTCGGAGTTACACACGCGGGGTATGGATCCGCGCATGAAAGCGGACCGGTTCTTTGCCCGAGTGAAGCGGTGGCGTTTTCCCGGATATTCGCTTTATCTCAAAGCTTTCGAGAAGCGACGGGCCGATATCCTTCGCGATGCCCAAGAGCTTCGTCTGGAGCCTATCCAAGGATTCGAAGAGCCCGGGTTTGAGCTTCACGCGCGCGTGAAAACGCCGGGGGAGCTCGATCGACTTCTCCAGAAGCTTTCAGTGAAGCGTTCTTTGCTTAACTCGTTGTTTGAAATTGCGTAGTGATTCCTATACAATGTGCGCTTCGATAATCCTTATATGAGAAAAATCCTTTTAGCAGCAGTTATTCTTTGGGGCGTTTTTGCTCCATCCCTTCAGGCCGAGGAAGTTCGTGTGTCCGCCAGCGTGAGCAAGCGTTCGGTGCAGGTTGGAGAAGAGGTCCGGCTCAGTATTCGCGTGACCGGTCAGAGCATGAATCTTCAAGCTCCGAGGCTCGCGCAGCTTGACGGTTTTGAAACCTACTATACCGGTCGCGCTTCGCACATCTCAGTCGTTAATGGGGTGACCTCTGCGAATGTCGAATTCAGCTACACGCTTATTCCTCAACGGGCCGGACGGTTTACGCTGAGCCCTGTTGAAGTTCAGGCGGGGCAGACGGCTCTCCGGACGGAGCCGCTTGAGATCGAAGTGACGGGAGGAGGCCAGAGCCAGGTCCCAAGGACGCAGGCCGCGCCGCAACGCGTCGCGACGCAGCCTTCGCGGCAAGCCCCGGTCGCACAGCCCGCGGATCAGGATCAGACTTATGCCGTGGCTTCCGGAACCGATGACAACATTTTTGTCCAGGCCTGGGTCGATCGGAAAAGCCTCTACCAGAACGAACAGATGCTTTTGACCTATTCGCTTTACACCCGCTATGACACGCGCTATGAAGGATTCGACAAAGAACCCGAGACGAGCGGGTTTTGGATCGAAGAATTCCCAATGGACCGGGACGTTCCTCGCGAGACGGTTCGAATGAACGGCAAGCGCTATGTCAAAGCGGACGTGAAAAAACTCGCACTTTTCCCGACCGCGCCTGGCAACTACACGATCCAACCTGGGAGTCTCAAAGTCTCGATTCGTGAAGAGCAACAGGGGTCGAACGCTTTTGATGAATTTTTCAGTGATAGTTTTTTCACAGGGGGCGCTTTTTTTGCTCGGAGACAGAATCGTTTGCTTTCGCCTCCTCCGATCCAGCTCGTTGTGAAGCCTTTGCCGGAAAATGGAAAGCCGGCTACTTTCCAGGGGGCGGTTGGAAGCTTCCGTCTCACCGCCACGCTCGATCGGGATAAGGTAAAACAAAATGAGCCTGTGACGCTTAAAATGGTCATTGAGGGCGAAGGAAATATTGAGACGATCACGCGGCCGAAGATTCCCACGCTTACGGGGTTTAAAACCTATGATGGGGACACCAATTCCAAGCTCTTCCAGACCGAGAACGTGATTGGAGGCACGAAGAGTTTCGAGGTGGTTTTTATTCCCAAAGAGGAAGGTAAGTCGTTTGTCCCCCCCCTCGAGTTCAGTTACTTTGATCCCAAACAGGAAAAATATGTGACCTTGAAAACACCGAATTTTCCGATCCAGGTCGAGCATTCCGAGCAGGATTTTCAAATGCCGCAGGAACTTGCCGGAAATTCTATCTTTCAAAAACAGGTCAAGTCGGCAGGGAAGGACATTCGCTACATTGATGAAAAACTTCCCGAGGTCTTTCCGGTCCATGCCGTGGATGGGATCTATACGATCCTTTTGTGGGGGGATCTGCTTCTGTTCGTGTTGCTTGTGGTGCTTTGGATGAAAGATCGCCAGGACCGTCTTTTTTCAAATGATCAGGCGCTCAGACGGCGAAAAACAGCTCGCGGGACGGCGTCGGCCAACATGAAACGACTTAATAAACTTGCGCATTCCACGGAGGAAGCGGATACAGAGATCTTTTTTGCAGATCTTGAAAAGGCCATGATCGAGTACATCGCGGACAAGTGGAATCTTTCGAAGCATGGTGTGACACGGCAGGATCTAGCAGAGACGCTAACCGCGCAGTTCGGTTCGGATAGTGCGTATTTGAAGGACGTTCTGGCGCTTTATCGTATTTGTGATGAATTCCGTTTTGGGAAAGGCTCGATCCCCCAGGCGTCGAAGAAGATCGGGTTGAAGATCTTCCAGGATACTGTTAACCGGATCGAAAGGATGCGGAGATGAATCCCGTTAGAACAATGGATTTCATGGCAGTTCTGTCCAAC
>SESH01001891.1_pt1 | contig 16114 bp, 8 predicted proteins | sample 3171561 | NCBI WGS metagenome assembly SESH01 (sample SAMN10866947, study PRJNA518727) | freshwater metagenome | biome: subpolar coniferous forest; feature: holomictic lake; material: water; isolation source: holomictic Lake 442 2011 16.5 m and 2014 13 m | place: Canada: near Kenora, Ontario
GGGCCAGGAGCGCCTCACGCTTTTCCGGGAACAATTCAGCGAGCAGCAGGGTAAAAACCGTGCCCCGGGTGGAATGACCGCTCGGGTAGCTGTAATGCGTCGGGTCCTCATGCTCCGTCGAGTGCGCGAAGCGCTGCGGGTCGATGTGATAGGGCCGCGGGCGCTTCCAGTAGGCCTTGGCCTGGTCCGTAGTCGCCTTGGCCTCCGCCTCGACCTTTTGGAAGAGCGCCTCGGTCCGGGGAAACTTGCCCGCGACAAACCAGGTCCCGATCACCGGGGCGTAGTGGAAGATCGTCAGTTTGTTCTGCGCCTTGGCACGGGCGGACTCCTCCGGCGTCGCGCTGCTGTAGACCGCGTAGGTCATGGCCAGATCAGCCTTGTCCTCGCCGGAACTCGCCGCCGGGGGCGGGGCCAAGAGGGCGATGGTGTCGGGCTGACCTGCGGGCAGATAGCCTGCAGTGAGTCGCCCGCCGAGGGCGAGCAGCAGTCCGACAAGGATCGGACGGGTGAAACGAGGGAATAATTGCATGGGCGGGTTGGTTTAGAATTCGGCGGAAACCGTCAGGAAGTAGTTGCGCTCCGGGAGCACATTAAAGGCATCCCCGGCGTAGAACTTTGCCGCGCTCGCATCGACGCCGTCGAGCACCTGCACCTTGTTGTTGAAGACATTGCTGACCTGCAGGCGAACCTTGAGGCTGCGAATGAAGCCCCGGTCGAGCCGCTGGCTGTAGCCGACGGACAAATCGCCGAGCCAGTAGTCACTGCTGTGCCCCACGCGGGAAACGCCGCCACCGGCCACGTCGGGATTGGTGAGCGTGTCGTAGACTTTCCAGCTACCGACATATTTCTCGGTGAACGAGCCGAAGAATCCGCTCTTGTGATCATAGATCAGCCCGTAGGCCATGGTCGTCTCGGGCACGGTCGGCACGGCCAATTTGGAACCCTTGAACTCCGCCTTGTTGTAGGAGCCGTTGCCGTAGAGGCTGAGGCCTTCGCCGAGATAATACGTGGCCTCGACCTCGGCGCCACTGTAGTAGGCGCCACCCGCCACCCCGATGTAGGCCGGATCGCCGGATGAACTCGTCGGGCCTTTGTACGCATAGTTCTTGAAATCGATGTAATACAGGTCGGCGGCGGCATTGAATCGGTCGTGCTTGTAGACCGTGCCCACCTGGTAGTTCATGGATTCCTGCGGCTTGACGGTGTTGCTCACGGGGTCGTCCACATAGAACTGGTTGAGATTGGGTGCGAGCAGGCCCTGGGCAACCTGGGCATAGGCCGACCAGTCGGAGTTGATGCGGTAATTGGCCGCGACCGAAGGCAGCACCTTCGTCACCGTGTGCGCATAGTAGAGCGGTTTCCGGGCCTTCGTCTGGTTGATCTCAGCCTCGATATCGCGGGTGTAGTCATAGTATTTGATGCCGCCATTGAGCGTCAGATCATTCGACACCTGCCATTCATATTCCGCGAAAGGCTGCAGTGTCTTGGCGAAGGCGACCATCTTGTAGCTGTAGTTGTAATTTGCCGCGCCCACCGCCGTGGAAGGATTGGCCGCCACCGGGGCGAACTGGTTCGTGGTCGTGGCGAGGTCGATGGCGGTGTCGCCCGTGGCGGTGTAGTTTAGCCCGTACAGGTAACGCGGGTTGCGGCTGTATTCGATCCAAACGCCGGTCTTGAACGTGCCCAGCTTATCCTTGTGGCTGACGATGAAGTGGTCGCCGTAGGTGCGGTAGTTGTTGACCTTGTAGGAACCGATGAAGTTAACCACGCTGGCAACTGTCTTTGTCTTGGGCTTCTCCCGGCTCTCGTTGTTGTAGAAATAGGTGTAGACCTTGTTGCTCAGTTCCCAGCCGCCACCGAGATTGCTTTCCAGCCCGAGGTACTCGAAATCGGCCTGCTTGTCCTGAAAATTGTAGCCGCGGTAATCGGTCTTCGCCGGATCGTTGCCGAGGCCGTAGTTGCGGCCGAGGGTGTCGATCTGGGCCTGCGACACCGTGCCGGGATTACTGAAGTGAATGTTGTTATAACTGCTCAGAAAGGTGAGGTTCGTGCGTTTGCCGACCGGCTGGAGGTACTTGATGTAGAAAGTGTCGCGCTTCATGTCCGAGTTGGTGCGGTAGCCGTCGGTCTTCATGTTCTGGTAACTGCCGATCACCGAGGCCCCGTTGACGGAGGCGAGCAGGCCGGAGTTGAACTCGAAATGCCCCAGCTCGGTGTTCCAGCTGCCGTAGCTGAGGGTCGGCACGAAGGACATGATGGTGCGCGGATCCTTCGAGTACATGGCGAGTGTGCCGCCAAAGGTGGCCTGCCCGATGGTGCTGGCGGTGCCCGGTCCGCGATCGATCTCGATCTTGCCAATCAGCTTGGCCGGAAAATAGCTCGTGGTGTGGTGGGAGTAATCATTCTGGTCGCCAAACGGGATGCCGTCGAACGTCACGTTGTAGGAATTGTCATCAAAGCCGCGCAGCGTGAGATGCTTGGATTCGCTCAGACCCGGGCCGTTGGTCTCAACGTTGGAGACACTAGGCGCAATGTTCGCGATGGTGGCGAAATCCGCCGTCGGGGCCACTTGGTTGGCGATATAGTCGAGGCTGATGACCGAAAGCGGTTGCAGCGCTTCCAGCTTGCTGTCCGTCGGCGCTTGCGTGAGGGCTGAAACGCGGGTCGCCCGGACCTCGATGTCCTCGAGCCGCACCGAGGCCGCACCGTCATTTTCCGCGGCGGCGCCCGCAGCCGCATGCAGCGCGAGGGGCGCCAGCGACAGCACGGCCGTCAGCGCAATTAAATGAAAAGAACGAACAAGTCGGTTGGGTGTTAGGTTCACGACTCAATGCAGATGGCGTGGAAATCCGGGGCAAGACGGCAGAGGGCGGTTTTGTTACGGCCGCGTGATAAGGAAGTGTCGTCAAGGTGAACGGACCAAGTTTCGCCATGGAGTGGTCTCGCGGGTCTGGGCTCGCCACCCGCGAGCGGCCGGCGGCAAGGTTGCGCTTGCGTGCCGCCGGGCTTCGCCGGATTTTTCCGGCATGCTCAAGGGAAGCTTTGATTTGCCCGTGCTCTTCGACCTCGGCGCGACCTTCGCCTTCGCGCTGTCGGGCGCGCTGGCCGGCCGCAAGCGCAACTACGACATCGTCGGCGTGGTGGCGCTGGCGCTGGTGACCGGCATCGGCGGGGGCCTGATCCGCGACGGGATCTTCATCCAGGGCGCCCACACCCCGCTGCTCACCAACCCGCACTACATGGAGGTGATTGCGGCCGCCGCGGTCTGCGGCATCATCTTTGGCGCGCGCATCCACCGGTTCGCCCGGCTCATCGCCGTGGTCGACGCCCTCGGCCTGGGCGCCTACGCCGCGTTCGGGGTGCAGAAGTCCCTGCTTGCCGGGATCGCCCCGCCGGCCGCCATTTTGATCGGCGTCATCAATGCCGTGGGCGGCGGCGTGCTGCGCGACCTGCTGTGCCGCGAGGAACCGCTGGTGTTCAAGCCGGGACAGTTCTACCTGCTCACCGCGCTGGCGGGGGCCGTCACCTTCTTTTTCTGCAGCGTCACCTTGGAACTGTCCGCCAACTCCTCCGCCATCGTGGCCGTGGCCCTGACGTTCATCTTCCGGACCCTGACCATAGCGCTGAACTGGCGCACGGCCCCTGTCGCCTCCGGCAGCATCTTCGAAAACGACGAGCCCCCGGCTGGGAACGCCTAGACATTTTCTGGCATGTTGGACGCGCTTTGTTGTAGCCGGCCTCGCTGAGGCCGGTCTGAAGAACCGGGGTCAGCGACCCCGGCTACACTCGCCAACCTATACCGAAATTGCGGTAGCGCTGGCGCCCACCCCTCACTTCGTCACCGGCAACGGATCGGAGACCAGCCCGGCCAGCGTCCGCCGCCGGCGGGAGAGGCGATGCGTAAAGCGATTCATGTAGATGTAGATGACGGGCGTGATGTAGAGCGTCAGCATCTGCGACACGATCAGTCCACCCACCACCGCCAGGCCCAACGGTCGCCGCGAATCGGCCCCCGCGCCCAGCCCGAGCGCAATGGGAATGGCCCCGGCCAGCGCAGCAAAGGTCGTCATCATGATCGGGCGAAACCGCACCAGGCACGCCTCAACGATGGCCTGCTCGGCATTGAACGCCGCGCCCTGCTCGCGCTCCCGCGCGAGGGCAAAGTCGATCATCATTATGGCGTTCTTTTTCACGATGCCGATGAGCAAAATGACGCCGACGTAGCCCATGATGTTCAGTTCCTCACGGAACGCCCAGAGTGTGAACAGCGCGCCGAAGCTTGCCGCGGGCAGGCCGGAGAGAATGGTCAACGGATGGATGAAATCCTCGTAGAGGATGCCCAGCACGATGTAGATGACGATGATGGCCGTCAGGATCAGCAGCCCCATGCCGGCCAGCGAGGAGGCGAAGGCCTGCGCCGAGCCGACGAAACTGTAGCTGATGGTGGCCGGCAATTCCCGCCGCGCCAGCTCCTGGATCGCCGCCGTTGCGTCACCCAGGGCCACCCCGGGCTTGAGATTGAAGGACAGGGTCACGGCCGGGAGCTGGCCCAGATGGTTGACCGTCAGCGGCCCCACGTCGCGGCGCAGGGCGGCGACGGTGTCCAGCGTCACCAGCTTGCCGCTCTTGCTGCGCAGGTGGAGGAGCGAGAGCGCCGAGGCCTCGCGCTGGAATTCCTGGGCCACCTCCATGATGACAAAGTACTGGTTGGTCGGCGTGTAGATGGTGGAGACCTGCCGCGTGCCGAACGCACTATAGAGCGCATCCTCGATCTGCTGCGGCGTGATGCCGAGCGTGGCGGCGCGGTCGCGCAGGATATCGACGCGCAACTGCGGGCTGGTGATCTGCAGGTCGCTGTTGACGTCGACCAGCTGCGGCAGCTCGCGGAGTTTCTGCTCGAGTCCGCCCGCCGTCACGTACAGCTCCTTGAGGTCGCTGCCGAACAGGGTGAACTGGTACAGTGCCTTGGTCAGCTGGCCGCCGATGCGGATGGCCGGGGGGATCTGCGGGAACGCGCGGAAGCCGGGGATGACGCTGAGTTTCTTCCGCAGGTCGGCCATGATCGCCTCGATCGGCGCCCGCTCGCCGCGCGGCAGCAGGCGCATGAAGATGCGGCCCTGGTTGGCGGTGGAGTTGACCGAGCCGCTCGAGCCCATCGACGACATCATCGCGGCCACGTAGGGCTGCGCCGCCACGATCGCCGCGGCGGCCTGCTGGTGGCGGGTCATCTCCTCGAACGAAATATCCTGCGCCCCCTCGGTGAAGACCAGCACGAGGCCGGTGTCGTCCGTCGGGATGAAGCCCTGCGGCAGCACCTTCACGAGCCCGACCGTGAGGATGGCCATGAGGCCGGCGACACTGATGACGGCCAGCCGGTGGCGCAGGCTGGCGTGCAAGGTCCGTTCATAAAACCGGTGCAGGCCGGCGAAGACCCGCTCGCTCCACTGGTAGATCTTGCCGTGCGCGCTGTCGCCGGCGTGCGCGCTGCCGATCTGGGCATGAAGAAACCGGCTGCAGAGCATCGGGGTGAGCGTCAGCGACACCACGCCGGACACGAGGATCGCGGCCGTGATGGTGACCGCGAACTCGTGCAGCAACCGGCCCAGGATCCCGCCCATGAACATCAGCGGGATGAACACGGCCACGAGCGAGAGCGTCATCGAGAGGATGGTGAAGCCGATTTCGCGCGAACCCTTGAAGGCCGCCTCGCGCACCGGCACGCCCGCCTCGATGTGGCGCACAATGTTTTCCAGCATCACGATCGCATCGTCGACCACGAAGCCGACGGAGAGGGTGAGCGCGAGCAGCGAGAGGTTGTCGAGCGAGTAGCCGCAAAAATACATCACGACAAACGTGCCGAGCAGCGCCATGGGAATGGCCACGCTCGGGATGAGGGTCGCCGCCACGGAGCGGAGGAAGAGGAAAATCACGAGCACGACCAGCGAGATGGAAAGCAGGAGCGTGACCTGGACATCATGCACGGAGTCGCGCACCACCTCGGAGGTGTCGCGCAGCACGCTGAACGTCACCGACTCGGGCAGCTGCTTCTGGATGAGCGGCATGAGGGCCTTGACGCGCCCGGCGACCTCGACGGTGTTGACGCCCGGCTGCTTCTGCACCGCCAGCACGATGGAGCGGGCCGCGTCGATTTTCCCGTTGGCGCGCTCGCCAAACCAGGTGGCGACACGCGCGTCCTGCACGCTGTCGATCACCTGGGCCAGTTCGCCGAGCCGGACCGGGGCGCCGTTGCGGTAGGCGACGACTATGCCGGTGAACTCGGCCGCGTTGGCCAGCTGCCCGCTCGCGAGGATCTGCACGGACTGGCGGTAGCCATCCAGGAGTCCCGTGGGCTGGTTGACATTGTGGGCGCTGAGCGCGGTGCGCACCTCATCCAGGGTGATGCCGCGACTGGCCAGAAGCCGCGGGTCGAGCCGGACGCGCAAGGCGTATTTTTGCGCCCCAAACACCGACACCTGCGACACGCCGGCGACCGTGGAAATGCGCTGGGCCATCATGGTCTCGGCGTACTCGTCGACGACCGAGAGCGGCAGCGTCGGCGAGCTCACCGCCAGGTACATGATGGGCTGGTCGGCGGGGTTGGTTTTGCGCAGCGAAGGCGGCGACGGCATGTCGGTCGGCAGCCGGCGCTGCACGGCGGCGATGGCCGCCTGCACGTCCTGCGCGGCCGCGTCGATGTTGCGCTCCAGCGTGAACTGCAGGGTGATCTGCGTGCTGCCGGTGCCGCTGGTCGACGTCATGGAGTCGATGCCGGCGATGGTGGAGAATTGCTGCTCCAGTACGGTCGCGACCGCGCTGGCCATTGTCTCCGGCGTGGCGCCGGGCAGGGACGCACTGACCAGAATCGTCGGAAAATCGACGTTGGGCAGGTCGCTCACCGGCAGCAGCCGGTAGGCCATGACGCCAAAGAGACACAGCGCCACCGTGAGCAGGGTGGTCATCACCGGCCGGCGGATGCAGATTTCCGGGAGATTCATGGCGTGACTCAGGGTTGCTTCGGCGCTGCAGCCGGGGCGGTGATGGGCTGGCCGGACAGGGTACGGGGCTCCGCCTTCATGCCGGGCAGGAGGCGCAGCTGGCCGTCGGTCACCACCGTTTCGCCCGCCTTCACGCCGGCGGCGAGCAGGGTGAAGTCGCCCGCGGTACGGGCGATCTTGATCTTGCGCAGCTCCACGGTCGAGTCGGGTTTCAGCACATAGATCGTAGCCCCGGCCTGGCTGTTGAGCACCGCCGGGGTGGGAACGACGATGGCGTCGTGGTCGAGGCCGAGCTGGGTGACCACGTAGACGAAACGGCCCGGCCACAGCGCCTGGTCCTCGTTGGTGAAAACCGCCTTGAGCGTGATCATGCCCGTGCTCGCATCGACCGTGTTGTCGATGAACACCAGCTGGCCGTTTTCGCGGGTCTCTCCCGTCGTGCGGTCGGTCACCGCCACGCTGGCGCGTCCGGCGGCGAGGGCCGCGCGGATCTCCTCGAGCGCATGGTCGGGCACGGCGTAGTTGACCGCGATCGGTGCGACCTGGTTGATGGAAACCAGGGGAAAGCTGTTGTCGTTGGCCTTGACCAGGGCGCCCTCATGCAGGAGGCGCTGGCCGGTGCGGCCGGCGATCGGCGCGCGGATCTCGGTGTAGCCCAGCTGCAGCTCGGCGTTGGCCACGGCGGCTTCGCGCGCCTGCACGTCGGCCTTGGCCGTCTGCGCCTTGGTCAGATACTGCGCATACGCCTCCTTGGAGATGGCGGACTGCTGGTCGAGGTGCGCGTAGCGCTCGGCGTCACCCTCGGCCTGGGCCGCCTGGGCGCGAGCCGTGGCCAGGGCGGCGCGGGCCTGCAGCAGCACATTTTCAAACGGCCGGCGGTCGAGGGTGATCAGCCGGTCGCCCGCCTTGACCTCATCACCCTCCTTGAAATGGATCTCCGCGATGATGCCGTCGACCTGCGACTTGATGCTGACGGTGCGCAGCGCCTGCACGGTGCCGATCGATTCGACGCGCCGGGCAACATCCTTTTGCTCCGCGATGGCCACCTGCACGGGCACCGCCGGGGCGGCGCCCGCCTTGGGAGCGGACGAACGACTGCAGCCGGCCGCCAGGGCCAGCAGGATCACAGCGGACAAGAGGGACGAGGTGCGATAGGTCATGGAATAAATTAGCGGGCTTTCTCGCCCATGCGAAGCAGGTTGCCCTTGATGAGGGAAAGGTCGGCCAGCAGCCCCGCCCGGCGCGGGGCCGGGATGCCTTGCAGGTAGTCGCTGCGCAACCGGTCCGCGCGATCCTCGAGTCGGGCAATGACCCCCGCGGCCCGCGGCGTCAGCTCGAGGTGGTAGGCCCGGGCATCCTCTGCGTGATCGCCGCGCTGGATCCAGCCCGCCTTCTCCAGCCGCTGGGCCTGGCGGCAGACCGTGATCTTCTCCATCTGGAGCAGCTCCGCCAGGTCGCTTTGGGTGCAACCCGGCTGGCGGGCCAGATAGTAGAGAAAGAGCCACTGCGCCCGGGTCAGACCCAAATCGCGCACGCGACGGTCAAACTCCTTCCGCGCCAGCCGGCTGATGTCGGCCAGAAGGAAGCCCAGGCTGCGTTCAGGAATGGCGCGGGGAATGGACATGCGGGGGCAACTGGTAAGCTAGCTTACTTTTGTTGGCAAGTGTCCATCCGCAGAATAATCGCCCGGGACGGGACGCGGGCGATTCGCCGCTTGGCGTGGCCGGTCGGGTCTTTTATGCCTCTGGTTGCCCCATGCCCTACGTCCTCGCCCTCGATCAAGGCACCACCTCCAGCCGCGCCCTGGTGTTCAACCGGCGGGGCCGCGCCATCGCCCGCGCCCAGCAGGAATTCACCCAGCACTACCCACGCCCCGGTTGGGTGGAGCACGACCCCCGCGACCTGTGGGAGACCACGCGCCGGACCGCGCTCGCCGCCGTCGGCGAGGCCAACCTCACGGCCAAGGACCTGGCCGCCATCGGGCTCACCAACCAGCGCGAAACCACCCTGCTCTGGGATCGCCGCACCGGCCGGCCGCTGCATCGGGCCATCGTCTGGCAGGACCGGCGCACGGCGGATATCTGCACGACCCTGAAAAAGCAGGGACTGGAGCCGCTCTTTCGCCAAAAAACCGGGCTGGTGCTCGATCCTTATTTCTCCGGACCCAAGCTCTGCTGGCTCCTCGACCATCTGCCCGGAGCCCGGCGCCGCGCCGAACGGGGCGAACTCGCCTTTGGCACGGTGGACACCTGGCTGCTCTGGCAGCTGACCGGCGGCCGGGTGCACGCCACCGATGCCTCCAACGCCTCCCGCACCCTGCTGCTCAATTTGCACACCGGGGAGTGGGATGACGAGTTGCTGAAAATCCTGCGCGTGCCGCGCGAGTTGCTCCCGGAGGTGCGGGCGAGCAGCGGCCCGTTTGGCGAGGTCACCACCCTGCCCGCCTTGCGCGGCGTCCCCATCAGCGGCATCGCCGGCGACCAGCAGGCCGCCCTGTTCGGCCAGGCCTGCTGGCGGCCCGGCATGGCCAAGAACACCTACGGCACCGGCTGCTTTTTGCTCATGCACACCGGCGCGAAACCGGTCGTCTCGCAGCACCAGCTGCTCACGACCATCGCGTGGAAGCTGAATGGCCGGCTCGAGTATGCCCTGGAGGGCAGCGTTTTCATCGGGGGCGCGGTTGTGCAATGGCTGCGCGACGGCCTCGGCCTCATCGCCCGGTCGGACGAGGTGGAGTCGCTCGCCGCCCAGGTGCCGGACAACGGCGGCGTGTATCTGGTGCCCGCGTTCACGGGGCTGGGCGCACCGCACTGGGATGCCGGCGCCCGCGGGGTGATTGTCGGGCTGACGCGGGGCAGCAAGGCCGCCCATCTCGCCCGCGCCGCCCTCGAGAGCATCGCCTACCAAAGCGCGGACCTGCTCCAGGCGATGGAGGCGGATTGCGGAAAAAAACTGCGCGGACTGCGCGTCGACGGCGGGGCGACCGTCAACAATGCCCTGATGCAATTTCAGGCTGACCTGCTGCGCGTCCCCGTCGTCCGTCCGCGCACGACGGAAACGACCGCCCTGGGCGCCGCCTACCTCGCCGGCTTGGCGGTTGGCTTCTGGTCGAACCGGGCCGAGATTGCCCGGCTCTGGTCCGCCGACCGGCAGTTCCGGGCCCGGATGCCGGCTGCCGTCAGTCGCCGGCTGCTTGCGGCCTGGCACCAAGCCGTCGGCCGGGCCAGATCGTAGCCGGTTTCCGCACCCCGCCGGTGGCCTGAGATATTTGCCGCCCGGCAACGGGCGGGCTTGCAGACCGGGCCAAGCATGGGCAATTGTATCCGCCTAAACTCCTGCCTGTCGCATGAAAATCTCCCGCCTGTTTCCTGTGCTCCTGCTTGCGTTGACCTTCGGCATAACTGCCTTCGCCCAGGAAAGCAGCGAGTTCCTGGCCCTCCGGGCCAAGGCGGAAAAGGGCAACGCCATCGCCCAATACAACCTCGGCCTGGCCTATCTGGCGGGCAACGGCGTCACGGCCAATCCCACGGAGGCCTTTGTCTGGCTCTCCGTGGCCCGCGAAAACGGCGCCCGCGGCCGGGCCCTCGACACGCTCGCGTCCTCCATGGACCGGACCACGCACGAAGCCGCCATTCAACGGCTCGCCCATTTCAAAGCCACTTCCGGGGTGGTCATCACCCCACCCCGCCCGGCCACCGTGACTGCGGCCGCCACCCCGACGGCGCCGGCCCGCAGCCCGGATCAAAACAAGCCTGCGGCCGTGGCGGTGACGCCGACTAGCGCGCCCGCCGACAACCTCGACGTCAATCGCCTGCGGATCGAACGCGACGCCCTGAACGCCAAGCTGAATGAGATAAATGGCGACCTGGTCGCACTGCGGGCCGAGCGTGAACGCCTCATCACCCGCGCCGCGGAGAACTCCAAGGGCGCCAACGATGCCCGCGCCGCCAGCGCGGCGTTGCAGGAGCAGCTGCAGGCCTCAAACGCGAAGCTGGCCGAACTCGTTCGCACCACCGAGTCCAACAGCGCCGAGCTGGCCCGCACCAAGCAGGCGCTGGCGGCACTCGAAAGCGCGCCGAAACCCGCGCCGGACACCACGGTCCTCGACGCCAAGTCCCGCGAGTTGGCGGCGGCGCTCGCCGAGCTCGAGGCCGCGCGCAACTTCGGCCGCCAGGTCGAGATCACCCTGAACAAGGTCACCGATCAGAAGCACGCCCAGGAAACCTCCTTCCAAACCGCCCAAGAGAATTTCACCCGCGAAGCCGCCGCCACCCAGGGCAAACTGGCCGCCAGCGAGCAACACACCGCGGCCCTCACCGCGCGCATTGCCGAGCTGGAACAGCAGGCCGTTCCGCTCTCGGGCAACCGCGCGGAAGCGGAAGCCGCCCGCCAGCAGCTCACGGCCGTTCGGGCCGAACTCGCCACCGCCACCAGCGGACGCCAGGCGCTTGAGCAGGAGCTGGCGCAACTTCGCGCCCAGCCGGCCACGCCGGCCTATCCGAATCTCTCCGGCAAGGTGCACGAACTGGAAACCCAGCTGGCAGCCAGCCAGCAAAATGCCGCCGCCCTCACCGCGGCCACCGGACAGGTCGACCGGCTCAAGGCCGAACTGGCCGTCCTCACCGCCACCTCTGCCAAGGAACTCGCCGCCGCCAAATCCGCCGCTCCCGCCTACCCCGATCTTTCCGGCCGCGTCGGTGAACTCACCGCGCAGGCCAGGGATCAGCAGGCCGCCCTCACTCGCCTGACGGCCGAGCTCAGCCAGGCCCAGCAGGAAGCGGCCAGTCAGTCCAAGGCGCGGGAAGTCGCGCTCAAAGCCGCCCCGGCCTATCCCGATCTCTCCGCCAAGGTGGCGGCGCTTGAGGCCCAGCTGGCGAACGCCAGCCAGCAAAATACTGCCGCCCTCAGCGCGGCCACGGGGCAGGCCGACCGGCTCAAGGCCGAACTGGCCGCGCTCACCGCAGCCTCAGCCAAGGAGCTAGCCGCGGCCAAATCCGCCGCTCCCGCCTATCCCGATCTGTCGGGTCGAGTGCGCGAACTCGAGGCCGCACAGGTCGCCGCCGCCACTGCCCTCGTCGCGGCACAGACCGAGACCACCCAAGCCAAGACCCAGCTCGCAGCGCTCGCGCAGGCCAAGGCCGAGTCGCCGGCCCCGGTCAGTGCCCCGGCCTATCCCGATCTGTCCGGCAAAGTCGCCGCCCTGGAAACACAGCTCGGCACCCTGCAGGCCGACCGGGAGCGCATGCAAAAACTCCTGGCTGATACCGGCAAGAAATTGCGCGACAGCACCGTCGACGCCAACCGGATCAAGGAACTGGAAACGCAGGCGTCGGGCTCGAAGAACGCTCTCGCCAACGCTGAGGCGCAGGTCACCAGCCTGATGGCCGAGCGCAACTCCAGCCGCAAGGCACTCGACGAGCAACTCAACGTCAGCCAGGCGCTGGCGCAGGAAAAGGCGCAGCTCACCGCCGCCCTGCAAACGGCGCAAAATGCCGCCCCGGCCTATCCCAATCTGTCCGCCCGCGTGCAGGAACTCGAGGCCGCACAGGCCGCCGCCGGCGCCGCCCTCGTCGCCGCGCAGGCCGAGACCACCCAAGCCAAGGCCAATCAGCCCGCCCCGGCCCCGACTTATCCCGATCTTTCCGGCAAAGTGCAGGAGCTCGAAGCCCAGCTCGGCGGCCTGCAGACGGCCCTGGCGGCCAAACCCGTCGCGCCCACATATCCCGATCTCTCCGGCCGGGTGCAGGAACTCGAAGCCGCTTTGGCCGCCAAGCCGGCCGCCCCGGCCTATCCCGACCTCTCCGAAAAGGTCCGGGCACTGGACGTCCAGGTGGCCACGGCGAACGAGCAGGCGGCGCTGGCCGTCAAATCCGCCACGGCCATCAGCCAGCAAAGCACCGCTGACCTGACCGCCGCGACGGCCCAAATCGCCCAGCTCAAGGCCACGTTGGCCGAGCAATCCGCCGCCGCCGCCAGCGCCAAGCAGGAGATCGCCGCCCTCACCGCAATGAAGGCGGAGGCGCAGAAGTCCGTCGCGCCAACCTACCCCGACCTGTCCGGCAAGGTCAGCGAGTTGGAGACCGCACTGGCGGATGCCTCCCGTCAACTGGCCGCGACCACGGCCCAGCAGGCTGACACGCAGCAGAAGCTTCAGGCTGCCACCGCTCTCGCCGCCGCCAGCAAGGGCGCGGACGAAAGCGCCCAGTTGCGCCGGGAACGGGATGATCTTTCCAGCCGCCTGGCCAGCCTCACCGATGAAGTGACCCAACTGCGCACCGATCGCGAGCGCATGCAAAAGATGCTCGCGGACGCCGGCAAGCAGATGCGCGATGCCTCGGCGGCGGCCAGCCGCATCAAGGAGCTGGAGACCCAGACCGCCGCCTTGGTGACGGAAGCCGGTCAAGCCAAGCAGCAGCTGGCCGCCTCGCAGCAAGCCAAGGAGGAAGCCCAGGCCCAGACCGCCAGTGCCCAGGCCGCTCTCGCCGCCACACCGGTCGCCCCGGCTTATCCCGACCTTTCCGGCAAGGTGCAGGAGCTCGAAGCCCAGATCAGCAGCCTGCAGAACGCCGCCGCAAAAACGGCGGTGGCCGCCACACCCGACCTCTCTGGCCGGGTCAGCGAACTGGAGGCCGCCTTGGCTGAAACGAAAAAGCTGCTCGCCGCCGAACAGGCCAAGCCGACTGCGCCGGTCGTTGCTCCCGCCTACCCCGATCTTTCGGGTCGCGTCAGTGAACTGGAGACTGCTCTGGCACAGACGAAGCAGCAACTCGCCACTGAACAATCCAGAGTGGCCGCCGCACCGGTCGTCGCGGCCCCGGGCCTGGAACCCGAAAAATTGCAGAAGCAGCTGGCCGAAACGGAGGAGCGGCTGGCGACCGCCCTGCGGGGTTATGCCCTGCTGGAAAAAGAGCGGGATTCCCTGGCCGCGTATGGCAACAAGGCGACCGAGGCGGTTTCCACCGAACGCAATGCCCTCGCGGCCCAGGTTTCCGCGCTCACGGGTGAAGTTGCCCAGCTGCGCTCCGCCGCGACCGCCCAAGCAGATGCACTGACCCAAGCGGCCGCCCTGGCCGCGGAAAAACAGAGCCTGACGCAGCGCCTGGTCGAAGTCGAAGCCCGCGCCACCGCCGCCGCGGCCGAAGCGACCCGGGCCAACGAGGGCCTCGCCGCCTTCCAGCGCGCCTCGGCGCAAAACACCAAGGACCTGAACGCCACGCGCGCCTTGGCCCAACAGTTGCAGGGCGCCAATACCGTGCTGGCGACGGAAAATTACCAGTTGAAAACCATGCTCTCCCGCACAGTCACGACGGCCAGTGCCGCCGCCCCGGGACCCGCGGTCGCCCCCACCCCTGCCGCTGTTCCGGCCGGGCGCACTCATGTTGTCGCCAACGGCGATTCCCTCTCGCGCATCAGCCAGCGCTATTACGGCGCGGCCAACCGCTGGCAGGAAATCTACAACGCCAACCGCGACAAAATCGGCAACGACGGCGTCCTCCGCGTCGGCACCGAGCTGCGCATTCCGTAAACTCCGGCCCCAAGCCGCCGGCCGCCCCCGCCGGACTTTAGTCAACTAATAGTATACTAAGGCCCGCGGGCCTTAGTATACTATTAGTTGACAATCAGCTCAGCCGGTACGCGGTGGTTTAGAACACCCCGACGATCACGGCCAGAGCCACGACGGAGGTGAGCACACTCAGCACGATCGTCCCGGAGGCCAGCGCCTCGTCGCCCTTCATTTCCATCGCCATGGTGTAGGAGATGATGGCGGTGGGACACGCCAGGAAGATCATGACCATCTTCAACTCGAGCCCGGCCAACCCCAGGGCGCGGCCGACCAGCCAGCCGAGGATGGGCGACGCCACGGTCTTGATCAGCGCCGACGCCAGCGGCCGGTGCCAGGCGCCGCCAAACCGGACCGTAACCAACGAACCGCCGACGCCCAAAAGACCGAGGGGCAGCGCCATTTCGCCCAGTGCCGTGAAGGTTTTATCGACCGCCGGGGGCAGCGTCCACCCGGCCAGGGCAAAGACGATGCCCGCCACCGTCGCCAGCAGCGGCGGCGTCGTGGCCAGCTGCTTGAGGAAGGGTGGGAGCATGCTCCAGCCCAGCCGGTGCTGACTGAGCAGCAGCACCACCACTCCGGCCACGTTGTAGATGACCATCATGGGCGCGACCGTGAGGATGGCCGCCGTCCGCGCCGAGACGCCCCACGGTAGCGGCGTGCCCGGCATGGCGTAAATGATCGGCAGGCCGACGAAAGCCAGGTTGCCGCGAAAGGCGCCCTGCACGAATGTGCCCGCCGCAGCGGCGGGTACGCGCAGCAGCCCCGCCACGAGATAGCCCACCAACACCGCCAGCCCGGTCGCCGCCAGCATGGTGCCGAGCATGAGCTTGGCCCCGCCCACGTCGTGAAAGGATCCCGCCAGTTGCGAAAAAAGCAGCGCGGGCAGGCCGAGCCAGTAGGTCACCCGGTTGGACTCCTTCAGAAAATGCTCCGAGACAAACCCGCTTTTCTGCAGGGCCACGCCGAGGCCGATCAGCAGAAAGACGGGCGCCAGCACATTGAGGATTTGCATCGCGCGGTCACGATGCGATGCCCAGCCGACGCCGTCACTACGGAAAATTCACCCCGCTATTTTCCCGCGGGCACCGGCACAGAATCGTCCGGGCTGAAGGCCGGGGCCGTGATGGCATAAAACTCCAGCGCCCCGTCCGCCGCCGCGGTGAGCGAATGCCGCACGCCGGGCGGCAGCACGACGACGGATCCCGCTTGCACGGGAATCGACTCCCCAGCCACCACCGCCGTGCCGCGACCGACGATGACCAGAAAATATTCCTCCCCAACCCGGTTGTAGCTCAGGCCCGTGCCCGAGCCGGCCGCGAGGGCGAAACGGGCCACACTCACTTGGGTTGTCGTGGCATGGCCGACCCGGCCGACCAGCTCGCGCAATGTCACGCCGGGTGCGACGGCAATCACCGGAACCGTTTCGGGCTGGAATACCGCGGGCGGCACCGGGGGCGGCACGGGATGAACCGGCGCGGCGGCAGCCACCGCCGGGCGGCTCGCCAGGTCCGCCCGGGTCAATTGCCCGATCAGCTCCCGGCGCGCGGGATAGGCC
>SESH01057744.1_pt1 | contig 16099 bp, 11 predicted proteins | sample 3171561 | NCBI WGS metagenome assembly SESH01 (sample SAMN10866947, study PRJNA518727) | freshwater metagenome | biome: subpolar coniferous forest; feature: holomictic lake; material: water; isolation source: holomictic Lake 442 2011 16.5 m and 2014 13 m | place: Canada: near Kenora, Ontario
TAAGCGATCGTTGCTCCAGGTCAGGGTAAGTCATATAGAGTCTGCGGAAGAGGTTTTCTCAACCCTGATGGGCGATGTGGTTGAGCCGAGGCGTGAGTTCATCCAAGAAAACGCCCTCAAAGTTGCGAACTTGGACGTATGATGAGGGCGTGAACAGAAATATTAAGTGGAGGGTACGAAAGCGATGGCGGACGAAATCCCATTCACCTTGGACGGTCGCGCAGTTATTGCGGTTGCCGGCGAGACTATTTGGCAGGTGGCAAAGCGGCACGGAACCGAGATTCCGCACCTCTGCCTCTCCAACGAGCCTGATTTCCACCCCGACGGGAATTGCCGTTTGTGCGTGGTCGAGGTCGTAGGTCGCCGCAATCTGGCCGCCAGTTGTAGCACCAAGCCTCAGCCAGGTATGCAGGTGGTGACCAACAGCGGCAAGGCGTCCAACGCGCGGCGCACCGTGATGGAACTGTTGTTGGCCGAGGCGGAGGTGCCAGCCGATTCCGAATGCGCTCGCTGGGGGCGGGCCATGGGGATAAGTTCCAGCCGTTACCCGGCCGGGGCGCGCACAACCGAATTCGATCACAGCCACCCCGGCATCGACGTGACGCTTTCGGCTTGCATTCACTGTCGGCGCTGCGTTCAGGCCTGTCGGGAGTTGATGATTCACGATGTGATTGGCATGTCGAAACGGGGTGTAGCTAGTAAGATTATCTTTGATTTTGATGTGCCGATGGGAACGTCAACATGCGTCAGTTGTGGCGCATGTGCTCAGACTTGTCCGACCGGGGCCATCACTTTTCGGAGGCAAGCGGTATGACCGAGCATAGGCATGTGGACAGCTTGTGTCCCTATTGTGGCGTCGGCTGTCAGGTCCGCTATCACGTCGAGGATGAGCGCATTTCCTGGGCCGAAGGCATTGACGGCCCATCCAACCACGGTCGCCTGTGCGTTAAGGGGCGGTTTGGCTGGGACTATGCCCAGCACCGCGATCGTCTGACCCGGCCGCTTGTTCGCCGCGACGACGCCCCCAAACAGGCTGTGATGCCGGCCGATCCGCTTGCCCAGTTCCGTGAGGCAAGCTGGGAGGAGGCGCTCGATCGGGCCGCTGGCGGTTTCCAGCGGATCAAGGAGCGCTTCGGCCCTGGGGCGCTGGCCGGCTTCGGCTCGGCCAAGGGTTCCAACGAGGAAGGCTACCTGTTTCAGCGCTTGATTCGCACTGGCTTTGGCACCAACTCGGTGGATCATTGCGCTAGGCTTTGCCATTCCAGCTCGCTGGTGGCGCTGATTGACCAGATCGGATCTGGCGGTGTCACCGCCACCTTTACCCAGTGCGATAACGCCAATGTCATGATGGTGGTTGGCTCCAATCCCAATCGCAACCACCCGGTGGCTGCCTCATTTTTCCGCCGGGCCAAACGGCGCGGTGCCAAGCTGATCGTGATCGATCCCCGGATGAGCGAGTTTGCGGCGGAAGCCGACATCGTCATCAATCACCGCCCGGGCAGCGACGTTGCCCTGTTCAATGCCATCGCCCACGTCATTATCGAGGAGGATTTGCACGACGCGGTCTTTCTGCGTCAGCGGACCAAGGGCTTCCCTGAGCTTCGCGAGTGCGTGCGCCGTTTCACGCCTGAGTCGGTGGAAGTTGCCACCGGCATCCCGGCTTTGCGTATCCGTGAGGTTGCGCGGATGTTCGGTCGGGCCAAGTCGGCGATGATCTTCTGGGGCATGGGCATCACCCAGCACATCCACGGCGTCCGCAATGCCCGCTGTTTGGTTAATCTCGGCCTACTCACCGGGAATGTCGGGCGGCCGGGGACTGGGCTGCATCCCCTGCGCGGACAGAACAACGTTCAGGGCGTGTGCGACATGGGGCTGTTGCCGGGTGTTCTGCCTGGCTATGCCGCCGTGATCAAGCCAGAGGAGCGCAAGCGCTTCGAAACGGTCTGGGTCGGCGAGACCATTCCGGAAAAACCGGGAATGACCATGATCGAGGCCGTGAATGCCGCCGATGAAGGGGTGATCCGGGGCATGTTCTTCATGGGCGAGAACCCGGCGATGAGCGACCCCGATTCGCTGCATGTTCGCCAAGCCCTGGCCAAACTCGATCATCTGGTGATCCAGGACATATTTCTGACCGAGACGGCGGCTTACGCCGATGTGGTGTTGCCGTCCTCCTCATTGATGGAGAAGTGGGGGACTTTCACCAATACCAATCGGCACATCCAAATTTCGCGGCCGGTGATGGACTGTCCCGGCGAAACAAGACAGGATTGGTGGATATTGCAGGAGCTGGCCAACCGGCTCGGGCTCAATTGGCGCTTCAACCATCCGCGTGAAATCTGGGAGCAGATCCGGACGCTGTGGCCTGCCGTAAAGGGCGTGAGCTGGGCGCGGCTGGAGCGTGATGGCTGGTGCCAGTACCCATGTTCGGATGAGCGCGAACCTGGTAAGGATGTGCTGTTCGGCGACCGTTTCCCTACGCCCGATGGATTGGGTAAGTTGGTGCCGGTAACCCCGGTTGAACCGGCGGAAATGCCTGACGCCCAATATCCGCTAGTGCTGCTTACCGGCCGCATCCTTGAGCATTGGCATACCGGGGCGATGAGTCGGCGCAGCCAAGTGCTGGACACCATCGAGCCCGGCCCGGTGATTTATCTCAGCGAGGGCGACATGCCGCGTTTGGGGATCAGATTGGGCGACCGGGTGCGATTAGTGTCTCGGCGCGGGGCGATTGAGGCCAAGTGCCGGGTCGATCCGGGATTGACGGTTGGCACGGTGTTCATGCCGTTCTGTTATGCCGAGGCGGCCGCCAACATGTTGACTAACGCCGCATTGGACCCGCAATCGAAGATTCCAGAGTTCAAATATTGTGCCGTGAAGCTGGAGCGGGTTGAGATTATGGCTGCGGCTGGTTAGAAACTGGTCCACCTCCTCCGTATTGACGGGGGAGGTGGTCAGGCGGCGCCGCTGGTGATGTCCAGGTGGCGATTGATACGCTGGATGTCGTCACGCATATGGTCCATGCCGGCTTGAACCCGTGCGTCGGTCTCGGCAAGGGCGCCGACGTGCCTGATTATGGTCGCCTGTCCAAGTTCCAAGGCGGTCAGGCGCTCCCTCATTTCGCGTAACCCCAGCTCCATTCGATCTTGTCGCTGGTCGATCCGGCGCAGGTAAACTAGCGTGAGGTTTTCCGGCTCATCGTTCATGGCTTCCCCCCGTGTTACCGTCTCTACTGAACGGCTGTCTAACTCAGAATATTACGTTATCCATGATTTTTCGCAATCTCCTAACGAGCTTCTCTACGGACTAACAAAAGCTTCCATTTCCTGGCCGATGGTCCCGGTCGGGGCCATCACCGAGACCTTGGCGTTGCGGAAGCCGTGACGTTCGCCAAGCTGAAGGGCGCGATCCCAGGCCTTGCGCGCCGCCTCGACCAGACCTGGCTGCGGGCAGTCGTTGGCGACTAGCGGCACCGGCGGCACCGACAGGCCCTCGTAGCCGCCTTGGGTCTGGCCCTTGATGCCAAAGGCGGCCCGGCGGTGATTGCGGATCACCCGCAGCATCGGCTCGCGGTTGGCCTTGTAGCCGGGGAAGGGGCCTAGCTCGTCGGCCATTTCGGCCGAGGTGGCATAGGCGGTGCCGGTCATAATGGCGCTGATTGCCGCCGCCAGCGTCCGCCCTTGGTTGCTGTCTTTGGGCAGGCCGGCTGCAACCAACAGGCCGCCAAGATTGGCTATCCCTAAGCCAGCGGTGCGGTAGTCGTATGAAAGTTTGGCGATCTCGCGTGATGGAAACTGGGCCATCAGCACCGAAATTTCCAGAACGATGGTCCACAATCGGCAGGCGTGTTCCAGGCTTGCCGCGTCAACGTCGCCGTCCTGGCTGCGGAACTTGATTAAGTTGAGCGAAGCTAGATTGCAAGCCGTATCGTCGAGGAATATGTATTCGGAACAAGGGCTCTGGGCGTTGACCTTGATCTCGCCTGAGCGGAAATCGGTATAAAAGTGCCCCCGGGTCGGGCCGTCTATGCCATAGGCCCAAAGCAGGCCGGTATTGAACCATTGTGGGCTGTTCGGGGCCGCCATTTGACCGCACAACATGTGCCTGGTCTCGTCATAAAAAGCACGGGCGTCGGACTCGGCATCGAAATAGCCGCCCTGCCAGCCCCACCATGTCCAGGTCCCAGCCATGCGGTCAAAGACTTGGCGGGCGTCGTTCTCGCCTTGGGTACGTTGATGCTTCGGCATTTGCGCCAGGGTCGCGGTGTCGGCGCTGCGACACCACAGCCAAGATGGGGTGTCGGGGTCTTCGATTGGTTTGAGTGCAGCGGGCACCCCGGCCTTGCGGAAGTATTTTTGGGCCAGCAGGTCGGTTGCTACCTCACTCCAGGCGGCGGGGGCGCTGATTTCGCTGGCCAGCTTACGAAATTCAAACGCCTCATAGGCGTCGCCGCCGTTCCTGGTAAACCGCCGCACAATGCGCATGGTGCCTCCCGCCATCCCGCTTGTCTAACAAAACAGCGACATCGGGTGGCCGGAGGTCTTATAGCTACAATATGTAGGGGGTGGCAAGGATCATTGTATCATGCGCCGTCGGGTGACACGAAATCGTCCCCAGCCGGCTCCTCTGAAGCAGCAGGTTGCACGGTGATCTCTCGTCGCGCCACTACTAGGCACAACTCGCCACCGATCAGTCGCAAGGACTTTACGGCATTGCGGGGCAGCGGAATTTGCTGGCGTCGGCACAGCAGCATCAGGCAGGCCGCAGTTTCGGCGGCGGTAAATTCCAAGCTGTCGGTGGCGTCGGTATTGTCGCCGCAGACTTCGGCGATCAGCCGGGGCGGATTGCCGATTTCGACGTAGACTTCGCGAACCTGTGTGAAATTGCGATCATGGTTTGCTTGCCCGAACAGGCGCACTGCCTCCGCTAGGGCGTCCGGTGAGAAGCCGATCATGCGGATCTCGGTGATCATGGCGCGTGCTCCTGCTAATTTGTCACCACGAGGTCCCATGTTCGCAAGGCGCTGTCAAGTAGCCCCGCTGCGAAGTTACAGTGTACGTCGCTCCAGGTTTTGCAATCAGGGATACCATGTCGCGCCGTTCGCCCTCCCGCAGCCCTTTTCAGTCCGATCCTGACCAGCTTGACCTTTTGGTCCGGCCTGAACCGACCGCCGTCATGCTGACTTATTCGGGGCGAACGGTGGATTTGGTGCATCCTGATTTCAGCCGTTTTGAAATCGAGGACATCGCCCGGCCGCTGGCCTTTCAGTGCCGATTCGCCGGCAACACCAAGAGTTATTACAGCGTCGCCCAGCATTGTGTGTTGGCGAGCGCGCTAATCCACCCCGACTTTGCCTTTGATGCCTTGATGCATGATTGTGAGGAGGCGTTTACCGGCGACTGGCCGACACCATGGAAGGTTCGAATCGGTCGGACCATCATCCGTGAGGCGATCGCTCCGATCAAGGCCGCACTGGCCCGGCGTTTCGGTTTTCGCCACCCTGAGTCCGAGATTGTGAAAATCGCCGATATGCGGGCGCTGGCCACCGAACTTCGCGACCTGTGCGCGCCGCATTGGCTTAATTGGCGCAACCTGCCACCACCGGACATCGAGCCAATTGTGCCGCTTGGCCCGGATGCCGCGATGGCATTGTTCATTAAGCGTTATCGCAAGCTGAGACCGATGGGCTAGTCGTTACGGTAGCAGAGGAGCCGTCGGCCGATTAAAATCAGCTTAAAATCAGCTAAATTCAGCCACGCCCGATATCGGAGGGATGCCAGGTGGCACCGCGAGGGCGACGTGAGCGCCGCCCGTCGTCGGTATCATCCAGTTCCGTTGACGACTCGAAGCTATCGCCGGAACCTGACTCTCCCCCCGCCGTCTGATAGCTGTCAGCGCAGGCATCAATGAACGCCTTGAGTGCCTGCCGGGTGGCGGGATCCGCGATCCGCATGTAGTGTCGGACCAGGACCAGGGCCTCCCGTGACTTTGGCTGGGCGATGCCAGCCTTGTTGCTGGGATAATATATTGTGTCCGCAGTAGTGCCAGCGCTATCGCTATCGCCCGACAGCTGTGGGTCAAGCTCGGAAAACAGCGCCGAGATGGAAACGTTCAAATGCTGTGACAGCATGTAAAGCTTGCTGGCAGATATACGATTGACCCCCTTCTCGTATTTCTGCAACTGCTGAAACGTTAGGCCGATGGAGCCAGCGAGGTCGCCTTGGCTCAATCCGGCGAGCATTCGCAGTTCCCGCAACCGTTGACCGACCAGAACATCAACTTCATTGGTGTTCTCGCCCTTTCCCCGAACACTTTGATTCACGTCTATTGCCTCTTGTCTTTGGATATAGATATAGCCACTTTCGGCGATGCCTCTTAGGGTGTTACCGGCCGCAGTTTCTCCAGAGAACTCTATGACTAGCACAAGAATGCTATTGGCTAAGGGTTCTGTCGCTATTGATTGGCCAGAGTTAGCATTTTCTGTGTGGGTACTCTTCTGTGCGGGTCACTGGCCTTCAGGCTGTCGGCCAACGAAACTATCTTACAATGGCTTCTCATTTATTTACATAAGCATTTGGAAAGGTCAATATAGTGGTAACTGGTTTCTATCTATCAGGTCTCCGAGATGTAAGGTTTGTCATGGTAATATCACTGTGATTGTTAGGTTGTAATCGTCTGAGGTTCGTCGATGACGAGTAGGCATTCCAAATTTTTACCTGAATTATTGTGGGTCTTATTGGATGGCGTCTAAAGCAATGCCGGGACTGTGGGGATGCCGACTTGTAATGTATCCTTTAATTGCGCGGAATGTCGTCGTCGGATGTCTCGCAAATGCAATGTAATATTAACCTTTATGCAATCTAATCTTTGTTATCTCACCATACATAACCCCTTGGTGGCCCCAAGAAACACGCAATAAATCTCCATCGTGATTTACGCATGGCTGCATTGAATTGTAAGTGTTTGCCGGGCGGGCCGCCTAAATGGATGCCGTTTCGTATTGTGTGGAGATAATGACATTTGCCAATCCTTGGTGCTGGGTCAGGGATGATGTGTGCGGGCTTGAGAAATGATGTTATTGTGAAACTATCTGCCTGAGGGACAAGAGGGGAATTCGGCCATGAATTGGATTGTTGCCGTGGTTCGTCGGGCTTTGGTCGCCGTCAGCTTTGGACTCGCTGGCGGACTTGCCGTCATTCCGGTGGGATCGGCGCTAGCTCAGGCCTTGGGCCTGCCCGGACTTGAAGCTGATGCTCAGGGCTACGCCAGCGCCCTCCGGGCCAAGGGCCCGCCAAAACTTGACCAAAAGGTGATCGACGACGCCGCCCTACAGGCAGCGCAGGCGGTGGCGGGGCATGATATGGGCCGGGCGGTGCAGGCGCTTGAGCGTGCGGTGGCCGCCCGCGACGACCGTCCAACCACCTGGATGGCGCTGGCTCAGGCTCAGGCCAGCCTCTCGCCGCCCAATCTGGCGCGGGCGCTTCAGGCTGGCTGGCTCGGCAGTTTGCGGGCGGCGCCGGGTCGGGAGCGACTCGACAATATGCTGTGGCTGGCCCGGTTGCTCGACGGCGCGATGAATCGGCCTGAGAACGCCATTGCCGCCTATCGCGACGCTCTTGACGAGGCGAAGGAGGCCCGGCTGCCCCAGCCCGAGGCCCAACGAAGATTGGCCGAATTGCGGCTGGCGCTTGGGCTCACCCTGAAAAGGGTCTCGGCATCAAGCGACGAGCAACCGGCCCGGTTGTGCCTGACCTTTTCCGACCGTTTGAAGTCCGGTCGTGACATCCGGTTCGAGGATTTCGTACAGCTGGAGCCTCCGGCCCAGGTTACCGCTGCGGTTGACGACAACCAGCTTTGCCTATCGGGCGTCAGCCATGGCACCACTTATCAGGTGACGGTGCGTCAGGGCCTGCCCGGTGCCGATTCTATGGTGTTCAAGCACGACGAGGCCACCACCATCCGGGTTGATGATCGTTCGCCTTCGGTCGCATTTCGTGGGGATCAGTTCATTCTGGTTCGCGGTGACAATGGCGGCATTCCCGTGGTGACGGTCAATCTCGATAGCGTCAAGCTTAAGCTCAATCGCATTAATGATCGCAATCTTGTCGGTCAGCTCAAGGGAGACGCGCTGCGTTCGGCCCTTGGTACTTACGATGTGCGCAGACTCCGTGATTCCGAAGGGGAGCTGATCTGGGAGGGTAAGCTTGCGGTGGCGAGCGGCGGGCGCAACCAAGAAACCGTGACTGGTTTTGCCGTCCGCACCTTGATCCCCGAGACCAAGCCCGGCCTTTACGTCATTACTGCCGAGCCGGTTGACGTGCCGGGTAACGACCAGCGCTACATCAAGGCCACTCAATGGCTGATGATTTCTGACCTTGGTCTTACCACCACTCGCGGCGCCGATGGCGTCCATGTCTTTGTGCGCTCGCTGGCTTCGGCCAAACCGGCGGCCGGGATTGGCTTGACCCTGGTCGCCCGCAACAACTCCGAGTTGGGCCGCGCCGTCACCGATGCCGAGGGCCACGCCGTGTTTGGGCCAGGTCTGAGCAGGGGGGTTGGCGGTCAGTCGGCTTTGATGGTCACCGCCAGTGGTGCCGACGGCGACTTCGCGCTGATCGATCTGTCCTTGGCCGCGTTTGATCTCAGTGATCGTGGCGTCGGTGGGCGAGCCGTGCCTGGGCCGCTCGACGCCTATCTTTACAGCGATCGTGGCGTCTATCGGCCCGGCGAGACTGTCAACCTGACCGCGTTGCTGCGCGACGACCGAACGGCGGCGGTGGAAGGCTTTCCCCTCACGCTCAAGGTGTTGCGGCCGAGTGGAACCGAGTTTTACGCCGGAACCTTGAAGCCGGCTGCGGCGGGCGGTTTCACTTTGCCGCTGGCGCTGACCAAAACGGCACCGCTCGGGGGCTGGCAGGTTCTGGCCTATGGCGACCCCAAGCGCGACCCGATCGGCAGGCTTTCCTTCCAAGTTGAGGAGTTCGTGCCCGAGCGGCTGGCGGTTGAGCTTGCCGCTTTTCAGCCGGCAATCGAGCCGGGCTTGCCGTTTGAGGTCGGCGTGACCAGTCGCTTCCTCTATGGCCCGCCTGCGGCCGGCTTGGGCGGTACTGCCGAAGTGGCGCTTGGCGAGGACCCAGATCCCTATCCGCAATTCAAGGGCTTCCATTTCGGACTGGCCCAGGAACAGGTGACGGCACGGGTCAGCGAGTTGATCCTGCCTGCGGGCGATGCCGAGGGCAAGGCGCGTCTCGCGGTCGAGCTGCCGCCCCAGCCCGACACCACCAAGCCGCTGCGGGCGGCGATCAGGGTCGCCGTGACCGAGCCGGGCGGTCGGCCGACCCGCAAGTCGATCTTCGCGGCGGTCCGAACCCAGCCTTATGCCATCGGCATCAGGCCCCGGTTTGATGGCGACCGGCTCGGCGAGGGGCAGGGGGCAGGTTTTGAAATAATCGCCATCGACCGTCAGGGCAACCGCATCGTCAAGCCTAGTCTGCGTTGGGAGTTGATTGCCGAACACCGTGATTTTCAATGGTACCATGAAAATGGCCGCTACAAATACCGGGTGACTGAGCGTGATCACTCGGTGAGGGCTGGTACTGCCGCTATTCCTGCTGCGACTGCGGCAGTACAGGACTTGGGCACGCTGGCTTATGGCCGGTTTCGCTTTGAGGTCTCGGATGCCGCTACCGGCGTCGCCACCTCGTTCAGATTTTCTTCAGGCTGGGAGGCGGGGCCGAGCGCGAGCGATACGCCTGACACCTTGGAGGTGACGGCTGACCGTCCGGTTTATGGCGCGGGGGAAACGGCCCATCTCATCATTCGGCCGCCCTTCGCTGGTGAGGTTCTGTTGACAGTCGCTACCGACCGGCTGTTGCTTACCCGGACCTTGAGCGTGGAAAAGGGCGGGACTCGTGTTGATGTGGCAGTAGATGCGGCTTGGGGGCCGGGCGCCTACGTCACCGCGACCGTCTACCGTCCGCCGGTCCACGGTAAGGAAAGACAGCCGGTGCGGGCTATCGGTTTGACTTGGCTGACCATTGATCCCGCGCCCCGCACCATTAATCTGAGCATTAACACGCCGGAGGTGGTGCGACCGCGCCAGACGGTGGAGGTGCCGATAACCGCCACTTTTTCAGGGGCAGTTGCCGGGGCTGTGGCTGGGGCTGGAGCCGGGGCCGATGTCTACGTCACGCTGGCCGCTGTGGATGAGGGTATCTTGCAGTTGACCGAGTTCGCTTCGCCCGATCCTGGCAAGCACTTTTTTGGCAAGCGCGAGCTTGGGCTGGATATCCGCGACGATTACGGCCGACTGATTGACACTATCGACTCGGTGGGAGCGTTGCGCCAAGGCGGCGACGGCATGGCTGGCGGGCTGCCCAAGGTCCCGTTTACCGTGTTGTCGCTGTTCCAGGGGCCGGTCAAGCTTGATGCCCAAGGCAAGGCGATCATTAGGCTGGCGCTTCCTGAGTTCAACGGCCAGCTCCGGTTGATGGCGGTGGCCTATGACCGGACCCGTATCGGCTCGGCCTCGCGCAAGCTGGTGGTGCGAGATGCGCTGGTTGCCGATGCGACGTTGCCACGCTTTATCGCTCCCGGCGACGATAGCCAGATGACGATCTCGCTGCACAATGTCGAGGCTGTGGCCGGGCGCTATCGCGTCACCGTCAGCGGCCTGCCGCCGGTGCGGGTGGTTCAGCCCGTAGAGGGTTCTTTGGTCGACCTCGCCCGTGACGCCCGCCTTAGTCTGGTGCTGCCGCTTACCGGGGATTCAAGCGGTGTCGGCGGTGTCGTGGTTGCGGTGAATGGCCCGGTGGATGGTCCGGCAGATGGTCCGGCCATGGTTGCGGTGCGTCAGGAACTGCCGCTGACCGTGCGCTCGTCGCGGCCGGAGGAGAGCGAGTTTACTGCCCGCCTGTTGGCGCCGGGGGCAGAAGCGGTGGCCGATATCAGCATGTTGGCCGCCTATGTCCCTGGTAGCGCTGGTTTGTCGCTGAGTTTCAGTTCCGCCCCTCCCTTTGATGTCGGCGGCCTGCTGGCGGCGCTCGACCGTTATCCCTATGGTTGTCTTGAGCAGCTGGTCAGCCGAGCGCTGCCGTTGCTGGTGGTGGCCGACGTGGCCGGGGCGCTCGGCGCTCGTCTTGAGACCGGGACCGGGCCTAACCGGGCCGAGCCAGCATTGACGTTGGCGGCGCGGGTCGATCAGGCCATCGCGAGGGTGCTCGATAAACAGCGTTTTGACGGTGCATTTGGGGTTTGGAGTGCCAATGGGGAGGCGGCGCCGTGGTTGACCGCCTACGCCATGGAATTCCTGACTCGGGCGCGGGCCTTAAAATACGCAGTGCCCGAAACCCCTTACCTTGCCGGTCTGACTTGGTTGCGCGCTCATGCCATTGATGGTGGCAGTGACAAGGCCGGTTTGGTGAGTCGCGCCTATGCCCTCAACACGCTGGCCCTAGCCGGGGTGTTGACTCCCGGCCCGGTGCGATATTTCGCTGACGCTTTCGGCGATCAGTTGCCGACGCCGCTGGCTCGGGGCCAGTTGGGGGCGGCGCTGGCCCGGCTTGGTGACCGCGACCGCGCCGAGGTGGCGTTTGCCGGGGCTCTTTCAGGGCTTGCCCGTGAGTCTTGGCCCGAGGATTACGGTTCGACCGTGCGCGACGCCGCCGCCTTGGTAACTATCGCGAGCGAAGCCGGCATGGCCGACCGCAATCGGTTGCCGGCCTTGATCGATCGTCTGCCAGCGAGCGCCGCAGCCGTGCGTGAGACCAACACCCAGGAGCAGGCCTGGCTGGTGCTGGCCGCCGATAGCTTAATGAAGGGTGCGGCTCCGCTTGCCCTCACCATGGCCGACCGGCCGCTTGCCAAGGCCGATCCGGTGCGCCTCGAGCCGACGCTTGCTCAGTTGTCCGGGGTGGCCGGGGGGATCAAGGTTCGCAACGCCGGCCGTCAACCGGTGTGGCAGGCGGTCTCCAGCCATGGCGTTCCGCTTGTCCCGAGGCCAGCTTTGCGGGAGGGCATGAAGATAAGGCGCAACTTCTTTTGGCGTGACGGTACCGCAGTCAATTTGGATTTGGTCAAGCAGAACGATGTCTTTGTAATTGTGCTTGAGGGTGAGGCCGGCACCAAGCTTTTCCATCAGGCGCTCGTCACGCAGTCGCTTGCCGCAGGTTGGGAGATCGAGAATAAGGCGCTGGGAGCTGGCGGGCTGGAGGGTATGGGCTGGCTGGGCAAGCTCAGCGAGCCACTGGCGGCCGAACTCCGGGATGATCGTTATGTCGCGGCGATCAACCTTACAGAAACCAGTCCACAGTTTAAGCTGGCCTTTATGGTTCGTGCGGTCACGCCAGGCGGCTACGAATTGCCCGGTGCTCGGCTTGAGGATATGTACAAGTCACGGTTTTTCGCTCGGCAGGCGGTGGGGCGGGTGACTATTTTGTCGGGTGGGGAGGGACGGTAGCCCCGGGCGGCGACTGCCGCAGCCCGCCGTCTGAGGGGGCTGTTGGTAATCGGCGGCGACTGCCGCAGCTTAGCCCCATGGCGCGAAGGCAAGCCCGCGTGACGCGGGTGCCCGCCGTCTGAGGGTTCTTAAACGTCGATGTCCTGGACGAACTTGGCGTTGTCCTGGATGAAGCGGAAGCGCAGTTCCGGTTTGCGGCCCATCAGCTTTTCAACTAGGGAGCGGGTGGCTTCGGCGTCATCGGCATCATCGGGGTCGCCGGGGTTGGGGACGGTCACGCGCAGGAGTTGGCGCTTTGACGGGTCCATAGTCGTTTCTTTGAGTTGGGCCGCCATCATTTCGCCCAGACCCTTGAAGCGGCTGATATCAACCTTGCCTTGTTTGGCGAACATTTTGCGCAACAGCTCTTCTTTATGGGCATCGTCGCGGGCGTAGGCGCTCTTGCCGCCAGCGGCTAGGCGATAGAGCGGGGGCATGGCAAGGTAAAGGTGTCCCTCCTCGATTAGGCTAGGCATTTCACGGAAGAAAAAGGTCATCAACAGTGAGGCGATGTGGGCACCGTCGACGTCGGCGTCGGTCATGATTATGACTTTTTCATAGCGCAGCTTTTCCGAAGTAAAATTCTTGCCGGTGCCACAGCCCAATGCCAGGGTCAGGTCGTTAATTTCCTGGTTGGCGCGCAGCTTGTCGATGCTGGCCGAAGCGACATTGAGGATTTTGCCGCGTAAGGGCAAAATAGCCTGAGTTTCGCGGTTTCGCGCCTGTTTGGCCGAGCCACCGGCCGAATCGCCCTCGACCAGGAATAGTTCGGTACCATCACTTGAGGTGCGGGAACAGTCGGCCAGCTTGCCGGGCAGACGCAGCTTGCGGGTGGCGGTTTTGCGGGCCTGATCCTTGGCCGAGCGCTTGCGGGCACGCTCTTCGGCCTTTTCGATTAAGCGGTCGAGCAGGACGGTGCTGGCGGCGCGGTCGCTCGACAGCCATTGGTCGAAGCGGTCCTTGATTGCCTGTTCGACCAGCTTGGTCGCCTCAGGCGAGGACAGTTTTTCTTTAGTCTGGCCTTGGAACGATGGCTCGCGGATGAAAACCGACAGCAGCACCGCTGCATCACCAACCACGTCGTCGGCGGTGATCTGGCTGGCGCGGCTGTTCTTTATGCGCTCGCCATGGTCTTTGAGCGCGCGGGTCAGGGCCGAGCGCAAACCTTGCTCGTGGCTGCCGCCCTGGGTGGTCGGAATTGTGTTGCAGTATGAATGTATAAAGCCGTCGTCGTCTTCGGGCCAGGCGATGGCCCATTCGACTCGGCCAGCCTCGCCGGCGAACTGGGCCTCGCCCGCGAATGGGGCCGGAGTGAGGGTCTTGCGCGTCTTGAGGGTTGCGGTCAGGTAGTCAAGTAGGCCGCCGGGAAAATGCAGGCGGGCGTTGACCGGAATCGAGCTGTCGGTATCAAGCAGACCGGGGGCGCAGGTCCAGCGAATCTCGACGCCGCGAAACAGGTAAGCCTTGGAGCGGGCCATCCTGTAAAGTCGTGCCGGGACCAGCTTGGCGTCGAGACCGAAAATTTCGGGATCGGGGTGGAAGCGGATGGTGGTGCCGCGACGGTTGGGCGCTCCGCCGCGAGGCTCCAGCGGTCCCAGTGGCTTGCCCCGGCTGTAGGCTTGGACATAGAGCTGGCGCTCGCGCGCGACCTCGACCGTCAGCTGGTCCGAAAGGGCGTTGACCACGCTCAGTCCGACTCCGTGAAGGCCGCCAGAGGTGGCATATACCTTGCCGCCGAACTTGCCGCCGGAATGCAGGGTGGTCATGATCACCTCAAGCGCCGACGTTCCGGGATATTTGGGGTGCTCATCGACAGGAATGCCGCGGCCGTTGTCGCGGACGGTTACGATATCGCCGTCAGACAGCTCCAGGTCGATGCGGTTGGCGTGCCCGGCTACCGCTTCATCCATGGCGTTGTCGAGAATTTCGGCAACAAGATGGTGGAGCGCACGCTCGTCGGTGCCGCCGATATACATGCCGGGGCGTCGTCGCACTGGTTCCAGACCCTCCAGCACCTCAATGTCCTGGGCTGAATAGCGGTCGGGCCGGCTCGGAATGGTGGTTTTAAACAGGTCGGTCATGCCTTCCATTATGAGGGGCGCTTGGGCGGCAGGCAAGAGACGGTCTAAAGATCTGAATATTTCGCATTCTTGCCATGTGCAAGGGAACGATGCGCGGGCGCGCGGGGTCAGGAGTAATGCGCGGGCGTGCGGGGACTGGGCGGTGAAAAACATCGCCTCGCCGTCCGGTTCGCCGTTCGCTCAATCGGATTTGGCGGCTATAAGGTGCATAGACGCCGCAGCGGACGGTGGGGGCTGGTGCGGGCGCGATAATAGGCGATGGACATGAAGACGGGCAGGCTGTGGTTAATTCTGGGTGGGTTGGCGGTGGTTGTGGCAGGCGTGGGGCTGCCGTTGGCGGCGGGCCGTGCCGATGATAACTTGATTGGCATCATCAGCACATATACCACCGTGCATGAGGATACCTTGCTTGACGTTGCCCGCAGGTTTGATTTCGGCTTCGTCGAACTGGTGGCGGCTAATCCTGGGGTGGACCCATGGCTTCCCGGTGAGGGCGTTACGTTGCTGCTGCCGGCCCGCCACATCCTGCCGGACGCGCCACGTAAGGGCATTGTCGTCAACCTTACTGAAATGCGCCTTTATTATTATCGGCAATCCGGTATGCCGCCGGAGACTCATCCGGTCGGCATCGGCAGTGAGGGTAACAATACCCCGATATCAACCACTACCGTGCTGCGAAAACAGGCTAATCCGGTCTGGTACCCGCCTGCGGCAATCCGTATTGAAAAGCCCGAATTGGGGGCGATGGTGCCAGCGGGGCCAGATAATCCAATGGGAATGTTCGCGCTATACCTAGGCTTTCGCGGCGGCAATTGGCGCATTCACGGTACTAACCAGCCGTTTGCGGTCGGTCGTCGTGTAACCCACGGTTGTTTGCGTCTCTATCCCGAGGATATCGAGGATATGTTTTACAAGGTAGCGCCGGGAACCCAGGTCACTATCATCGACCAGCCGGTTAAGGCGGGTTGGGCCGATGGTGAATTATACATCGAGGTTCATCCCTCGAAGGCTCAAGCCGACCAGCTTGAGGAAGACCATCTGATGTCCGAAGAGGTTGCCGAAACTGCGGTGGCAATCGCCTACAAGGCCGCAGGCGAAGCCGGGGTTCGCATCGACGAGCCAACTCTCTTGCGGGCGGCGCGGGAACGGCGGGGATACCCGATCCGAATCACCCAGTAATGAGTGATTCGGGATGAGTGATTCGGCTGCGGGTGCCCCCGACCGTGGCCGGATTACTTGCGCAGCGACTTGTTGAATATGCGCTCGACCTTGTCGGCTGCGGCTTGTGCCGCTGCCGCTGCCTGCTGTGCCGCTGCCGCCGCCTGCTGGGCGTTGGCCGAGGCCTGCTGTGCGGTGCTCAAAGCCGACGCCGCATCAGCGCGGGCCTTCTCATCAACGGTGTTGCATGCGGTGGCACCGAGGGTGACGCCAGCGAGCAGAACTACTGCCAGAAGGGACTTAGCAAACTTTTTCATCTTATATGCCTCCAAAGGGCAACGGCGCCGAGTTTCATTTCACGGCA
>SESH01007762.1_pt1 | contig 16088 bp, 11 predicted proteins | sample 3171561 | NCBI WGS metagenome assembly SESH01 (sample SAMN10866947, study PRJNA518727) | freshwater metagenome | biome: subpolar coniferous forest; feature: holomictic lake; material: water; isolation source: holomictic Lake 442 2011 16.5 m and 2014 13 m | place: Canada: near Kenora, Ontario
TGGACGAGGGCTGAAGTCAGCAGAGCCGGCGGCAACGGAGCTCGCCGCTCGGGGATAACCCCAGCGGCTCCACAGGGGCAACCCTACGCGTGCTGCCGCAACACCCAGTCTCGCTACTTGAAAGCCGCGCGGGCGCGCGGCCGCGCGCGACTTTAGGCGCTGCAGCGCACCGCCAGCGGCGCGGGGAACTGCGGCGGGCCGTCCCGTCCGGGGCCGGCCTGCCAGGCGAGGTACCAGTCCAGGAACGCCGCCGCCGGCATCGGCCGGGCGATCGCAAAGCCCTGCAGCTCGTCGCAGCCGGCGCAGACCGCGATATCCCACTCGGCGCGCGTCTCGATGCCCTCGGCGACCACCGTCATCTCCAGTTCGTGCGCAAGCGCGACGCTCGAGCGCAGGATCGCGCGCGCGGTCGCGTCGATGGCGGCTTCCGCCACCATGTGGCGGTCGAGCTTGAGCTCGGAGAACGGCAGCCGGCGCAGGCTGTCCAGCGTCGCGTGGCCGGAGCCGAAGTCGTCGATAGACACGCGCAGCCCCTGCAGGCACAGCCGACTGATCACCTCCAGGCTCACCGACGGGTCCTGCAGCAGGCGGCTCTCGGTCACCTCCAGCGTCACCATCGCCACGTCCACGCCCGCCGCCAGCGCCGTGGCGCGCAGCGCCGTAGGCAGCCCCAGATCGGTCAGGTCGTCCATCGAGACGTTGACCGACAGCGGCACGCGCAGGCCACGGCCCATCCACAGCGCCATGGTCTGCATCGCGCGCGCGAACACCTGCCGGGTCAGCATGCCGATCAGGCCGTGCTCCTCGGCAACCGGGATCACCAGGAGCGGCGAGAGCAGACCGCGGACGGGGTCGCGCCAGCGCAGCAGGCACTCCGCCGACACCAACGCGCCATCGCGCGTCGCCAGCTTCGGCTGGAAATAGACCTCGACCGCGTCCGCGGCCAGCCCCGCGCGGATCTCCTCGACGCTCAGCGGCGCCGCCGCGCGGCGCTGACCGAGGCTGGCATGAGTCCCCGTCGGCTCCACCGCCAGCGGCAGGATCGCCGCGCGCAGCGCGGCGGCGTCGACCGGCTTGCGCAGCACCTCCAGCAGGTTCAGGCCGTGGCCCTGCACCAGCCGCCGCACGGTCGACAGCACCCGTGCGTCGGAGCCCGACAGCACGATCAGCCCGCCCGCGTAGCGCTCTGCGGCGAGGTTGCGAAAGCACTCGATGCCGTCCATGCCATCCATGCCCAGGTCGCAGATCACCAGCTGTACCGAGGCCGGGCCGTGCGCCACCTCGGCCACGTGCGCCAGCGCCGCGTTGCCGTCGGCGGCGAAGCGGATGTGCTGCAGGCCCATGCGCCGCAACAGCGCCGCGACCACCTCGCGCATCAGCTCATCGTCATCGACCACCAGCACGCGTAGCCCCAGGCAGGCCGGCGGCAGCAACAGTTCGTTGGTATAGCTCATGGTCAGATCATTACTCATCGGTTAGCCCGGCCCCGGATCGAAAGCCGACTCCTCATCACGCAGTACCTGCTCGATGTGCTCGCCCTGCTCACGCAGCTCGTCTAGAACCGTCCCGGCCAGCTCCCAGCGCGGGCTCGGCGCCATCGCCTCCAGCAGCTTCGCCAGCGCCGCGATGCGGCCTGCGCCGAGGGTGGCAGCGGCGCCCTGCAGTCGGTGAGCGACGCGCCGCAGCGCCTCGGCATCCCGCTCCCCCCACGCCGCCCGCGCCTGCAGCAGCGCCTCGCTCGTCGAGCGCACGAACTTGTAGCCGAGCGCCGTGGCCTGCGCACGACTGTGCGGATAGATCTCGCGCAGCCGGCCGAGCGAGAACGGCGCGCGCCCGGCCGCGAGCGCCGGGTCGGCCTGCACGCCGCTCGGCCGGCTGATCATGAATTCCAGCAGCGCCAGGTACAGGTTCTCCGGCAGGATCGGCTTGGTCTGGAAGCCGTCCATGCCGGCCTCGTAGCAGCGGCTGCGGTTCTCAACCGTCGCATTGGCGGTCATCGCGATGATCGGCAGCGGCTGCCCGTCCGCCACGGCGCGGATCAGTCGGGTCGCCTCGTAGCCGTCCATCTCCGGCATCTGCACGTCCATCAAGATCACATCGAACTGCGCGCCCTGCAGCACTGCGGCGACGGCCTGCATGCCGTTGCCCGCCACCGTGACCTGCACCTCGATGGCGCCCAGCAGCTCCGACAGCACCTGCTGGTTGATCTCGTTGTCCTCCACCAGCAGCACGCGCCTGCCGCTGGCGATGGCGCGCGCCTTGCCCAGCAGCGCGGCGCGGTGCCGATCGTTGGCAACGACGGACTCGACCATCCCGTCGACGACCTGGTCCAGCCGGATGCTGAACGAGAACACGCTGCCGTAGCCCGGCGTACTGACGAGCCCGATCCGGCCGCCCATGTGCGCGACGATGCGCTGGCTGATGGCAAGGCCGAGCCCCGTGCCGCCGTACTCGCGGGTGGTCGCGGCATCCGCCTGGGTGAACGGCTGGAAGATCCGCTCGCGCTGGCCGGCCATCAGGCCGATACCGCTGTCGCGGACGCTGAACTGCAGATCGACGCCCTCGGCATGACGGGCCAGCACCGCCACCTCCAGCTCCACCGCGCCTGCGCCGGTGAACTTGATCGCGTTGCTGAGCAGGTTGGTCAGCACCTGCTCCAGCCGCAGTGGATCGCCCAGCAGCATCGCCGGCAGGCCTGCCGGCAGCTGCACGCCGAGGCGCAGCTGCTTGCGCTGCGCCGCATCGACGAACATCGCCTCGACCCGCTTGACCAACTGCGCGACCGAAAACGGCAGACTCTCCAGCGCGAAGGCCTCGTCGCTCATCTTGGAAAAGTCGAGGATGTCGCTGACGATGCCGACCAGCGACTTGCCCGCCTCGTTGACCTTGCTCAGGTAGTCGCGCTGGCGGGCGTCAAGCTCAGTCCCCAGGCACAGGTGCGACAGGCCGATGATCGCGTTGAGCGGCGTGCGGATCTCGTGGCTCATGTTGGCGATGAACTGGCTCTTCGCCTCGGTCGCCGCCTCCGCCTCCTCCTTCGCCCGCGCCAGCTGCGCGGTGCGCTCCAGTACGCGCCGCTCAAGCACCGCGCTCTGCTCGAGGATCTTCTGCTGGTAGCGCTTCTCGGCGGTGGTATCGCTCTGCACCGAGACGAACCGCTCCAGCGCCCCCTGCCCGTCGAGCACCGGCGTGATCTGCAAGGTCACCCAGTACGGCTCGCCGGCCCGGGTGTAGTTGACCAGCTCTTCCTTGATCGAGCGCTGCTCGCGGATTGCGTCGCGGATGCGAACCACCGCCGCAAGGTCGGTTAACGGACCTTGCAAAAACATGCCTGGCTTGCGCCCGATCACCTCGACCAGGGCGTAGCCGGTCAGGCTCACGAAGGCATCGTTGACCCACTCGATGTAGCCGTCACGATCAGCAATCACGACCAGGTTGTCGGTGGAACTGGCCACCAGCGACAGCTTGGCGAGCTCCTCCTGCGCCAGCTTGTTACGGGTGACGTCGTAGATCACCCCGACCAGGCCGTCCGGCGGCACGACGGCCACCGACAGCTCGATCCAGCGCAGGCTGCCATCGGCGTGCCGCAGCCGCAGCGGCATACGCCCGGCCGAGGCGCCGCCCGCGCCGGCCCGCTCGCGCAGCGCGGTCAGGCTCAACCCCTCGACGATGAACTCCGCCAGTCCCCGCCCCAGCGTTGCCGCGACCGAGACGCCCGCGACCGTCTGCCAGGCGTCATTGAGGTAGACCAGCACGCCCTGCGCGTCGGTCTCGAAGACCACCTCGGCCAGCATCTCAACCCGCCGATGCGCGCGCGCCTCGGAGGCGATCAGCTCCTCCGACAGGCGCTGGGTCGCTTCTACATGCAGGTCAGTGGCACTGGCGCGCAGTGACATGTCGGTCAGCTGTCGCCCCGCGGCGCGTGTGAGCTGGCGTGGCTGGCGAGTTCCGCGGCGGCAACCCCGCTGTCGAGCGCACGCGCGTAGAGCGGGAAGATGTTGTCGCAGTAGAACGCATGCTCGTGGGCGGTGCGGGCCGAGGAGCAGTCGGACAGGATCGAGACGTTGAAGCCCCGCTCGTAGGCGGCCCGGCCGGTGGAGTCGATGCACAGCGAGGTGACCATGCCGGTGACCAGCACGTTCTTGATGCCGCGCGCGGCGAGCTGCTCATCCAGCGCGGTGCCGTCAAAGGCGTTGAAGCCGACCTTGCCGGAGACGTAGGTGATGCGCTCGCCGAGCTCGAGGAATTCCGGAATGGTCGCCGCCCCGCTCGAGCCTTCGGTGAACGCCCCGAACTCCTTCATCGAGTTGAGGATGCCGACCGGGTGCGCAAGCGCCCGGTAGGTCGGCGCCAGCACGATCGGGGTCGAGATCAGCGTAATGCCGGTGCCTGCGACCGCGCGGATGAACGCCATCGTGTTGGCGAGCACCTGATCGACGCGGCCTGCATCTTCGACCACGCCGCGCAGGATGCCATCCTTCGCGAAGTAGTCGTTCTGGTAGCCGACGAAGATCGCGGCGGTCTGACTCGGGTTCATGCGGATTCCTTGAGAAACAAATTGAGTGGAGCAGAGCAAGCTGCCGCGGCACCGCCTTGCGGTCTCGGACAGCCCGAAGAATTAGGGAGGAACTCTGGCAGCGGAGCGCTCGCGGCAGGCCCCAACGAGCCACTGTATACGCGGCAGCGCGCAGCGCTATCGTTTTTGCACATATTAGTTTCGGTTTGCCGCTGGTCTCCGAAGGTTCCCTAAGAGAAACCATTCAGATCGGCAGCTGCTGCGCTGGCATTACCTAGCGTTCGCGCTCGGAGAACGCAGATCCCGCAGCGCGGCGAGCTCGCGGCGGATGCAGGAGCCCTAACGGGGTCGCACCAGTCTGGGGCGCAAGCTAAGCCGCAGGAGGGGGCAGAGCGGCCAACGCACGGCTCGCAAGCGGCGCTGCAAGTCCCGCCATCGCGGGACGGCGGCCTGCCGGGAACCGGCAGGCCGCTTGAGACTTACTCGAAGATCGTCTGCGCGTTCAGATGGATCTCGGCCTTCGCCCGCATCGCGGCGATGTAGGTCGAGATGTCGGTCTCGCCGACCTGGCCTGCGATCGCACGCCGGTCGGCCGTCGGATCCGACGCCGGCGCACCGGGCTTGATCGCGCTCAGCGCATAGACGGCCACATCGCCGCCGGGCAGCACGATCGAGGCCACGACCGACTTGCCAGTCGCTGGCGCCTTCGCCTTGAACAGCTCGCGCACCAGCGGCGCGGGCACCTCGGCCTCCTTGCGACCAACGAACTTGGGCGCTTCGAACTTGACCGCGTCGGCGGGCACGCTCTTGCCGGCCAGCGGCGTCGCCGCGGCCAAGCCCTTGAGCGCCTCGTCCCACTTGGCACCCGCGCTGAGGCTTGCCACTACGCGCGCCGCGGCGGCGAGGGCCTGTTCGGCCGCGAGCACCTTCTTGGCACCGGCTTCCGCCTGCGCATGCACCGCGGCCAGCGGCTGCAGCGTCGGCAGGTGGCGGTCGCTGGCGCGCACCACCACGACGTTGCCCGGCGACAGCTCCACCGGTCGGCTGTTCTGACCGCCGACGACGTCGGCGCTGAAGGCGGCCTTGAGCAGCTTGGCGTTCGCGGCCAGCTCGTTGTCGGCCAGGCCCTGGTAGAACGCCGGGATCTCCTGGATGCTGAGCTTGAGCGCGGTGGCGACCGGCGCGAGGCTGCCGTTCTTCTCGAACGCGATCTGCTCGAGCTTCTCCTGGCGCTCGCCGAAGCGGCGCTCCGCCTCGGTACGCTTGTACTCAGGCTCGATCGTCGCCTTGACCTCGTCGAAGGACTTCGACTTGCCGGCCACGATTTCCTCGAGCTTGATCACGTGCCAGCCGAACTGGGTCTTCAGCGGGCCCTTGATCTGGCCCGGCTGCATCGCGAACAGTGCGTCGCCAAAGGCCCCGACGAAGAAGCTCTTCTCGACCGTGCCCAGATCGCCGCCCTGCTCCTTGGAGCCTGCGTCCTGCGAATACTGCTTGGCGAGCGCGGCGAAGTCGGCGCCGGGCTTGGTCGCCTGCGCGTACAGGTCCTGCGCCTTCTTCTGCGCGGCCGCCTCATCGCTGCCCGACTGGATCAGGATGTGGCGCGCGTGACGCCGCTCGGGCTCGACGAAGCGCTCCTTGATCGTGTCGTAGAACGCCTTGAGCCCGCCCTCGTCGACGGCGACCTCGTGGGCGATGTCGGCGACCTTGAGCGCGACGTAGCTGAGCTTGACGGTGTCGGGGGTCTTGAACTCGTTCGGGTGCGCGTCGTAGTAGGCCTTGATCGCCGCCTCGTCGGGCTTGGCGCCCGCCACGAACTTCGCCACCGGCAGCAGCGCCCAGCCCAGCTCGCGGGTCTCGCCCTTGAGCGCGGCGGCGCGTGCGATCTCGATCGGGGTCGCGAACGCCGACAGGTACAGCGCGCCTTCCAGCGCGCGCGCCTTGAGCAACTTGCGCTGTTCGGCCTCGAAGCGCTCCGGCGTGTAGCCGCGCGCCTTCAGCAACGCGTAGTACGCGTCCTTGTTGAACTGACCGGCGACCTGGAAGCCCTGGTAGCTGGTGATCGACTGGATGACGTCGCGGTCGGTGACCGCGTAGCGCTGCTGGGTGACCTTCTGGTCGACGAGCAGCGTGTTGACGTACTCATCGACGATGCCGTCCTGCACCTTCTTCTTGACGTCGGCCGGGATCTGTTCGGGGAACGCGCGCGTCAGCTGCACGCTGCGCTCCTGGTAGGCGAGGCGCATCTGTTCGACCGGCGCCTGCTCACCGTTCACCTTCAGGCCGCGATCCTGCTGGCTGGTGAAGCTGACGATTCCCTGTACGCCCCAGACGGCGAACACCAGAGATAGCGGCAGGAGGATGATCCAGCCGAAAACCTTCATCCGGTCGTTGATCCACTGCAGCATGTGCAAGCTTCCCATGTGAAAACGGCCGCGGGATAAGCGCGGCCGTCGTTTTCCCTGACGAATCGCGACACGCGATCCCCCCGGGCGGAATACTGGCGGAGTGGACGGGACTCGAACCCGCGACCCCCGGCGTGACAGGCCGGTATTCTAACCAGCTGAACTACCACTCCACATGCGATCCAGCGCCCGCGTGTTCAACGCCGCGGTCCCTGGTAGGTGCTGAGGGACTCGAACCCCCGACCCTCGCCGTGTAAAGGCGATGCTCTACCAACTGAGCTAAGCACCCGTACTCGGCTCTCAAGGATGTCGTGCCTGCGTCACCAGGCGCCCTGAGAGCCCGTAATGATAGCCAGTCGTTCGGCTCAGGTAAAGAACCTGTGACGACTCTTTTCGTCGCCAGCGCGCTGCAGCGACTGGCAGACCGATCAGCCCGGGCGCTGCGCGCCGCCGGCGAGCAGGTCGCTGTTGGCCGTGCCGGCCGCACGCCGCCGCACGCCGCGCAGCACGTAGGCCGCCGCCGCCAGTCCCCAGCCCGCGAGCAGCAGCAACAGCAGCGACAGCCACTCCGGCGCGCCGGCGCGTTCCAGCGCAAGCCCTGCAAGCCCGCCCAGCAACGCCACCAGCACGAGCACAGCGCAGGTCACACGAGCGCTGAGGCCCGCCGCCATCAGCATGTGGTGCAGGTGCTCGTTGTCGGCGTGGAACGGCGACTGGCCGCGCAGGGCGCGCCGTACCGTGCTGCACCACAGATCGGTCGCCGGCACCAGCACGAGCCAGACCATCGTGATCGGCGCGGCGAGGCGCCCCAGGCCCTGACTGGAGCCGAGCAGAAGGGTGGCCAGCGCAAAGCCGAGCACGGTACTGCCGGCATCGCCCATGAACGAGCGCCAGCGACGGTTCAGACCCAGCGGCGCATTGAACAGCAGGAACGCACCCAACGCACCCACCAGCGCCAGCGCGATCTGCAGGAAGGCCGGACAGAGCGAACCGGGCAACGCCGTCAGCAGCAGCAGCAATGCCACCAGCGCGACGCCACCGGCCAAACCATCCAGGCCGTCGAGCATGTTGAAGGCGTTGATGCCGGCGACGATGACGAACACCGTCGCCAGCGGCGCGAACGCCGACACATCCAGCACCCCGGTCCCGAGCAGGTCACCGAGCGAGGTGAGCCTTACGCCGGAGGAGGTGGAGACCGAATACATCCATAGCGCGGCACCGGCATGGGCCACCAGGCGCAGCCAGGACGAGAGCATGAACGTGTCGTCGAGCGCGCCGACGGCCACCAGGATCGCGGCGGCCACCAGAAACACGGTGGCGTCGAAGGCGCCGCCCGGCGTCAGCAGCACCGCCACCGCCAGGCCGACAAACATCGCCAGCCCGCCCACCACCGGAATCGCGCCCTGGTGGCGCTTGTGGCCGGCGGGCCGGTCCAGCAGGCCTAAGCGTACGGCGACCTGACGCAGCGACACCATCGCCGCCATCGTGACTGCCGCACTGATCCAGGCAGGTGCTGTTAGCCAATGACTCATGCGTTCCTTTCTGAGTACCCCATAGCCGTCCGCCGGGTCACTGCCCGGCAGAACGGTGTCAGGTGAGGAGTTCCTTTCCAACCCGATCCCAAGAATTAAGGCGCCATCCGGCGCCCGCCGACTAGTCGGACTTTTACCGATGTAGCTTAACTTAACGCCCGAGTAGAGGGGCGCCTATAGCTCCGGACGGCCGGAACTTGCGCCCCCCGCCCGTCCGGGCGGGGGGCCGGATCCTCAGTGGGCCGGGACGCTGCCCTTGCCCTTCGAGCGGCGCGGCCGTGCGGCGGTCGCCGCCTCGCCCGTGGCCGGCGCCCCGTCGGCATCGCGCACGGTCGCGCCCTGCGGCAGCGGACTGCGCTCGAGCGCGTACTCGAGCACCTCGTCGATCCACTTGACCGGGCGGATCGTCAGCTTGTCCTTGATGTTGTCCGGGATCTCGACCAGATCCTTCTCGTTGTCGGCCGGGATCAGCACGGTGGTGATGCCGCCGCGGTGGGCCGCCAGCAGCTTCTCCTTCAGGCCGCCGATCGGCAGCACCTCGCCGCGCAGCGTGATCTCGCCGGTCATCGCGACAGTGGCGCGCACCGGGATCTTGGTCAGCGTCGAGACGAGCGCGGTCGCCATGCCGATGCCGGCGCTGGGGCCGTCCTTCGGGGTCGCGCCCTCGGGCACGTGCACGTGCACGTCGGTCTTCTGGTAGAAGTCCGGCTCCAGGCCCAGCAGTGCCTGCCGGCTGCGCACGACCGTCATGGCGGCCTGGATCGACTCCTGCATCACCTCGCCGAGGTGGCCGGTGTACTGCAGCTTGCCCTTGCCCGGCACGACCGCCGACTCAATGGTCAACAGCTCGCCGCCGACCTCGGTCCAGGCCAGCCCGGTCACCTGGCCGATGCGGTTCGCCTCCTCGGCGCGGCCGTAGCGGTAACGCTGCACGCCGAGGTACTTGTCGAGGTTCGCCTCATCCACCGTCACCGGCGCATCAGCGGGCTTGAGCAGCAGCTGCTTGACCGACTTGCGGCAGATCTTCGACACCTCGCGCTCCAGCGAACGGACGCCCGCCTCGCGGGTGTAGTGGCGGATGATGCCGGTCAGTGCGCTGTCGGCGACGGTGAGCTCGCCGGCACGCAGCCCGTTGGCCTTGGCCTGCTTGGGCACGAGGTAACGGCGGCCGATGTTGAGCTTCTCATCCTCGGTGTAGCCGGCCAGTCGGATCACTTCCATCCGGTCCAGCAACGGCGCGGGAATGTTCAGCGTGTTCGCCGTGCAGACGAACATCACTTCCGACAGGTCGAAGTCGACCTCGAGGTAATGGTCCGAGAACGACGCGTTCTGCTCGGGGTCGAGCACCTCCAGCAGCGCCGAGGACGGATCGCCGCGGAAGTCCATCGACATCTTGTCGACTTCGTCGAGCAGGAACAGCGGATTGCGCACGCCGGTGCGCACCATGTTCTGCAGGATCTTGCCGGGCATGGAGCCGATGTAGGTGCGGCGATGGCCGCGGATCTCGGCCTCGTCGCGCACGCCACCGAGGCTCATGCGCACGAACTTGCGGTTGGTGGCCTTGGCGATCGACTGACCGAGGCTGGTCTTGCCCACGCCCGGCGGACCGACCAGGCACAGGATCGGACCTTTGAGCGTCTGCACGCGCTGCTGCACGGCCAAAAACTCGACGATGCGCTCCTTGACCTTGTCCAACCCAAAATGGTCCTCGTCCAGCACCGTCTGCGCGGCGGTGATGTCGGTGCGCACCTTGCTGCGCTTCTTCCACGGCGCCTTGACCAGCCAGTCGACGTAGTTGCGCACCACGGTCGCCTCGGCGCTCATCGGCGACATCAGCTTGAGCTTGTTGAGCTCCGCCATCGCCTTGTCGCGCACGTCCTTGGGCATGCCCGCCTTCTTGATGCGCTTCTCGATCTCGCCCAGCTCGTTGGGCGCGTCCTCGATCTCGCCGAGCTCGCGCTGGATCGCCTTCATCTGCTCGTTGAGGTAGTACTCGCGCTGACTCTTCTCCATCTGCTGCTTGACGCGGCCACGGATGCGCTTCTCGATCTGCAGCACTTCCATCTCGCCTTCGATCTGGGCGAGGACGTGCTCGAGCCGCTGGCGGATGTCGGCGATCTCCAGCACCTTCTGCTTCTCGGCCAGCTTCAGCGCCATGTGCGCGGCGACCGTGTCCGCCAGTCGGCCGGCCTGCTCGATGCCGGCGAGCGAGGTCAGCACCTCCGGCGGCACCTTCTTGTTCATCTTGACGTACTGCTCGAACTGGCTGACCACCGAGCGGGTCAGCACGTCGATCTCGCGCTCGTCATAGACGTCGATGTCCAGCATCGGCACCAGCTGGGCGGCGAAGAACTCCGCCGCGAGCAAGCTGTCGACGCGCGCCCGCGCGACGCCCTCGACCAGCACCTTGACGGTGCCATCCGGCAGCTTGAGCAACTGCAGGATGGTGGCCAGCGTGCCGACCCGGTACAGGTCGTCGGCCTTCGGATCGTCGACGTCGGCAGCCTTCTGCGCGATCAGCAGGATCTGCTTATCGCCCTTCATGGCCTGATCGAGCGCGAGGATGCTCTTCTCGCGGCCGACGAACAGCGGGATCACCATGTGCGGATAGACAACGACATCGCGCAGCGGCAACACCGGCACGGCGTTCGGGACATCGGCGGCGGCGATCGGCGCGCCTTCTGGGCTGTCTGGGGTCACGGTGGTTCCTTGGCGAATTCGGGGCGGCCGCGCGGCGCAGGAGCCACGCCGGCCTCAGTAGGGTTCCAAGGATAGCTTAGTGGAGGCGCATTGCCTTCCAATCAAGGTCGCCAAGGAGCGACCGCGACGGGCCTTATGCCCGTCGCGGCAACGGTGACGCCGGCGGCGTCCTCAGACGCGAAAGTCGTCGGCCTGGCGGCCGGCGGCGAGCAGGCCCTTGAGCCAGGTCGGGGTCTTGCCACGCCCGCTCCAGGTCTCCCCGGCCGGGCCGCGGAACTTGATCTTGGCCGGGCCGCGGGTGCCGGCCTGCTTGGCGGCCTGCTTGGCGGCCTTGGTCTTTTTAGCGCCCTTGCTGCCCGCCTTCTTCTTCGGCCGGCCCACCGACTTGGCGGCCGCCTTGCGACCCTTCGGCCGACCCGGCCGCGCGGCCGGTGCTTTTTTGATCACGCTCTTCAACTGCGCCAGCGTGATCCCGAAAGCGGCCATCTGCGCAACGATGTCGGCGACCGTGCGATCGAACTCGCGATTGCGCAGCTCAGAGGCCTGCTGCTGCAGGGTTTCGATCTCGGTCTGCAGCTCAACTAGCGACTTCATCAGAGCATCCTAGGGCAAGAAATTAAAACCGGCCGGGATATTAATCTAAAAATCAAATCCGGTCCGGCAAATAATCGGCCGATATTCCATAAAAATAGCTGCGTGCATTTTTGGGCTATCTGGCCCAATTGAGTCTGGTCGCGTCGCGCCGTACCCGGCGCGCCGCCCGTCAGGCGGCGCGCATGGCATCGAGGGTTTGTACGATGTATGTATATTATAGCGGTCGACATCACCGCCCAGCAGGGCCGCGACCCGCACATGCCAACGTAAGCGGATCTCGGCTGGCCGCCAGGCTTGCAGGGCGAACAGCGCGGACCCGCAGCGGCCTCTGCCCTCCCACGCGGACGGCGCGGCTGGCATGGAGGCCGGCCGGCGCTGCGGCTGCAGGTGCGCCGGGGTGGGTTCAGGCGCCAACCCACGCCGCTGCCACGGAGCCGCGCACGCGACTCGATGGCGCCGGGCCGTCGCCGACGGCTATGCTGGCGCCGCCGTCGGTCCTGCGGCCTGCCCGTAGGGGTCAACGCCGATGCACCGCGCCCGCCTCTGCCTGCTCGCCCTCGCCCTCGGCGGCTGCCTGACGGCGCACGGCGCCGCCACAGCGAAGCTGCGCATCCTCACCTGGAGCGACTACGTGCCGGCCGAGCTTGCGGCCGAGTTTCAAAAAGAAACCGGCATCGAGGTCGAGGTGACCTTGTCCAACAACGAGGACATCATCGCCCGGCTGCGCGCCAGCAACGGCGCCGGCTTTGATCTGGCGCAGCCCTCGCAGGACCGCATCGGCGGCGCGCAGCAGCGTTATCACATCTACAAACCCATCGACACGCGCCGGGTCAACCTCGAGCAGTTCCTGCCGGACATGCTGGAGAGCGTGCGCAAGAACACGACACAGGACGGCAAGCTGTACGCACTGCCGTACCTGTGGGGCGCCGAGGGGCTGGTCGTCAACCGCAAACGCGCCGTCGTCACCGACTACCTGGACCTGTGCAAGCCGGAACTGAAGGGCAAGACCGCCCTGCGCCTGCGCCGACCGGTACTGATGGCCTTCGCCTTCGCGATGGGCAAGGACCCGTTCGCGCTGTACAGCGATCCCAAAGCCTATGGCGAGATGATCGAGGAGGTCGGCCGCAAGCTGATCCAGTGCAAGGCGAACCTCGCCTTCACCTACAACGAGAAGGACGAGGTCCTCAACGGCGTGCGCAGCGGACAGTTGTGGGCCGCGATGCTGTGGGACTCCGGCGCCTGGACGCTCAACCGCGAGGTGCCGGCAGTTCGCTTCGTCAATCCCCGTGCCGGCGCGCTCGCCTGGCTCGATACGTTCGCGCTGCCGGCCCAAGGCCAAAACGACGCCGGCGCCTACGCCTGGATCAACTTCCTGATGCGACCGGAAAACGCCGCCCGCGTCACCAGGACGGTCGGCAACTTCACCGCCGCTAGGGGCGCCCTGGAGCGGGTCGATCCGCGCCTGAAGACGCAGTTCTTCAGGAGCTTCCCCGAGGGCTTCTCCAAGCTGCGCTGGTATCCCGCCGTGCCGGCGGGACTTGAGGACATCGAGCGACGCACGCTGGAGCGCGTCCGCGCAGCGCCCTGAGGCCGACTCAGGCACGGCCGAGCCTCATCACGAGGGGACGGTCCGCTGGAGATAGCGAAATTGACAGAATCAGCGCAGAAATAGGGGATGGCGAGGAATCGGCCGCAGAAGTATGCTGATCGTCGGCAACTGACTCGGTGATAGTCATGAACTCCAAGCTGCAAATGCTACCGTTCGACGAGCGGATCAAGCTCGCTGAAGACCTTTGGGACAGCATTGCTTCGGACAAGCAGGCGCTTGCGCTGACCACCGAGCAAAAGGCTGAACTAGACCTTCGCCTGGATGCCTATGAGATAGACAAGGATCGCGGGCAGCTGGCGACAAACGCAATCAGCAGCATTCGCCGTCGTCTGTGACATTCGAAGTCCGCATCCGCCCCGAGGCGGAACTGGACATGAGCGAGGCGGCATTCTGGTACGAGCAGCAACAGCGCGGACTGGGACAGGAATTTCTCGAAGAAACTCTCGCTGTCCTCAAGCGACTTGGCGAGACCCCGCTCGCGTGCGAACTAATTTATCGATCTGCTCGCCGCGCACTGCTTCGCCGCTTCCCATTTGCTGTGTTTTATACTTTTGAAGAAAACGCGGTGTTGATCGTCGGCGTTCTGCATGGCAGCCGCCACCCGCGTCATTGGATGCGCCTCGCCTGAGCATCGAGTCGGGCATTCCGCAACAGGTCTATACCTGCCAGCAACGACAGAAGCGCAGGGACGCGCTGACCCCGCTGCGACAGTTGCGCCAGCACAAGGAGCTGCGGCCAAGTGTTTAGGGCTCATGCCGCGCGCGTTGCCGGGCTGCCATGAAAGATTCAACCCGTCATGTTTAGAATTACCTAGATGGCAGAGCTTTTGTTATTGACAATACTTTGGATTAGGTGTATCTGTCCTAAGGACAGATACACCTAATCATGAATGCACCTTCAATTCCGCTCACTGAATCGGTTGTCCGCGCGCTGCGCGCCTTCGGCTTGCCCGTGCTCACCGATTACCAGCTCGGCCTGCTCGTCTATCGCCTGCTCCGCGACAGCCGCGTCGGTGATGCCGCGTTGCCGGCGAGAATCGCGGCCCCTGAGCGGGATCACTACACGCAGGTGCTCAAGTTTCTGGTCACGCTCGGCGTCGCATCGCCGATCAAGGGATTCGCCACCGGCGCCGTGCTCTCGCTACTCGGCCAGCAGAACGCCAATCCGCTTGCGGTCCTGTGCACCGTCGACCCGTTCGCATACCTTTCGCACCTCAGTGCGATGGAATATCACGGCCTCACGGATCGGCTGCCGACCACCGTGTATCTCACCTCACCGCCCATCCTCGAGTGGCGAGCGCTCGCCGCAGCGCGGATGCTCAAGGATCTGGGGGACGAGACGGAGCGCTACAGGCAGGCCGGATTTCCTCTACTGCGGCGGCTGCAAGTCGCCACCATCGGCCGGCGCGTGGTGCATGTGACCCAGCGCAAGCACGCAGGCGCCTTCGTCATCACCGAGCACGGGCATCTGCGCGTCGCCTCACTGGGCCGGACATTTCTTGAGATGGTCGCGGAACCGGGCCTCTGCGGCGGTATCCGTCATGTGATCAGCGTTTACAGCGAACACGCCGCGACGCACCGCAAGCTGATCCTCGCCGAGGTCGATCGCCACGGAACGGCCATCGACAAGGCGCGCGTCGGATACCTCTTCGAGGAGATCTGCGCGATCCGGGACCCGACGATCGATCACTGGCAGACGCGGGTCGTGCAGCGTGGCGGCTCTCGCAAACTCGATGCCGGTGCGCCATACGCCTCGACGTACTCCGAACGCTGGGGCCTGTCGCTGAACCATACATGACACGCTCCCCCATCGACCTGCCGACATGGGTAAACGCCGCCGGCGCCGAGCGCGGTCAGCGCGAGTTTCGCCAGGCCGTACACACGATCCTGCACGCACTCGAATCCGTGCCCGACACAGCCAGCTGGCTGTCGCTCAAGGGGGCTGTGCTGCTTTCGTTGCGCTACGGCTTCTCAAGGACGACCACGGATATCGATTTCTCGACCTCGCGCCTCGCCGGAGAATTCGACGTCGAGGCGTTCCGTGCTGTTTTCAGCACCGAACTGTCTGCCGCGACCGAAGCCCTCCCCCATGGCCTCGCGTGCCAAGTGCAGTCGCATAAAGTCGACCCACCCGGCGCTGGCGCGTCCTACCCGACCCTGCGCATCAAGGTCGGCTATGCACCGAAGGCAGAGCCACGGCGGTTCAGGAAACTGCGCAGTCCGACCGGCTCACCAAACACCGTGACGGTCGATATCAGCTTCAACGAGCCGGCACCGACGCTCGATTTCCTGGACGACGGCGGCCGCATCGAGATACCCGCTTACGCGTTACAGGACTTCGTGGCCGAAAAGCTGCGCGCGATCTTGCAGCAGACGGTGCGCAACCGCTACCGGCCCCAGGACGCCCTCGACGTCTTTGTGCTGCTGAAGCGACAGGAGACACAGACCGCTGCATTTCGAGCCCAGGTGCTGCGCTCACTGCTGACCCGCAGCGATGCCCGGGACCTCGCGATCAGCGCAACGTCGATGCGTGACATGGAAATCTATCGCCGCTCGGAACGGGACTATGCAACGCTAGCCGATCAGGTGCCAGGCGAGCTGCCGCCGTTCGCCTCCACCTTTGAGGCCGTGGTCCGGTTCTACGAATTGCTGCCCTGGTCGTTGGGCCACGGAACCGCAGGGACGCGCTGAGCCCGCTGCGACAGTTGCGCCAGCACAAGGCGCTGCGGCTGA
>SESH01024971.1_pt1 | contig 16037 bp, 6 predicted proteins | sample 3171561 | NCBI WGS metagenome assembly SESH01 (sample SAMN10866947, study PRJNA518727) | freshwater metagenome | biome: subpolar coniferous forest; feature: holomictic lake; material: water; isolation source: holomictic Lake 442 2011 16.5 m and 2014 13 m | place: Canada: near Kenora, Ontario
GGCGCGTTGGGCTGATTGGGTCCCTGGTAGCCATAGATGCCGCCGAACTGGCCGCCGGAGAGGCGAGTCAGCCGGTTGTCCGCCTTCTCAAGGGTATTGCTCGGGACGGGAATGCCGGACATCCTCGCGCTGTGCAGGGCCATGAACTGCCAGCCGAATACCGACATGTCCGAGTCCTGGGAACCCGGCTGGTAGCGCCAGCCACCGTCCTTGTTCTGCGCTTTTGCGATAAAGGCGATCGCATTGGAACTCGGCAGAAAAAGCGCCGGATCCCGGCTGATGCCGTAGGCCTCGCACAGCACCATTCCGGCGATGCCCTGATCGTACATCCCGTTGCCGGCATTACCGCCCCGAATGTCGCCGTCCGGCTTCATCTGCCCCAGCAGCCAGGTGATGCCTTTCTTGACCGGCTCGGTGTATTCACAGTCCACATTATGTTTCATGCCCCATCCGTAATAACAGAGCAGCGCCAGCGACGTCGCCGCCACATCGTGTCCGGCCTGTCCGCCATGGCGATCGCAGGACCAACGCCCGTCAGCCTCCTGGTTGCGCGTCAGCCAGTTTAGCGAACCGCGGATCGAGCCCTCGGTCTCGCCGCTGCCGCCAAGCGCCTCCACCACTTCCAGCGACGGGCGCCCGGAAAAGACAATCAAGTCCGGCACGTTGCGATTTGCATATTCGGGCGGAACATCCAGTTCGACCGGGGGACCGAGGCGCACGGCACCAGCCCGCGCGCCGCCGCGCTTGGCCAGTGTCGTCAGGATCGCATCCGTCGATCCCTCTTCGATCCGAGCGCCGGGTGAACGGTTGCCCGTCGCGCGTGGCGCGACCCCGCCCACCGCGCTGACGCGATCGCCGCCGGATCCCGAAAGTGCGGATCCGTCCCCGCCTGCTCCGCCCGTTCCTGCGCCACCGACGACATCGCCGACCCCCGCGCCGGTCCCGCCCACCGCACCGCCCCCTAAACCTTTCCCGCCGGGACCGCGCCCGTCTCCGGTGTCGCCGCCGGTCCTGCCGGTCCCGCCGCCGCCGGGTCCGCCGCCGTTCTGGAAAGACGAACCGACTCGGGCAACCCCGCCTGCCGGATCGAAGACGCCGCTCATGCCCGACCCGGCCGCCACGGCGCCGCGCATGTTATTGGTGGCGCCCGCACGGGTCTCGCCGTAAGCGGGCATCTCCAGCTCGAGCCCCTCCACAGGGAGGTCGTACCCAGTGGACTTCCGGAAGACCGGGGATTCGCCAGGCGCCACCGAACGCGTTAAAGCGGCGGCAAGGCTGGCCGATGCCAATCCGCCGGAAGTCTTGACCGGCGCAGCGGACCCCGGTTCCGCCAGGGCGCGGGTCACTTCGCTTCCCGAGGGGGCCTCGCTCACCGCTTTCGTTTCAGATGGACGGCTCGGCTTGAATTCGCCGGACACCGACTTCTGGGCGCGGGCGGTGTCCAGCTTGACCTCGCTTGTGGCGGAGGGTGCCGCACTTCCTGCGGGCGGCTCCTCCAGCGCGATCTGGTCCACATCCGCCACCTGCAGTTCGGTCTGCAGGGTCTTCAGTTCGCGGCTGACGGTGACAGCTGGTGATGCGTCCCGCTGGCCGGACGAAACCGGAACGGCTTCAACCAGGGATTGTTCCGCACGCTTCGGGCCGGCGGGAACCGTCATCCCTCCCTCCCCGGCGCCGCCCACGCTCGCGGGAGCGAACTCCTCGAGATCCACCTGCTCACGGGCCTGCTCGGAAACCATCCGGGGAATCGCCGCGGCCGGCAACGCGATCGTTTGCTTGTGTTGGTCAAGCTCCATGGCCTCTTTGCGCGTGCCGATTTCCTTCTCCATGCTATCGAGCGATCCCTGGTCCACCATCATCTCCAAGGCGGCATCCATGGAGTTCTTGACCTCCTTGGTTACCGTCCACGTTGCCACGACAAAGAGCATCGCCGCATGCAGAATGGCGGAGGCCATCAGGCATTTATGGAAACGGTTCGTCAGGTCGCGATAACGCCGGACCAGATAAATCAGGGCAAGGAGCGAACCCAGAAGCGCCAGCACCCACCACTTGATCCGGTCCAGCAGCGCCAGGTAGGACTGCCACCGGGCGTCATCCAGGCCCTCCACCACTTCGCGCCGCGTGACCGAGACCACTCGTGGCGTGTTGGTTCCCAGGGTCGTGACGTAGGCCATGTCGAAGCCCTGCATGCGCAGGGCCGGCCGGCGCTCATCACCGGCGCCATTGAGTTCTTCACCCGCATTCTCGGGGCTCTGGAGGGCACCCCGGATTACCCGGCTGACATACAGGTCGTAACCGCCATGACCGTCCTGGCGGTTGGAGGAGAAGTACAGCAGGTCGCCGGCGGGTGACAGTGCCGGATCCCGATCATCGGCGCTGGAGGAGATTCCGCCCAGACGCTCGACCCGAAGCACCGCCGGCGGCGCGGAAGTCTGGCCGGCCTCCATCCGTTGGTCCGGCGGCAATTCAAGGAGGGCGCGGAACAGGTCATACCCGCCGTTGCCCCCGCCGCGGTCCGAGGCGAAGTACAGGGTCCTGCCATCCGCGGAAAGGGATAACCCCCGCTCCTGGGCCACGGTATTCGCCGTGCCACCGAGGGGGGCAACCACCTCCCAACGATTGCTGGGGGTTCGGCAGGCAACCCAGATATCCGCCGCGCCACATCCACCATCGCGATCGCTGGTCAGGTACAGGAACCGGCCGTCGGAACTGATGACCCCCTCAAACTCGTTGGACTCCGAATTCGCGCCTTCCATGGGAACCGCAGCACTCCACGAGTGTCCCGTCCAGGCGGCCACATGCAGATCCGTGTCGGCGCGGTCCGGTGCCGCAATCGCGATGATGGCGTGTCCGTCGTCGGGCGTGAAGTGCGGCCCGCCCTGGATGAGGCGGGTGGCGACGGGTCCCGTCCAGGGGTCCGGATGACTCCACAACGTCGGGCGCGGGTGAGCGTCCAGCGCCTCGCGCCGGATCGTATCGCCGTCGCTATACTGGCACCAGAGCGTATCGCGCGCGTCGAGAAAGACGAACGTCAGCAGGGTGACCGCTACGGCCAGGCACAGCACGGGGACGATCCACACGGCGGCCCGCGCCACGTGGTGCAGGAACCCGTATTGTCCCCTGGCGGTATCCGCCGCTATGTGCCCTTTGTCCGTCAATTCCTGTTCTCCTGCGCCGAATGCCGGGCTCTCATTCCATCCGATCGCTTCTTCCGCCGCCACGCGGCGAGCAGGATCGAAACCAGGCCCGCGACCAGGGCCGCCGCCGCCAGTTTCAGTCGCTGCGGATAGTGCGCCCTCAGCCACGGCCAATCGATTTTTCGCGTGGTGTCGTACTGCGGCCAGACACAGCGGCTCATGGCCCCGTAGAGTTCGAACGCCCGGCTCCCTGAATCAGGGGTCTTGCTAAAGAACAACCCGAAGCCCTGCATCCAGACGTCCGGCCCCACGTCGTCGCCCGCACCGTTGATCTCAGGCCCGAGATGCTCGCACGCGGCGGGAACCCGCGTGGCGATGCGGGCACGATAGAGGTCAAACCCGCCCAGGCCTCCCTTGCGGTTCGAGGTAAAGTAGAGATAGTCGCTGTGCGGCGAGACGGCCGGGTCGGTCTCGTCCGAACCGGGCGCGTTGATCGCTTGATAGAACCGTGCGGCGGAAAAGTAGTTGGGCATCTCGGGCAGGTCGTCGAAGGACAGGGTGGCCCGGGGGACGGGTCGCTCCGGCGGTTCATAACCGAGACCATACAGCGGCGTGTATCGGTAGTGCGCCTGCAGCGAGAGCGCCACGAGGGCCGTGCCGATGACCCGGCCGCCCGGCCGGATATGCCCCTTGGGCAGCAGCCAGCTTCCGTCAGCCGCCTGGGCCGCCAGCAGTTCGCGGTGGATGCTATCCCGCCAGCCTCGCCAGTGCGGCCCCTGGAACTGATAGCCCGACAGCGTTCCGTAGTAGAGGAAATACGCGTCATCCAGGCATCCGTTGGTGCCCACCAGGCCGCTCGCCTCGAAGGCCTGCCGCGAATTGGGCGAGAGCCCCATGAGTTGGCTGCAGAAGAAACCGGTGGCGATCATGGCCTTCGTGCCCGTGCTTTGCCGGGGCATGTATTCGAAACGACCACCCGACTCCCCGAGCGCGACGCTTTTCAAGAAGGTCTTCAGCAAATCGAATGTCTGCCGCTGGACGTGGATGCCGGAGAATTCGGCGCTCTTCAGGGCCATGATGCCCCAGCCGGAGACGGACAGATCCGGTTCCTCAAGGGGGCGGTATCGCCAGGCACCCAGGGTTGGGTGTTGGGCGTCGACCAGGAAGAAGACGGCGGATTGGAGCGCCTGCCGCAGGGTTTCGTCCTTGGTCAGTCCGTACGCTTCCGCGAGGGCAAGGGTGCCGATGCATTGGTCGTACATGGCATTTCCGGCGGGCGAGGGGCCCCGCAGGTCGCCGGTCAACGCATTCTGTTGAGAGAGCAGCCACTGCAGCCCCAGGCGCACGTTCTCGCGGTAACGGCAGGGCCGGTCATGCCGCTCGCTGCGCCCATAGAACGCCAGCAGCGCGAACGCCGTGGAGGCCACGTCGTGCCCGGCCTGCCCCTCGTACCGACTGATGGACCACATGCCGTTGGTTTCCTGGACGCGGGCCAGCCAGGCCAGCGCGCGGTCTACGGCGGCTTCCGAATCCGCCGATCCGCCGAGGACCTGCATGGCGTGGGGGTCGGAAAGGGCGCGTTCGCGGAGCGAATAGAGGATGCTCTGGGCCCGCTCGGTCTCGACGTTGGTGACGCCGGCGGGAACGGCGTCAGCATAGAAGATGTCGAAATCGCGTTGGGGGTAACGGGCGCTGAGCGCCGCGGCCGGCTCCGTCTGTTCCGCCTCCTTGAGGTCGCGCGGCCGGTCGGAGGCGAAGTAGAGCGTGCGGTCCCCGCCGACGGCGGGCGCGGTGTCGTTGAATTTCGAGTTCACGGTAGCCGTCAACGGCAACGGCCAGGCGTAGGTTTCGCCATCCCACCGGGCCACCCAGATATCGAATCCGCCAGGTCCGCCTGGCCGATCCGTGGCGAAGTAGAGGTACTGGCCGTCACGACTGAAGGCGGGATCGGATTCATTGAAGGGACTGTTCAGGGCGCGCAGGGGTTCGGCGGGGCCCCACCCGGCGTCCTGCCGGTGCGAGATGAAGAGATCAAGACTGCCGCTCTTGCCGGGCTGGACAAACACGAGCTGCTGCTGATCCGCGGAGAAGGCGGATTGGGCGGCGTTAGTGCGGGCGGCGGCAAAGGGAACGTCCACCCGACGGGCGTTCTCCCAGACCACCGTCTGGGGCCGGGCCCGGCGGGCCTGCCGCCGGAGGCTCGTCTCATCGGTGTAATACCGCCAGGTGAGCGGCTGGAGTGTGACCCAGGTCCAGGCGAGAAAACCGGCCGCCAGTGCCACACAGGTCCAGGCCACGAGCGGACCCCTACGGCGCTGAAACCACTGGAGCAGGACGCGAACCGGGCCCGGCTTTCCCTCCGTTGTGGATGGAACATCTTTCGTCATGCCTACAACGTCATCCTGACCCCGTCGAGCCGTTCCTTGGCCGTCTTGGCCGCCTCATGCTTGGGATACAGCTTGATCACTTCCTTGTACTGCTCCTGGGCTTTCGTCTTGTCGCCCTTGGCTTCCAGCACCCGCCCCATTTCCAGAAGCGCCTTCACGGTCCACTCCTCATGGCCGTAGTTAGCCTGAACCCGGATCAATTCCACGAGCGCCTCGTCATAGCGCCGCAATCCGTAAAGGCATTCGCCAATATGGAACTGGCAGCGGGCGGAGAGCACGTCCCGTTCCCTGGCGTCCACCACCGTGCGGAATTGCCGGATCGCCTCCTCGTAGCGCTTCAGGTTCTCCAACGCCCAACCCTGATTGAACACCACCAGTTTCACGTAGGGACTCTTCGGGTACTGCTGCTGAAACTGTCCACTGACGCGGACGGCGGCCTCCCACTCCTCCAGGAGGCCGTGCGCCTCGCCAAGGCGAAGCAGGGCCGATTCATGGACCTTGGGGTCCGCCGCCTGCGGCGGCTTCGCCGCGCCCTGGGCCGCCACCACCGCAGCCGCAAAGTGTGCACGGGCGGCGGCGTTCTCCCCGAGCCGCAGTCTGGCTTCGCCCGCCTGGAAGAACGCGGAGGCCAGCAGGGGTGAAGTCTTGAACTCGGCCAGGAACTTCTCGAGAACCCCGGCGGCGGCGGCCCAATCGCCCTTGTTGAAGTGTGCCGATCCGAGCCGGTACAGGACCTCTTCCCGGAGTTTTTCATCCTTCAATCCCTCCAGGGAGCGCGTGAGTTCGGCGATGGTTTTGTCGAACTCCCTGGCATCGAAGGAGAGTTCGGACATTTCGGTCCGGCTCTTGACGACCAGGTCGCTCAGCGGATGGGCCGTGATCAGGGTCTGGTACCGCTTGGCCGCCTCGGCGGGGTGGTTCATGCCCTTCTCGCACCAGGCGAGTTCGTACAGCACACGGTCATCATTCTCCGCCTTGGGATATTTTTCCCGGTACTGCTGCAGGACGGCGGCGGCGGCCTGCCACTTTTGGGTCCGGGCCAGGGAGATTCCCATGGAGAACAGCGCCAGGTCCGCGCGGGGATGATTGGGAAAACGCTGGAGCAACTGATCGAAGGCAACGTTCGCCTCGGGATATTTTTCAAGGGCGAGGTAAAGCAATCCGCGTTGAAACGCGGCATCCGGAGCCAGCGGATCCTTCGGATAGGTGGTCATCACGGTCTCGAACCGCCGTGCGGCCTCGTCATGCTTCTTCTCGGCGCGCGCGATCCAGCCGAGGTAGTACTCCGCGGCGGCCCGCTGCGGCGCCTCGCGGAACCCGGTCAGGAGGGATTCCAGCGCCTGGCGTGCGGGGCCCCATTCTCCCCGCTCGTACCGGAGGCGGCCGGTCTCGCCCAGCGCCAGGGGCGTATGCCGGCTCTGCGGAAATCGCGTGGCCACCGCGGCGAACTGCTCCAGGGCCTCATTGGTCCTGGCCAGCTTCAGGTGTGATACGCCCAGTTCCACAAGCGCGGTGTCGAGGTTCTCCTCCTTGCCCGTGGTGGACTGCCGGACAAACACGGCCAGATTGGTGGCCGCCCGGTTCCATTGCTCCAGGCGGAAGGCGGCATCGCCCACCAGGAAGGACAGGGGAGCAAAGAGGTCCCCCTTAGGCTGTCGCTTCAGAAGCGATTCGCCCGACTCGACCGCCTTCGCCCAGGCGTTGGTCTTGTAGTGAATCAGCGTGACACGAAACAGGGCGATGTCGGCGGACGGCTGGTCCGGTGACGCGGCGGTGATCGCCAGATAGGCCGTCGCCGCCTGATCGAGACGGTTCAGGAGAAAGAGGTTCTCGGCCCGCACGAAGGCCACTTCGGCCTTGCGGGAATCGGCGGGGAATCGCGCGAGGAAGTCGTCGCACAACTTGAGGCTCTGCTCGTATTGCTTCTGGTGATGCAGGCAGACGGACTGCAGGCGCCAGACGTCGTTCGTCTGCGGCCAGGCCGGAAACTGCTGCATGATGGCGGCAAAACAGGAGGAGGCCTCGGGATAGCGGCGCGCCTCCACATGGAGGTTGCCCGCCTCGAAATAGAGGTCGGCCTGGAGGGGCTGGCCCGCATGCTGGGAGATGGCCTGCCCCAGGAAGTTGACGGCCTCTTGGGACTGGTTCTGGCGCACCATGGCCCGCGCCAGCCAGAGCGCCGCCTCGGCGGAAACGGCGCTGCGCGGATTCAACTGTGTCAGCGGCTGGAGCACGTTGCGGGCGCCGTTCGGATCGCCGGACTCGACCATGGCGCGGCCGAGATACAAGGACACCTTGTCTTTCAGTTCCGGCGGGGGCTTCATCCCCGACGCCTGACGGAACGCCTCGATCGCGGGGGCGGGTTTTCCCATGTCAAGTTGGGCAACGCCGATGCGAAACTGAATCTCCACGGCGGCGGTGTCCTGCGCGTTGGAAAGGGCGATGCCGTAGGCGGAGACGGCGTCGGCGTGACGGCCGATCTCGCGACAACACTCGCCGAGCAGAAAAGAGGCCTGGCTGGCCAGCGCCGCATCATCCTTTAGCCCGGGAATCAGATCGCGGAGCCGCTGGATGGCGGCCTCGTGCTGCCGAAGCTGCTGACACGCATAAGCCGCCTGATAAGCGGCCCGGCAACTCCAGGCGTCGTTGCTGCTCAAGGCCAGCAGTTTATCGGCCCACTGAAGGGTCAGAGGCCACTTGCCTTGCACGAAAGAGACTTCGGCCATGGCGGAGAAGGCGGCCGATTGGTGTTTCCGCGCGCTGCCGGCGGCCACGCCTTCAAAAACCTTCTCCGCATCAGGGGCCCGGTTTAGTTTCATCAGGCACTGACCGCGCATGAGCGCCAGTTGCTCCGGCTCGCCCGCCTTGCCCGTGCGCCCGAGTTCGGCCAGGATCGGTTCGGCCTCGGCGTATTTGGCCGCCCCGAAATAGCTCAACGCCAGACCGAAACGCGCCAGGTCCGCCTTCGCGTGGGCAGGATTCTGTTTCAGGAACGAGTCGTATTCCAGTATCGCCAAAACGTACAACTTCTTGTTGTAAAGTGCGTTGGCGCTGTAATACCGGTCCAAGGCGGGATCAAGAGCGGTCGCCGAGGTGGCGGCCTGCTGACACCATGCCGTGCCGACGGTAAGTCCAATCGCCATAACAACTGCAAATCTCCTGCTGAGAACCATAGGCTACCCCTTTTCTTTAGTGGCAGAACATATATCCGCAGATGTCGTGCCAAGCAGCTCGCCGGGACACAACGATGAGAGAGTTTCAATCGTTAATCCATTGCGTGACAGACTGTTGTGAGTGTCTGCGTTCCGTCAGTCCAGGAGTTCCCCGGGGGCAACTGGCTTACGTCCCCCTCAATAGAGCACGTTCGTATACACCGACCTCCAAGGACTGCTTTCTTCCGTATGCAGGAGACCCCGCCATTTGCGTGACACCATCGGTTCACTTTTCCCGGAGAGGTGATTCGGCTCCAGCCTGGATATCGCCGGCTTCCTTCAGGAAAGCTTCGAAGGTCCATGTCCAGTAGTCGAACCGGGCCAGGGCAACCGGGTCGTCCTTCATCTCCTCGCGCGCCTGGCGCCACAACTTCTCCATCTCGGCGACCACCTCCGCCGGCCAGGTCTCGCGGAAGATCGCGGGAGCCAGACGGCCGGCGCATTGGTCACAACCGGCAATACCGCCCCCGTGCTCAACCGGACCGCCTCGACCAGTTCGTCCACGAGCCTTTTTTTAACGTGACCGAGGGTGCCGCATCGGCCACGTATACGACAGCGCAAGGCGCCCCCTTGCGGACCAGTTTTACCGGCGCATGTCTCGATGGCTTAAGCATCTTGACCGGCATCAGGTCCGGCGCCCGTGGCAGGTCGCCTGCCAGCGTCGTCGACACCGCGATCATAAGCAGTCCAAGAGCGCGGCTGAAGCCCCATCCGGAAGGGTTGACCTGAATCATCTTCATGTGGAGGCCCTCCAATAAGCTTCCGTGACGGCGAGGGTACCGGATGATGGCGGCCGGAACAATCATGATCACACGCCCGTCTCACCTTGTAATTGCCTTGCCCCGCCGCATCGGATAGGATTCCAGATTCAACAAGAGGACATGACATGACCGCAAAAAATACAGCCGCACTATCGAAGAAAATGGCCAAACCCAAGGCGCACACCGCCCCTCTGGATGATATGCGCCAGTATCGCACCCTGGAGACCGTTGAGGCTCTAAAGCTCAGTTTTGAAAACCATCTGCGTTACACGCTGGCCCGCGATCAGTATTCCGCCACGGATCACGACCGCTATTTTGCCTTGGCCATGTCCGTCCGCGACCGGCTCGTCGGCCGCTGGATCCAGACCAACCAGACCTATGTGGCCCGCAACGTCAAGCGCGTCTATTATTTGTCGTTGGAATACCTGATCGGCCGGGCCATGGGCAATAACGTCATCAACCTGGGAATCGACCAGATCGTTTCGAAAGCCATGGCAGAACTCGGCCTGGACTGGAATTACCTGCGCGATCTGGAGCGCGACGCCGCGCTAGGGAATGGCGGCCTCGGCCGCCTCGCCGCATGTTTTCTGGACTCCCTGGCTACGCACGAATTGCCCGGCTACGGCTACGGCATCCGCTATGACTACGGCATCTTCCGCCAGGCCATTCGCGATGGGCAGCAACTCGAGGAGCCGGACAACTGGCTGCGCGACGGCAACCCCTGGGAAATCGAGCGTCCCGAGTACCAGTTCCCCGTCTATTTCGGCGGCGAGGTCAAGGATGAGCGCGACGAGCAGGGCCGGTTTGTCTCGCGCTGGATCAACCGCGACACGGTGATGGGCGTCCCTTTTGATTTCCCGGTCGCCGGTTACGGTAACAATACCGTCAACAACCTGCGCCTGTGGACCGCCAAGGCGTCGGAAGAATTCGACCTGTCCTTCTTCAACAACGGCGATTACATCCGCGCCTACGAGCAGAAGATCCTGCGGGAGAACATCACCAAGATCCTCTACCCGAACGACCGGATCGAACAGGGCCGCGAACTGCGCTTCAAGCAGCAGTATTTCTTCACCAGTTGCTCCCTTCAGGACATCCTGCGCCGGTTCAAGGCTTCCAACATGGATTTCCGGGTCTTGCCCGACAAGGTGGCCATTCAATTGAACGACACCCACCCGTCACTGGCCATTGCCGAGATGATGCGCCTGCTGATCGATGTCCACGACCTGCAATGGGATCTCGCCTGGGAAATCACCACGCATGTCTTCGGTTACACGAACCATACCATCATGCCTGAGGCCCTGGAGAAGTGGCCCGTTCGCCTTTTCGAGGATTTGCTGCCTCGGCACCTGACCATCATCTACGAGATCAACCGCCGGTTCCTGCGCACGGTCATGAACAAGTTCCCCGACGACCATGAGCGCCTGCGGCGGATGTCGCTCGTCGAGGAGGGCCCGGACAAGCAGGTCCGCATGGCCAATCTGGCCGTCGTCGGCAGTCATAGCGTCAACGGGGTCGCCGCCCTGCATTCGGAATTGATCAAGGAGACGCTCTTCCGCGACTTCCATGATCTCTGGCCGTCAAAATTCAACAACAAAACCAACGGGATCACCCAGCGCCGCTGGCTGCTGAAGAGCAATCCCGCCCTGGCCGCCCTGATCACCAAGAAAATCGGGGACGGCTGGATCAAGGACCTCTTCCAGCTCAAGAAGCTTGATCGCAGCCTGAACGACGCCGACTTCAAAGCCCGCATGCGCCAGATCAAGCTCGAGAACAAAACACGCCTGGCCGACTACATCCGCGTGACGAACGGGATCGAGGTGGATCCGCACTCGCTCTTCGACGTGCAGGTCAAGCGCATGCACGAATACAAGCGCCAACTTCTAAACGTGCTGCACATCCTCCACCGGTACTGCCGGATCAAGGAGAATCCCGGCATCGAGCTCCAGGCCCGCACCTTTATCTTCGGCGGCAAGGCGGCCCCGGGTTACGCCATGGCCAAACTGATCATCAAACTGATCAACGATGTGGCCGGCGTGGTCAACGACGATCCGGACGTGCGCGGACGCATGAAGGTGGTGTTCCTCAGCGACTACCGCGTATCGCTGGCCGAGCGCATCATCCCCGCCTGCGATCTCAGCGAACAGATCAGTACCGCCGGAATGGAGGCCAGCGGAACGGGCAATATGAAGTTTGCCCTGAACGGCGCACTGACCATCGGCACCCTGGATGGCGCCAACATCGAAATTCGCGAGGAGGTGGGGGAGGACAACTTCTTCACCTTCGGCCTGACCATCGATGAGGTCAAGACCCTGCGCCTGGCCGGGTACAATCCCTGGGATCACTACCACGACGATCCGTCCATCCGTCACATTTTGGATTGCCTCTCGGGGGACTTTCTCAACCTGGAACAGCCGGGGCTCTACCGCCCGATCCGCGAGGCCCTGCTGGAGCACGGCGACTACTATCTGCACCTGGCCGACTTCCATTCCTATCTGGAAACCCAGCGGCGGGTGGACGAGACTTACGGCAACCGTGATCAGTGGGACCGCATGTGCCTGATGAACATCGCCCACATGGGAAAATTCAGTTCCGACCGCACCATTTTGGAATACGCCAATGAAATCTGGCACATCAAGCCCTGCCCGATTGACATGCCGAATGCGCGGAACGGATAGGGCAGGCGCGCGCTAAACGTCACACCCGCACGATATCCGCACCCAGCGACCGGAGTTTTTCATCCACGCGCTCGTACCCACGGTCGATCGACTGGGCATTGTCGATGATGCTCTCCCCTTTTGCGCAAAGCGCTGCGATCAGCAGCGCCATGCCGGCCCGGATGTCCGGGCTGGCCATGTGGATACTGTGCAACCGGGACGGACCCGTGACCAGGACACGGTGCGGATCACACACCACGATGCCCGCCCCCATGCCGATCAGATAGTCCACGAAGTACATGCGGCTCTCGAACATCTTCTCGAAAAACAACGCCGTCCCCTGGGCCTGGGTGGCCGCCACAATGGCCACGCTCATCAGATCGGACGGGAACATCGGCCAGGGACCGTCCTCGATTTTCGGAATGGCTGATCCAAAGTCCTTGACGATGCGCAGCCGCTGCCGGGGCGGCAGGAATAGCGCGGCCCCCTCCCCTTGAAGCCGGATCCCCAATTTCTGAAAGGTCCGCCCAATGATCGCCATCGGTTCAGGATCGACCCCCTGAACCCGGATCTCACCGCCTGTCACCGCCGCCGCCGCGACAAAGCTCCCGACTTCAATGTAGTCAGGCTGCACGGAATGCGAGGCGCCCCGCAAGGCGTCCACTCCCGTGATCTGCAGCCGGTTCGTTCCCAGGCCGCTGATCCGGGCACCCATCTTGTTCAGCAGGACGGCGAGATCAGTGACATGCGGCTCGCACGCGGCATTGAAGAGGGTGGTCTCCCCCCGCGCCAACACCGCCGCCATCAGCACATTTTCGGTGGCGGTCACACTGGCCTCGTCAAAAACGATGGACGCACCCTCCAGTTTTTTCCGGCGAAAAACGAAGTGCTTGCCCCCTTCGACCGCCACCCCCAGCGCGGCCAACCCCTGGAAATGCGTATCGAGCCGCCGCCGCCCGATCACGTCACCGCCCGGCGGCGACAGCGTCGCGCGCCCCAAGCGCGCCGCCAACGGGCCGGCCAGCAGGATGGAGGACCGCACCTTGCGGCACAGTTCCGGGTCCAGCTTGCTCCGGCGCAGCCCTTTCGCGCAAAGTCGTACCGAATGATCCTTCAACTCCACCGCCACCCCGATGTTGGCGAGCAACTCCAACATGGTCCGGACGTCATCGATCAGCGGAACATTCTCGAGAATAACCGGCTCATCCGTCAGTACGGCGGCCGCCAACATCGGCAGCACGGCATTCTTATTGCCGCCCGGCGCGTAAGCGCCGGCCAACCGTTTGCCGCCATGTATGATGAAACGCGCCATGGGAAGAGGGCAGAAGGATTAAGGGTCGAGGGTCAACTCTGAACCATTTCCTTCGCGATTTTGACCACATTTTCAGGAGTGAAGCCGAACTTCTCGGCGATGACGTTACAGGGCGCCGAGGCGCCAAAATGATCCACGCCCAACACGCGCCCCTTGTCACCGACGTACTTCGCCCACCCCATGGTGCATCCGGCCTCGATCGCCAGACGGGCCGTACACCCGGCCGGCAGCACCTGCCGTTTGTAGGCGTCCGGCTGCTTTTCGAACAGATCCCACGACGGCATGCTGACCACGCGAACGATCCGATCCTTCGCCAGTTCCCTGGCGGCGGCCATGGCCAGGCTCACCTCCGACCCACTGGCGATCAACAGCAGGTCCGGCACGCCTTCGGCGCTCTGCCAGAGAGTGTAAGCGCCCTTTTCCACACTGGACGCCGGGGGGTAGACCGAACGATCGTACACCGGCAGATTCTGACGGGTCAGCAGCAGCAGTGTCGGGCCGGTCGTGTTCTTCAGGGCCGCGATCCAGGCCGCGGCAGTTTCCGTGGCATCGCCAGGACGCAGCACCGACACGTTCGGCATGCAGCGATAGCTGGCCAGATGTTCGATGGGTTCGTGGGTCGGTCCATCCTCACCCACATAGAAACTGTCGTGCGTAAAGACATACACCACCGGCAGTCCCATGATCGCCGACAACCGGATGGTGGGCCGGCAATAATCGGCGAACACAAAGAACGTGGCGCCGAACACCCTGAAGCCGCCGTGCCCCTGCATCCCGTTCAGAATGGCCGCCATGCCATGTTCACGAATGCCGAAGTGCAAGTTGCGCCCTTCGAAAGCCCCTGGCAGAACGGACGGGTACCCCTCCAGAAACGTCTTGGTACTGGGAGCCAAATCAGCCGCCCCGCCAACAAACCACGGCAGGGCCTTGGCCAGTTTCTGCATGATTTTGCCCGACGCGATACGCGTGGCCACAGGCTTATCCGCCTCGAACACGGGCATCTGCTGCTCGATATCGGCGGGTAAAGACTGTGCGGCGGCCGCGTCCCAGGCCTTGGCAAGATCGGGATAGGCCGCTGCATATTTCCTGAATCCGGCCTCCCAAGCCACGACCTTGGTCTCCAGTTCGCGGGCCCGGGCGGCGAAAATTTCACGGACCTGATCGGACACGTAGAAATCTTGATCCTCGGGAAGTCCCAGGTTCTTCTTGGTAAGCTTGATCTCCGCCGCGCCCAACGGCTCGCCATGCGCCTTGTGGGAGTCATGCAGATTGGGGGATCCCTGCGCAATGTGAGTGTGCGTGATGACGAGCGTGGGCCGCTCCTTCTCCGCCTTGGCGGCCTGGATCGCCTTCTCGATCTCGTCGACATTATGTCCGTCGATTTCCAGAACATTCCACCGGTAACCCAGGAAGCGTTTGCGCACATCGTCGCTGTACGCCAGGCTCGTATTGCCCTCGATGGTGATATGATTGAAGTCGTAGAATACAACCAGCTTGTTCAGGGCCAGATGTCCGGCCAGCGAAAAGGATTCGTGCGAGATCCCCTCCATCATGTCGCCATCGCCGCAGAACACGTAGGTGCGGTGATCCACGGGCATGTGACTGCCGGCATTGAAGCGCGCCGCCAGCATGCGTTCCGCCAGGGCCATTCCCACCGCGTTGCCGCACCCCTGTCCCAGCGGGCCTGACGTGGTTTCCACGCCCACCGTGTGACCATACTCCGGATGTCCCGGCGTCTTGCTGCCCCATTGACGGAAGGATTTCAAGTCGTCAATCGACAGGTCGTACCCGGAGAGATGCAGCAGGCTGTACAACAACATCGATCCGTGGCCGCCGGACAGAACGAAGCGGTCACGATCGGCCCACTCCGGCTTCGCAGGACAATGGTTCAGGTGCTTCAGGAACAACACGGCGGCCACATCCGCCATACCCATGGGCATCCCCGGGTGGCCTGAATTGGCTTTCTGGACTCCATCCATGGCCAGACCGCGGATGGTATTCGCAACAAGACTAATGGTTTTACTCACGCGTAATCTTCGCTCCTTTCAATAAAAGACGTCAAGAAACCCCTTGCGTTGGCGTCCTTCTTTACTCTATATTTCGCCCGTTAATCGTATCGATTCGCATACGGTTGTCCAGCCCGCAATTCTGCGGTCGCCCGGCGTCTGAGTCACGGTCTCTTTTTCGTGGCCGAACTATGCCGGGAAAGGCCATTTTGCGGCGGCATCCGTGCGTGAGTGGGTCGAAAAAAAATGCAACCCGGCTTGAGTCAGAACGACTCAATCCCTCGCCATCCGTAGATGGCGTGATGATCAACAGAACAGGAGTACAGCGAGATGGCAACGCATAGCGGCAGGAAATATGTATTGAGTTTTGGCCCCGGCAAGACGGAGGGAGGAGCCGATCAGAAGAACCTGTTGGGCGGCAAGGGCGCCAACCTGGCGGAGATGTGCCTGCTGGGCCTGCCTGTGCCCGCCGGTTTCACGGCCACCACCGAATGCTGCAACGAGTATTTCAAAAACGGCATGAAGCTCCCGCCGGGAACCGTCGCCCAGGTCGAGGACGCCCTACGCC